>ORJL010051001.1_pt1 | contig 40632 bp, 13 predicted proteins | sample 1779941 | NCBI WGS metagenome assembly ORJL01 (sample SAMEA104232317, study PRJEB22302) | groundwater metagenome | biome: forest; feature: aquifer; material: groundwater | place: USA | collected 2011-08-07 | depth 5.8 m | reverse complement strand
TGTGCTTGCCGCGTTACAAGCGGCTTCCTCGAAGGATCACGATTATATTCGGACAGGGTACACGGCACGGAAGCCGGAGGAAGAGGTTCCCATTACAGGATTTACGGCAAAGATTCTTCTGAGTACGAAGGAAGTAACGAGTGAAGTGCTTTCTGTTGTGACCGGTACGATGGGAGATGAAGCGAGAGTGAAAGCCGTGAAGGCGAAAATTGCAGAGATAGAGGCGCGGGAAAAAGGAACGAGTGACCATGAATGTAAGGTATCGGAGATTTATTTCGGGTTGAAGTATTTTCTTTCGACGTATGAAGTGGTGAGGGATATTCGCTTAGTGCTTTCGCCGCCGAAATCGATTGGGGCGTTTGGCGGAGAAGAGGATAACTGGATGTGGCCAAGACATACTGGTGACTTTGCTTTTATGCGTGCGTATGTAGCACCTGATGGAAAAGCAACAACATACTCCTTGATGAATGTGCCTTATAAGCCCAAAACATTTTTCCCGTTATCTGCCCAAGGGTATCGAGAAGGAATGTTTACATTTGTGTTGGGATATCCGAATTTAACATTACGACACATGGCTTCGCCGGGCATTCAGGCGGCAAAGGATGTGACGTTACCTTATCTGAAGGAATTAACTGATAAGCAGTTGGAGATATTACGGAAGGCGGTTCAGGAGTCGCCGGCGAATGGGGTGAACTATGCAAACACTGTTCAAGGGATGGCTAATACTGCAAAATATATTGATGGAATGTTACGCAGTATCAAGAAGAAAAATGTCGTGGGAATCAGACAGAACCAAGAGTTAGAGTTGTGGGATCATATTTTTGCTGATTCAATCTTAGGGAAGAGTCACGGGACGGTATTTGTAGAACTTGATACAGCGTATTTACGATACCGGGAATACAGTAAGAAACAGATTGTGTGTACGCAGTTGATTAATAATATTCAGTTGTTACGGATAGCTACTGTGTTCAAAGATTATGCGAATTCCTTTAAAGAGAGAGAACAGCCGAATCCGAATTACAAGAATAATTTGAAGAATTTTTATACTGTTTCTTTGAAATCGTGTGATGTAGAGGTTGATAAACAGATGCTCACAACGTTATTGACCGAGGCGGCGAAATTACCTGATGATCAGCAGATTAGTGTTGTGAAAAAGATTATCGGTAAGAAAAAGTATAAGGAATTAGAAAAGGCGATACAATCATTCATCAATAAGTTGTATAAATCGAGTAAGGTTGCCAAGAAAGAATCGTGCGATAAATTACTTGAATTAAAGCCGAAACAAATTATGGGTGAGAAGTTTGTAGCGTTCGCGACCGGATTGGATAAAGAATACAAGCAAGTACAAGCAGACCTTGCAACCCTTGACGCAAAGATTACGCGATTACTACGAATGTATGAGGAAGTGAAACTTAGTGTGCAGGGGAGCGATCCATATCCGGATGCAAACAGGACGTTGCGCATGAGTTACGGGACAGTAAAATCGTATATGCCGAGAAACTCGGTGTACTATAATTATTTTACAACGTTAAGCGGTGTGTATGAGAAGGAATCGGTTGAGGAGGATGCATTTTTGGTATCACCGAAATTGCATAAATTAATCGTGAATCGTGATTTAGGTTCGTATGTTGATACATTGGTGAATGATATTCCTGTTGCGTTTATTACGAATACGGATAACAGCGGGGGGAACTCGGGAAGTCCGATGTTAAACGGCAAAGGGGAAATCATTGGTATCTCGTTCGACGGAAATTGGGAAGGCATGGCGGGTGATTACATGTATCAGGAGAATATGAACAGAACGATTAATGTTGATTGCCGTTATATTTTATTTTATCTTGAGAAGTACACGGAAGCGACTGATATAATACAGGAGTTGACGGTGAAGAAGTAGTGTGGAGTGTTGGGAGTAGGGTAGAGTAGGATGGATTAGAGATGAGTAGTTTATTAAGGTAGTCATCTTTGAATTAAAAAGAGCAATTTTACCTTATATTTAGTGTTAACACATCTCAACCCCATACACCAAGTCGTGGCCTACGACTCTCTAAAGGGGATTTTTGGTTTTTCAATTTGAGGTGAGATTTTTGTGATCTAAGTTTTTTGTACTAATACAGTCACTATTGTCAAGTCAAATAAATAATGTCGTAAACAATTCGATATGTATTGGTAAAACGATAAAAATGCTGAAAAGGTTTTCCAAGCAACGCATTACTGTGTGAGCAATGATTTTTCATTACTGAACTCATCCCCCAGCCCTCCCGCCTTTGGCGGGAAGAAGGGGAGAAGAGTTTGTGCAATTCACAGATAATTGTTCTTTGACTTGACACTATATGGGGAGTGAATGCCTTGGAAATGTACGCCTTGTTAGTAACAAAGTTAGTATTGTTAAATTATAAATTATTTATCATTTGAATTGTTATTTATGGAAAATACTGTTGTAAACCAGTCACATACTATTAAACGATTACGGGCGCTTGTTGAAGCGAGCAATCTTTTAAATTCATCACTCAATCTTAAAAAGGTACTGACAGTGCTTGTTGATTTGGCGACAAAGAATTTAGACTCAGAGCGCGGGACAATTTATCTTGTTGATAAGGAAAAGAATGAGATTTGGTCTCAGGTTGCTAAGGGGGATGAAACGAGGGAGTTTCGTTTGCCGATAGGACAGGGAATTGCCGGCTCTGTAGCGAAGACCGGAAAGACTGTAAATCTCAAGGACGCGTATGAAGACAAGCGATTTGATAAGGAGTTTGATAAGAAATCGGGTTTTAAAACCAAGACGATGTTGTGTACTCCGATGAAAGATAAAAAGGGGAGGATTATTGGTGTTTTTCAGATATTAAATAAGAGTAAGGGTTTTTTCAGCGAGGATGATTTATCGTTTTTATCTGCATTGTCCATTCCGGCAACATTGGCGATTGAGAATGCGCGTCTGCACGAAGCAGAGGTTGCAATACAACGTGTAGAGAGAGAGTTGGAAGTAGCGGCTGAAATTCAACGCCAGATCCTACCAAAAATATTACCGAAAATGGAGGGAGTTCAAATGGGTGCGATTAGCATTCCTTGCCATGCAGTAGGGGGAGATTTTTATGATGTGTATAAAATCGATGATCACAGAATGGTGATGACAATAGCAGATGTATCCGGGAAGGGTATTCCTGCGGCATTGCTTGTCTCAACTCTCCATGCATCGTTACATGCATACAGAGAGTTACATTTTTCGTTGGTTGAACTGGTGACGAAGTTGAGTCAATTTATCTATGAAAATTCAACGACTGAAAAATTTATTACGTTTGTGATCTGTATAATTGATACAAAGACCTCGATGTTACATTGTGTGAATGCGGGACATTGTTTCCCGTTGTTGATACGCGCTGACGGGACGATGGAGGAATTACAGAATAACGGGTTTGCGCTTGGCATGTTACCTGCCTCAACGTACGAAGAGGAAACAATAAAATTGCGTTCCGGTGATATTATTACTTTATATACTGATGGTATTTCAGAAAGTATGAACGCAAAGCATGATATGTATGGTACTCTACGACTTTCTAAAGTTCTGAGCAGGTATAGAGGTTTTCACGTGAATGAGATGAAGGATGAGATCTTGAACGATGTGAAAAGTTTTTCGGTCAACCCGGCACAGGATGATGATATAACGATGGTGTTGATGAAGTTTGGATCTTAGTACTTCGTACTTTGTACTTCGTTCTTGGTACTTTGTACTTTGTACTTGGTGATTGGTTTAGGTATTAGGTCATTAGTTATTAGTCATTGGTCATTAGGCATTGGTTATTGGTCATTGGTAAAAGGTTATAAGTTTTAAAATTTTTTCTAAGGATGAATTGAAAGGTCAATGTATGGGTAATCTTTCTGAGTCATCATTTACATGCAGTGACTGCGGTGAAAGTGTGTTGGAACAGGTTTTTTTTTGCTCACACTGCGGTAGTATCTTCTCGAATACTGTGTGTTGTTCTATTCATTCCACATCCCCTGCCGATGGGGGTTGCGTTATTTGTTCGAAACCGTTTTGCAAGGAGTGCGGCGGAAAAGTGAATCATATCTATTTGTGTACAACACACGAGGTCTATGAGACGTATGAGGGTATGGCCAGAGTTGCGGGCTGTACCGATAATGTACAAGCTCAATTTTTAACCAAGTGTTTAGAGCAAGCAGGATTTCATCCTTTTTTATATTCCAGGTATTTTAATCCCGGTGCCGATATCGTTGCGATAGAGAAAATTTATCGCGTCTACGGCGAACATCCAATTGTAGAGCTGAAGATTCTTGTACCATTTCAGGAGGTGTTAGGTGCTGAGGTTGTTCTTGATGAGATTTTAGAGACACAGTAATGTCTCGTTTTCACCTTGTGATCATTGAAATAATCTGGTAGTCTATGGTGGATTGATTTGGATTGGAGGTTTTTGGTGATCTGTGATGGGTGTGAGCGAGAAGTAAACCACATAATGGATTAAATTTCCTTTTTTCCAATTATTCATTAGCAAAATGCCGGAAAAAGGTATTTAGATGATGATGGTGTGATTTGTTGCCTTGACAATAGATTAGTAAGTGTTTATATTGAAAAGGGAATAAAGTGTGCCCGCAACGCGATTTCCAGTATTTGATCTCAACTTTTAAGGGATTTAGTTATGAAGAGTTTTACTATTTTTAGAAAACCATCATTCTCTGTACAAATTGTACCGCTGTTCTTGTTCTTATTTTTTGTTTTATTGACAGCTCCTTCCTTTTCTGCAAATCAACCTTCACAATCAACAAAAGAGAGGGAGAGAATTCTCCGTTTGATGAAAGCAAATGAACAGTTGAAAGAATATCGTCAACAACTTGGAATACAAGGAATAGGGATGAAGAAGATGTTTATAAAAGATCCCGGTGTGAAGCTGGAAATCAATTCGTCGGTTCAGACAACATCGACTGTTTATTTCTATGATAATATGGAGAACGGAACGAATGGCTGGACTACCGGAGTCTTGAGCGGAGGGAGTGATGATCTTTGGCATCAAACAACAGCTAACTCGAGTTCGGCACCACATAGCTGGTGGGCAGGGTTAGATGGTCAAGGGAATTATAATACGGGAAATAGAATAAATGCTGTTTTGGTTTCTCCTTCGATTGATTTGAGTACGGCGGTGGAACCTATCTCCCTTCTTTATACAGAATCGTTTATGACGGAACAGGGATGGGATTTTTGCATGGTAGAAATTTCAAATGATGGGGGAGCCTCGTGGATACCATTGAACGGATTGTACGGTCATTCACCCAATGGGAACAGTAAGGGATGGAAAATAACATCTATCAATCTTAATGCATTTGCCGGCGGGATCGTAAAACTACGATTCCATTTTGATACAGGGGATGCGGGATTTAATGAGTTCCCTGGCTGGTTTGTTGATGATGTGATGATTTATGATCATGCAGGAACAATTTCCGGAAAGACATTTTTTGATTTGAATAATAACGGAATTAAGGAAACAGGAGAACGAGGATTACAAGACAGACTTATTACGGCAACGGGTCCTGTAACCTTATCCATGCGAACAAATGATTGGGGAAATTTCCATATACCACTTCCGTTAGGCAGTTACACCGTAAATGAAGCATTGCCATCCGGTTGGAGTGTTACTATGCCAGTTGGCGGCGTTTATACCGTTGATCTTGCAACAGCGGATACAACAGTTTCAAGCCTGTTTTTTGGCGATTATAAAGCCGGGATAACAGTTACGGGGAAGGTCTATTCAGATGTTGATGAGAGTAATGATTTTAATTCCGGGGATACAGTTTTAACAAATTGGCGTGTAAATCTTTACAACGCAGAGGGTGAACTTCTCGATTTTAACAGAACCGATTCGTTAGGTAATTATATCCTGTATATTTTTGAATCAGGAAATTATGTTGTTGAAGAAGAAGAACGTTTGAATTGGGTTTCTGTTGAGCCCGATTCAGGATTTACACGAATAACAGTAGCAAATTTAAATACGAATTTTTCGAATGTCGATTTTGGAAATCATTACGACCAGACAACGAATACCATAATCGGCAGAGTGTATCATGATTTGAATGCAAGTGGAACATTGGATGACCACGAGCCTATGCTATCGGGTTGGAAGGTTCATATATTCGGTCAGGGTGTAGGAAATAAATATCGAGTAACAGATGACAGCGGATATTATGCATTCATGAATTTAATGGGATGCAAGACCTATCATGTTGAGGAAATTCATCAAGCAGGATATTGTCAATCACAACCGGAGAGCACATACGCCATAGCATTGTGCAACGGTGAGATGTTTGATGGTGCAAATTTCGGGAACTTTGTGAGTTCTACGGGATCGGTTAGCGGGAAAGTGTTCTTTGACAGGAATAATAATGCATCAATTGATTCCAATGAAGCGGGTTTATCAGGGTTTACAATTAATTTATCTGGTACAGCCAATGGTGAATTAGTAAATTTAAGCGCTGTTACCGATACGGCTGGTACATTTGCTTTTTCGGGATTGTGGTCGGGTTCATATACAGTAAGTGAAGTGGGTAAATTAGGATGGTGGCAATCTTCACCGGCAGATTTAGGGAGTTATACCTTCGCATTGGGTTGTGAAGAGGTGAAAACAGGATTGTTGTTCGGAAATCTTGACAGCTTGTATCTTGGGTCGTTTAGAACATTTACTGCAGAAAGCCTTGCACTTGCGAAGGATGGAAAAGGAAAGTCGTTACCTGTTGAAGTAAAACCAATCAAAGATGAATTTGCGATGAAATTTACATCGGCTGAAATTGATTCGGTTGGTAAATTATGGATCTATTTTACAAATGCAATTTCGTTACCAACGATAGTTACATCAAAGTCAGCAACTATTGATCATCTTAATCGGAGACCGAATACATTAGTTCTTAGCTTTATTCCGTACTTACAACCGGGGGATAGCGTCATTATAACGGGATACTCACCGAAACCGAAGTTAGAAGTTGTAACAAAATGGCATTGGACATTTGTGGACGGTAAAAAGAGCTTGTTGTATAAACAATCACCGTTTTTTAAGAATATTCTTCGATTACCAATGCCCAATGCCTGGAATGGTGTAAAATTAATCAGCGCAGGATTACGCGTCGGACTTGGCGGTGCACATTCCGTTGTGCATCCTAGCTATAAAGAAGTAATTCGTTCGTTGGTTGAAAAAGGAACACGGATGCATATTGGAGCGCCGAGGTGTTTAGATAAGAATACAAGAAACAGATCAATTCTTAAGCAGTTAAAATATTTAACGCCGACAGACGGACAGAATTCACTTTTTGCAAAAGTCATTGCTCTTAAGGTGAATATCCTTGAAAGCCAGGCGACTATTACTTCACCGGGTTTTGGCGGATTAATTTATGATGATGGAACGGGAGCATCGAATCCACTGAATAATCTATCTGTGTACGAGATAGCGGCAAAGGTGGACAGTTTTATGACACAAGCAAGTAGTTGTACCATGTTGCCTTCGTTAAGTCCGTTAACTGTCGACCAACTTGATTCGTTAGTGGGATTAATTAATTCTTCATTTTCGGGTCCGATTGATACGCTACGATTCGGCGCAGGTTTACGATATACACCGGTACGGATGTTAAGTGAAGTACCATTTTTCCGATACGACAGTTCAGTGAACGCACGCCAAGATTGGATTGATATGACGGCAAATTCGGAAGAACCGGAACACTTTGAAGTGTATCAAAATTATCCGAATCCGTTTAACCCATCTACTGTGATTCGTTATTCATTATCTGTTCATAGTATAGTAACGCTTAAGGTTTACAACGTGCTTGGTCAAGAAGTTGTTACCTTACTGAACGGTGAAAGCATGGAAGCGGGTTTCAATGATGTTTCTTTTAACGCGTCAAATTTACCAAGTGGAGTGTATTTCTATCGTGTAACAGCGACGGGTGTAGATGATCACCAGATTTTTAATGATGTGAAGAGGATGATGTTGATTAAATAGCCTGCGGACACATTCTCACTGGTGGTTACTTGCTTGGTGAGAATTATCCGGGGATGAACCTCCCAAATTAGTTTAATGCGACTCATGGCTTTTTCATTGTATTACTATTCCAAGTGATGCGATGAAAAGGTTGTGAGTCGCATTTTTTTTCATAGGAAGCGTATATATTTTTTTATTTTCAGAAAAATGTTGAAGTAAATGAATGGAAAGCACAGAAAAGTTTAAAAATCACACTTTCGTGTTATTGACAATGTTATCGGAATTTTGTAATTTCTTTTTGCATAAAAGTATTTGCAGTTTATTCCTGAATCAAGACCTCCAATTTACAAACATTAAAGAACGACTTTAATAACACAAAAAAATAAGTCGACTTTTATTCCACTTATAGGGTAATTATTATGAACAATAAGCTATCGATTTTTCATCATTCCTCCATTAACAAATATTTTATTTGTTTGATACTGTTCTTGTTAGGTACGGGTTTTGTTCTGGAACAGGCACATGCCACAGCAAATTATGTTTATCATGAGCGGAGTACAAATAATCCGGGATGCGGGGGACAGTTTGTTAGTAACCTGACGCCGGGTTCTGCCGATGCAGTAACGGTACGGTTCAAAGTGGAATATCAGTATTATACCGATAATGCGAGACTGTATTATACGACAGATGGAACGAATCCTTCAGGTGCGTATGGCACACCAAGCGGTACTACACAAGTAGTGACAGCAAACTGGGTATGTCTTTTTAATGCCGGACAAAATGTTGATGTGTGGGAAGCGGCAATACCGGCACAACAAGGGGGGAAGACAGTAAAATATATTATCAGTGCATGGCACTCAGGCGGCGGTTCAGAAATTTTTGCAAATAGCGGGGAGTTTGTTAATCCGTTTACAACATCTTCTCAAGCAACACAATTTTCTTATTCGGTTACCTGCCCAACGATATCAGTTTCACCGGCAAGCCTTTCAAGTGGTACAGTAGGTTCTTCGTATAGTCAATCAGTTACAGCAAGCGGCGGAACATCATCATATACCTATGCAGTCACAACAGGGACTCTACCGGCAGGTTTAACGTTAGCTTCAAACGGAACATTATCAGGTACACCAACAACGAGCGGAACAAGTAATTTTACCATAACAGCAACGGATGCTAACGGATGTACCGGTTCAAAAGCATATACTGTTTATGTTTTCCCATCGATACCGACGATTACCTCATTCACACCTACAACAGGTGTAAGCGGAACGAGTGTCACAATTACAGGAACGAATTTTGATGCAACAGCTTCGAATAATGTAGTGTATTTTGGCGGAGTGCAAGCAAGTGTAACAGCGGCTTCTTCAACTTCATTAACAGTCTTATCCCCGCTCGGAGCGATGTATGCTCCCATCACAGTCACGGTGAATGGGAAGACAGCAATGTCGCGAGCTCGATTTAATCCGACGTTTACACCATCGGGGACATTAAATACAGCAACATTTAGTTCTCCAGTGAGTTTTGCAACATCGATGGCAACTTACAATTACCCAGCGGTTGGTGATATAGACGGAGATGGAAAACTTGATGTTCTTCAAATAAGCAACAGCGGTGGAAAATTTATGGTGTTCCGAAATACTTCCACAGCGGGAACGATTTCTTCAGGAAGTTTTGATGCAGAGGTAGCAGTATCAACAGGCAGTTCACCACGTTCTATTCATGTTGCGGATATTGATGGCGACGGGAAATTAGATGCAGTAGTTATTTGCGGAGCATATGCGGCTTCGTTAACAATTCACAGAAATACAAGTACTCCGGGATCAATCTCCTTTTCCTCAGGTGTGAGCCATTATGCAGGCGGTTCGATATCAGGGGGTTGTGGTATCGGAGATCTCAATGCGGACGGGAAGCCGGATATTGCTTACGCCGATGGTTCAAATTCAGTTTATATTTATACGAATACCAGTACACCGGGCACAATTGCTATGACCTATGCGACTGCGGTAAGCAATTTATATGCTCCGGATATTGCTATCACAGATGTTGACGGAGATGGAAAGCATGATTTGATTCTGGCACATTCCTCAAACGATACTGTGTATGTGTATAGAAATACGATAACAAGTTCAACATTAAGTTTTGATTCACCTGTACGGTTATACGGGAAGGGCGCCTATCTCGCAGTAGGAGATGTCGATGGTGATGGATTGTCAGATATTATAACATCGGGATGGTCAGGTAAATTCGGAATTCTTCAGAATACCAGCACATCGGGGAATATCTCTTTCAGCGCCAGAACAACATTTACAGCAGAAACCTATCCCAACTATCCACACCTTGGAGATTTGACAGGTGACGGTAAACCGGATGTGTTTACACCGGGATGGGGAACGAATAATCTCGCTATCTATCCCAACACAAGTTCATCAGGTGTTATTAATGGAAGTTCGTTGGGTTCACGGGTGATGTATTCAGGCGGTGTAGATTATAATGTGAATAGCGGAGGTTTAGCTGATTTTGATGGTGATGGGAGATTCGACATTCTTGCATTAAAAGATAACTCATTTGTGATTATGAGAAATCAGTTAGGTAATACCTATACAATTTCTGCAAATGCAGTTGGAGGTGGAACGGTTTCACCTTCCGGAGTGACGAACGTTAGTCATTATGCTAATCAGGCATACTCCATTACAGCGAATGCTAACTATCGTATAGATAGCGTAGTAACGGATGGGACAAATCGTGGCGCTATTTCAAGCTATACATTTACAAATGTAATAGCTAACCATACAATCACTGCATATTTCTCTTATGTTTGCCCTACTATCACTGTAAGTCCATCGACCTTATCGAATGGGACAGCAGGTTCCTCGTATAGCGAAACTATTACAGCAAGCGGCGGAACAAGTCCGTACACATACGCAGTATCAACAGGGACATTGCCGGGTGGATTAGGATTAACCACAGCCGGAGTCCTTTCAGGTACACCGAGCGGAGCAGGGACAAGTAATTTTACAGTAACAGCAACAGATGCAAATGGATGCACGGGTAGTCTTGCCTACGCACTGACAGTATCAGTGGCATGTGATACGGGAGCTACTTTGGATCAACAACAATTAGTAACGAGCAGTGGATCACTTGCGATTCAGGCAGGTCAAATTGTGGCACAAACATTTACGGCCGGGCTAAGCGGTACACTACAACGTATTGCACTCTATCTTGGAAAACAAAACGGATATGATTTTACGACAAGTAGCACATTAACTGCCGGAGATTTAATAATCGAAATGCAATCAACAGTAAGCTCAACAACGAATTCATTTGGAGGGAACTGTGGAACAATAACAAGAAATGCTCCATCAGGAACAGTGTTAGCGACAATGACAGTACCGAACTCCTCTGTTGCATTAGGTGGAGGACAGTTTTACACATTTGATTTCCCAACGCCAATAAGTTTAACGTCCGGTGAAATATATGCAATAGTAGTAAGGAATACGGGTATTCAACCAGTTGATGGAAATCCGGGAAGATTTGATTGGTATGAAGGAAGACTCAACGGAGGAATAACCGATCCATATATTGGAGGAGCAAGTCTGGCAAAACAGACTGCGGCTTCGACATGGAGCATTTTTGAGGCTGTTCAACCAAATTCATGCAATTTTACAGTGTATGATGACATGGCATTTAAGACATATATCGGAATGGGTATATCTCTTTCGCCGGGAAGTTTATCGAACGGAACAGTAGGAAGTGCATATAGTCAAACGATCACAGCAAGCAACGGAGCGTCACCCTATACATTTGCAGTGACAAGCGGTTCATTGCCGGCAGGATTGACGTTATCGAATGCAGGCGAATTATCGGGGACACCAACTGCGGCAGGAACATCGAACTTTACAGTAACTGCGACAGACGCTAATGGATGCACAGGGAATAAGAGTTATAGTTTGGCAGTAGCTTGTCCGACGATTACAATTACACCTTCAAGTTTAAGCGGTCCGGTCAAAAAGGGAGTTGCGTTCTCACAAACATACTCTGCTTCAGGCGGAACTGCACCATATACTTTTGTCGTGCTAACGGGAACGCTTCCCACAGGATTAACCTTAACATCTGCCGGAGTTCTTTCAGGAACACCAACAGTTGTAGGGAACAGTGATTATACCGTACAAGTAACAGATTCAAACGGATGCACAGCAACGATCGGAATTCACTTTGTTGTCGATTGCGCAGATCTTGTTCTAGACCAACAGACCAATCCTACGGGGACAGCCGGAACAGCATTCAGTTTGACATTTAGTGTAACAGGAAATGCAACTGGCTCATTTACGTATGATCAACCACAGGGAACATTACCTCCGGGATTGTCGTTATCAGCGGCGGGTGTATTATCAGGAACACCGACAACAGGAGGAAATTATACATTTACTATTCGTGCAACGGATTCAGCATTCTGTTCAACTGCCCATGAATACACGATGAATGTCGGATGCCCGACGATTACTCTTTCGCCATCTACCTTGGCAAACGGCACACAGAATTCAGCTTATAGTGCAACAATAACAGCAAGTGGTGGAGCAAATCCCTATACCTTTGCAGTTTCAACGGGTTCAATACCTGCGGGATTAACATTAAGTACAGCGGGATTACTTAGTGGCACACCATCAGCAGCAGGAGAGAGTAACTTCACAGTAATTGCAACTGATTCTAACGGATGCACAGGAAGTCTTGCCTATACGCTAACGGTTTCAGCGGCATGTGATACGGGAGTTACACTCGATCAGCAACAGGCATCAACCAATGGCGGGTATTCAAATGCCCAGGCTGGATATACGCTTGCGCAAACATTTACAGCGTCACATTCCGGAGCGTTAAAACAAGTTGCGTTATCACTTGGTAAATCGAATGGGTATGATAATAGTACCGGTCAGCCTGTTTCCCCCGGAGATTAAATTATTCAGTTACGCACAACGCAATCAGGAACAGCAGATTCATACGGAGGTAATTGCGGTCAGTTAACGCGGTTGATTCCAAGCGAAACAGTGTTGGCAACCATAACCGTACCCGCAGCGGCAACCTTAACGGGAACGTATACCTTCCCGAACCCTGCGAATATAACAAGTGGTCAGACGTATGCTATTGTTATCTACAATAACGGTATTGCACCTGCGAATGGTTCACCGGGATATTATAATTGGTATCAGACATCAGGTGGAAGTGATGTGTACACCGGTGGAATGCCATTTACAAATAATCCGAATTGGGTTCGTTGGTCTGTGGCAGAAGCGGTGATGCCGAATAGCTGTAATTTTACAAACTATAATGATTTTGTTTTTAGTACGTACGTAAGTTCAGGTATCAGTGTTTCCCCCGCATCGGTATCCGGTGGAACAGTTGGAGTAGCATACAACCAAACATTTACAGCAAGCAACGGAGCCTCACCCTATACATTTGCAGTGACAAGCGGATCATTGCCGGCAGGATTGACATTATCGAATGCAGGCGAATTATCGGGAACACCAACAGTGGCAGTGACTTCAAACTTTACCGTTACAGCAACAGATGCGAACGGATGCACGGGAAGTCAAGGTTATACCTTAGTCGTTCAGGCACCGAGACCAGGTTCTATTTCGGGAATGAAATGGAATGATGCGGATGGTGACGGGGTAAAAGATGCAGAAGAACAAGGGATCCAAAATTGGAATATTTATCTTACGGGTGCAAAAATAGATTCAACGTTAACTGATGCAGAGGGTCATTATTCATTTAACGGATTATCTGCCGGAGAATATACGGTACGCGAAGAAACGCGAGAAGGCTGGGCACAAACCTATCCAGAATCAGTTACGCATATTGTTGTGCTTACAGCAGGTGAAGATGCCAATCAAAAGAATTTCGGTAACAAGGTGACGGAAGAAACAACACCACCATTTACCTATACCACACCTGAAATTTTAGATGGCCAGGATGAATTCTGCACACCGCTTATCATGAACAGAAATTATACTGCCTCTGAAACATGGTTTGTGAAAGCAAAGGGCGGAGATTTAGGCGTAACGTTGTATGCCCATGCGGTGAACAATGTCGATCCTGAAAGTGTGTTCGTTCAGGTGTTTAATGCAAGCAGTACGTTGGTTACCGAATTTGGTGTTGGATATACTGCAGGTGAAGTTTCCTCAGCAGGTATTGGTTTTGAAAAATCGATCATGGTTAATATTGGTGGTAGAACACCGGGAGAAATATTACGCTTTGTTGTAACGACGCCATCACCGACGCCAGCGACGCAACCACATTACCGATTCCATTTCGGAAGGGTGGTGAGTGCGGCATTGAACAGTCCAAGTTTCCCCGGATTTGAAGAAGAATATGCACGATGGTATGTTAATGTGTTACCCTCGGAAGATTTAAACCTTGATTTCTTCACAACAGATATGCCAACACCGGCAGATACGATGGTTGTACGTGTTGTTGGTCCGAGCGGAGCATATCATGCATCATCAGGGATGTATACAGTAGGTGGTACGACAGAAATTAATGTACCGGGTGCATCATCGGGTGTATGGTCGGTAGAAGTTGAACATATCAATGGCCATTACAGAGTTAATAAAACTACAGGAACAGACCGTGGTATTTATGTCGGACAATTTTCAGGTGGTTGCGGCGTGAAGATTGTGAACCTTACTCAGAATGGTTCGCCGTCAACGGGTCTTCCTGTCGGTATCACCATTAACCGTCAGGTAGCAACGCCGGCAGGTTTGCAATATGTAGCAAAAGATTCAGTGTTTACCGATAGTTCATCCTTTAGATTTGATAAATTGCCAAGCGGATTCTACAAAATAGATGTACGTCCGATGAGTCCGGGATATACAACACCAGTGGCGCAATATGATACAGTGATGTGTGATTCCGTTCTTGTGAATACGTTTAACTTTAACTCGAATACCGGTCGTATTACAGGTATGAAATTTGAAGACACAAATGGCAACGGGGTTAAGGATGAAAATGAGCATGGAATACCGAATTGGGAAATTTTCCTCAACGGTGAAGCATTCATGGCAAGCACGGATACAAATGGTCACTATGAATTCAACAATTTAGTGGCAGGTACATATATCGTTAGTGAAGTATCTGCTGAAGGTTGGATACAGACCTTCCCAGGAGATCCGGGAACATATACAGTAGAACTTACACCGGGTGCAACGATCTCCGAGAAAAATTTCGGGAACAAGAGAGATTGTTCAATTGCTTGCGCCCCTGATACGACCTTGTACATGCCTTCAAATGGATGTACGGTTTCCGGTGTAACGCTTACACCACCATCGATTGATGGAATATGTGAGATTATCAGCAGTACGAATAATGCACCGACAGATTTTTCACTCGGTACAACTACAGTTGAATGGACAGTTACAGTAGCAGGCGGAGCAGTTTATACTTGCAACCAAGTAGTAACTGTTCTTGATACAATCAAACCAACAGTTGTTTGTTCTCCAAATCTTAATGTAAGCGCAGATGAAAATCAGTGCGGCGCTAATGTAAACTTTACCTTTGGAGCGACAGATAATTGTCCCGGTGTGATGACAACAGCATCGCATACGTCAGGTTCATTCTTCGGATTGGGAACAACAACAGTGACGGTAATTGCGGCTGATAGTGCAGGTAATAGCGATACATGCTCGTTTACAGTAACTGTTACAGACACACACCCACCGGTTGTTATATGTCCTGCAAATATGAATGTCTATGCGACATCAGAAGCGGGAGCAGTAGTTAACTTCTCGGTTAGCGGGACAGATAATTGCCCCGGAGTGATGACAAGTACCAACCCGCCATCGGGTTCACTCTTCCCGATAGGAGCAACAACAGTTATTAGTATTGCGACAGATAGTTCAGGCAATGCCGATACATGTTCATTTACGATTAATGTACTCGCCGCACCTGCGATGATTAGTGGTATGAAATATGAAGACGCAGATGGTGATGGCGTAAAAGATGCCGGTGAAGTTGGATTACAGGGCTGGGTAATAAGTTTAACGGGTTCTGCTACGGCATTAGATACAACCGATGGATCAGGAAATTATTCGTTCACAAATCTTGCCGCCGGAACTTACACAGTACGAGAAGTTGTAAAATCGGGATGGGTACAAACGACAGCGAATCCTGCCGATATTACCCTTGCGATGGGTGATACGGTAAGCGGAGTGAATTTCGGTAATTTCCATTTACCTGTAATCTCAGGTATGAAGTTTAATGACTTAAATGGAAATGGCGTGAAGGATAACGGTGAATCAGGGCTCGCTAACTGGATTATTAAAGCAGTCAAAGGCGTAACGACGAAGTTTGATACTACAGATGCAAACGGAGAATATTCATTTAGTTTCACCCTTGCTCAATTGGGAACATGGGTCATCAGCGAAGAATTACAATCGGGCTGGGCACAGACATTCCCGGCAGGTGGAACATATTCGATTGCGTTGGCATCGGGAACAAATTCAACAAATACTGATTTCGGTAATCAGCAATTCAGTTCAATTTCCGGATCGAAGTATGATGATTTCGATGGCGATAGTGTGACTTCAGGTGATGCGAAATTATCCGGTTGGGTAATTAAACTCTTTAAGAATAATGCTATCGTATCACGAACGACGACAAATGGTAGCGGTGATTATACGTTTACGAATTTAACACCGGGTACGTATGTGGTACAGGAATCGCTTAGAGTCGGTTGGATCCAGACTTATCCATCTGTATCGAATTCAGTACCGGCAGTTGATGATGTGAATGAAGGACCACGTGCTTACAGTGTAACGATTACCTCAGGCAGTGTTATCACCGGTAAAGATTTTGCAAACTTTAAACTCGGTACATTGAGCGGAGTAAAGTTCCTTGATTATAATGGAGATAGTTTAAAGAATGCAGGTGAGCTTGGTTTAGAGCAGTGGGAAATTATCTTAACAAAAGGCGAAACTGCGTTTGACACGGCGTATACCGATGCACAAGGCAATTATCAGTTTACCAATTTACTTGCCGCAAATTATACTGTTAGTGAGACAGGCAGAGAAGGATGGTATCAGACAACACCTGCAAGCGGTTCTTACATCATAACAGTTTCAAGTGGTACAACTGAGACAAGTTTGAATTTCGGTAACTTTGAGTACGGATCTATCAGCGGTGTGAAGTTCTTTGACCGCGACAGCAGTGGTACGAAGGATCCAACGTGTGAAACGATATTACCGGGAACAAAGATCGTCTTAGTTGGTCCCCATGCAACAGCAGATACATTGACTACCGATGCAAACGGAGAATTTACCTTTACGAATGTACCGGCGGGCGTGTTTACGTTAAAAGAAGGAAACAATCCGAATTGGAACCAGACCTATCCTGCAAACGGCGCATCGTATTCAATAACGATGGTGAGCGGATTAGATTCGGCAGGCTTAACATTCGGTAACTTCTATATGCCTGATACGGCGAAGTTCAGAACATTTATCCTCTCTGATTATGCAAAGTCATCGCGTGCAAAGAAGAAATCAGGATTTATCAGTAACCCGACAGCAGGAAACGTTCGTGATACCGTATTTATCAACAGAGGATTCGGTTTGGATAATCAGAACGACAGTGGATATTTACGAATCGGTATTCGAAGACCGGATAGTTCGTTGGTCTATGGTTGGTTCTTCCATCGCTGGAGTATTTACAAAGGACCTGCCGTAAAGCATTGGATCTATAATACGAAAGCTTGGGGATTGAAACGTAATCCTAAGACGAAGACATACGTTCAGAGAAACCCGGCATTCTATCTTGGCATTGTAGGCGAACAGACGACAGAAACATACTTTGGCAACGCCGGAAATCACCTTACAATGGAATTGACAACGTTGAAGACGAATATCGCAGCCAGTGATCTAGGAATTACGCCGAGAGGTTTAGGTGACTTACTCTTTGTGTGCAGGGATAATACTGCAGATAGCGTGTTTAACGGTATGACAGTCAGGAAAATTGTTTCCATTGCGGATACGATGTTGACGATGGGAAGAAAAATTGTTAATGTTAGCGCAAGCCAGATTGATACCACTTATCGTTGCGATGTACCGTATCTTGCATTGCTTGATAGTACCCTTGCCCGTATTAACAATGAATTCAGATCGACGGCTACAAAGATTGATACAATTTCGACAAAGCCATTGAAGTTGAAAGGTGTGAAAGGATTGTATAAGGTATCGTACTTGATGCGTGATAGTATTGCTCCAATCCCGCTTGCACATTTTGATCCTGTGTATTCTTCATCGAATGGTGAACCGGAAGAATTCAAGCTTGAGCAGAATTATCCGAATCCGTTTAACCCAACAACAACGTTATCATTTGTTATTGGCAATCAATCGTTAGTGACGTTGAAGATATATAATTTGTTGGGTCAGGAAGTAGCAACATTATTCGATAAACAAGATATGGAAGCCGGAATGCAAGAAGTTGAATTTAACGGAGCAAATCTTGCAAGCGGTGTTTACTTCTATCGATTGACTGCAACAAGTGGAGAGACCGGAACAGTAAATACTGATGTGAAACGAATGATTATGATCAAGTAATGCTTCTGTTCGTTGTTATACGTTATTCGTTATTAGTCGGGTATTAATTGCCAATGGCTAATAGTCAATTGTCAATTGTCAATAGTCATTTGTTGTTTGATATTTGACGATGGTTATGGGATAACAGATAACTTGTTGTAATTACATAAATGCCGTTCCTTGTTTTAAGGGGCGGCATTTTTTTTTGTGGTGAACGTACCTTTGATTAGAGCGGCGATCCGTCAGTTAAAACAGACGGCAATTGATATGATTGAAATCATACCATATCGAAATATGGCTTAAATATTGAGCTTTTTCTTAAAAAAATAGGCTTTCAGGCGAATATTAATTACATTTAAGAGTTAGAGGCAGTTCTTCTTTATCCTTTCTTCTTAAAAGGAAAGGTAATTCCCATCATGGATCACCGTTCTTTTCGATCAAAATATTTCCCGGTTATTTTTTCTTTGCGTTCACATTGTGCACAATTTTTTTCTTGTATTATCATTCGGTTTAACTATGAATGGTGAAGCTCTCATGATATTATCATCTGTGATTCAGGTGAAAGGAAGTGTGTATAGTTTGAACATCCTCATATTGACTTTTTATATATTTCTAAAGAACAGGATACTTTATGAATACGCGAATACTATTTTCATTTTTTGTGTTGATGATGCTTTCTGTGGTGTCGGTACAAGCCCAGATTGATAGTTTATATTTCAATGGCTCCGACACAACGTCTACGATGGTTTCAGGTGATGCAATCGGATGGCAATTTAAAGTGCCGAATGGGGCTACAACCGAGGCATCAATTTGGTTTGATGTAAACAGTAATGGTGTTATAGATAGTTCGTCCGATGTCCGACGCTATCAATTTACAACTACAGATGGTCCATCCACAGATGGAATTCCTGATTTAGACGGTATCGTTAACGGACGTGTTGAATTTTCAATCCGCCTTGGATTTGCACCGGGCAATTACATATATATTTTTAGTCAAGGTGGAGTGAGCTTATCAAGGATAAGCATTGTAAACCCACTGGCATCGCCCGCGCACTCAGTAACAGGGCATATTACAGCACCATCGGGAAAAAGCCCGGCTAACCTTTTTGTAGAGGCAAAGCGTAGTGGAAATGATGCCCAACCGAAATCGTGGGAAGGTATAACTGATTCTTTGGGTTTCTATGTGATTCAAATCGATGGTGATACTACAGGTAATCCCTGGGAGGTAAGATTTATTGATGGGAACAATCCATTTCCATCACACGTCTTTTCCCCGGCAGTGTATTACATAACCATGACGGGTAATCCTTCAGGCTTGGATTTTACATTTCAATCATCAATTGCAAAAATTGTGGGATATCTGAAGGATGAAAATGGAAATCCTATTACCAATAGAGGCGTTTCAATACTGGCTATGAGCAATTCGAATAGTCTATACAGAAGTAGTTTAACAAATGATTTCGGTTATTTTGAAATCGGATTAACTCAGACTGATTTGTGGGATGGCGATTTTAGGCTCGCATCGTATTATACGATGAATACGGATGAGGACATGATCGGAATTGCTACTATTCACGGAATACATTACGGGGATAGTCTGTTTTATAATCTCGTTGCCTATCATGTTAATTCTTCCATACAGGGACGCGTACTTGTGAACGGGAATCCACCCGGATTTCCGATAGAGATTGCAGGCAGCGTATCAGACACCGGATACTCCTTTACAATATCGGATAGCCTTACCGGGAATTTTTCTCTTCCTGTTTCAAACCGGTTGTACAACTATGAAATTGGTCCTGATCGGTTGGTGGGACAGTATACATGGACGAATGTGTTCGCCCATCCGGGGCAGACGGGTATTGTTATTAATCTGACACCGAATTTTGTTTCGAATAAGTATTGGCTCAATCTTAATGCAAACAACGGTACTATAACGAGAAATCCGGATCAAAGTTTATATGATAGCGGTATGGTCGTTCAATTGACGGCAGATGCAGATGACTATTATCGGTTTGCGGGGTGGGGTGGTGATGCTTCAGGAAATGCAAATCCCATAACAATAATGATGAATTCCAATAAAACTATTACTGCGTTATTTGAAATTAATCCGAATTACCTTGTACGCTACCGTGCATTTAATCCTGATTCGATAGCATTGGAATTAGATAACCTGGGAAAGATTGGGAAATCTGTAAAGAAGAAACCGACTTCAGCACAATTTAGTATCTTGATTGATTCTCGTGTATCAGGAGCGAACGGGCTTCATCTGGAATTCGGTTCTGCAATAGATACAAATTATGAATTCTATACAGTGCCGCCATCAACAAGAGTAGAGGTTGCAAAATCGCGTTTAGCAAAATGGAATTTAACGTTTGCATCGCCTTTAGCGCTTGGGGACACAGTACGGATTTACGGACACAGTAGTAAGGGTGTATTCCAAAAAGTTGGTTCGTATTGGTGGATGAATAACGGTGTGTTGGCAGGGACGAAGCTAAGGAATCCCACGTTTACAATGAATGTGCTTCGGTTACCGATGCCGAACCGAATCAATGTTATGGAAGAGATTTATCCCGACGGATATCCGTACGGGATGAATATTGGTATTATGCAGACAAACCGGGACAGCGCGAAACGTTATGGTTGGGTAAATCTTAAATCCTCGAATGATGTGTTAAAATCGTTACGAGTGATTACAAAGGGCGTAATTAGTTTGCATGATAGCGTCGCGAGGGGATTTGATTCGATTGCGGCGGGAAAAATCAGGAAGATATTTGTCGGGAAGCAGACATCATTACCGCCGACGAAACAGGATAATATTTTGTTTGCAAATTTGGTTGCCTTGAAGTTAAGCATCTTAGCATCGGCGATGGAGCGGACACCGGTAGGGTTTGGTGAATTGGTACTTAATGATTCGTTGCCGAATCCGTGGAATGGTTTCACGCTGGCTGAAATTTCTACAAAAGCCGATACGATGATGCGCGGGTATCCGGGCAGAACATTTGAGACTGCACTGACGTATGATACGCTATCAATGGCAGTACGGAATATCCTTGACGGTTTTGAGGGAGTAGTTGATACGACGAGTTGGGGGAACAGGCTTGCACTTAAAGGAACGCGAACGTTATTGGATTATAGGATTTTAGAGCCGAACACGTCAATACCACCATATCGAATTGTGCAGGGTGGAGTCCAATCGGGAGAACCGGAACGGTTTATGTTGTATCAGAATTATCCGAACCCGTTTAACCCGACTACTGTTATCAGTTATTCGTTATCAGTTAATAGTGTAGTCACAGTAAAAGTGTATAACATGCTGGGTCAAGAAATAGCAACGATCTTGAAGAATGAGGAAATTGAAGCCGGAAATCACGAAGTGATATTTGATGCGAGTGCTTTTTCAAGCGGTGTGTATTTCTATCGTTTAACAGCTACGAATGTTGAAGATGGAAGTGTGTTTAGCGATGTGAAGAGGATGATTTTAATCAAGTAAAAATTTTAAAAGGAAAAAGTAAAAAGATTATTGGTTATACGTTATTGGCTATTAGTCATTTGTCATTAGTCATGGGACATTGGTCAAGGTAATAGTCGGTAATTCGTAATCTCATTGTTTAAAAAAATGCCGTTTCTTGTGATGAGGGACGGCATTTTTTGTTATTTGACAAACAGTGGCATGAATATATGTGATACAGTTTAGTGTGCATATTATGAAATTTTAAAAATATATTTTGTACATTAAGCATCATCAGTATTCAAAAATGAGTTTACAAGTGTCGTGTGAATATTGTATTGATCGTAACTGCGTTTCTATCATTCCTTTCGTTCCTTTCGATTTTCGTATTACCATTTTATGCAAGGTACTATGCCGCGTTGTTTGATAGCGGGTATATTCATAATATTTCAAATACTGTAAAGGTTAATGTCATGTCATTGATTCGATGTATTTTACTTTTTATTATAGTTGTTGGAATTCCTTTTGTTACACTTGCACAAATACCCAATGGGGATTTTGAATCTTGGTCAGGTAATGACCCTTCCGGTTGGATTACGTATAACTTTTTATATCATAATATTTCACCCTCGACAACTGCGCATAATGGTTCTTATTCTGCGCGAGCGGAAATAGTGAATTATAATGGAAATCCTGTACCGGTAGCGCTTCAAGCAGGTGCGGGCGGCTATGGATTCCCGGTGAACACCCGTTATTCTTCTGTTACAGGATACTACCAATTTAATTCTGTTGGAGGTGATAAATTGTATATTGGAGTATTGATGTATAAAGGTAAAGGACTTACCGGAACAATTGTTGCATCATCACCAACCATCATCGCATCAAGTTCGGTATCCGGGTGGACACAATTTACTGCGCCAATTAATTATCTTAATGCAAATAATGTTGATACGTGTATTATTCAATTTCAAATTTTAGGTCCCGGCTCGGGTACCGATTTTCATACGGGTAGTTATGCCTTGATTGATGATTTAGTATTTGGTGCACCGACAGGTGTAGAATCTTCTACCCAAGAACAGCCGCTAGAATTTAAACTTCATAATAATTATCCTAATCCGTTCAATCCAACTACACACTTGTCATTTGTCATTGGTCAATCGTCATTAGTGACATTAAAGGTGTATAATGTATGGGGACAGGAGGTAGCATCGTTACTAAATAATGAATCGATGAATAAAGGTATTCAGGGAGTTGAATTTGACGGATTCTTGCTCGCAAGCGGAGTGTATTATTATCGACTGACGGCTCAGCCGCTTGAAGGAACCGGCGATGCAAAGACGTTTAGTAAGATAAAACGAATGATGTTGATTAAATAGAAATGTTATATGTTGTGCGATTTGAGATTTGGGATATGCGATGTGTGATATGGGCTGTGAGCTATGGGATATGAGTTATAGGTAATTTCTTAAAGTAGAGATGCCGTTTCTTGAGAAAAGGGACGGCATTTTTTTGCTGGGTAGATGTGATGGGAGAAGATTTTTATAACAAATCGCGTTGTTTTGGCGTGTTTATGCAACACAATAATAATTTTAGAAATGTTACTTGACAAAGTAAACATTTATCGTTATAATCTCGCTATCATCTCGATCTTTTCTCAATAGTTCTTTTCTCAACCGGAAAAGAAACTTCATTAATCTTCTTTTCTACAAATTTTCTCCGTTTCCATGCGACGGGATAAATGACTGTTGTTCAATCAAGTCACGTGTTCGATAATTTATCATCAATTTAAAAAGTTCATCTCATGAAAAAATATTGTTATCATTTTTATGCTCACTCATGTAGATAGAACTGTCGGGTCGTAAGACCAGACAGCGCCCCAAAATAGTATTCTTATCTGTTCTTACCAACACCGAAGCACACAATCACCGTTTGAAATTCCGATGGGTGCGTCTGTAATTTTCCTATAAGATGAAAATGCATTTCGTATCGATGAGAACACCATTTAGAAATGAACATCGGATGTCATCATGAATAATTATCAAATAAATTGTGTGCTGTTATTCTTGGATGGATAAATAGAGAAAACGGCATCCTTCACATAAATATTGAAATCAGTATTCAATGTTATTTAATCAAAAACAAGTTTTGTAGATGTTAACTCACAATAATCAATCATACAACATAAAGGAAACACCATGAAAATATTTATGATAGTTTTATTAGCTCTCCTTGCTATTAATTTTTTGTACGCGGGTAACATTCAATTCAGTGTGAACATGAGCGTACAGGCGGCGAAGGGTACGTTTGACCCGGTCGGAGATAAGGTCTTTATCCGTGCTACGTTTAATGCATGGGGTACGACAAATCCTGAAGACACTCTTTTTGATGAAGATCATGATCTCATTTATACAAAAACTATTTCACTCACACCGGGCGACTCAACTCAATTCAAATTTGCATTCCGTGATGTGAGCGCAAGCAGTGATGTTTGGGAAAGTATGAATAACCGCAAGTGGACTATACCACCGGATACCTTTGGTACGTACACAGATTTTTTCAATAAGGATAGCGTGTATACGCCACCTGCTCAATCGTGTCCCACCAATATTTTACTCAATGGAGGGTTTACATCAAGTATGACTCCATGGACAGCAGCATATGGAAGCCCAGATCATACCTTATTAGCAGGTTGTCAGGATACCGGGTTCGTTGCAATGTGGGGAAATCAAAATGCAACAGCGCAGGGAGAGGGAATACAACAAAGTGTTACGTTTACAGCCGGCAATACCTATACAATTTCTTTCTGTGGGAGGTGGGCTAAGGAATCTAATAGACCAATCCCGCCCATGTTTTCATTCCGCGCTTCAAATGTGCAGTTAAACGGGCCGCAAGATGTGAACGGAACAACAATAGGTGTTTCTGAACCATTTAATATTCCAAATACATGGCTGACCAATGTCCCATTTACTTGGACACCATCACAAAATTTTAGCATTCTCACCGTTAGCGTTACAAACCAATCGAACGCGAATCATGGTGATTCGGTTACGTACTCGTACATTGATAATGTGTGTATTACTGAACAAGTACATGGAGACACATCGACAACGTTTCAAGGATTGCTCCATACACGACTTGGAAATGCGTTGTTGACAAACCATAGCGATACGAGTCTCTCAGTAATTAATATCGGATCAAGCGGAAATGATGGAGTGAGAATCCATCTTGGTGATAGTACGACAGCCTTTTCTGCTGAATGTATGAAATTATGTCCCCCAAAGTGTCCGGAGATTGAATTAACTGTTTCTGCCCTGGGAGCAGTGAATAATGTCCAAGGGCTGAGTTTGGGTTCGGTTAAGTATACCAGGTACAATTCAGGAAACGGTCGGCTCTCCCCTGATTTTATGCCATTAGGATCGTCGACATTTACATTACAGGTGTTTAATTCCGGAACGTTACTCACGACAATGCAAGGGGATTCAAATTTTGTTCTCCTCGTGCCCGAACAACCAACATATTGGAAACTTTTTTCGATTGCGTACACCGAAGGGGGGTCGTTTATTTCCCATATCTGTAAGTGGAATGCTCCTGTTCTAATAACAATCGTTGGGGACACAAATATTATTGGGGATGAAGTAAGGCTTTTAGATGATAATCCTCTATCGCTAAGTATGCAAAAAATGAGAAAACATTCTCCGCAATTATCAACACATCTTTCTGAGATAGATTGGAGAGTAAAAGCCGAATCACTCTACACCTTCACACTTAAAAATGAACATGTATTCAGGGGTTCCGAATACACTACCATAGTTCCAGTAAACAAAGGATGGAACATGGTCTCAGTCCCGGGTATTCCTGCTGATTCAAATTACAGTAAGAGTGCCTTGTTCCCTACTGCAACATCATCAGCGTTTACCTTTGCGGATGCGTACTTTGTAGAAAATACGTTGCGTAATGGTGTAGGTTATTGGATGAAGTTCCCTTCAACACAAACTATTACAATGGATAATGGGAGGGTTGCTGTTGAATCCCTTACAGTTGCCGCTGGATGGAATATGATTGGCACTCTCAGCGATCCCGTTCCGTCAGGGCGTGTTGCATGCGAGTCGCTCTTAACTATCTCTAATTTCTATGGCTATAATCGTGGATATAGTATCTGCGATACCTTACTCCCGGGTAGAGGCTATTGGGTAAAAGCAAATCGCAGCGGGCAGATAATAATTTCTTCATCTACAACAACAAGCAGTATGAAAAAACAAACCCGAATGTCTGTTTCCATGGATGAAATTCCCCCGCCACCACCGGAATCAGAGGTCTATAACACCAATTCAATAATTCCAAGTGAATTCTCACTCGAGCAAAACTATCCCAATCCGTTTAATCCGTCAACGGATATACGGTATCAGTTACCTCTTGAGTCAAGAGTGACGTTGAAAATTTACAACACACTTGGTCAGGTGGTAGCAACGCTTGTTGATGGTGTACAGGAAGCGGGTTTCAAATCCGTCAGCTTCGATGCTTCTCATCTTGCAAGCGGGTTGTACTTCTACCGGATTGATGCGTATGCGGATGGTAAATCCTTTACTGATTTAAAGAAAATGTTACTAATGAAATAGTAACGTAGCGAGAGCGGCAGGTTGTGTGGATTGCAAACCGCTCATTTTTTAATGAAGTGCAACAACATTCTTGTATAAACAGGAAGCTCGATCAGGTCTTAAATAATGATGTTAAGGATTACTACCCGGACGAGCTTCCTTTTGTTATTAGTTTTAATCACTCTGCGAGGACGCGGGGTGTAGGTATTGAAGCTCTTTAAGGAGAAACTTTACTTAATCGTAACAACCTGTTTCGCAAAACTATCTTCAAATTTAATCCATAATACTTTTGCATCGGTATCGAGATACCAGCCCTTCGCATCAGATGCGAAGGTAACAGAGGATGTTTCTTTGATGGATTTTTTGTCGAGTTGAACAGCATTGGGTTTTACACTTGATGCGTTGAATTTTAACACGACCGAACGCTTTGCAGGTTTGAATGTTCCTTCAGGTTTTGAAAGTGTCACCTCTGTTTGTGTAACTGTGTTTTGTATGGAGATTGTTCGGAGTGAATAGTTTTGTTTTTGGTAGTCGAAACTGATACCATCGTCTTCGTAGTGTGTGGCGGTTGCTTGAGAATCAGGGAATATCTCAAATGTTAGTGGATCGATGGGGGCTTGTCCCGTATATTGAACAACTTGTTGAGTTGGGATGATGGTTCCTGCTTTTACGTATAATGGTAATCTATCGAGCGGAGCTTTTGCAGTGATGTCTTTTCCGCCTTCAAGTTTTTCGCCTGTCCAGTAGTCGTACCAATCGCCTTTGGGAAGATATACACCGCGTTGAGTTTCACCTTCATGAACGACGGGGGCGACAAGGAGTCCGTCTCCAAAAAGAAATTCATCTTCACGAAATGCTACGTTACCATCTTCGGGATAATCGAACACGAGGGGACGCATCATAGGTATGCCCGTGACCGAAGCATTGTAAAATTGAGTGTAGATATAGGGCATGAATTTATATCGCATCTCGATTGTTTTTTTATTGATGGCTTCGTTCTCTGCACCGAATACCCAAGGTTCTTTATCCTTTGCGGCAATTTCGGAGTGTGCACGCATAAGGGGAGTAAATACGCCAAGTTGCATCCATCGTACAAACAATTCACCGCTTGGGTTACCGATGAACCCGCCAATATCGGAACCGACGAAGGGATTTCCTGAAATGCTCAATCCAAGGCACATTGGAATTGACATCACGAGATGATCCCAGCTACTGATATTATCACCAGTCCAAATAGATGAATAGCGATTTACACCTGTGTAGCCTGCACGCGTAAGGACAAATGGGCGTTCTTCGGGACGGAGTTTTAACAAACCTTCGTATGTTCCTCTTGCCATCTGCATACCGTAAATATTGTGATTTTTACGATGATCTGAGGGATTTCCGTTGCCATCGTGTTTGGCATCAAGCTCGAATGTTTTATTTGGGGAATCGAACACAGATGGTTCGTTCATATCGTTCCAATAGCCTCTAACGCCTGCATCCAACATTGGTTTATATAATGAACCCCACCATTCGCGGGAAGATTGTTTAGTGAAATCAGGGAATACACATTTGCCGGGCCAAACGGAGCCGACAAAATTTGAGCCATTGGAACCTTTCACAAAATGATTTGCTTTCATCCCTTGGTCATAGACCCAATAGCCGGGTTCTTGTTTTATTCCGGGATCGACGATGGTTACCATGCTGAAACCGTCTTTTGAAAGATCGGATGTTAATTGTTTGGGATTGGGAAAGCGTGTGGAATCCCATGTGAAACATTTGTAGGCATCCATGTAATGGATATCTAAATAAATAACATCGCAGGGAATTTGTTTTGAACGGAATGTTTGAGCGATTTCTCTAACTCGAGTATCGGGGTAATAACTCCACCGGCATTGTTGATAGCCAAGCGACCATTTTGGCGGGAGGGGCATCTTCCCGATAAGTGTTGAAAATTTTTGTAAGACATCTTTTGGCTTTGGTCCGTAAATAAAATAATAATTTATTTCTCCGCCGGTTGCACCGAAGGAATATTCTTCAGGATTTTCTTTCCCAAAATTAAAATATGAGTAGTAGGTGTTATCGAAGAATATACCGTATGCTTTACCGTTTTTTATTCCATAGAAAAAGGGAGTAGTTTGATACAACGGATCTGTTTCAGCTTTATATGCAGGGATATCAGAATTCCAGAATGAGTATGATTTTCCTTTCAGATACATCGAGCCGGCTTTTTCTCCTAAGCCGTAATAGATTTCATCCTTGGGCATTTTTTTCCAAACAGCGATATCGTTACCGGCATATGCCATTCCTTTTTCGGGATCGTCGTCATTGATGATTTGTCCTTTTTTATCGAAAAAGGTAATACGAAAGGGTGTTCGAACAATTCTGATTTCGAGGGCTGATGTGGAAAGGACAATAATGTTTTCCATATCCTGAACTTTAAATGTTTTGTCACCGAGATTTGTATTGACTACTGCCCATGATTCATCGGGGCGGTATTTAAAGTCGTTGGGTACAGCATGGACTTGTACCACATCGGGGGCTAAGATGGAAATTTCAATTTTAAGTTTTTCTTCAAAGAAAACATACCCGTTGTCGGTCGGCATTGATTGTAAAATGTTTCCAACGGATTGCCACTGTGCATGAACATGAGAAGATGTAAAGAGAATAATTCCCAAGAAGAAAAAAAGAGTAAATGGGAGTGAATGTTTTGCTGAACGAAAGCGAGGCGAATGAGGGAGTATCATAATGAAATCGTATGGTGCTTAGGTTATTGTACGTGTATTGAATTAATAACAGTTTTATGAAATATATTGTCTATAAAGCGGTCAATTTGAGGTGAATTGGCACTATTTAAATAAAAACGTCACAAAGTATCGTTTTGAAGGATTCGATGTGACGTATTCATAGTTGAAAATTAGTTTAGTTTCTTCTCATTTGACAAGAGTGTTTCCGGTGGAGCGATCAAAGAATTGAAGTTTTGCCGTATCGAAAAAGAGTTGGAATTCTTTTCCTGCCGCCGGATGGATATCTGATGGGATACGTGAAACAAACTGTTCGGGAGATTTCCCGATTTTGAAGTATAAGAAAATTTCGTTGCCTACGGGTTCCGTGACTTCAAGTTGAACTGTGATGGGGTGACTTGAATCTCCCTGACTTTTTGCATAGATCGATTCGGGGCGAATGCCGAGAGAGACTTCTTTATTGGCTAATGAAGCATACTTCTCTTTTAGTGAGGAGGGGAGTGGTAGTATTACATTCCCTGTTGTGTCGCGGAAAGAAAGTCCGTTTGTATTAGAAATTATTCCATCAATGAAATTCATTGTCGGGCTACCGATAAAGCCGGCAACGAACTTATTGGCAGGGTTATGATAGATATCGAGCGGGGAATCAATTTGTTGGACGAATCCGCCTTTCATAACAACGATGCGCGTACCCAATGACATTGCTTCGATTTGATCATGAGTAACATAGACCATTGTTGTTTGCAATTGTTTATGGAGCCGTGAAATTTCGGTTCTCATTTGCACACGAAGATTTGCATCGAGATTGCTGAGAGGTTCATCGAAAAGAAATACTTTAGGATCGCGAACGATAGCGCGACCGAGAGCAACGCGCTGGCGTTGACCACCGGAAAGGGCTTTCGGTTTACGTTCAAGATAATCGGCGATGCCAAGAATTTGAGCGGCGTTGCGCACGCGCTTTTCAATATCCGCCTTATCGTGTTTACGAATCTTCAATCCGAAGGCAAGATTCTCATAGACACTCATGTGTGGATAGAGAGCGTAGTTCTGGAATACCATTGCGATGTCGCGATCTTTCGGGGGAACATCGTTGACAATTTTTTCATCAATGAAGATTTTCCCTTCTGAAATTTCTTCCAATCCGGCAATCATTCGTAGAGTAGTGGATTTTCCGCACCCCGAGGGTCCGACAAGAACAATAAACTCTTTATCTTCAATAGTGAAGGAGACATCGTTCACGGCGATGTTTTTTTGATCGTATTTTTTATAAACGTTTTCGAGTCTTACACTTGCCATAGTATATTCTTTAGATAATTCGGAATAAATATACATACTCTTTCATCCATTCTCAAATAGAATCTTGATTTTTCCAAAAAAAAATTGTAACTTTACCAAACTTAATAATCGTTTACACACTAGTTAATAGAAACTATGTAATGTTGTTACCCACTTCTTTTCAGTTTCATTTATCTTTCATCTCTCTATTTAGGGCGAGTACAATGAGAATTGCTCGATTATTTCTCCTTATTCTTTTCTTCCTTTCAACTATTGCCATCGCCGGAAATACCGGTAAAATATCAGGTAAAGTCACAGACTCGAAAAACAAAGAGGGACTCGTAGGAGTCAATATCCTTCTTGTCGGTACATCAATGGGCGCTGTGACAGATATTGAAGGTAATTTTTCCATCATTGGCGTTCCTCCGGGAACCTACTCCTTGCGTGCTTCACTCATAGGATATAATTCAACGACTGTATCGAATATCGGAGTGAATATTGATTTGACTACACGTCAGGATTTTGTATTGAGCGAATCGGCTGTGGAGGTTAAGGAAGTTCTTATTGTTGCAGAACGTCCGTTAGTCCAAAAGGATATGACAGCATCCACTTCAATTATGAACAAAGAATTGATTTCAAGTTTGGCGGTGACGAATGTCTCCGATGTTATCCAATTGCAGGCAGGTGTTACTAAATCTGCCGGAGGCGGCTTACATCTTCGCGGTGGTCGTTCCGGTCAGCTCTCTTATCAGATTGATGGTGTGCCTGTTACCGATGCGTATGACGGAAGCAGTTCGGTTGATCTTGGCGCCAATTCAATTCAAGAGTTGCAGGTTGTCAGCGGCGCGTTCAATGCTGAATACGGACAAGCCATGTCGGGCGTTGTGAATATTGTGACAAAGGATGGCGGCGATAAGATTAATGGAAGCGCGCAAATCTATCATGGTATGTACGCATCAAACCGTACAAATATTTTTCAGAATATTGATAATCAAAAAATTTACAATATCAATAATGCCGAGGTAACGCTCAGCGGACCGCTTCCTGTGAATAATTTATATTTTCTTGGAAGTTTCAGACACTTCTTTAACAGAGGATATAATTACGGAAACAGACTTTTCCGAACAACAGATCTTTCGAGAGAAGTTCCGAATACAGGAGGGGAGCAATTCTTTATTATCCAATCCGGTGATGGGTATGCAATACCGATGAGCCCTGAAGAGAAGTATTTTGCACAGGGTAAGTTATCGTACAGGATGTTTAAAGATCTCCGATTGATGTATAATTTAATTTACGATGCACGACAGTATCAAGATTTTGATAACAGTAATAAACTGACCCCGGATAACAGTCTGCATCGTTTTCAAAAAGCCTACTCAAATATTTTTACTATCAATCACACCATATCAGTCAATAGTTTTTACAATTTGAGTTTCTCCTACCTATTCAAAGATTATCATCACTATTTGTTTGAAGATTTATACACAGGAGATTCAACCCGACCGACGTTATATACAGATAATGATATTCTTCAAACACCACCATACAGTTTTAACATTGGCGGAACGAATAAAAGCCGGTTTACACGTAATACAGGAACGATGGCTGTGAAACTTGATTGGGTAAATCAGGTGGATAAGGAACTTTCATTGCAATATGGAGGAGAATTTAAGGAACACAGATTATATTATCAGGATATTACTCTTAAAGCGATGACGGATGCAAATGGAAATAGAATGTTCCCGTATAATGTTTATATCCCGCCGATTACAACACAAGACAATAATGAGTATATCCATAAACCCCAGGAAGGATCATTATATATCCAATCGAAGTTTGAAGGATTTAATTTGATTTTTAATGCGGGTGTGCGTTTCGATTACTTTAATCCCGATGGCAATGTATTGAACGATGAACATTCCGATCCGAATGATCCGTTGTATTATCAGTACACGGTTGATGATCCGAATATTAATGATCCCATCAAACCGGATAATCGTTTTTATGACTATAATCGAAATGGCGTCCAAGATACGTTAGAACCATCAAAGAGTCTAAATGACCGTTTAGCATATTGGTACAAAAAAGCAAAAACAAAAACACAAATCAGTCCCCGTATCGGATTAGCATTCCCGATTAGTGCAGATGGAGTAATTCACTTCTCATACGGACATTTCTTCCAGCTTCCTTCATACGAATCGATGTACACGAATCCTGATTTTGAATTGGGAGTAGGTTCAGGAAATCAAGGATTGTTTGGTAATGCAGATTTAGAACCACAACAAACAGTCAAAGGCGAGATCGGAATCAAGCAACAACTTACAGAAGATATTGCGGCAGACGTTACAATGTTCTTTGAAGATTTCCGAAATTTAACCGGCACACAAACACAGGATATTTTAGTCTTTGGCGGCGCACGAGCATATTCAAAGTATGCTAATTCGGATTTCGGTTCTTCTAAGGGAGTTGTCGTTAAACTTGAAAAACGATTCTCAGAAGGATTAGCTGTTAATCTTGATTATACATTTTCAATAACAAAAGGAAATGCTTCTAATCCGGCAGATACACGAAATGCCATAGCCGGTGGTGCACTCCCTGAAACATTTATTGCCCCATTAGATTGGGATCAGACGCATACGCTGAATATAGTCGCTTCGTATTCAGAGCCGAAAAATTGGGGACTTTCAATCATTGCCAATATGTTTTCGGGTCAGCCCTATACGCCAAGTGTCAATAAGAACAGCAGTGTGAAAACAAATACGTTTGCACGAAATAGCGATTACAAACCATCAATCTTTAATGTAGATATGCGAGCTAATAAAGATATCGTCATCGGAACTTCTACACTCTCATTCTTTGTCCGTGTATTTAACTTATTGGATTTAGATAATGCTCGATCTGTGTATGGCAACTCAGGTGACCCGTATTTCAGTTTCGACAGGTTGGATGCAGAACGTCTAAATCCGACACTGTACTATAACACAATTGATCAACTCTATACGAACCCAACATTTTTCTCCGAACCACGGAGAGTAGAGCTTGGCGCTTCGTTTATATTTTAACTCTGGATTCACGATGATGATGAAACAATTACTTGTACTAATCAGTCTATATTTACTTGTCGCCATTCAGGCACAAGCACAAACACCCCCCGTAGACCGTTCCGATGCTAACTTGAGAAAAATCGGATTTCATACAGGGAACCGCATAGGTATTTCATTCTATAATGATGGTCAGATTTCCGGCTTTAATACCGGAACTGATATTCGCGGGGAATGGCCTCTCGGATCGGGGTATAATTATATCGGTGATTTAATTCCACTAATTGGAATAGAATTTAAAATGTCCACAGGACAGACAAAACATTCTGTCGAAATTTCCCGAGGTCCGAGAAATCGTCAAACAGAAGAAAAGAGTCCTACTGATGGGCATTTCTGGGGTTGGAACCCGAGACCGGGTTATCTTAATCCGAACGGGGGTTCACCTGCAATGAGTCACCTTCCAAAGACTTGGCCCATACAGGGTTGGATAGACCAACCGACATGGAAAGATACAAGCGGTGTGACACAATGGAACGGTTATTTCGGTCGTGGTATAGCGAATGCAGACCAGGAAAGCTACTTTGTTGCTGATGATCAAGCGGATAATGAATTTAATGGATTTTTCCATCCCGATTCAACAGATTTGTCACGAAATGGTATGGGACTTGTTTTCAAACAACGAGGATTCCAATGGTCAAGTTTCTTAGCAGAAGATTGTTTGTTCTGGTTGTATGATATTACAAACGAGGGAACGACTCCATATAAGAAAGCAGTATTCGGAACAGTTGTAGGTACACTTGCAGGCGGTGACGGCGATAGTCAGGATGATTTAGGCTACTTTGATCCTAACAACAATATTACGTATTCGTGGGATAGCGACAACAAAGGAAATAAAGGACAGAAAGTCGGTTATGTAGGATACGCATTCTTAGAATCACCGGGTAACCCCTACGATGGTATAGATAATGATGGTGATTCACCGGATCCGGGTACGCCGAATTTTGTCTTGACGGATTATGATTCAGTGATTTATAATGTTGGGAGTAAGATTGTTCTTATCGATCAGGATACCTACGAACGAACAATACACACAATTGCGGCGGCAGTAGAAACAGTCTATTCATTGGGTGCACAGTATATCGTACGAGCCGGTGTTTCAAAGTATCGTGAAGGGTTCATTGCCAGTATCCAGAATGGTATTTCAATTCCCGATACAACAGCTTATGACGGATATGATAATGATCTTGATGGGTTGATTGATGAGAATCAGGCTATTCATTACGAGACAAGAATTCGTCGAGGGTATGCTTCTCTAAAATATATAAATTATTTAACCGGTGCTGGACTTAATGATCCGCTGGTAGACGAACTACGCGATAATGGTCCGGGAACACTCATATCAAGCTGGATTGAAAAGCCTGATGGAACAACAGGTATAGTACAACACTGGTCAGGTGATGAAGATGGAGATTGGGAAATCACCACGGATGACGTTGGTGCAGATGGCGTAGGACCGATTGATGATGATTATTTTGGTCCCGATGGCGATGGAACAGAAGGGAACGGAATGCCGGATCAGGGCGAACCGAATTTCGGGAAAACAGATCCTGATGAATCTGACCAAATCGGATTAACAAGTTTCAACTTCTTTAATATTTCAGCTTCTCCCGATATGAGTGATGATGAACTATTGTGGGATAGAATGAGACCGGGAAGATTTGATATTGTTCCGCAGCAACCACAGGATGGTGACTTCATTTACGGTTCGGGGTATTTCCCGATGCGAGCGAAACAGATCGAGCGTTTCTCGGTTGCACTTCTCTTTGGTGAAACGTATGCAGATATTTTAAGAAATCTTGCCGTTGTTCAGCAGATTTATAATTCAGGGTATAAATTCCCGCAACCACCGCGTAAACCGAAGATCACGATTACTGAGCAAAAGGGTAATGTCGTAATTTATTGGAACGGGAAAACAACTGAAAATACACGCGATTTTATCACAAAGAAAAAAGATTTCCAGGGGTATAAAGTGTATCGTGCAACCGATGCAGGATTCGCTGATTCACGTGTGATTACGGATGCAACCGGTGTGTTAGCCTTTGATAAACCGATTGCACAATTTGATTTGAATGATTCACTCAGCGGATATTTTCCTGCCTCTCCTTCACTGTTATCTCAGGTTGGTGGAACAACATATTATCTTGGTGATAACACAGGTGTTACGAATCGCTTCGTTGATTCAACCGTTGTTCCCGGACAACGATATTATTATGCGGTTGTTGCTTACGATATGGGTGATGCAAAGTTAAATATTTACCCGTCGGAAAATTCAAAATTTATTTTCCAATCAAGCACAGGGTTGATCCAAACGGATGATAATACCGGATATATTACTCCGGGTCAGCCACCTGCGGGATACGTTGATGCAAAATATTCAGGATTAACCAAGTTAGAAGGTTTCCGCGGAACCGGGAGCGCAAGTGTCGAGATTATTGACGATCAAAAAATTCGTGACGGCAATAAGTATGCTATTGTATTTCAGGATAGCGGAGTTCAACACTACACGATGAATTGGTCGTTAGTTGATTTATCATCACCGGACACCGTAACGATTGCAACAACAGGAGAAACAAAATTGGTGCGTCCAGGGACATCGGTAACGGTTCCCAATAACCAAATGATTACGGTGAACAGCAGTTCGTTCCTAAGCCCTTCGAACTATTACACTGCCGGTTATGATACCTTGATTAAGTATGATACGACATATTCGGGGAACACGTACATAACCCACGGCTTCCGGGTGCAATTACAGAACGATAAAGAAATCACCCTCAATAGTAATAAATCAGGATTTGATTCCGACCTTTCAGAATACTTTGACCTTTATACATTCAGAGTGTGGTTCTGGGACAGTTCTTCGCTCTTCTCAAAATATAATGGTGTCCCATCGGGCTCCGATTATCAATTTGAATTTTACGATACCATAGTTGATACATCCCTTGCTGATACAATGAGAAATGCTTCAGGTATTACAAGACTTAGTGCGACACCGGTTACGTTTAGAATAAAAAACCTTTCTACGGGTCAATATATTAAGTGCGCATATAAGAGAAATTCTACAAGTTTATCTACAAACTATATTATTATCTTTAAAGAAAATATAGACGGTAAATTACTAAGGACGTGGGCAGCAACATTTTATTATAATGCAGGCAACCAATCGATTGAACAGAACGGTACACTTTCACTATACACTTTAAAACCATTCCGTTCAAGCGATGTTTACACCTTTACAACAACCGGGGCAAAAATTGATCAACCGAGAGCGACAAAGGAAATGGATTTGATCAGAGTAGTCCCGAACCCGTACGTTGTAACACACATGAGCGAACCTCATTTACAATCGAATAAGACGGGGAGAGGAGAACGGTTTATCCGCTTTACCCATGTACCACCCGGCTCCGCTATCTCAATATTTACTGTGAGAGGCGAATTGGTAAAGAAATTACGTCAGGATGATCTATATGTCGGTGACGTGAAATGGGATTTACGAACAGCGGAGAATTTAGACGCGGCGTTCGGAATGTATATATATGTTGTTGAATCACCCGGTATTGGTTCAAAGACCGGTAAATTTGCATTGATAAAGTAATCCATCATGCACACAAACGAATTAGTAGTTGATATACATACAATAAAGATGAACACTATGAAAAAATTGTTATTCGTATTTTTCTTCCTGACAACAGCTCTCTACGGGCAAAGCAAAGTTGGTTCAACAGCGTTACCGTTTCTTAATATCGGAATCGGGGCGCGCCCGATGGGTATGGGTGGAGCGTTTGTTGCTACCGCTAATGATGCAACTGCGCTTTATTGGAACACCGCAGGTATAGCCCATTCAAATACAAACGAAGTAATGTTTAACCATGTGAAATGGTTTGCCGATATCGACATGAATTGGGTCGGAGCAATGGTGAGAGTAGGAGACATGGGCACTGCCGGATTAAGTCTCACCTATTTAGATTACGGTAAAACAGAAGTAACCAACGATGAAGAGCAGGAAGGCACAGGAGAATACTATAGCGCGAGTGATATGTCGCTTGCTCTTTCGTATGCCTATAATTTAACAGACCGTTTTGCCATTGGGATGAATTTTAAGTATCTCCGTGAACAGATTTGGCATTCTGCCTCATCCGGTTTTGCAGTGGATATCGGTACGTTATTTACATCGGATATTTATGGTTTACGTATTGGCGCATCAATAAGTAATTTCGGCTCGGATATGAAGAGGGATGGTAAAGACCTTGAATTTTTACACGATATTGATCCAACAATTAATGGAAATAATGATCAGATTCATGGTCGGTTTCTTACCGATAGCTGGCCCCTTCCGCTCACCTTCAGAGTTGGTTTTGCGAAGGATTTTATGATTGGGGATATGAATAGGCTAACATTAGCGGTTGATGCAGTGCACCCGACCGATAACTCTGAATCATTAAATTTGGGTACAGAATATGCATTTAACGAAAATATCATGTTACGTGCAGGGTATAATTCGTTATTGCTCGATAATTCGGAGCAGGGATTAGCTCTCGGATTTGGTTTACAACATGAGTTTGCCACTGATTTTACAGTACGGGTAGATTATAATTATCAGGATTTCGGCATTTTGGAAAATACCCAACAATTTTCTGTAGGAGTGCGCTTTTAGTCTAATTTTGGGAGGTTTGTAATCTGAACATTTATTATTATCTTAGTGTTGATATTTTGTAGAAAATATCAACACACCAGCATCATTCAATCGTTACTAATATAGGAGATTAATAATGAAAAAAGTTCTTTTTACAATTTTAACGCTACTTGCAACAGTAAGTTTTGCATTTAGTCAACATACCATTACGGCAACAGCCGGTTCCGGTGGGACGATCGACCCCAGCGGCGCGGTTTCTGTCGCCAATGACGCAAACCAATCTTTTAGCATTTCACCCAACACCGGCTATCATACGGATAGCGTTCTTGTTGATGGTGTGAACATGGGAGTACTTACTGCATATCAGTTCGATACAGTCCATGTTGACCATACCATCAGTGCATTCTTTACCATTGACAAGTTCGAGATAGCTGCAACAGCTGGTTCAGGTGGAACAATTGACCCATCAGGATCAGTCTGGGTAGATTACGATGCGGATAAATCATTCAGCATTGAACCTAACACAGGCTATCATACGGATAGTGTTCTTGTTGATGGTGTAAATATGGGAGTACTTACTGAATATCAGTTTGATACTGTTCATGTTGCTCATACAATAAGCGCATTCTTTTCCATCAACACATACGAAATAACAGCAACAGCAAGTTCAGGCGGAACGATCGATCCCTCAGGATCAGTCTGGGTAGATTACGATGCAGGTAAAGTATTCGGTATTGAACCCAATACCGGCTATCATACGGATAGTGTTCTTGTTGATGGTGTAAATATGGGAGTGCTTAGTGAATATCAATTCGATACTGTTCATGTCGATCATACCATTAGCGCATTCTTTTCAATCAACAAATATGAAATAACTGCAACTGTAAGTGCGGGCGGTACAATAAATCCTTCAGGATCAGTCTGGGTAGATTACGATGCAAGTCAGGAGTTTGTATTCCATTCCAACACAGGATATCATCTGGACAGCGTGATCGTTGATGGTATGCAATGGAAAGCTGATACAAGTGTTGTGTTTGATACTGTTCATACTAACCATAGTCTCAGCGTTTACTACTCAATAAATTATCTTGAAATTGAAGCAACTGCCGGTACAGGCGGTACGATCACTCCATCAGGCAGTGTCTGGGTCGCTTACGGAACCGATACAACATTTGAGATTTCTGCCAACAGCGGGTACCAGCTTGATAGTGTACTCGTTGATGGAATGAATCAAGGCGCAGTTACATCTTACGAATTTACCTCTGTTGATGAATCACACACAATCGAAGCATTTTTTAGCTCAACGATGGTGAACGTGAGTTTTAATGTAGATATGGGAATCAAAGCGAAAAAAGCATCATTCAATCCGACAGAAGATACAGTGTTCGTCAGCGGTTCGTTCAATAGCTGGGAAGCAGGTATGATGAATGATGGTAATGCAGATTCCGTATATTCATTCACATTCTCAGCAAACAAAGGCGATACGATTAATTTCAAATTCCGTTATTGGGATTACAGTACAAGCGGTTTTGTTTGGGAAAATGATCCGAACAGAGTTTTTGTTGTACCTAACGAAGGCGGAACATATACCGATTTCTTCAACCGTGACAGTGTTTTTGTAGCACAATACGATATTCAAGTGTTCTTCTCGTTGAATATGGAATTAGAAAGATTATCAGGTCGTTTTAATCCGGCAAATGATACCGTGTCAGTCAATGGTTCGTTTAACGGCTGGACAGCAAAATCAACTATCTTACTTCCGAACGGTTTAAATCCTGATTCGTATGAAGGCAGTACTATCGTACGCGCCGGATTGGGTGAATCTATCGAATTCAAATTCTGGTATGAAGATAATAATTGGGAAAGTGTTGATAATCGTGTATTTACATTTGCCGATTCAAATATTACAAGTCTGACAGCAGAAGTGTCAGCATCATTTAATAACGGTACTCTTGATAACGTATTAAACAGTCCAAGCGTCATCACATTTACTTGCAACACAGTAGGTGCAATATCAGCAATTTCTACCAATGCTTTCCCTGTAGTCAATTCAGTCTCAATTGCAGGTAGCGCATTACCATTAAAATGGCCCGCAGGTGGATGGCCCGATTCCGACAGTTCAAACATGTCCTCATTATTTGATGATGGAACACACGGAGATGTCACTTCAGGCGATGGAATTTTCACAACAGAGTTAACATTCCCTGCATATACAGTATTAAATGTACAGTATAAATACAGCATTAATTTCGGTGATGCCGCTAACAACGGTGGCGGAAATGATAACGAGGACGGATTTGGCAATAACCATCTTCTCGGACTCAGTCGCTT
>ORJL011722372.1_pt1 | contig 40635 bp, 42 predicted proteins | sample 1779941 | NCBI WGS metagenome assembly ORJL01 (sample SAMEA104232317, study PRJEB22302) | groundwater metagenome | biome: forest; feature: aquifer; material: groundwater | place: USA | collected 2011-08-07 | depth 5.8 m | reverse complement strand
CACCGAGCGCGCGGCGATCGGAAAGGCTTTCTCACGGATCGTGCGCACCACCGCGGCAAGAAAACGGGGTTTATCCTGGGCGATGCCGCCGCCCAAAATGATGATGGAGGGGTTCAAGATGTTGACCAGACCGACCAGCGCGGTGCCGAGATGGCCGCCCGTTTCCTCCCAGAAGCGGCGCGCGAACACGTCGCCCGCTTCATCGGCCTGCCACGTGAGATACGGCGAAAGCTCCTTGCCTTCCTTCAGCCACTTCTTAAGGATGCTCTTCTGGCCGGCGTCGAGGCGGCGCTTCACTTCACGCGCGAAATAACCGTTGCCGACATACGTCTCAATGCATCCGTGGTTGCCGCATCCGCAGCGCGGACCGTTTTCATTGATGACCAGATGCCCGATCTCGGCGGCCGAGTACGCGGGACCGTGGAACAATTTCCCGCCGAAAACGATACCCCCGCCGACACCCGTGCCCAGCGTGAGCGCGATCCCGTCGGAGACACCCTTGCCCGCGCCGAACGTGAACTCGCCGAGCGCCATGGCGTTGGCGTCGTTGTCGAGGCGCACAGGCAACCGGAGTTTCTTTTCAAGGATCTTTTTTAGGGGAGTGTCCTTCCAACCGGGGAGGTTGGGGAAAAAATAGACGCGGCCGCGCTCAACATCGATCGGACCCGGCGCGCCGATACCGACGCCGGCGAGCGGGAGCTTCCGGCGGCGCGCTTCGGCCCCGAGACGCCCCGCACACTCACAAAGACCGTCGATGAGCGCCGCGCGGCCGGACGTCTTTCCGGACCCGAACGTCTCACGCGCAAGAATGCGGCCCTTGGCATCCACGAGGCCGAGCTTTACGCTCGTCCCGCCGATATCGACGCCTATGGCCGCGGAATTTTTTTTCATGACCGCCATTATACTGGTAAAAGCCTTAAATTTGAAGCGTTTATGACGGATCCGACGTGAGACCCATGCTGGCCAAATGGACCCGGTTTTTCCCGAGATATTTGGCTTTATAAAGCGCAGCATCGGCGGATTCGATGAGAGCGGCGGCGTCCCCCGTAAGGCCGCTGCGTGTGGCGCAGCCGATACTGACCGTGACGCTCAGGTCTTCGTCATAGGCCTTGTAAGTACGGTCAGCGATGGCGCGGCGGATACGCTCAGCGACGAAAAAGGCTCCCGACTCGTCGGTCTCGATAAGGAACACGCCGAACTCCTCCCCGCCGTAACGCCCGACCAGATCGACCTCGCGGATGCTCCGCCTGATCGTCTCGGCGACCTCCTTCAAAACAACGTCGCCGACCAAGTGCCCGTACTGATCGTTAAAATGCTTGAAATCATCGACGTCGACCATCAGAAAAGAGAGTTTGAGCTCAAGGCGGCGCGAGCGTTCGACCTCGTCCTGGAGCCGCTCCAAAAGGTGCCGGCGCACGCTGATGCCCGTCAGCCCGTCGGTGACGGCCAACATGCCTACCTTTTCGTAGAGCTTAATGCGCTCGATCTCCGCGATAAAGCTCTCGGTAAGCACTGAAAAAATCGGAATATCTTCGGCGCGAAGGCCGAGGATGATGAGCGCCGCCGTCAAACGGCGATCGACGAAGACCGGATAGGCCATGAACGGCGAGCCCTCGGTGAAGAGCCCTGGATAATCCCCGTAGGAATGCCGCGACGGATCAATGAAATAAAAAGGCCGGCCGTTCTTCGAAAGCACGCCCATGATCTTCCGGTCAAACGCAAAAAGCTCGCCGCGGAGGCGCGCCCTATCCTTCAGGAATACGCTGCGGTCGAATACACCCTGAAAATCCGACTGGAAGAGCTGATAAAGTTCCTCGGGCTCGCACACGGCTTTGTCTTCCGATTCCTTGAAAAAAATGAGCTTGAGACAATCGAACCGGAAACCCCTGGAAAGAGCCTCCCCAAAAACCAAGAACGTCTCGAGCGCATCGAGCGACTGCGACATTTCCTTGATCTTGTCACACAGCATGCTGATCTGGTTGGCCTGCCGCTGGATCAAGTCGGTCTCGCCGGCCGCGCTCGCCAGCTCAAAGCGCTCGGCGTCGAGACGCTTGGTCGTGATCGTGAGCTCTTCGTCAAGCGCGAACGACCGGGTGAGCGACCAACGCCGGAACTGATAAGCGCCCCAAAACACCGTCAGCGACGACACAAAGTAAAAAAACCACACGAACGGATCGACCCCCGGCTGGAACACGGCGTAAACGGCCAACGCGGGTATCGCCGCAAGCACGAAAAGCCGGCTCCGCGGCGTGCCGAAAAAATGCACGAAAAATAGGATCGCAAACCAGAGCCCGTTGAGGATCAGATACCGCCACATACGCGGTTCCTCCCGGTGTTCTTCGCTTCATACAGGTTTTTGTCCGCGGCCCAGAGCAGTTCTTCTTTGGTGCGTCCATCGTCGAGATAAACGCTCACGCCGAACGAAGCCGTGACGTGCCGCTCGACGCGGCGAAGCACGATCACCGAATGCTCGATCTGCCGGCGCAGCTTCTCGGCCAGGGCGACCGCTTCCTTACGCCCGCTGCCCGGAAGCAGGAGCGCAAACTCTTCGCCGCCATAACGCGCCGCGAACTCAGCGGGTCCGACCCCTTTCTGAAGGAGTGCGCCGATATTGCGCAGGACGAGGTCGCCCGCGGAATGGCCGTATTCGTCGTTGTAGCGCTTGAAGTGATCGATGTCGATGAGAACGAGCGCGAACGGGCGCTTGAGGTAGTCGGCCTTACGGATCTCTTCTTCGAGCATCTCGCGGAAACAACGGTTCACGTACAGGCCGGTCAAGCCGTCGCGCGTGGCGAGTTCGCGCATCGTGTCGTAAAGCAGTAGATTCCTCAGTGTCACCGCGCCAAACGACGAAAACACACTGAGAAGACGCAGGTCATCCGTGCTGAAACAGCCCGGCACCGAAGAGTGCGCGCGCACGACACCCAGCACTTTATTTTCCGTGACAAGCGGACTCGCGCAAACAGCGCGTATATGCTGGCCGCTGGGCGTCGTGTCAGCCGCGAAACGAAAATCGGCGGACGCGTCCTCGATGGTGATCGCCTGCGATCGCTTCATCACCCACTGGTCGAACGCGCGCCCCGTCGGATGACCCGCGACGTCGACATCGCTGCCCGCCACCCGGTAAAGCTCCTGACGCGTTTCGTCGACCAAAAAGAGCACGCAGCCATCGGCTTTGGTGAGCACTTCCCTGGCTTCCCGCACGAGCCGCTCGGCAGCCTGCTCGAGCGTGTGCATGCTCTTGAGTTCTTCCGAAAAACGCTGGAGATCGAGAAATCGGTCGATCTTGTGCTTGAGCGACGTCTGCAGTGCGCCGTTCCTGGCGATCTCCTTGCGTGAGACAAAGAGCTCTTCGGATACTTTCTCCTTGGCGATCTGCCTGTCCTTGAAACCCTGCTGCACCTTGTAAAGGTAGAACGTCATGTACATAAAGAGCGCCGCATCGAGGATCGCCTGGAGAAAATACGCGAACTCTTTGGTGACCAGCGAGAGATAGACTGCGATCAGAGCGGCAAAGCCGCTTAAAACGGCGGCGACGCCGGGACCCGACAGAGGCCAGGCAAACACGAGGATGAGGTGTGACACAAAAAACAGGACCGCGGCAAACTGATCGGAAAGGTTGAGGTCAAGACGGAGGATGGGCAGTGAAAAAAGCAGGACAAACAACCAGATCGAAAACGCAATAATCGGGATGAAAAAAGGCGGCAAATCACCCCTCCTTGCGCCGAACGTTTAAGTCAGGATCGCCTGCTCGGTAGTTTTGTCGAAAAAATGCGCCTGGCCCATATCGAACACAAGGTCCAGGTCCTGATTCACGCCCGGGCGGACATGACCGGACACGCGCGCGATAAATTGGTTCTGCCCCGTGCGAAGGTAGAGATACGCTTCTGCGCCCATAGGCTCGACCACTTCGCACGTGGCGCGGACCGTGTTGTCCACCGAGGCGGTCGACGTAAAAAGCTTGTCGTAGATGTCCTCGGAACGGATACCGAACACGATCTCCTTGTTGATGAATTCGGCAAGCTTCGGCGCATGCGCATCGGTCACGCGCACCTTGAAGGGGCCGTTCTGAAAAAACAGCTTGCTGTCGAGTTTTACGATCGTGCCCGTCAGAAAGTTCATCGGAGGGCTTCCGATGAAACTGGCGACGAATTTGTTGACCGGATGTTCGTAGAGGCTGAGCGGGTCGGCGACCTGCTGGATCACGCCGTCCTTCATCACACAGATCCTGTCGCCCATTGTGAGCGCCTCGGTCTGATCGTGCGTGACATAAATGATCGTCGCCTGGAGGCGCTGATGGAGTTTCTTGATCTCAGTGCGCATTTGGACGCGCATCTTGGCGTCGAGATTCGACAAGGGCTCGTCGAACAGGAACACCTGCGGCTTGCGCACGATGGCCCGGCCGAGCGCGACGCGCTGCCGCTGCCCGCCCGAAAGATCCTTCGGTTTGCGGTCGAGAAGCTTTCCGATGCCGAGGATCTCGGCGGCTTCGTTAACGCGTTTTGAAATTTCAGCCTTCGGATACTTGCGAAGCTTGAGCGCGAACGCCATATTCTGGAACACGGTCATGTGCGGATACAACGCGTAGCTCTGGAACACCATCGCGATGTCCCGGTCTTTCGGGGGAATGTCGTTGACCAGCTTGTCGCCGATGAAGATCTGTCCGGCCGTGATGTCGTCGAGACCGGCGATCATGCGGAGCAGCGTCGTCTTGCCGCAGCCCGAGGGACCGACGAGGACCATGAACTCGCGCCGTTCGATGCCAAGCGACGCGTCGCGGACCGCGACGACCTTGCTCGGATGGATCTTCTTTACGTTGACGAGACTGACTTGTGCCATGATCGATACTCTCTCAGGAATAGTTTAAAAAATCCATGTACTGGCCAAGCGACGTCTTCAGCTGACGCCGGTGCACGATCTTGTCGATCATGCCGTGCTCGAGCAGGAATTCCGACGTCTGAAAACCTTCAGGAAGCTTCTGCCGGATCGTTTGCTCAATGACGCGCGGTCCGGTAAAACCAATGAGCGCCTTGGGCTCCGCGATGATCAGATCGCCCAGTGACGCGAAACTCGCCATGATACCGGCCATCGTCGGGTTGGTGAGCACCGACACGAAAAGCTGCTGCGCCTCATGATGCTTGGCAAGCGCCTGCGACGTCTTCGCCATCTGCATGAGAGAAAACATCCCCTCGTACATGCGCGCGCCGCCGCCTGATCCGGAAACGATGACCAGCGGAAGCTTCTGCTTCGTCGCGTGCTCGATAAGCCGCGTGAGCCGCTCCCCCACCACCGAGCCCATCGACCCCATGATGAAACGCGAGTCGGTGACGCCGATAGCGACCTTCTTCTCCTGAAGAAGCCCTTCGCCGGTGATCACCGCATCGCTGAGCCCCGTTGCGAGCTGGTCTTCTTTCAACTTCACCGGATACGACTTAGGGCCTTTAAACTTGATCGGGTCGCCGGAAACGACGTCTTTGAACAATTCGCGGAACGTCCCCTCGTCGACCAGCTGCGCCATGCGCTCAGGCGCCGAAAGCGTGAAGTGGTAATCGCACTTCGGACAGATCTTAAAATCTTCTTCGAGCGTCTTGTTGTAAATGATCTCGCCGCAGTCTTCGCACTTGGTCCAAAGACCCTCGGGAATGTCGCGGCGCTTCAGGATGCGGATCGTGTTGACTTTTAATTTAGAGTCGAACGGGGACATGATCACCTTTCTCCTCGCCTGAAGATTTCATCATAAACTGTAGATACTAACACAAGCCTCTTCCCCTATCAATAGAAAGGCCTTCCTGAGGATCTTCAATAAGTTCTATGGGAAGCGCCGTTCAGCGGATCTGCCAATAGAGACGCAGGAGCTCGCCGATCGACTTGAGCATCGCCAGGGGCCGCGTGGCCGACGCTTTACCGGCGACACGCGGGTAGTGCGTGACGCCGATCTCCTCGATCCGGCAGCCCTTCTTACGCAGACGCGCCAATATTTCGGCGTGGATCAACAGGTGCTCGGACCTGATCGAAAGGCCCTCGAAACACTTGCGGCGGAACAGTTTGAACGCGCAGTCGACGTCGCGGACCGGCAAGCGGAATAGGAAGCGGCTCAGCTGTGTCCACAAAAAACCGTTGAGTCTCCGGTGGGGAACGTCCTGACGTTCGATCCGGTATCCGACCACGACATCGCAGCCGTCTATCTTTGAAAAAAGCTTGTCGATGTCCACCAGACGAAATTGATTGTCGCCGTCGGTAAGGAACACAAGGTCCTTCCGGACACTGGCAAGGCCCGTACGCAGCGCGGCGCCGTAGCCCTGGTTTTTTTCATGCCGCACCAGACGCACGCGGGGATTTTTATCGGACCACTTGCGGACGATGTCCGCCGAGCCGTCGGATGACCCGTCGTCGACCACGACCACTTCGTAGTCCACGCCGTAAGATTCACCGACCCCGATGGCCTGTTCGATCATCGTACCGACACTGGCGGCCTCGTTGTAACAGGGGAAAAAAAGTGAGAGCGACGTGAGCGAGCGCGGGCGGATCACCCCACCACCTCCTGCACGGCCGCGAATGCGGCTGATCGCGAAGCCATGTTACGAGCAGGTGGTGGGGTCATTCGAGTCCGTGGAACACGAGGCCTGTGATGAGCTTGGGCCAGAAGTAAGTCGACTTTTGCGGCATCTTGAGGCCCTTCTTCGAAGCGACGATCATCTCCTTTAAGGAAGTCGGCCTGAGAAAAAGCGCCGTATCGAACTTTCCCTCGTCGACCTTCTTCACGGCCGCTTTTGCGTCGCGTGAAAAGTCGATCTTCTCGGATCGGGCGATCCGGCGCACGCCGAATACCGGCGCGATCACATGCTCGTGGAGCGCCGAAACATCGAGCGCATCGACAGGGCCGGCGGACCGCTTCGGCGCGTTCGTCTTGTCAAGCGTCAGGATGTGGAATCCGGTCTTCCTGCCGTAGACGCCGAACTGATAGGCCTTGTCTTTGGTTTCGACGCGGTTCTTGTCGAGACGCTTAAGGACGTCCGCGAGGCTTTTTACCTTTTCGAGCTTGCCGAGCCTACCGAGCGCGGGAAGCGGATCACCCGGCGACTTCACAAGGCGATGGGTGGGAAATATCTTGAACGGATTGTGCGCGACGTCCGCGAAATACGTCATCACGTAGTTGTACGCGCCGTCTCCGTGGCCGTTCTCGGCGCGGCGAAGATCGCGGTACTGGCAGGCGACCTCAAAACGGTGGTGGCCGTCGGCGATGAACATGGGTTTGGGCTTAAGGACGCGGCGCACCGCATCGATCACGCGCGGACGACGTTCGATGTAGAGCCGGTGACGCACGCCGTCATGCATCGCGTCGGCGACAGGCTTCTGTTTGGCCGCACCCGCCAGCGACTTATTCACGAGGCCCTTTGCGTCTTCGAACAGGCCGAATATCGGACTTAAGTTGGTGCGTGTGGCCTTGATCAGCGAGAGGCGGTCCACTTTCGGGCCGGCGAGCGTGTTCTCGTGCTTGAGAACGGCTTTTTCGTCGAGTTCCATCGCGGCGAAGAAGCCGAGGCGGCGTTTGGCCTTGCCCTCTTCCTTATAGTCCTGGACGTACACGTACAGCGCGGGAACCTTGTCATGCACGAGAACACCCGAAGACTTCCACTCGTCGAGCGTCGAAGCGGCGCGGGAATATTTATTGTGCGTCGCCGTGTCGCCGGAGGCTTCCTTGGCGAGCTCAAGGCGGATCACGTTGTGGGGATTGCGGCGGTAGAGAGACTCCTGTTCTTCCCTGGAGATCACGTCATACGGCGGGGCGGTGACGGCTGAGAAATCGCGGACTTTGCCGCCGTCATAACGCCAGGCGCGGAACGGCTTAATGGTGGGCATGCGGGAGAACCTTTCCTTTTAGCCAAATCCCTATTCCGGCCGAAACACCGGCAGCGTCGGCCATCCAGTCAAAAATGCTCGCGTCGCGCATCGGGACGAAACGCTGATGCCACTCGTCCGAAACACCGTACAGGCATCCCAAGCAAAGCGCCCACAGCACCAGCGGCGAGGGCGAGTGAAAATCACGGCTTGCCGCCAGCGCGCGCGTCAAAAGCCACCCGAAAAGACCGTATTCTAGCATATGGGCCACTTTGTCGAAATGATATATTTGCAGGAAACGCAAAAACCACACGTCTGTCGTGGTGGGCAGGGGCCGCGAGAGCGACGAGAAATAAAAAATGAGCCCGGCGTCGAGGACCACCCAGACCCAGGCGCGGAACGCCTCTTCGCGGCGCGCAGCGTCCATCAATCTTTTCCGGGCTTCTTGGCGGGGGGATCCTTCTTCGCCGGCTTGGCGGGCGCGGGGTCTTTCTTGTCCTTAGCGGAAGTGGAGCCGCCCTTGTCGTCCTTGGATGAAAAACCTGACGATTTGTTCTTGTAGTCCGTGATGTAAAATCCGCTGCCTTTGAAAATAAGGCCGGCGCCTGCGCCGATCAGGCGTTGGGGCTTTGCGGCGCCGCAGAGCAGGCACTTCGCGAGCGGCTTCTCGCTCATGGATTGGAGCTTGTCGAACGTCTTCTTGCATTTACGGCAGCGGTATTCGTACGTGGGCATGCGGGACGGCTCCTATCGCTTTGTTTCTTTTCCGAACAGATTCTTGGCCTTCTGCACGAACGAATTTGAGATCGGGTTCACCTTATCCCCCGAAAGCTCCGCAAACCGGCGCAGAAGTTCCTTTTGGTCCTCCGAAAGCTGCGAGGGCGTCTCGACGACGATATGGACCTCCTCGTCACCGATGCCCGTCCCCTTCAAGGACGCGAGGCCTTTTCCTTTCAGACGAAAAACTTTTCCGTTCTGTGTGCCGCCCGGGATCTTAAGCAGCGTGCCCCCGGCGAGCGTGGGCACTTCGATCTCCGCGCCGAGCGCAGCTTGAACAAAGCTGATCGGCACCTCGCAGACGATATTGTCGCCTTCGCGGCGGAAAATTTCATGCGGCTGCACATGCATGTCGATATAAAGGTCGCCGCGCGGGCCGCCGTACGCGCCGGCCTCGCCCTCGCCTGTCATGCGCATGCGTAAATTATTGTCGATGCCCGGCGGAACGCGCACCTGGAGTTTTCTCTCGGCGGCTACACGCCCGGAACCGCGGCACGCCGTGCACGGCTGTTCCACGAGGCTGCCGGATCCCTGACAGCGCGTGCAGGCGCGGGCGATGCTGAAAAAACCGCTCGACGCAAGCACCTGCCCGGAACCGCGGCAAACGGGGCAGGTTTTACGCGACGTCCCCGGCTTGGCGCCGTCGCCGCTGCAAGTGCCGCAAGACTCTTCACGCGTAAGCGTCACTGTCTTTTCGACGCCGAACGCCGCTTCTTCGAACGTGACTTCGAGATCCACGCGCAGGTCGTCGCCGCGCTGGGCGCGGCGGCTGCCTTTACCTCCTCCGCCAAAGGCGGATCCGCCTCCGGCGGAGAAGAAATCCTCGAAAATACCTTCAAAAACATCGGAGAACCCTGACGCTGAACCGGAAAACCCGCTGCTATCGACACCGGCATGGCCGTAGCGGTTGTAGGCTTCGCGCTTCTGGGGATCCGAAAGGACCTGGTAAGCCTCAGTCGCTTCGTGGAAGCGGCCTTCCGCTTTTTTATCGCCCGGGTTCTTGTCAGGATGATGCGCGTGGGCAGCTTTGCGGTAAGCCCTCTTGATCTCTTCGGTATCGGCGTCTTTGGCGACGCCGAGGATGTCGTAATAGTCTCTTTTAGTCATGGCCCGCCAGTGATGTCAAAAAAGGTGAAGAGCAGATTATCCACGCTCTTCACCTTTTTGGCTAACGCTTTTTATTTATCTTCTTCGACTTTGTACTCCGCTTCCTGGACATCTTCCTTCTTTTCGCCTGTCCCGTCGGCTTGCGCGCCGTCGGGCTGCGCGCCCGCCTTGGACTTATACAGCTCTTCGGCGAGTTTGTGCGAAGCTTCCGTGAGCTCTTTTTCGGCCGCGCGGATCTTCTCGACGTCTTCGGTGGCCAGCGCGTCCTTCGCAGTCGCGAGCGCCTTCTGGACCTTCTCGCGCTCCTCGGAGGAGATCTTGTCGCCCAGCTCGTTGAGCGACTTCTCGCTGGAGTAGACGAGCGTGTCGAGCTTGTTGTGCGCCTCGACCGACTCGCGCTTTTTCTTGTCTTCTTCGGCGTGCAGTTCGGCGTCCTTGGTCATCTTCTCGACTTCTTCCTTGGACAAGCCGCTGGAGCTTTCGATCTTGATCTTCTGCTCCTTGCCGGTGCCAAGGTCTTTGGCCGAAACATGCGTGATGCCGTTGGCGTCGATGTCGAACGTCACCTCGATCTGAGGGACGCCCCGGGGTGCGGCCACGATGCCGACGAGGTCAAAACGGCCGAGCGTGCGGTTGCCCGAGGCGATGTCGCGCTCGCCCTGCAGCACGTGGATCGACACGGCGGTCTGGTTGTCGGCCGCGGTCGAGAACGTCTGACTCTTTTTCGTCGGGATGGTGGTGTTGCGTTCGATGAGCTTCGTCGTCACGCCGCCGAGCGTCTCGATGCCGAGGGACAGCGGGGTCACATCGAGCAGCAGCACGCCCTTCACGTCGCCGATCAGCACGCCGCCCTGGATAGCCGCGCCGATGGCGACGACCTCATCCGGGTTGACGCCCTTGTGCGGCTCTTTCTTGAAGAGCTGTTTGACGATCTCCTGCACCTTGGGCATGCGTGTCATGCCGCCGACCAGAATGACTTCGTCCACATCCTCCGCCTTGAGCTTGGCGTCCGCGAGCGCCTTCTTACAGGGCTCGAGCGTGCGCTGCACGAGGTCGTCGACAAGCTGCTCGAGCTTCGAGCGCGTGAGCGTCATCGTCAAGTGCTTCGGACCCGAGGGGTCGGCCGTGATGAACGGCAGGTTGATCTCGGTCTGCATGTTGCTCGACAGTTCGATCTTCGCGCGTTCGGCCGCTTCCTTCAGGCGTTGAAGCGCCATGCGGTCCTTGCGCAGATCGATCGAATCCGTCTTTTTGAACTCATCGGCGATCCAGTCCATGACCTTCTGGTCGAAATCGTCGCCGCCCAGATGGGTGTCGCCGTTGGTCGAGCGCACTTCGAACACACCTTCGCCGAGGTCGAGGATCGAGATGTCGAACGTGCCGCCGCCGAGGTCATACACGGCGATCTTTTCGTTCTTCTTCTTGTCGAGGCCGTACGCCAGCGCGGCGGCCGTCGGCTCGTTGATGATACGCAGAACATCCAGGCCCGCGACCTTGCCCGCGTCCTTCGTGGCCTGGCGCTGCGAATCGTTGAAATAAGCCGGCACCGTGATGACCGCCTTCGTGACTTTGTGCCCCAGATAATCTTCTGCGGTCTGCTTCATCTTCTGCAGGATGATGGCCGAGATTTCGGGCGGCGTGTATTCCTTGCCGCCTGTTTTCACGCGCACGTCCCCGCCCGCGCCCTCGACGACCTTGTAAGGCACAAGCTTTTCTTCTGCGAGGACTTCCGAGTGCTTGCGGCCCATGAAGCGCTTGATCGAGAACACGGTGTTCTCAGGATTCGTGATCGCCTGGCGCTTGGCCGGCTGGCCGACGAGACGCTCGCCGTTCTTGGCGAATCCCACGACAGACGGCGTCGTGCGGGCGCCCTCGGCGTTGGCGATGACGACGGGTTCGCCGCCCTGCATCACGGAAACGCAGGAATTGGTGGTGCCTAGATCAATCCCGATCACTTTTTCAGTAGACATTTGAAGCCTCCCTTTTCAATATTTTTGTCGGTCCCCGTTTATTCTTTCGCTTTCGCGATCCGCACGCGGCTCGGACGGATAAGCCTCCCGTTCAGGACATAGCCGCGCTGTATTTCATCGACCACCGTGCCGGCCTTCTTGCCGGCGTCTTCCACTTCAGCGACCGCTTCGTGCAAATTCGGGTCGAACAGCTCTCCCACGGACTTGACCGGCTGGACGCCGTACCGCTCCATGATCTTGTGCAGTTCATCGTTCGCGATGAGAAGGCCCTTGCGGATCATCGCCGGATCGTGGCCCTCGGACAGGCTCGCCGTCGCGCGATCGAACGTGTCGACGACATGCAGCATGTCCGCCAGCAATCTTTCGTTGGCGAAGCGGATCGCGTCCTGCTTGTCGCGTTCCAGGCGCTTCTTCAAGTTCTCAAACTCCGCCTTCATCCTGAGCATCTGGTCCAGAAGCTCCGCCTCCAACGACTGTTTTTCGGCCGCCGCTTCAGGGGCCTCCGCACAAGGGACCGCTTCAGCGTCAGGGTGCGTTTCGTTGGAAGATTCTTTTTCCTTTTTGCCGGACATGTACGCTCCTAAAATTTTTGGACTTGTTCCGTGACGGTGTCGGCAACGAAGTCCACCACCGACACGACCTTGGGATACCGCATCCGCGTCGGACCCACGACCGCGATGCCCCCGATGGGGATCCCGTCGAAGTAGCAGTCCTTTAGGACCAAACTGACATCCTCCAGCTGACCGGCCGTGTTCTCGCGGCCGATGTGCACATGAATGCCTTCCCGCCCCAGGTCCCTGATGAATATCTGCAGGAAATCATCTTTTTCGTCGAACGCCTGCAGAAGATGCCTCATCTTGGCGAGGTCACGGAACTCCGGCTGGTCGAACACGCGAAACGCCCCTTCGATAAAAAGTCCCGCGCTTTCCTCGAGCGCATCGGCAAGATTCGTCATCTCATCCAGATCTTCGAGCAGCTGAGACAAGAACGAAGCGCGTTTTAAACTCTTGATATAGACGATTGCGGCATTTTCGGTAAGGGCCGCGATGATCTTGGAAACCTTTTCGACGACCGCGTCGATCGTCCGGGCTTTGGAGAGCTCCTCCAATACCCACTCCTTCTCGTCCCGGCTCAGGCCCTCGGGCTTCATCAGGGCATCGACCCAATAACGATATCCTTTGTCCGTAGGGACGCGCCCCGCAGAAGTGTGCGGTTGCATCAGAAGTCCCGCCTCTTCGAGGTCAGCCATGACATTGCGAATAGAGGCCGGCGAAAGACCCAGATCGGAACGCCGCGAAAGCGTACGTGAACCGACGGGCTCGGCCGTTTCTATGTAGGACTGGACGACAACGTCCAATATTTTATCACAACGCTCGTGGGCATGGCCCATAAAGGAGGCTCTCCTAAACTGTTAGCACTCTACCATGGAGAGTGCTAAGAGTCAAGAGGCTTTGCCAGACGCTTGCGGAAGAGTGCTTCCGCCTTGGAAGATATCTGAACGGAGAGCCGCGTGCCGTCGCCCTCGTCGCTTCGGGCTAAAACGGAGGCGTTTTCGTACAGGAAGTGGATCAGTTCTTGACGATCCCGAGGGATGAAGAGATCCCGAAAAGCCGGTTCAAAGGGAAGCTGCCCCAGAAGGAGGCCCCGAAGCGCATCGATCCCCTCTCCCGTCCGCGCGGACACAAGCGCAGCGGCCTTTGCGGACTCGTTGCGGAGCGCGGCTGCTTTGGCTTCGGGAGTCAAAAGATCGGATTTGTTGTACACAAGCACGGTTTTCTTGCCAAGCGCGCCAAGCTCGTCAAGAACGCCCTCGACGGCGGACCTGAGCTCATCGGCGTCGCGGCGGCTTGCATCAATGACGTGAAGCAATAGATCGGCGCTCATTGCTTCTTCGAGCGTCGCCTTGAAAGATTCGATAAGATGGTGAGGCAGATCGCGTATAAAACCGACGGTATCGACAATGAGCGCCTTTTGATTGGCCGGAAGCGCCAGCTGACGTGTCGTCGTGTCGAGTGTCGAGAAAAGCTGGTCTTTGGTGACGACGCCGGCATCGGTGAGCGCATTGAAAAGGCTCGACTTACCGGCGTTCGTGTAACCCACCAGGGCCACGATGGGCAGGTTGCGCTCCTTCTTCCGGCTGACCTCGACATGACGGCGCGCCTGAAGCTCGCCAAGTTCACGGCGAAGACGGGAAATACGCTCACGGATGCGGCGGCGGTCGATCTCGAGCTTCTGTTCGCCGGGGCCGCGCGTACCGACTCCGCCGCCCTGGCGCGAAAGATCGACCCCTTTCCCCGAAAGTCTCGGCAATAAATAATTCAACTGCGCGAGCTCGACCTGAAGCCTGCCCTCCATCGAACGGGCGCGTTGGGCAAAAATATCAAGGATCAGCTGTGTGCGATCAAGCGTCTTGACCTCGACCATTGCCTCGAGATTTCTTTGCTGCGTACTCGAGAGATCGCTGCCGAAAATAAGAACGTCGGCCTTTTCCTTCTTCACAATCGCCGCCAGCTCCTGAGCTTTGCCGCTGCCGACAAGCGTTGCCGATGTGGCGACTTTTTGCCGGACATGGAGAATACCCGCGATCACCAGACCCGCCGACTTGGCCAGCTCTTCGAGCTCTAGCGCGGATTCCCTGGCTCCGGCGGTATGACGCTGGGAATCGAATTCGACCGTGACCAAAAGCGCGCGTTCTCTCATTTTTTAAGGAGCTCCAGTATTCTACGGGCTGTTTCACGCGGCGTTTCATCCGCGGCCACGGGCACGCGCTCGACGTCGCGCTCGTGGCGAAACCACGAAAGCTGCCGCTTCGCATAACGGCGCGTGTTCATTTTGAGCGTTTCAAGCGCCTCGGGAAGCGTCGTACGGCCCTCGAGATATGCCGTCACCTCACGCACACCGAGCGCCATGCCGGCGGTCTGGCTCAACTGTTTTCTTAAAAGCCTTTTTACCTCGCGCACGAGCCCCGCACGCACCATCGTTTCGACGCGGCGGTCGACGCGCGCATAAAGATCGGCCCGTTCGCGGTCGAGAAAAAAGAAACGAAAACCGCCCTCTGCACGAAGTCCGCTGCGGTTGGCCTTCTGCGCCGAAAACGGAACGCCGGTCAGTTCGTATACTTCGAGCGCCCGTAAAAGGCGGCGCTGATCGTTGGGATGGATCTTTGCCGCCGCAACCGCATCCACCGCCGAAAGACGCGCGTGCAGATGTCCTGCGCCGGCGTGAGCTTCCTCGCACACAAGCTTTTGACGGAATTTGAGATCGCGCGAAGGGCCTTCATGTTCGAAAAGCCCGTCGAGGAGCGCACGGAAATAGAGGCCGGTGCCGCCCACGATGAGCGCCGGGCGGCCGCGCTTTTGGGCGGCCGCGATGCGCTTGAGCGCATCGTCGCGGAAACGCGCGGCGCTGTATTCTTCGGACGGATCAAGGAATGCCGTAAGACGGCTTTTCACTTTGCCCAGTTCCTTGGGTCGGGGAGCCTGCGTCACGACAGGCATGGACCGGTACACCTGCATGGAATCGCACGAGATGATTTCGGTCTTGAGAGCGCGGGCCAGGCAGACGGCGACGGCCGTCTTGCCGGAGGCTGTCGGTCCCGCTAGGAGCACGAGGCGCGCGGAGGAAGCTTGCTTCAAGAAACGATCTCGCCGAGCAGCGTCTCGTCCGCGACGCCGACGATGCGCACGTCCGCAAAGCGGCCGACGAGATCTACAGGGGAAGTCGCGACCACGCGTTTATAATCCCGCGTGCGGCCGACGTACCGGCCTTCGTCCCGTTTGGTGAACGCTTCGAACAGGACCTCCGTCGTCCGCCCCACGCTTTTGAGGTTCGTGTCGAGGCTCACGGCGCGCTGCATGGCTAAAAGCGCCTGGAGCCGGCGGGCTTTTTCTTCGGCGGGCACGTCATCGGCCAGGCGCACCGCGGGCGTGCCCGGCCTGGGCGAGTATTCGAAAATAAACGCACTGTCGAACTTCGCCCTCTCGATCAGCGCGAGGCTGCCGAGAAAGTCCTTTTCCGTCTCGCCGGGAAATCCTGTGATGAGGTCCGTGGTCAGGCTCCCGCCCGGCACCACGGCGCGATACTCGTCGATCTGCTCGAGATACCAGCTGGTCGTGTGCTCGCGCTTCATGCGCTTGAGCACCGCGTCCGAACCGGATTGGACCGGCAGGTGCAGGTGCTCGCAAACCATGGGGAGATCGCGCATCGCCTCAAAAAGGCGCGTGTGCGCATCTTTGGGGTGACTGGTGATAAAACGCAGACGCGCAATTTGAGGCGCCTTCTCCTGGATCATTCCGAGGAGGCCCGTAAAATCCACGCCCGATGCGTGCCCCTTCCCGTACGAATTGACGTTTTGCCCGAGCAGCATCACATCCTTGAAACCGCGCGCCGCCAGATCCGAGATCTCCGCGACGACGCTTTGTGGATCGCGCGAACGCTCCTCGCCGCGCGTGTACGGGACGATGCAATACGTGCAGCGGTGGTCGCAGCCGGTCATGATCGTCACGAGCGCCTTGAGCGGCCCCGAGCGATAGCTCAGGCCGTCGAGCGCATAACCGTCGTTGAGCTTATCGACGGCCAGCCGCGGAGCGCGGCGGGTCCGCACCTCTTCGGCCAGATCCGCCACCTGCGCGAGGTTGCCCGTGCCGCAGACGAGATCGATCTCAGGGTTCTTCTTGAAAAAATTACCGCCGTGTTCCTGCGCCATACAGCCCAGGATCCCGATCACCAGCGACGGATTGGCCTCTTTCAGTTTCCTGAAACTCCCCATCCGCCCGAACACCTTCTGCTCCGCATGGTCTCGGATACTGCAGGTGTTGTACAAAAGAAGGTCCGCCTCTTCGGGCGATGCCGCCGCCGTGTATCCGCGCGAAAACAGCATCCCCGACACCGCCTCGCTGTCGCGCTCGTTCATTTGGCAGCCGAAAGTCTGGAGATAGAGCTTTTTTTTCGTAACTTCTTTGTTGATCATGTGTTCAATATCTTTCAATGTCACACATATTCATTTGGTAGACATTGGCGGCGTAATTTTAACATCCGTTTTAATAATTTTTGGCACTTGATTTACAAAAATACCTGAGGCAATAGGCGCTATTGAGCTAATTGAAGTTGACGAAGAAGAGGAGTCAGACGAAGCCGAAGATGATGGCTCATCGGACATAGCTGGAATTGCCGCCTTCGTTACAAACGCCGCAGTACCTGCTGTTAATGCCACCACATTATAAGTTCCCATAAGCTGTGTTAATTGATCTGGGTCAACCGCTTTAAGCTGTAGAATGGTTTGCTGCTTAATATAATCCCCGAGATCCTGCGATGATAATTTTAGTATCACGTCTGGGGGCAAGCCGATTGACGAATGGTAATGAAACTGGGTGGATTGATCTATCGAATCTATATTGATCTGCGTTTGATCCTTATTTAGGCCGATATTTAACTTTTCAACCTTAGCTTTAAAGCTATCGATGCCTTTGAAATTAAAGTCTGCTAAGCCCATATCAACTCGGATTCTTTGGGCTGCACATATAAACAAATATGGAAATTAACGTAGTAGCAGCCAGAACGATAAAAATGTTAATTTCCAAAATCCATCCAGTTACAATCAAGGAGAATAGCCCTATGACAATAAAAAAGGCGGAGAGTAAATCTCTCGCACTTTCGATTTTATACTCGGGTGGTATGCTACCCTTCTCACGAACTCTCATTCTTGCCGCATAAACCCCTGAAACCTTGATAATGAAAATTAATGCGAGAGCCGCTGATGCTGAATAAAAACTCATAACCCATAAATCTTCGTCCACAACTTCATCTCTAATGCTTATCAGATATGCGAAATTAGAAATAATTATTGCCGTAAACCAATCGGCAAAATTGTTCATTTTATATTTGTAATCTTTCTTTATATCCTTCACTTCATCCTTTGTATCGTTCATTGGGTTTGTCATAATCAGTTTTTTGTTTCTGTCGTTGCCTTGTTCATTCTTTTATGCTCTCTGGCCCAAACCACCCCTATCAAGATTGCAAAGATAACTTCAAGAGTATCTGTAACATCAGGGGAAATATCGGTTGAATGCAAAAATCCAAATAGTTTTTTCAATAATACGGCCAATACTATTGCAAGTATGAACTTAATAAAATAACCCTTGGTTTCATTCAATTTGCGCCAATTACATTTTCTGCCATAGAGGAAGATCCCCATGAAAACCAATATGGCGGATGGGACACTCCCAAAACTAATCATTTCTCGTTTTTCTTCATATAAGCCAATAACCCCTCAGCCAAAGCTTGAAACACAAGTATCGCATTCTCGGAACCTGCCTGCCGGCAGGCAGGCAGGGGCCAGCCGAAAGTCTGGAGAAATACTTTTTCATTCATAATGGGTCCACATTCGGATAACCTTTACAGTTTTTATATCTTTAAATACTTGATATACAAGCCGATGGTGGATATTGATGCGGCGAGAGTAAGCTCCGGCTAGATCACCGACTAATTTCTCGAACGAAGGCGGCGCTTGAAATGGATTAGCGGAGGGGACTCCAAGAAGTTTTTCAGTCTTGGATCTCAGTCCTGCGGCGGCAATTTTGCGCGCATCCTTTTGGGCTTCCCTGGTAAAAACGAGTCTCCAGCCTACCACTTAAGCGTAGGACCGCATTTCTTCACAGGGATCTTAAGGCCCTTTCGGATGGATTCGCGCATCCCCGGAATAGACAAAAGGTAAAGCGTTTCCTGGATAGACGCCCAGTCTTCTTCTGACACCAGAACCGCATTGTGCCGCTTGCCAGTGATCTGAATAGGCTCGTGGGACTCAGCCGTCCTATCTAATAGCTTGTACAGATCGACTCTCGCCTTACTTGCCGTTAATGTTGTCATATGACCCTCACTTACATTAAGCGTACCATATTACGTACGATTATTCAAATATTCATCAGGCGATGCCCCGGCCATCAAACAGTCGATAGCGTCGTTGTCTTGTCCAACTCAATAAGCCACTCTTTGACAACCTCCGATATTTTGTCGTAACCCGCGTCATTGGGATGGCTGTCTTTAACGTGGAACATGCTCCTGTCCCAATGATACTTGTGCAATGCCGGGATGTACGTCATACCTAAGAACTCTACCCTTTTCTGCAATTCACGATCATAACGCCCGCTGATGACTTCATCTTTTTGCGGCAAATGAAAAAGGGCGATCCTCGCATTTGGAAAAAGCGCTTTAATTGACATGAGAGGGGCCAGATCGATCTCTTTCTCCCGTTCCTTTTGTTGATGGATAAATATCCGCCGCCTCCCGTCAACCCAATGCAAAAATCGGGATCTTTTTAGGAGCCGGCCGGCGCCGCTCCACGCTGTTTGACCCCGGGACATTCTCTGCTGCCTCTCCCCGGCTTCCTGCTGATGCCGGACCTCCACGGCCTTGACATGATCCAGTATTTCGAGCTCACTCGCATCCTTGCCGATGACCGTGGCGACTTCACTGGAGGCATCACCTTTCATTTCAGGATCCGTACAAAAATATATTATTCCGTTTCTCTCGACAGGTTTCCAATACGTCCGGAGAAAATCATCGCTTATGGCGCATAAGACGATGTCGGTGAACTCAAGTTTTTCCGACACGCTCCTGAGCGTCTTCTCAAAATGAGATACACTCGCTCCCGGCAATGAAAAATTATAGATCAATGAACTGCTTTTTGATGCCTGCAAGCTGCCCCGAAGCTTCGAAAACCAGTCATGCCCGCCCTGACCGGCCGCGAAAGAGTCGCCGACAAAAGCAACCCGTCTTCCCCCGGTATTCTGCCCGCCGGCTTCACCATAATTAACAGTGTCAGGAGATCCAAAATCGTTGGTTTGGTAAAACATGTCATATTCGATCTTACCATCATACACCGCAACGTCTCTGATCCGGGCGTTCTTAGCCAACGTCACGGCGCCGTGAGGATCGACTTCAAACGTCGGGCTGCTCCACATCAAATACCTTTGGGGGGCTTCGTCAGTCGAAAGAGGGTAAAAGCGGGACCCTATTTCACAGACCGTAAACACCGCTAATGTGCTCACGATCGACACAAGGATGTTTGAGGCGATCTGTTTGGCAGGACTGCGATTCAATCATCTACTCCATAAAATTCTTGCGGTCTTATGCGTAAAATGGTGTGGCGCACTCTTTGAGACGGAGTCGCCGCTAATGGGAGTGCGTCTCCCGTCCATCGTGCGTATGGGCGGGGATACGGTGATGTTCAGAACCGAATTTGTCTTCCTGATCCACATGAATAACGGCTTCTTCCAGATGAGGCAAATGGTGCATGAGTTGATGGCGCACTTCGTGAGCGACGGCGTGGGCTTCGGATAAAGAAGCCTCTGATCGGACGGCGATACTCATCTCCACGCGCAGTTTGTGGCCGACCCACCTTGCTTTGACGTCGCCGACCGCCTTCACCCCTTTGACGTGGTCCACGGCGTGAGCGACCTCATCAAGGACTTCCGGATCGACCCCGTCCAGAAGACGCGTAAACACGTCTTTTCCGGATTGCCACACGATATAAAGGATCGACAGCGTGATCACAAAACCCGCGATGGGATCTGCCAGCGGAAATCCCAGCCATACCCCGACGGCTCCGGTGAGCACCGCGAGACTCCCCCACCCGTCTGTTCGGGAGTGATATCCGTCCGCCACGAGCGCGGCGCTCCCGATCTCTTTTCCGACTTTGATCCTGAACATCGCCACCCCTTCATTGCCGAGGAAACTAAGCACGGACGCCGCGGCGACGGCTCCCAGATGGTGCACGGCTTGCGGATGGTAAAAACGCTGCACCGCCTGATAACCGGCCACGACCGCGCTAAAAAGAATAAGGAGCACCACGATCACGCCCGCCACATCTTCGACGCGGCCGTAGCCGTACGTAAATCGCTTGCCGGGCTTGAGCCGCGCCAGCATGAACGCGATCCCGAGCGGAATGGCCGTGGCCGCATCCCCGAAGTTGTGGATGGTGTCCGCCAAAAGCGCGACGCTGCCGGAGATCACAACGACAACCAGCTGAGGAATGGCCGTGGCCATCAAAATAACGAACGACCATTTGACGGCCCACAAACCCCGTTCATGGCTCACGATGGCGGGGTCTATGACTCCGTGAGAATGCGTGTGGGTGTGATCGTGTCCGCTTTTCATGGATTTCTATTATGCAATAAAAGTCGGCGGGGCGGTAAACGAAAAATCAGCCGAGACAAGCGCGCGCAGCTTGAAGGAGGTCATCGGCGCGGAAGGGTTTGCGCAGGAATGCACGGGCGCCGACGGATCGGGCTTTTTCAGCGAGGTCGTCATCCGGGAGTCCCGACACCAGGATGACGGGTATATTGCTCGTGTGCGGCTTCCTGCGGAAAGCGTCGCAATGCCAGAAACCTGAAAAATTGGGCATGCACACGTCCATGACGATCAGATCGATGTGATGGCGCTGAGACTCGCGGACCGCTTCAACGCCGTCCGCCGCGATAGAAACATCCCAGACCGGCCCGCTCAGCATATCCCGCATGAGCTCGGCGATCTCGCGGTCGTCGTCGACGACAAGGATGTTCTTCATGGCGCCAGCGGAAAACGCGCGGTGAACACGCTCCCCTTTCCCGGTGTGCTGGACGCGCTCAAAGAACCGCCGTGGCGTGCGGCGATCTTTTGGCAGATGGCCAGGCCGATACCGCTTCCTTCATAGTCACTGACGGACACGAGCCGCTGGAACGGTTTGAAGATCTTGTCCAGATACTTTTCGTCGAATCCGATCCCGTTGTCCTCGACGCGGACCGAAGCGAAACCCTCCTCAAGCGCGGCGGAAATTTTGATGACGGGCGGCACGCCCTTTCTTGCGTATTTCACGGCATTGCCGATCAAGTTCTGGAAAAGTTGGCCGATCTGAGCGCGGTCGCCCAGGAGGCACGGCAGCGGACCCGTTTCGACGCGCGCCGATGCCACCTCCAGACGCACCTCGAGATCCGAGAGGACGTCCGCGACGACAGCGCCCAACTCGAACGGCGCAGACGCCTGCCCGACAGTCGCCGCGCGCGTGAATTTAAGGATGTCGTCGATCAGATTCCCCATGCGCATCACGGTATTACGGATACGGTCGAGATAGTCGCTCTTTTTCGCTTCGCCCCCCGGGGTGCCGAGAAGATCGGCGAACGCCATGATCTTCTGCAGGGGCGCCCGCAGATCGTGTGAGGCGACGAACGCGAACAGCTCCAGATGCTCGCGTTCGGCATTGGAGTGCGCGAGGTCGGCCACGCTTTTCAGAAAAGCGCATTCGGCCTCTTTCCGTTCGGTGACGTCGAAAAGGATCCCGTCGAGCCAAAGAATTTCGCCGTCTTCGCCGCACACCGGCTGACCGCGGTCGTCGATCCACCGCACGGCGCCGTCGGCGCGGCGGATGCGGTACTCCATGCCGTACGGCCGGTTTTCCTGAAACGCACGGAAAAATGCGGCGCGCACCGCTTCGCGATCCTCGGGTAAAATAAGCGCTTCAAAATCCACGTCGGCGCCTCCCGCGATGGCGGTGATGGGCGCGGTCATGAAACGCATGCGGCGCGGGAGCGCTGGGTCCGACCGATAGATCGCTCCGGGAAGATTCGCGGTGAGCGTCCTCCATTTTTCCTCGCTCTGCTGGAGTTCGAAATGTGCGGCCGTCAGGGCCTGCCGCGAACGCTTCTCGGCCGTCACATCACAGAACACCGACAGACCCCCTTCGAAAAAATGAGGGATCGTGAGTGGTCTTCCGGAAACCTCGAACCAGGCTCCCTCAATCCTGGGGTTCTTTACAAACATCTCAACACCGTCGATGGACTCCCCGCGCATCGCACGTACCAGCGGAAGCCGATCGAATGGATACGGCGTGACTTTATCCGGAAGATACAGACCGAAACGGCTTGACCATTCCTCGGGCGGGTTGGCCCCCGTTTCCGTACCGATGATCTTCTGCGCGGCAGCATTCCAGAGAAGCAGGTCTCCGGCCGCATCGGCCACGACCACCCCGTCGGTCATGCCATCCAAGATCGACTGGAAAAGTACCATTTCATGGGGGAAAACACCGACAGGATCCTCGTAGATCGCCATCTTGCTGCTCCTTATTAAATACACTTAAGATTGCTTAGCGCCAAAGTATAACATACTATCTCTAATAAACTCGACGATAGAATATATATAACCTATTTAAATATATATGGTTACGTGAGTATAATTATGCTTAAACTGAGGAAATTCTTAGGCGGGTCAGGCCAGGTCAAAAACGGTGTGATCATAGGTATTTTTTGAGATCTCTCATGGAATCGACCAGGCGGTCGAAGTTGTGGGGTTTTTTGATGAATCCAACCGCACCTAGCGCATAGCTGCGCTCCATGTCCTCTTTGGCGTTTGAAACCGTGAGCACGACGACGGGGATCGCAGCAAAGACGGGATCGGCCTTGATGTCCCTCAAGGCCTCATGACCGTTTTTTTTAGGCATATTGAGATCAAGCAGGATTAGATCGGGCACGGGCGCCAGAGTTTCGTCTTCATACGGAGACCGGTGGTACAAATAATCCAGAAGTTCTTCGCCGTCCCGCACCCAGCACAAGTCGCACTCGAGGCCGGCTTCTTTCAGCGCATCCATCGCGAGAATGAAATTGTCGCGATCGTCGTCCGCAACGAGGATCTTCTTATGATCCATTCTTTCCTTTCCTGAGCGAAATCGCGTCGCCGGGCGGCGGGAATGTCCCTGCCAGCACCCCGGCAATCATCTTTTTTACCTTTTCGTCAAAATCAGTCGTCACCAGCCACTCCAGATACGCGCGGTCGCGTTCGGCGATCTCGCGCAGGGAGTGCTTGCGCGCATACTTTCCGAAGACCGGATAAAGTTCCCCGTTCCACCAACGGAACTTGCGCTCGTCGTCAAAAAAATCCGTCGAAGGTTCGTAGTCGAAATCGATCAGCGACTCGATGTATTCGTTACCGGCGCCGTACTTGCCGATCTGCGCGCGCAGGATCTCGAGCGCCGCCTCGGTGTCGCCGAGCGCTGAATGGGCGTTCCTGAGTTCTTTCTGGCAATAAAACTTGTACGCGGCCGTCAGATCGCGTTTTTCGTGGATATGATAGATCTTCTGGCAGTCGTAGACAGTGCGGTGGCGCCATTCCAGACGCAGACCCGCATCAAACACTTCGCGTTCAAGGAGGGGCAGATCGAAACGCTCGACATTGAAACCCGCGAAATCAGCGTCGCCGGTAAACGCAACCACTTCGGCAGCGAGATCGGCAAATGACGGCGCGTCCGCAACGTCTTTGTCAGCAATACCGGTGATCTTCGTGACGATGGCGGGAATGGGGATGCCGGGATTCACGCGGCGGACGTAGCTTTCGGCGCCGCCTTCCCGCAAACACTTCACCATCGCGATCTCGATGATGCGGTCTTTTTCGATCCAGATGCCGGTCGTTTCGAGATCGAGCACGATGAGGTTGTGCGTCAGCTTCATGGCTCTATAGTAGCAGAAAATAAGAAAATAAAAACCCCGCCCCTGCACGCAGGGGCGGGGCGTTTTTTACGTCCGAGCTTGCTTTAAGCGAGCTTTCTGACGTTAGAGGCCTGCTCGCCCTTGGGGCCGTTGGTGATCTCAAACTCAACGGTTTCGCCCTCGCGAAGGGATTTGAATCCCTCCCCTACGATGGCCGAGAAATGGACAAATACGTCCTTCTTGCCGCCTTCGGGAGTGATAAATCCGTAACCTTTTTGGTCGCTAAACCACTTGATAGTGCCTTTGGTCATTTTTTTTACCTTGGTTCCTTTTCGGTGTTGTGCATGTTTTCAGGTCTTAGAAAAAAAGACCCGCGGATCTATAAGTAACGATCCGCGGCTCAGAAATCGTGTCTTTTTTCCATAAGCTCCAAAAACGACTACGTCTACTCACGTGAGAAATTATACCACGCCTCGACATAAAGTCAAACGGAGGCAGGCGCTCCCTGTGTTTGACCTCCCCTCAAAGAGCGTAGTACCCGCTTTCAGGAGTACCCCCGGAGGGTGCGCGTCCGAGGAGTTTGCCGCTGGCGTCGAACCGCAGCGTCTCGATAAGATCTCCCTGATCGTCGAATGACAGACGCGTATAACAACCGTTCGGTTCGACAACGGTCTCAGAAATCAGCTTCTGCTCCCCTTGAGCGTTTTCGAGGTATTTGATCACACGGACCACTTCCCCATAGCTGTACTTGACTTCGACTTCATGGACATTTTCCAGGTCTTTCATGGGGATGGCCTTTAAAAAATAATTTAGTTTGTGCTCAAAAAAAATAGACTCCAACAACCCCTACTTACGAGATTAAGGATAATCGGGTATATATCAATATTTTAGTTTATTATAGTCAATAAATATTGAAAGATAATCTAATTAGATAGAATTGCATACTTTTAAGTAATTTTGATAATACTTAATTAAATATAAGGTCATTTGCGGCAATAGGATATGTTTTGTTAATAGAACTTACTTAAAACATTACTACCGGAGATGCGCTCCCCGCTTATCAAAACCCCACTAGAACAGGTTTTTGAGGATCTTGTTAGACGTGGACTCTGTCCCCGCGGCGGCGGCCTGAGGTGTGCCGCCGTTCTTTTTACGGAGAAGCTCTGTGATGATCTGTTGTCCGCGGCTTGCGGCGATGCTCGTCACGATCGACTTTACATCCGCGACAAAGCTTGGATGACGCAGGGTGCCGGAAACACGGACCGGAATTTCAAGGCGCCCGTTCGCATCCAGAAATGAAGCCAGTTCAGGCACCGTACGCACGCCGGTCGCTGAAAGCTCACCGGACAAAAAAAGACGCGTCTGTAAATTGAGCTCTCCTTCACGCAGCCCTGCCGATCCCCACAGCAGCAGCGTGAAATCGCTCGCGTCGATCTGCGCGCCCGGCAAAATAAACGCTCCGTCATGGACTTCAAAATTGGTCGCGAGCTTCGCCAGCGCCGTATGGGGTTCCGAAAGCCTCGCCCGGGTCGCGGGCGAAAGTGCGTTCCCGATCGAGTCTCCGATGCCGGGAATTTTTGCGAGATTCTGCACGACATCGCGCGCGGCATTGAAGCTGAGCACGGCGGCCTTATCCAGTGACAAACGGCCGCGGCCGTTCAGCGTCTCCGAAAGCCGGGGCCAGCCGCTACCGCGGGCGGTCCCCTCGAAGTCAGCCGACAATTCACCGGTGAGCGCCGGCGCACCCTGCGGACGCGCGGGAAGCACGGCGTCAAGCGGCAGCCCCCGCACCGTGATGCGTCCGGACCACGCCAACTCCTGCGCCGTGAAATCAGACTGCGTCCCCTCCGCATCGATCTTTCCGCCCGCAAACACCGCGGAGAAATTTTTGAGCCGTATGCCAGGCCCGTCCAACATCGCCGTCATCGCCACGCGCTCAAACGGGCAGGGAAGCGGCCGGATAAAGATCTCCCCGTCCTTGAGAACGAGCTCCGCTTTGGCGCGGCCAGGAAACCCTTCGAGAGGGGCGTCCGTGAGAACGAGCGAAACAAGGCCCGACGGCGCCTCGCGCAGCCCGAGGTTTCGGAGCTCGGGTGCTGCATTATACAGCTGGTCGAGATCCATCATTCCCAGATCCGTTTCCGCCTCGAAACGGCGCACGCCGCCCGGGCCAGAGGGGCCGGGCAGATCGACTGCCGCGCGAAAATGCACGCCGGCCTTCTCCGAAAAAGCGGCGAACGAACCCTCCGCATCGAAACCTTTCGCCGGATCGAAATTTTTGATCAAAACATCGACGTCGCGCAGGACCCACTCGACCGGCGGAGCGCTCGAAGCGTCCTTCCAATGCACCTGGCCGTGCTCCACCTTCAAGAGATCGACGCGTAACAACAGTTTTTCACCGGACACGGTTTCGGACGGAGCGGCAGCCGCAGGCGTTTCGCCCAGCGTGATCCCGGCGGCCGTCTTTTTAAGACGGATGACCGGAGCCGTGATAAAAAGACGCCTCACGACTACTTTTTTGGAAAAAAGCGCGACGGCATCCACGGCGGCATCCACCGATTCGACGGAGGCGTCCGGCGCGGAGGGGTCGCCGACCGTGATCCCCCTGGCTGCCAGGGTGAGGCCGCCTTTCCAACCCAGCGAGATCCGCCTCGCGCTGACGGGGCGGCCCGTCAGGGCGGATAGTTTCTGTTCGACGAGAGGCCGGCACCGGTCGATGTTGGCTCCGGCCGCAAAAACGCCGCCGGCCGCAAGAAGTGCGGTCAACGTCAGGAGGATGAGCGTGTATTTTACTAACTTTTCCATTTAATGTTGCACCCGATACTCGCTTTTTGGGAAACACCGGGCCTCTCCCCGGCCGCCACGGCATCCATGGCGGCGCGCAGGTCTTTGCCCGTGACAGGCTTGCCGTTTCCGGGGCGGCTGTCGTCGAGCTGTCCGCGGTACGCGAGGCCGCGCGATGCGTCGAACAGAAAAAAATCGGGGGTGCAAGCCGCCGAATAGGCGCGCGCAACAACCTGAGACTCGTCGTGCAGGAACGGGAACTTGAAACCCAGACGGACAGCCATCTCTTTGAGTTTTTCGGGAGCATCGTCGGGGTAATGGTCCGCGTCATTGGAGCTGATCGCCACCAGACCGATCCCCTTCCCGGCGTAATCGCGGCCCAGACGCGCAAGCTCATCCTGCACATGCTGGACGTAGGGGCAATGACGGCAGATGAACATGACAAGCGTGCCCTTTTCGCCGGCGGCGGCGTTGAGCGTCACCATCTTTTGGGTGACAACATCGGGCAGCGCAAAATCCGGGGCTTTGGTGCCGATGGGGATCATCGTAGAGGGTGTCAGGACCATGGTTTTCTCCTTTATCAGAACTCCAACACGATGGCTTCGGAGATCAGCGTTTCTTCGCGCTCATCGACCATCACTGTAAATTCGGCTATTTCCTTGGGCGGAAGCACATAGAGCACATCACGGGCCGGCACGTCGTCCGTGAACGCGCCCGGCCAGGCGTAGTGCAGACAATCATCGAGATCAAGATTGAACCAGAGTTTCACGAACGACCCCTTCTTGATAAAAAAGGGCGTCAGGAAATCACGCTTTCCGCGGATCGTCATGACGTCATCGCTGTCGCCGTGATCGAGGTTAAGCTGCACGGCGGCCGTGCCGGGCGGCCCCGTCTCCCCCGCCGTCGGCGCCGATTCCTTAAACGCCGTGAATTCACCCGGAAGCTCCGAGGCCTTGGCGGCCGTGCCGGTCAGGATCGCCCGGCCGCCTTCCTGGGTAACATAGTGTTGACTAATGCCTGCAAAGGTGACCGTTTCGGAAAGCGTGACTCGAAAATTGACGTATTTGCCGGCGGGGACTTTGCCCTGATTGTTGAAAAAGGAGATGGTCGGTTCGGCGTTCACTAGGTCCACTTCCTTGTCCGGCTCGAGGATCGTGATCCAGGGACCGTCGATGCTTTTCAGCTCGACCTTGACGATCGTGATCACGAACTTCTCGGCTTCGCTCGCGAGGACGGCTGGCGCCCAAAGCACGAGCAGGGCCGCCGTGAAAATGAACTTGCGGGTCATGGAGCCCCCGTTTAAGAAAGGGCCTTTCCGGTGAGAAGGCGGTAAACGTCCTTGTACGCCCGAGCGGTCTTGGCGGTGATCTCCGCGGGAAGCTTGGGACCCGGCAGCGTTTGATCCCAACCGGACCTGAGGAGCCAGTTGCGGACGATCTGCTTGTCGAGCGACGGCTGGTCCTGGCCGACCCGGTACGTCGCTTTAGGCCAAAAACGCGAGCTGTCGGGCGTCAGCACTTCGTCGATCAGGATCAGCTTTCCGCCGATCAAGCCGAATTCGAATTTGGTATCGGCGATGAGAATCCCTTTGGTCCTCGCATATTTCACGCCCGCTTTGTAGAGTTTGATCGAAAGGCCCTCGATCTGCGAGGCCACTTTCTTGCCGACCAGTTTTTCGGCGGCCTTAAGATCGATATTCAGGTCGTGACCGATGGTCGCCTTGGTGGAGGGCGTAAAAAGCGGATGCTTGAGCTCTTCGCTCTGCCGCAGGCCCGGGGGAAGCGTATGCCCGCACACCTTGCCGGTCTTGAGATAGTCTTTCCATCCGGAGCCCGTGATAAAACCGCGGACGACGCATTCGACGGAGAGGGGCTGGGCGCGGCGCACAAGGATCGAGCGGCCCTTGAGCGAGGCGCCGTGCTGCTTGAGAAAAGCCTCTCCGAAACCCATCTTGCGGACGTCGTCGGTGAGGATGTGGTTGGGAACGATGTTCTTGAATTTGCGGAACCAGAAAAGAGAGATCTGATTGAGCACCCTGCCCTTGTCGGGGATCGCCGTGGGCAGCACGACATCGAACGCGCTCAGACGGTCGGTCGTCACGATGAGCAGACGGTCATTGCCGACGGAATAAATATCGCGCACTTTGCCGCGATTGAGCAGGGGGAGCGGGAGTTTCGTTTGCCATACAGTTTTTTTCTCACGACCGGACTGGACCATCATCGCGTCTCTCCTTGGTAAATGATTTTTTCGAACGCCCGTATTCCCTGTCCTGACGAAGCTCTCTTAAGACGATCCAGGATCGCCGCGCCGAGGCCGTGCGCCGGCACGTTTTCAGCCAGGATCAAATCCACGTTCATTCTATCAAGTTTGCGAAGCGCTTGAAAGAGGTTCGACGCCGCTTCACGGAGGTCACCGGAAACGCTCAAATTTTTCGAACCGGCGAAATACTCCGGCACGCTGCCGGCCCCGAACGCCAGAAGCCCGAGGCGGGGCCACGAAGCGCCTTGAAGACGCCTTTTTTCCGCAAAACGGGCGATCTCTGCCGCCGAAGCGGCCAGCGGGGTGTCCAAAAGAATAAGGGGCGTGCGCGGCGCATAATGACTCGTGAGGAGACCCGGGGACTCGGAAGGCGATCCGGGGGAAGCGTGGCGTGTGTCTGCCGAAACCGGCAACAACTTTGCGATCTCCTCTATGGGCACTCCGCCGGGCCGCAGAAGCACGCCAGTTCCGTTTTCGATCTTGAGCACCGTCGATTCGACGCCGACCTCGCAAGGACCGCCGTCCAGGATCACGTCAGGCCCGTCGCCAAGATCTTCGGCGACCGCAGCGGCCGTCGTCGGGCTCGTGCGGCCGAACAGATTGGCGCTCGGGGCGGCGATGGGAAAACCGGCACGCCGGATAAGGGCCAACGCGTGCGGGTTCCTCGGCATACGCACCGCAACGGACGGAAGGCCCGCAGTCACCAGATCCAGCACGGAGTTTTTTTTAGGGAGGACGAGCGTGAGCGGGCCGGGCCAGAACGCCTCCATAAGACGGGCGGCTTCAGGAGGGGTGTCGACCCACAACTGAGCGGCGTCCTCACGCGAACCGACATGCACGATGAGCGGATCGAACACCGGCCTGTTCTTGATCTCGAAAATACGGGCGACCGCCCGGGCGTTCCTCGCGTCGGCTCCGAGGCCGTAGACCGTTTCCGTCGGAAACGCCACGACGCCGCCCTCCCTCAGGACGCGTGCGGCCTCTTCGAGGCGGGCGGGGTCCAAGGCCGAAACCACGCGGCTCACCTTTGCGGACCGGTTTCGGCCAGCCGTTCAATGAGACGATGAAAGGGAAAATTCTGTCCGGGGCAGGCGGTGTGTTTGCCTTTGATGTCTTCGTGTTTGCGCACGGCTCTCAGAGGAACGTGATAGTCCTGGCGCAGCGTGTTGATCAGATTCACGAGCGAATCAAATTGAGCCTGGGAAACCTGCTGCCGACTGAAATCGCCGACGAGGCAGACGTTGATGTCGTTGGGACGGTTGGACGGCACCTGTTTGCGCCAGCGCCAACCCACCTCGATGGACCCGTCCTTGGTCTGCGTTCCATTGCCAATGACAAAGTGATAAAAAAGGCCTCCCATGTGGCGGCGCTGGTGGTCGCGGTCAAACGACTTCGCGCTCCCCTGCCTCGTGGCGCTGTGGTGTACGGTGATCGTACGCCAGGACGTGTTTTGCGCGGGTCCCGCGAGACGGCGGACCGCTTCGGGGGACATGCCCTGACCTCTTGACGAAATAAGCGGCGGAGGCGCCGACAGCGCAACAGCGGGGACATAAAGACGCTGGCCCACTTCGAGTTGGCTCGCATCGCGGATGCCGTTGACACGCATCAGTTCTTTGGGGTCAAGACCATAATTCTTCGCGATACGGTAGACCGTCTGCCCGCGGGCCACCGTGTGGTAAAAACCGCCCGGCGCGGTCAGTGCGGGCGCGGCCATAGGGACTGCTTTCGGCATGCGCGTTCCGCAGCCGGCGGCCAGAAACGCGAGAAAGAGAACAGCGAGCGCTTTTTTCTTCACCCCACCACTTAATTTTCGTGGACGTGAGACACTAGCAAACGAAGCAGGTGGTGGGGTCATGAAGCCGATACCAGCGGTTTGGACCGTGCTCTGCTGGCGGCGTCTTCCTCTATCAATTCTTGTATCTTGTTGAGCTGAGCCTCCATCCGCTGCAACCGGACGTCCATCTGCTTGAATTTTCCGTACATATATTCATCGAAGGGAATGGGGGCCTGGATACCGCCGCGCTTTTCGATGGGCATGTCCTCGGGAACGCGAAACGTCAGCCCGTCTTTGGTCGTCACTGTCTGATAACGGAAATTGGTGTCGTCCTTACTGGTATCGGCCGCGCGAAGGGCCGGCGGGGCGAACGTAAATATGAGCGCGCTCAAAAAAAGCAATTTGCCGAAACAGATCTTCATGCGCTTTTCCTTAAGTTGAATGTAGAAAGTTTAAAACCGCTTCATTCTAATGGAAAGCGGGGTGCATTGCAACTCCTTATGCTAATAAGTGATGTGAATTTGACAGTGTTGTATATTTTTAGTAACATAAAGTCGTGAAAAAGCTCGCAGCCGCTCTATTTTTGATGATTTTCTGCTCCTGGACCTCCGCCCACGCGGCCGCGGAAGCGCCTCGCGCGAGCTCCCCCCCCGCCGGTGAGATTTTCGGGAAAAAGATAAGCCGGCAAGAATTCGACTTCGCGTATAAAACAAACTCTATTTTCTCGATTTCAGGCCGCGTGTCGTCCACGCCGGCGGAACAACGCACGGAAGCGTGGCAATTCCTGGTTCTCGAGAGAGAGGCCGATAGTAGGGGTGTCGTTGTCACCCAGCGGGAACTGGAAGACGAGCTTTCCAAACTGCTTGCGGAAAAAAACGTGGTTCGCGGCAGCTACAATTATTTTCTCTGGGTCCAGGATAACTTCAATGAAGACCACAAGGTCTTTGAGAGCCGCATGGAAAGCGCTTTGAAGATCAGGAAAGTGTTGGCCCTTTTCAAGACCAACCAGGAAGTTCAGGACCTATTTTCGAAAGCCTCGATCAAAGATTACGAACATGACCAGGTGCTGGCGATCGAGACCGATCAGGGAATGTTTGAAGTGAAGCTGTTTCCCGACATCGCCCCCAAGGCGTGTGAAAACTTCACAAAACTGGCGCAAAAAGGCTATTACGACGGCATCCTTTTCCATCGCGTCATCGACGGGTTCATGATCCAGGGCGGCGACCCGACGGGCACGGGCGCCGGCGGAAAATCGGTATGGCGCGAGCCCTTTGACGACGAAGTCACCCAAAAAGTCCGATTCGACCGCCCGGGCCTTCTGGCGATGGCCAATAGCGGTCCCAACACGAACGGAAGTCAGTTCTTCGTCACCGTGGCGCCGAAACCGGCGCTCAACATGATCCACACGATCTTCGGTGAGGTCGTCTCGGGCTTCGATGTGGTTAAAAAGATAAGTCAGACGCCGACAAGCGGCGAGCCGTTGAACCAGCCGTTAAAGCAACAAAAAATCATCCGCATAACACGGAGAAATTGGCTATAATGCCCCTTATGAAACTTCGACTCATCGCAAAGCGCGGGACGTGGCTGGTGCTTCTTACAACGCTTCTGTTGGCAGCGAACGGCCTGGCCGACTCTGCCAGGGACCGCATCCTGAAGGGCAACGGGTACGCCGGAAAGAAGGATTTCAAAAAAGCGCTCGTGGAATATCAGGAAGCCGTAAAACTGGACCCGGCCGACCCGAAGGCCAACCTCTTGCTCGGCCTTACCTACGCGAACATCGGTGATTTCAAAAAAGCCGCGCAGTTCAGCGAGACCTCTGTCCGGCTTGAGCCCTCCCATGCCGGATATCATAATTTGGGACTGGTCTATGCCAACCAGGAGAACTATCCAAAAGCCCTCGAGGTGTATGAGAAAGCACTGAAACTGAATCCATCCGCCTATAGGACATGGTATCAACTCGGATTGATCCGTACCGCCACCGGCGACTTCGAGAACGCTATCGACGCCTATCAGAACAGCATCAAGAACAATCCCCAATTCGCCGAAGCCTACCTGGGTCTAGGGACCGCTTATTACTGGTCCGGGGAGAAATTGCAGGCGCTGGAGCAGGCCAACGCGCTCAGGGTGATCCGCCAAAAAGACCTGGCCTTGGTCCTTGAGCAGTGGGTCCAGCAAAAAGACGATCAAAAGAAAGCGGCGATTCGACCTGCCGCATCCGCGGAAAAAGCCTAGCTGTTAACGACCGTTTTCGATATGGTGAGCGAGCAGCGGGCGATGCTCGACTCCCGGTTTTTAGGCTGGATCTCGAATTTTTCGATCTTCAGGAGTTTGGTCGAGCTCTCGATGCTGTGAAAAAAGCCCGCGATCTGTTCCATTTGCGATTCGCATTCGAGTGTGGCCATATGCTTGGTCACATCGCGGTCCTTCTCCACGTTGGCAGGCTTCACATAGATCAGGCTGACCGACGCTTTGTCTGCCAATGACTCGATCTCCTTGAGGAGCGACGTCATCTCCTCCTCCGGATTCTTCCCCTCCACCGAATAGGCCATGAAATCACGGTTGTCGCCGGCAATGCGATTCTTCTGGATAAGCACGTGCAGGCTCTTGCGGATGGCGGTTTCCTCGTCCTTGATCTGCCGGTCGATCGACGAAACCTTGTCGTGGATCGGCTCAATGACAAGCCGGTCGATGAATAGGAACAGCAGCGCGGCCATCGTCCCGTAAAAGATCGTCTTCTCGCGCTTCGAGAGTTTTTTATACTTTTCGGTCAGATCGTGCCACAATTTCACGCCGCCACCGCCCCTTTCCGCTCGATCGTCGACGTGATCTCGAAGTCAGCCACGTCTTTCCCCTCCTCGTTTCGCGCAGTGACATATTTGGTCTTCACGTTCTTGAATTTCTCGGACTTTTCCATGCTGGTGACGAACGCAAACACCGAGGCCATGGTCACCGAAGTGCCGCGGACCGAAAATTTATCGCCGCCGTCATATTTGATGTCTGTCAGACGCACGTCGGGAGGCAGCGTGTCGTAAAGTTCGCTTAAGGTCGCTATCGAGTCGCCGCGCTCGGCAAGGTACTCTTTCACCACCTGCGTCTTCGTGAATATCTTCTCAAGCTCCTTGGCCTCCGCACGGACCGGCCCATAGCGCTGCTCCAGGCGCGCGAGATAAACTTTCTTGAAATAGAGCTTGCTGACGAACCCGGCGAACACGAGGCTTAAGAACATCATCACCAGAACACCCGTCTTCACCATCTGTCTGCCGCGGCGCTCAAGTTCGATCTTCATCTTGCGTTCCTCGGACACGAGGTCTATCCGCATGCGGTCGAAGAGAAGCAGGGGCGCGATCAGGTTGAAGAAAGAGACCCGGGTGAGGCTGGCAACGGTCTGGCGCGCGGCGCCCGACGTGGAAAAATAATTAAAATAGGTCTGGTGTTTGAGCGGAATGTGCAGTGTCTCGTTGAAAAGTTCGTCGAGTTCGGTATTCTCGGCCACCGCACCCGTCAGGACCAGCTGCGACGGCATGGGGCCGAGCTCGTCGGAGACGTAGGATTCAAGGGACTTCTGAAGCTCATCGACGAAGCGGTCGTTATAGACCTCTTTTTCCTCGAACAGGTTCACAGCGCCGACGGAGATCCCGCGCACAAACAGGATCTTCCCGCGCTGTATGACGAGGAACGTCGTGAAATGTGCGTCCATATTCACGATGGCGTGAACCGTGTCGGACGATTCGCTGTTGAGGATCTTCGTGCACGCCGAGCAAACCCCTTCCGGCGGGAAAAAAACCTTCTCGACGCGCAGTCCCGCTTTCTCGAGAATGGTCAGGTGGCGCACGACCACGTCTTTGGGGACGATCACCAGGAGGACTTTTGTGTAGTTCTCGCGGACGACACCCAGATTGAGCGTGTCGATGATGATCTCGGCGCGCGAATACGGAGTGTGCCTGCTCGCCTGGAGGCTGACGATCTCGCGGATCTCGTCGGGGTCGCGCGATGGGATCTCGATCGTGCGTGTAATCACGACGCTCATCGGGACCGTGAGGAACGCGCGGGGGGCCCTAAGGCCGTTCTCTGCGAGCGAGGCCTTTACGCGGGCGGCAATATCGTCGTCAGAGAGCCCGTGGATCTCGAGATTGGCCACATGGGCCACCTCACGCTTCAATTGCGACAGGCGCACATGCACAATGCGGAGCTCGTCCGCATTCAGATCAAAACCGGCGATATCGTGGTCGGTCTTTTTCGATGAAAAATTTAAACCCTTGATGGCCATTTGACTCCGGATGAACGCACCGAGTACACCTTTCCCTCGCGGTCGAAAACCGCGTCGAGTCCCAGCACCGCGCCGCCGGGCGAAACGCCCTGACTGTGTGCCGAAAAGAAATTCGAAACCACCGTCAACTTTTCCACATCGGCTAAATTGGACACCGCAGCCCGCTCCTCACCATCGAGCGGGAGCTTGGCAAGTTCGAGGAGCTGCGCGATGACCTGGACCTGGGCAAATGCCGCGTCGTCGCGCGTGCCGATCTCACCGTCCGCGCCGGCCCGATACACCATCATCTTATCCACCGTGCGGACGGGCAATCCAAGCGCCAGAAGGACCTCCTTCGGAGCCGTGTTGACGTTCACCGCGCCGCTGCCGAACAGCGTCACGAACGGGGTTATTTTATCAAATATCTCCCGCTTTATCCCTTTAATAAGCAGCAACTCGTCCAGGACTTCCAAAGGCGCATCCTTGCAAAGATACGGCGGAACCAGATCATCATAGTATTTGTCCTCGGCGCCGTACTGCGGATGCTGGTGGTTTGAGTCCTGGTCACGCCAGTCGAGGATGTTCTGCGAAAGCTCCTGGGCCTCGTCCAGGTCCATCTGAGCGGCCACTTGCAAGAGATGCGCGATGACCCCCGCGTCGGCCTTATTCAGATTTATTTTACTCTCTTCATCGACGATCCCTGCATGGAAAACAGCCGTTTTCCTGCCCGGCACGAAGACCCCCACCCGGAAGAGACCCTCTCCGGCCGGGACATCGTAGAACGCCCCCGCCGAATCAGCCCACGTGTCCGTCGACGTATCCAATCCATCAGTCGTATCATTCGCGACAACGGCCTTGGCTCGCTCGATACCGCAGTAGGCGATCGACTCGAGCGATGCCATGAGCTGTGTTCGGGACAAGAGCGTCGCGCGGGCGCGGGCGCTGGCCCCGAGCGAGACCGCATAGACGGTGAAAAGGACCAGCGTCCAGAGGACAAGGACCAGCACGCTTCCGCTCGAACGCCGGAGTCGCACGGTTATTTTCCTCCCACGGGCACGAAGAAAGTATCGGCGGCCTCTGCGCCTGCGCCGGCGGCCCGCGTATAGCTAAAACGGACGGCGACCGGGGCCTGATCGGGCTTACCGGACCACACGTCTGACCAGCCGTAGGTCCTCTGCACTTCATCGTAGACAAAATAGCTGAAAACACAGGCCGTCACGCCGCCTAAAACCGAATGGGTCTGGCCCGGTTTGTCGGCGCAGAATTCGGCATAGTCACGCTCTTCCCGCAGGATCGCACGGGCATCCGCATCATAACGATAGATCACCTGGCCGATCCCCCGGTCGCCTCCCAACTCGGGCTGTGTCCGGATCGTTGCGGGGAATGAGACTTTGCCGGCGTCACCCTGAAAAGTGATCGGCGAAAAAACGAGAGTTTCCAGGAAATCGCGGGAGGCCTTGGTTTGAAAAACCTGGACCTCTTCCTCGGGGACCGGCTGGTTGAGCGCCTTCCAGAGATTGATCCCTGAATTGAGGTTGGAATAGACAGCGAACGAGATGACCGGCAGAAGCGTCAAAACAATTAATAACTCGATAAGAGAAAAACCCGCACTGGCGCGCCCCGACCGGATCCGCCTAGGAAAGCTGCTTGGGCTTCGTCGCATAAATTTCACGGATCACCGAAAGCGGACGGCTGCCCTCGTTCCACTCCATGGCCAGCCGCAACGCATACAAGTCCTTGTCCACTTCCCGCACATCGAGCGCCCAATGGAAAGGCACCCCGTCCAGAATGAGCTCTCCGTTGTCCGACGAAGGCGCTTCGTCTAAAGCAAGCACCGCTTCGCGCGCTCCCCACAAGCGGCCGTTCATCCACACGCTGGCTCGCATCGTGTTGACGTACCGTCCGTAGAGGTTGGCCGAGCGAAGGAACCCTTCCTGGATCATCAACGTACCGAGCGCAAGAAAAACGACGGCCAACATCACTTCTATGAGCGTGAACCCAGCCTTTTTCTTCACTGCCAATTCTTGACGTCGTCGCTGCTCTCCTGGCCATCGCGTCCAAGAGACCAAAGGTCGTAGTCATACGCGCGGTGCGTGCCGGGGCTCTTGTATTTGTAATCACGCCCCCACGGATCGACCGGCTTCTTTTCCAGATAGGGTCCGTTCCAATTGCCGGCGTTGCCTGGTTTGCTGGCGAGCGCGGCGAGACCGCCTTCCTCATCGGAAGGATACTTGCCGTTGTCGAGCTCGTAGAGTTTGAGCGCGGTAGCGATATTGGACGTGATGTCCGCCTGCGCGGCGCCGGTCTTGGCCTGTTCGGAACGGCCCGCCAAGCGCGGCATGACCATTGCCACGAGCGCGCCGATAATGATGACGACGAGCATGAGCTCGATGAGCGTAAAACCGCGTTCGTTCTTCATGGCATCTCCTTTTTCATATTAGGAATAATACTCAAGTTCCGGGACCGGATCATCCTTTACGTGCGCACGCCACGCGATGTCGAGCTCAGCCAGGTTTTCGATCGACCCGAACGAGGATTTGAGGGCCTGGTCGAAACTTTTCCCGTCGCGCAGCGCGCGGCAAAAATCGGTGAAAGACCGCGCGCCGAACTTCGTCATCAAAAAGTCCACGATCGACACCGACTGCATGTAATAAAAAGTGACTTTCTCTCCGTCCTTCATCACGCGCACGTTGGTGGTCGTCAAGTCCTGGACCGGCAGATCCTTGTCGTAATGGATGAGCCATTTGGCCGCCTGCTTGGCCATCTGGCGCTTTTTGGGCTCTTCCCACTGCGCGATGCCCTCGTCGAGCCATATCGGCACCTCGACGTCCTTATACCCCACAAAATCGCGAAAAATAAGGTGGGTGATCTCGTGCGGCAGGATGCCGTCCAGAAAGCCCTCGCTTCCCGCGAAAGAATGGATCTCTTTCTTAGAAAATATCGCGGCACCCTGCGACCAATCGGCTTCCCCGGTCGTCTTTCTGAAATTCGCCGCCGTGTCATGGATATAGACTTTGGCCCGCTTATCCCACTGCCAAAAGTTGGAATAGCGCGGATAGCCCAATTCGTCTGCGATCCGATTGTAATAAATTTCAGCATTGTGCGCCACCTGCTTCGCGAACGGCTCGTCCGAGAGATAATAAACGATGAAGTGATCTCCCCTGAGCTCGCTCCAGCCGGCATGCGCCGGGGCGCAAAGCAAGATCAAGACTAGCGCAAATACACCGGCACGCGAAGCCACGGATTTTTCTTTCTATTTGACCATCATGTTCAGCTCAAACATCGGCAAGAGCATCGCGATCACGATAAAACCGACCACCGCGCCCATCGCCAGGATCATGAGCGGCTCAAGAAGCGACGTCATCACCTTGATGGCTTCATCGGTCTCGCGTTCGTAAAAACCGGAAAGTTCGTCGAGCGCCTCTTCGATCTTCCCCGACTCCTCCCCCACCGAAAATAGATTCGTCATAAAAAGCGGGAACACCTTCGACGCGCGCAGCATCTTGCCGAGCGACTCGCCGCCGCGGACTTCTTCGCGTGCGCGGTCGAACGTCTCGCGCAGGACCACGTTGCGCATGACGGGAGACGTGATCTCGAGCGCCTTTAAGATGGGGATCCCTGCCTGAAGCAGGAGCTGGAGCGTGCGCGCCATGCGGGCGATCTCGGCCTTCAAGATGAACCCTTTGATGACGGGAAGACGAAGGCTGAGGAGGCTCCAAAGGGCACGCACCTGGACCGGCCGCGACCGCACGACGATCGTGACGACGGCAACCAGGACCACCGACCCGCCCCAAAAATACGGCGTCTGAAAAATGGAGCTCACCGACATGAGCACGCGCGTGGGCAGCGGCAGGGCGCCTCCCATTTGAGAAAAAAGACCCTTAAGACGCGGGATGACGAACGTCAACATGAACGCGACGGTGCCGGCGCCTGTGAGCCCCATCAGCGCAGGATACGCCATGGCGGCGCGGACGCGCGAATAGATCTCCTCCTGCTTTTGACGGTACTCGGCTACGCGCAAAAGCGTCTCCTGCAGCGTGCCCGAATCCTCGCCCGCGCGGACCATGGCGATGTAGATAGGCGGAAAAAGCTTCGGATACTGCGCCAACACGGATGAAAGTGAGCCGCCGTTGGATATTTCGGCCTGTGCGTGCTGAAGAAACGCGCGGAAGCGGGGATTTTCCGTCTGGTCACCGATGATCTGGATCGCACGTAAAATGGGGACGCCTGATTTGATCAGCGTCGAAAGCTGACGGCCAAATATGGTTATTTCGGATGACCGGATCCCGCCGGACAAGCGCTTTTTGCTGCGCGGCGCGGACCGGGAGTCCGCGGGCCGAGGTTGTTCGGAGGCGGGAGCAGGCGCCTTTTTTTCAGGCGCAGGAACCGTTTCACGGCCGGCGGCCGCCGCTTCCTCGATAGCGACCGGGAACAGGCCCATCTGGTCCAACTGCTCGACGGCCTGATCGACGGTCGCCGCTTCGATGGTGCCGTTGACCAATTTGTCGGGGCCTTTTTTGGCACGATAGACGAATGTAGGCATGGCTACTTGGATTCCTTGAGAACAAATTTATCGAGCCGCGCGCGCATCGAGGCCGAGAGATCTAGAAAGCAGACCGCGACGACGTGCGCCTTTCCGGGATCCGGGCCTTCGACGCGCATGACTTTGGCGAGACATTGTATCGGCTGATCGTCCCCGGGCAATTCTATCTTGAGATCAAGGATCGTGCCGGCAGGGATCGGGTTTTGCGCGACGAACGCCAGGCCGCCAGCGCTGATGTTCTTCGTGAACGAAGACTCTTCGGGGGTCTCGTCGAAAGCCTCATCGGCCGGGTCGGGACCTTTGAGGAGACGGTATTGAATGTTCACGGTGTGATTCAGCCGCATAAAAAAGCGGCCATGGTTCTCAAGCGGCTTTTCTTTGGAATCAGAGGCCGCCGTCTTGACCGCCTGTGAGAAACGGACGGATTGCACCTCTTCCTGGTTCGCCGCGGGTGCTGGAACGCTCCCGTCCTTGTCCTCTTCGGCGACTTCAAGGATCTCTTCGGGTGTCGTCGCCCCCTCGATGACCTTTTGCCAGCCATCCTGACGCAGGGTACGCATGCCGGCTTTGACCGCCGCCTTTTTCACCTCACTTGCCGGGGCGTTGCGCATGATGAGGCGGCGCAGGTCGTCGTCGACGCGAAGGATCTCGTAAATGGCGCAGCGTCCCATAAATCCGCTTCCGTTGCAGTCGTCGCAGCCGCGCCCGCGGTAGATCTTCACCTTGTCCGGACGCACACCCATCTCGACGGCGATCACTTTTTTGAACTCCTCGGCCCGCGACTTATCCTCTTCACGGCACTTCGGGCAGAGCGTGCGGACCAGGCGCTGCGCGACGAACGCCTCGACGCTCGAGGCCACCAGATACGGCTGGACGCCGATGTCGAT
>ORJL010678746.1_pt1 | contig 40663 bp, 29 predicted proteins | sample 1779941 | NCBI WGS metagenome assembly ORJL01 (sample SAMEA104232317, study PRJEB22302) | groundwater metagenome | biome: forest; feature: aquifer; material: groundwater | place: USA | collected 2011-08-07 | depth 5.8 m | reverse complement strand
GAATGGTGTTGATGAAGTAAGAATTATGTAGCATATTGAGCGATGGGTATAAAACCCATCGCTTAAGGATACCAATTATTTTTCTATTCATTTAATAGAATTGTACACTGAACATATATTTGCAGGGAAACAAGTATGGATCGCAGGAAATTTATTCGAGCAAGCATAGGAGCACCGTTAGCGTTGAGTGCGTATTTTTCTTTTGCGCAACAGAGCGGCGTAAAACCATCCGCTCCCAAACCGTTTGACTTGATTGCGCTGAAAGGGAATGAACCGGATGTTATGTTTGATAAGGGTATTGAAGCTCTCGGCGGAATGAAGGCATTTGTCAAAAAAGGTCAAAAGGTAGTTGTAAAGCCAAATATCGGGTGGGATGTTGTACCCGAGCGGGCAGGGAACACGAATCCTAAACTCGTTTCCAGAATCATAAAACATTGTTTTGATGCCGGGGCGAAAGAAGTATACGTTGTCGATCATACGTGCGACGAATGGCAGAAATGTTACAGCACAAGCGGTATTGAAAAAGCTGTGAAAGATGCGGGGGGAAAAATCGCTCCGGGACATAGTGAGGGATATTATGGTGAGGTTAGTATTCCGAGAGGGAAAGTACTAACGAAAGCGAAAGAGCATGAATTAATTTTAGGGGCAGATGTTTTTATTAATGTACCCGTGTTGAAAAGTCATAGTGGGTCTACGATGACAGCGGCAATGAAAAATTTGATGGGGAACGTGTGGGATAGGAAATATTATCACCGGAATGACTTGCACCAATGCATAGCAGATTTTGCAACGTTTCGCAAACCGGATCTGAATATCATTGATGCCTACGCAGTGATGAAAGCCAATGGTCCTCGAGGCGTATCGGTCAATGATGTAGCGACGATGAAATCGCAATTGATTTCGAAAGATATTGTCGCTATTGATGCCGCTGCTGCAAAATTATTCGGCATACAACCGGATGATGTTATGCATATTACCCTTGGAGCAGAAATGAACATCGGGCGAAAAGATTTGGATCAACTAAATATTAAACGCATCACACTTTAGCCATGTTCGCTCTTCGTAATCTAAAGAAGATACGTATTGTTGTTTCGTTATTCTTTTTTGTTTCGTTGAGCGTACTGTTTCTAGACCCGACACAGAGCATTCCTGTTTCTGTGATGGGGTTCTTTACCTCGTTGCAACTCCTCCCGGTCATCACAAGAACAATTGTGTATATAGGCGCTTCAACGTTCGGATTGTTGTTTCTTCTCGCGTTAACACTTCTCTTCGGGCGGGTGTATTGTTCAACACTTTGCCCGTTAGGAACACTTCAAGATATTGTTATCCACCTAGAAAAGAAGTTTCATAAAAGAAAACGGTTTGCATATATACCGCCGCCATTTCACTTTCATTACGGCCTGTTTGGCGTAATGGTTTTATTGTTCCTAATCGGAAGTATTGCGTTTTTGAACCTATTTGAGCCGTTTAGTAACTATGGCAGAATTCTAACCAATCTTTTCGAACCGGGCGTTATTCTTGCAAACAATATTCTTGCCGATTTTTTTGAGTATTTTCAGATATTCTTTTTTTACCATATTTCCTATAGAGAGATAAGTTTCTCGTTTCTCTCTCTTCCTGTGTTGTTTCTTGGCATTATCACGTATATGTCGTATAAACACGGGAGATTATTTTGTAATTCGCTTTGTCCTGCAGGTGCGTTATTAAGTATTTTTTCAAGAGTGTCATTATTCCGGATTGTGTTCGATGAAGATTCGTGTAATGGTTGCGGGGCTTGTGAGCGTGTTTGCAAAGCGCGTTGTATCAAGAGCGAGGAGAAGCGAGTGGAGTACGGCGCGTGCATCAATTGTTTCAATTGCATTAAATCTTGCCCTACGGAGGGTGTGACCTATCGTGCTGTATGGCAGAAAACTAAAAAAACTACCATTGATGTGAATACGGCACGACGTACATTCTTACAGGACGCATCTACAAGTGTAGCAGGTTTTGCGTTACCTGCTGTTATGCGTAATACGACTGCGAATTCAACGACGAATAATTATTTTATCGACAAGATGCACCCGGTTTCCCCGCCCGGATCGGAGGGAGTAGATCATTTTTCAAGGTTATGCACTGCCTGTCATCTGTGTGTAAGCGCGTGTCCTTCTCAAGTACTTGCACCATCATTGTTTGATTATGGAATTGCGGGACTCTTTCAACCAAAGATGAATTACAACGCAAGCTATTGTAATTATGACTGTACGATTTGCAGTCAGGTGTGCCCGAGCGGTGCAATTCTCCCTGTTGATGCAGGTACAAAAAAACGTATTCAGATAGGAAAGGTAAATTTCTTTCGGGATGATTGTGTCGTTGTTACCAAGAAGAAAGCATGTGCCGCTTGCTCTGAACATTGTCCCACAAAGGCGGTGCATACTGTACCATACGAAGGGAAACTACTGATCCCCGAAGTGAACAATGAAATTTGTGTCGGGTGTGGTGCATGTGAACATGCTTGCCCGACTACACCGCGAAAAGCAATTTATGTGAGTTCAAACTATAGGCATCTTGAGGCGAAGAAACCTGAAGTAAAACAACAACAACCGATATTTGATCCCAACAGTGATTTTCCGTTTTAATAATGTAGTCTATAGTATGCTCGATAGTATAGCAGGAAAGGTTATCATTGTTGCTTAAAATAAAGTACAATATTTTAACCTAACGGTTGTATGTTCGCAACAAATTATCTATGTTATGATTCAAGATTTTACCGCCCGGCGGTATAATCTCATTGATTAATACGCTTATTAAGTCCAAAAATGGATAATTCCGAGTTAATGTAGAATTTCGTTTCCATGAATTTTAACCGACGTACATTCATCAAAACAGCGGGGGGCGCCGCAGTGGCGGGAATGCTCCCTATTGATTCAATTGCTTCTTTTCTTCAGTCTCCTGATAAAACATCTATAAAACCGATTGTTGTTATTCTTGATGAACCTGAATTTCCGTCAGGTGAAATACCTGCCCAATCCCGCGATGCTTTCCTCGGTCAACTTCAAGCATTTGATGTTCGCTTCGTTACTGTAAAAGAACTCAAAGAAATATTAAACCCGGCAAATGTTACTATCTATATTAATCCATATGGTTCGCGTTTTCCGAAAGAAGCGTGGGGTGTTCTCATAAAATATTTGAATGCAGGAGGGAATTGGATCAATCTTGGTGGCGTTCCGTTTTCCATTCCGGTTGTGCGCGATGGTTTGAAATGGAGAGAAGAAATTCCGCAGGTAGCGTATCACAAAAAACTTGGCATCACGCAATCGTTTCCTGTTGAGACGGAAGGGGTAACCGTACAAGGGCTTGGTGCAAACGAATTTGAAGCAAAAGAAGTTTATGAATTATATTACCGCTTCACTGAGACTAGAGATTTCCCCAACGAAGATGGTCCTGCCGGTGCACGTGATGCAACATTGACGTCTCTTGCATTTAGTATATCGAATGAAAAGAAAAGAATTGCCGCGCCTCTTATTCAAATAGATAGATTACAAGGAGGATATACAGGCGGACGATGGATTCTTGCAAACTTTAAGGGAATAATTCAAGCAGGGATATTAAAACGGTTAGCTGAACGGGCAGTCTTTGGAGCCACGGAATTAACTGTACATACATCCTTCGCGTGTTATCAACATGGAGAAGTTCCTTCAATTACAGTTCAATTGAGAAAACCGAAATCCGATGCAGGAGAGTATCTTTTAGGAAAATGTGAATTTGAAATTCTGAATGAACGGAATAAACGGGTTGACCATACATCAATACCTTTAAAAGGTACAGGGCAGGTTGTCACGGGCTATTGGACGATGAATGAGAATTCGCTCTCTCCGGGTTTGTACACAGTTAAAGTACGTCAGAATATTAATCTTCACAAGAAAACCTTTACCGGAACGATTGAGCAAATGACCGGCTTCTGGGTGTACGATAAAAAATTAATGGAGAGCGGAACTCCATTCACGACAAATGAAACTTACTTATTGAAGGATAACAAACCGTATCCTGTTACAGGGACAACGTACATGGGATCGGATGTGCACCGCAAGTTTCTCTTCGAACCGAATCCATATCTCTGGGATAAAGATTTTGCAGAGATGCATGGGGCGGGGATTAATATGGTTCGAACCGGTATCTGGACTGCATGGAAAAATTATATGCTCGATATCGGCGCGCCGAATGAAGTTGCTCTGCGTTCTGTTGATGCGTTTATCCTCACTGCGCGTAAGTATAACATTCCTATTGTTTTTACATTCTTTGCATTCTTGCCGGAAATGTGGGGGGGTGAAAATCCCTATCTTGATCCTCGTTCCGTGAATGCACAAAAGGAATTTATTACGGTTTTTTCTCAGCGTTACAGCGGTGTTAAGGACATTATCTGGGATTTTATTAATGAGCCCTCTTTCTGTAATCCCCAGCAATTATGGATGTGTAGACCAAATTATGACCAATATGAATCTGCCGCTTGGAATAGCTGGTTGAAAAAACGTTACCCTGCCGATTCGGATGATCAACGCAATATGAAATTTCAGGAAATGTACAGAACAACGCCGGATGAATCGGTAAGCCTGCCATCGCTGGAAGAGTTTGCCGACGCCAATATTTTTAATGACAAGAATCCTATCAAAGTGATTGACTACCGTTTGTTTGCACAGGATATGTTTGTGCAGTGGACAAAAGAAATGACAAAGGCAATCAAGAGTAATGGCAACCCGCATCAGCTTATTACAGTTGGGCAGGATGAAGGAGGAACGTACGAGCGTCCGTCGCCGCAATTCTATGCTGAAGCAGTCGATTTCACATGCTTGCATAATTGGTGGTACAATGGCGATTTATTGTGGGATAGTGTGATAACGAAAGCACCGGGGAAACCTAACCTCCTTGAAGAAACGGGTGTCATGTTTTATGAGAAAATGGATGGTAGCGCGTGGCGGACAGAACAGGAAGTAGCATTGTTACTTGAGCGCAAACTTGCAATGTCGTTGTGTGCAGGAGGGGCGGGATTTATTGAATGGATATGGAATACCAACCCGTACATGAAATCGGATAATGAAGCGGCAATTGGGATTCACCGTGTTGACGGAACAGCGAAACCTGAATTTGTACCCATATCGCGTTACGCAACATTCATGGCAGAACATCATCACCTTATGGCCGGCAGAGTTGATGAAGATGTATTGATGGTGATTCCCCATTCTCAGATGTATTCGACAAGAAATTTTGCAACGGAAGCAACACAACGTTGTGTGCGTTCTATGATAGGTCATTGCCGCGTAGCGATGAGAGCAGTGTCGGAGTATCGTCTTGATACTATTACGTTACCGCCAAAACTTATTGTTGTTCCATCCCCCGGAATATTCACGAACGAAGCGTGGGCATCGCTTCTGAAATTTGCAGAACAGGGAAGTACGGTTCTTATTAGCGGTGTCATTGATTCCGATGAACATTGGTTACCTGTTAAACGTTCGGAACAAATAGGATATTCGGCAACGAGAAAACTTGTTACTCAATCGGAATACATTTCAATTGATGGAAGAGAATTTTTACTTAATTTCCGTGGCGATAAAATTCAAAGGATTGAAAAAGCGGTAACAAATCCATCCCTGAATAGCGTTGTTTTTTCTCAACATGGGAAGGGTGTGATACTATGGTCTCCTCTGCCCGTGGAATTATCGGAGGGGTATGAAGCGCTGGATGTGCTCTACAAATTTGCATTAGCGAAGGCAAATGTACAGCCTCTATTTTCGCTTGAACCTGAGATGCGCTCAATTCTTGTCATACCAACACGATTTGCAGAGACCGATATAATTACGTTTATTTCGGAAACAGATCGCGATACAGATGTATTCTTGACACACACATCAAGCAACACACAACATCATATACACATTGCAGCACAACGGACATCCCAAATGATTGTGCGTCGATCCGATGGCTCATTAATTTCTCAACTTCACTAATAGTATTGATATGAAACGAAGAACATTTATAAAAACAACATCGCTCATCGGAGCGGCAAGTACACTACTTTCAGGTACATCATTGTTTTCACAAACATCAAAACCGAAAGGTGCAATCGTAGTAAATACGTGGGATTACGGCGAAAACGTATCGGGAGAAGCATATTCAACCATTACGAAGGGTGGCGGTCTTCTCAACGGTCTTGAGAAAGCTATTCGAATCCCTGAAGCCGACCCTAAGGTAACAAGTGTTGGCAGAGGTGGAATGCCGGATCGCGACGGCAGGTTAACGCTTGATGCTTGTATAATGGATGGCGACGGGAATTGCGGTTCTGTGATGTTCCTCGAACATATTGCACACCCTGTTTCGGTTGCGCGAACAGTTATGGAAAAAACTCAGCATGTTGTTCTTGCTGGAGAGGGTGCGTTACAGTTTGCAATGGAGAATGGTTTCAAGAAAGAAAATTTATTATCCGATAATGCGAAGAAAGAATACAAGAAGTGGTTGAAAGAATCGAAGTATAAGAAAGCGCCGATTGGGAAAGGGAATCATGATACAATTGGTATGATAGCGATGGATGCCGACGGGAAGATGGCAGGTGCATGTTCAACAAGCGGAATGGCGTGGAAGGTACGCGGACGAGTGGGTGATTCACCGATTATAGGGGCGGGATTATATGTTGATAATGAAGTAGGCGCAGCAACAGCAACGGGGATAGGTGAGGCAGTGATTAAAATTTGTGGAACGTTTTTAATTGTTGAACTTATGCGTCAGGGAAAATCACCGCAAGAGGCTTGCCGAACGGCGTTGGAACGAATCTTACGTAAGCAACCGAAGTATAAAGCAGAAGATAATTTCCTTGTCGGTTTTTGTGCTTTTAATAAAGCGGGAGAACACGGCGGTATATGTTATAAAAAAGGGTTTGAATACGCTGTGTATCAAGATGGAAAGTATGAAGTAATTAAAGCTGAAAGTTTAGTGAAGTAGGGTGTGTGAAAAGTTATACGTTTATAGTTATTTGAATAGATTTTAAGTAAAGGTTTTAGTCATTATACAATTAGAAGTATGTATTGATTCTCTCGACTCCGCGATTGCGGCGCAAGAGGGGGGAGCAACACGGGTAGAATTATGCGGCGACCTCTCTTCGGAAGGAACGACGCCAAGCTATGGCTTGATTGAAGAAGCGCGCAAGCATCTTACCATTGGACTTCATGTGATGATACGTCCGAGAGGGGGCGATTTCTGTTACTCTGATTTAGAATTTGAAGTCATGAAGCGGGATATCGAACAAGCGAAAGCAATGGGGGTTGATGGTGTTGTATTTGGAATTCTTACGAAGGATAATCGTGTTGATATGACTCGAATGAAAAATCTCGTTGAATTAGCAAGACCAATGAAGATAACTTTTCACAGGGCGTTTGATATTGTTCACCACCCGATGTATGCAATGGAAGAAATTATTCAATTGGGAATCAAAAGGATTTTAACTTCCGGTCATCAGCGGACGGCAATTCAGGGATTGCCATTGCTGAAACAGTTGGTAGAGGCGGCAAATGAAAGAATAATTATTATGCCGGGAAGCGGAGTAAATGCAGAAAACGTCAATTTCATCCTAAAAGAAACGAAAGCAAGAGAAATACACGCAGGAACCGCTGTTTCAGAACAGCTTGAATATCCCAAAGCAGGGATATTTAATACCAAAAGACATGTAGCAACAAAAGAAAAAGTGCAACAGTTCATACATATAATTCACCATGGATAATACCGTAGTACCATGGATTTACAAGGGTCTTTGAACACCTGTTTTTATCAGGATAACCATTATGACTCCAAAACAATATAACGTACACTCATCTGTTGAAGCATACGAGCTATCGCGAAGCAACCACGGCTCGTTACATCCTCCTACCGAAAAAATTCAAGTAATTGAAGTAGAAAATTTTCCTGTGCTTGGGAAGTTTACTGCATTGCGATTTATCGAATGGGTGCAGAAAAATCCCGATGGTGTTATATCTCTTCCAACCGGAAAATCGCCGGAGCATTTTATCAAATGGGTACAGCGTATGTTACAAAGATGGGATACGCGGGAGATTCAGCAGTTGCTTGAGCTATACGGAGTTGAATACACCCACAAGCCTGATATGAAACATCTTTCCTTTGTGCAGATTGATGAATTCTACCCGATGAACAGCAAACAGCATAATAGTTTCCACTATTATGTGAATGAATTTTATATTAAAGGGTTTGGTCTTTCTCCTGAACGGGCGTTATTAATTGATGCGACATCGTTAGGAGTGCCGGCGGGGAAAACGATGGAAGAAATATTCCCGAATAATGTTGTTGATTTAACATTGCGCATCAGGCACACACAGAGCGAACACGAACGTTTACAAAAAAGCGTTATCAATCGCGTTGATGAATTTTGTATGGAATACGAATCGAAGATTCGCGAGAAAGGAGGGATCGGTTTTTTTCTTGGGGGGATTGGTCCCGACGGGCATATTGCCTTTAATGTGCGCGGTTCAAGTATTTTTTCCGTTACCCGGTTAACGGGAACAAACTACGAAACACAAGCGGCGGCGGCAACCGATCTGGGAGGAATTGAAATCTCCCGTAACAGGCTCGTCATTACTATCGGTCTTTCTACAATTACATACAATCCCACATGTACTGCAATTATTATTGCGGCAGGAGAAGCGAAGGCAAGAATTGTTGCAGATGCAATTCAAAAAAATAAAAGTCCGCAATATCCTGCTTCTGTGCTCCAGGATTTAGAGTTCTCCCGCTTTTATCTTACACGAAGCGCCGCTTCGGAGTTAACAGAAAGAACATTTTTTGATTTTACTTCAAAACAGCATCTTACGGATGAGGAAATTGATGATGCGATTATTGACCTTTCTCTCGCCTTGAAGAAGCCTTTACACGAATTGACGACGGAAGATTTTCAACAAAACCGTCTTACGGCTCTTCTGCATACTCAATCCGATCCTGTAATACTTGCAAAGGTAACCCGGGAGCGTATTATTCAAGGGATCGAAAAAGGGCTGGAACAGGTATCGCAAACACGGTTTTTACATACCGAACCCCATCATGATGACATCATGCTTGCGTATCTTGCACATCTGTATCACCTCGTTCGGGATGCCTCAAATTACCATTACTTCGCCAATCTCACGTCGGGATTTACATCGGTAACGAATGCGTTTGTCCTTACCACAGTTGAAACGTTAGAAAACTTTCTTGATGACAAAGAGTTGAGAACATTACTCACAACAGGGTATTTTCATCCTGCCAATACATCTGCAAGAATGGCGGATGTGTATTTATATCTTGATGGCGTTGCGGCAAAGAATGAAGAGAGAAAACTTCGCGCAGAAGCATATCGCTTGTTGAGAAATTTGGTTGAAGTATATGGAACAAATGATCATGCAATTATTGCCGAGAGAATTGGTGAACTCAAACACTATTTTACAATGCAATATCCAGGAGCAAAAGACCCTGCAGATATTCAAACATTAAAAGGTACATTTCGCGAGTTTGAAGTAGAATTGTTATGGGCATATTTCGGTATTCAGGCAGAATCAATTCGTCCGTTGAGGCTTGGTTTTTACACCGGAGATATTTTTACGGACGAGCCTGAACTTCATCGCGATGCACATCCCGTGTATGATTATATGAAAGAAGTTCAACCTGATATTGTAAGTGTCGCGTTCGATCCCGAAGGGAGCGGGCCCGATACACACTACAAGGCATTACAAGCAGTTGCCGGTGCATTGAAAATGTATTCCAATGAACAATCATCAAGCAATATTAAGGTATGGGGATATAGAAATGTTTGGTACCAGTTTAAACCATCTGAAGCGAACTTGTTTGTACCGGTATCGTTGAATTCTCTTTCGTTGTTACATACCGCTTTTATGAATTGCTTCGGCTCGCAACGCGCCGCCTCGTTTCCAAGTTATGACCATGACGGACCGTTTTCAGAGTTAGCGCAGAAAATTCAGGTTGAACAATATGAGATGTTGAAAACCTGTCTTGGGAACGATTACTTTTTGAATAATCCACATCCCCGTTTACGCGCCGCTCGCGGCTTTATTTTCTTGAAAGAAATGAACTTAGATGAATTCTTTGGGAAGGTGAGAGAATTGAAGAAGCAAACTGAGGCGAGAGAGTTTTAGCAAGACTGCAAGCGATGGGTATGAAACCCATCGCTTAAGGATATTTTCCTGCTTTATTAAAGGCGGATCTGTCAAACAAGGATAATAGTAAAAACGATATACCTTCAATTCCGCGGAGTTAGAGCCTCTTTTCTGCTAACTTATTCCTCCTAAAAAGCTCTTTTTCTTCCACAAATAAGCCATTTCTGTTATTTTTGCAATTCTAACATTATTCCTGTAACCTTTTGACATATATACAGTTTATATATCAAAGGATCCTTCAAATTAATTATTACAGCACGTGAGTTCTCACTCTGATACTCAACTTATGATACAGGTAAGAGACGGCGAGTTACAAAAACTTGCACTCTTGTTCGAGCGGCATCATGTAACGCTCTACAATTTCTATGTCCGTCAGACCGGGGATAGAGATTTGAGCGAGGATTTCGTGCAGGAAGTGTTTATGCGGATTATGAAATACCGTCACACATTTCGGGGCGAAGGGGAGTTTCTCCCATGGATGTACCACATAGCCCGAAACGTTCAGATAGACCATGCACGCAAATGGGGACGGGAGACCCAACTCGACGAAGAAATACATGAATCGGTAGATGACAGCCGCGTGCCGGACGATCATCTTGAACATCTTGAAAATGTTTCCATGCTGGAAAAAGCGTTAGGAAAGCTTTCAAAAGAAAAACGTGAAGTGTTAATATTAAGCCGGTACCAGAATATGAAATATACAGCAATAGCAGAATTATTGGGATGTACAGTTGAAGTGGTAAAAGTCCGAGTCCACCGGGCAATGAATGATCTCAGGAAAATATATTTTGAACTTGCCGGAGAACAATCGATATGAACGATATGAATATGAATCATGTAAATGAACAACTGCTTGCGTACTTAAGCGGTGAACTTGATACACAACAGGAACGAAGTGTACGCGAACATCTTGCTGAATGTGAACTATGCAAAAAAGAAATGGAAACAATAAACGCTTTTTGGAGCTCGCTTAATTTGTTACCGCAAGAACAGCCATCGGATGCAATGCGTGAACGGTTTTATACGATGCTTCAGGATACAATAGAAGAACAGGCAGAGCGTGTTCCAAAACGGAAGGTTTCAGTTTCGTCAAATTGGCTTGAACGGTTGTTTCCAAAACCTGTAATACAATTCGGGTTTGCACTACTTCTTGTGGTTGCAGGTGGGTTTGCGGGATATCTTTTCCGTCAACCACAGCAACAGCAAGTGCAACAGGTAATACCCCCCGCACAGCAAACAACGCAAGTGGATAGATCGGAACTTACACAGCTTCATCAGGAAGTAATGGCAATGAATAGATTATTAACAGTGTCATTACTTCAGCAACAATCGGCAAGTGAGCGGTTAAAGGGTGTAAGTTTAAGCTACCGTACAGAAGGTACCGATCCTGAAATAACGAAGGCGCTCTTACAGGCGTTGGAATATGACCCGAATGTCAATGTTCGACTGGCAGCGCTGGATGCCTTATTAAACACTAAAGGTTTATTATCGGTAAAAAATGAACTGGTGAAATCGTTACCACAACAGACATCGCCTCTTGTTCAGATTGAACTTGTGGATTGGATACTCCAACAAAACGAAAAAACATCGGTAGATGTGCTCAAGAAAATGTTACGAAACCCGGAAGTCAATAAATCAGTCAAGCAACGAATTCAACAAGGTATTCAAGAATTAAACTCATAGGAGAATCTCATGAAGCAGATGGTAAAACTCTCGTTCGTTCTGTTCTTTTTCCTCACGCTTACGATATGTAAAGCTGAGAGTGAAAAGCAAGAAATTAAAAAAACATTAAAATTCACAGCCGGAGAAAAAGGTTCACGTTCTCTCATTGTCGATAATATCAGTGGGTCAATTACCGTTACGGGATATGATGGTGATGAAGTTCAACTTGTGGTACACGAGACCATTAGCGGAGAATCTGACAGCAGAATAGCAGATGCCAAGAAAGAAGTCTCAATCGAAACGAACGAAGATGGGGATCGAATTAGAATCTATGTTGATGGACCGTGGCGAAGATCGGATGGTTCAACCAACTACCGGGGATATGATTATTACGGCTATGAAGTTCTTTGTGATTTTGAATTGAAAGTCCCGCGTAAAACGAACGTACGACTAAAAACTGTTAATGATGGTGCAATAAAGGTGACTGATGTTGAAGGAAAATTTGATGTCAGCAATGTAAACGGGAATGTGCGGATGGCTGATATCAGCGGTTCCGGGAAAGCGCATACGGTGAACGGAGATATAGAAGTGAGTTTTAAAACTAATCCGTTGAATGAATCATCATTCAAAACCGTGAACGGAGAAATTGACGTGAAGTTTCAGGAGAACCTACAAGCAGATTTGGAATTTAGTACGATGAACGGAGAAGTGTATTCCGATTTTAATGTGAAATCTATTCCGACAAAGTCAAAATTTTCAAGAAAGCATAATGGAATGAAGGTGTATAAACGAGGGGATTCATTCTCGATGCGGGTTGGTGAAGGCGGCCCTGAAATTTCTTTGAACACGTTAAACGGTGACATTACCGTAGCCAAGTACGAATAACTTCATGGATAAACGATTAACCGAATATATACTATATCAAATACTAAGGATAATTATGAAAACGAAATTATTTCTCATCACAATATTGTTGTTGTTATCTCTCGCCGTGGCATTGGGGCAATCCTCCGATCCGGACAAGATAACTGTACCATTAAGCGATCCCAACAGGCCGGCATTTATTAGAGTAAGTTTAATCTCCGGTAGTATTACGATTAAGGGATACTCCGGGAAAGATGTTATTGTTGATGCAAAACGGGGGAGCGATGAAGACGAATACGATGAAGATAATGATGAAAAGGATAAATCGGATAAGAAACGCGGCTTACGGCATATCCCGAATATGAGCACGGGTGTTACGGTAGAAGAAGATGATAATGAAGTGACAATCGCTACCGGTGGTATGGCTTCAGGGCGAACGGTTGATCTCGTGATTCAAGTGCCCACAAATTCTTCTATGAAGTTAAGCACAATAAACGATGGCGATATTAAAGTGGAAAACGTTACAGGAGATATTGAAGTAAGTAATCTGAACGGTGATGTGAATATGAAGGGAATCAACGGTTCCGTAGTGGCAGATGCGTTAAATGGAGAAATCACTGTTGTATTTACGGGTGTCGATACCAAAAAATCGATGTCCTTCAGTTCTATGAATGGCGATATTGATGTAACGCTTCCTTCCGATACGAAGGCATCCTTAAAGTTGAAAAATGATCAGGGCGAAATCTATAGCGATTTTGATTTGAAGATGAATTATAACTCCACGTTTGATGATAATGCGGCAAGAAAAGGAAAGCGAAAAGTCTCAATGGAAAAAATGATGACTGCCGAAATCAACGGCGGCAGTGGAGCCGACATACTCTTCAAGAATTTTAATGGAGATATTTTTATTCGCAAGGGGAAGTAAAAGCAATCGAACTAAGTGAAAAAAGGGGCTGTCTCAAAAGTCAAAGAATACTGTAGCCGCACCCTTTATGGGTGCGTTTTCAGATCAAAAACGCAGGCATGAAGTCTGCGCCTACACCTATCACAACTTTTGAGACAGCCCCTTTTTTTTGAAGCAAGAGAAGTCTAAATTATCCTAATTTCTTCTTCCAACTCTTAATTGCTTTTTTTACTTCTTTGGGGGATGTAGAACCTGAAGATTGTTTTAACCGTATGGATTCTTTTGGTGATAAGATAGTATAGATATCATTTGTAAATACTTTAGAATGCTTTTTATATTCTTGTAACGAGAGTTGTTTGAGAGAAATCCTTTCTTGTTCACACTGTTGTACAATTGCTCCCACAACGGAGTGCGCTTCTCTAAACGGCATTCCTTTTTTAACAAGATAATCGGCAAGATCGGTCGCCGCCATAAATCCAGATTCAAGTTCTTCATCAAACCGGTTTGAACGAAAAGTTGTACTCTCAATCATTCCTGTAAAAATTTTTAAGCAGTGTGATACTGTATCGACCGCATCAAACAATGGTTCTTTGTCTTCCTGCATATCGCGATTGTACGAGAGGGGAAGTCCTTTCATTACGGTCAGAAGTGTAATCAAATCACCATAGACACGACCTGTTTTTCCGCGTATCAGTTCTGCCATATCGGGATTTTTCTTTTGCGGCATGATACTGCTTCCGGTTGTATACGCATCACCGATCTCAATAAAATTCCATTCTTGCGATGACCACAAAACAAGTTCTTCTGCAAATCTGCTCAGGTGCATCATGGTAATTGCACAAGCGGAAAGAAATTCAATATGCACATCGCGATCACTTACAGCATCAATACTAGATTCAATCACACCGGAAAAACCTAATTCCTTTGCAACGTAAGCTCTATCGATCGGAAACGATGTCCCTGCAAATGCCGCCGCGCCTAACGGTGAGCGATTTACTCGAGTGTAACAATCCGAAAACCGTTCACTGTCGCGATCCAGCATGGAGACATACGCCAGCAAGTGAAGAGCGAGTAAAATCGGTTGTGCCCGCTGAAGATGTGTATAACCGGGCACAATGATATCTTGATAAGTCTCTGCCTTATGAACGATTGCTTTCTGGAAACCTTTTATGTGTTCTTGAATTGAAAGAATCGCTCGTCGTAGGTATAGCCGTTCATCGAGAGCTACTTGATCATTACGACTGCGTGCAGTATGAAGTTTCCCGCCAATATCACCAACTTTTTCCGTAAGGCGATGTTCGATTGCCATGTGAATATCTTCAGCTACAAATCGTCCCTTAGTTCCTTCAGAGGGTGTGAAAGAAAATCTTCCGGTTTGAATTTCGCGTAGTATTTCATGTAGTGCTTTTAGAATCTTCTTCGACTCTCGTACTGAAAGGATGCCTTGCTTTGCCAGCATAGCAACATGAGCAAGGCTCCCTTCAATATCTTCCCGATAGAGACGTTTGTCCACATCGAGTGAGGAAGAAAATTGTAATGCATCAGGGTCAAGTTGTTCTTTGAATCGTCCGTTCCAATGTTTCATACGTTACGAGGGGATAGTTACCGCTGATCCCGCTGCCTGTGCTTGTACTTGATGATATGTTTTTAATGGTAACCCGAAGATTTTAATAAATCCTTCCGATGCTTTGTGATCGAACTGATCTTCGTTTGTATACGTTGCTAACTTAGCATTATATAGTGAGTAAGGTGATGTTCTGCCTGCTATGGAAATATTTCCTTTGTACAATTTTACCTTCACTGTTCCCGTAACAGTTTGCTGTGTTTCATTCACGAACGCATCAAGCGCGCTCTTTAATGGAGAGAACCATAATCCGTTATACACAAGATTTGCATACTCAGGGACAAGCTGAGTCTTGTAATTAAACACCGATTTATCAAGGGTTAATCGTTCTAATTCCGTATGAGCGAAATGAAGTATTGTTGCCGCAGGTGCTTCATAAATTTCTCGTGACTTTATTCCAACGAGACGGTTTTCAACAAGATCCATACGACCGATACCGTGAACTCCGCCGATGGTGTTTAATTTATGAAGGAGTTCAATTCCGTTCATTGTTTTTCCATCTAACGCTACGGGTATGCCTTTTTCAAATTCAATGGTAATAAGTTCGGCATCATCCGGTGCTTTCATTGGAGAAACTGTACGTTGATAAGCATCTTCGGGTGGTTCAACCATTGGGTCTTCGAGTACACCGCATTCAATACTGGTACCCCAAATATTTTCGTCAATGGAATAAGGGCTTGCCACTGTTGCAGATACGGGAATACCATGCTTCATGGCGTATTCCATCTCTTCTTCTCGTGATTTAAATTCCCATTCGCGTAGAGGAGCTAAAACAGTTAATTCAGGTGCAAGCGCACCGATAGAAACTTCGAATCGTACCTGATCATTTCCTTTTCCCGTACAGCCATGTGCAACGTGCGTTGCCCCAACTTTACGTGCAACATCCACCAACATTTTTGCAAGTAACGGTCTGCCAAGCGATGTTGCCATCGGGTAAGTGCGTTCATATAACGCATTTGCCTTTAATGCCGGAAAGATATAATCATTAACGAATTCTTCCGTTAAATCTTCCAGAAATGCCTGACTTGCTCCTGTTTTAAGAGCCTTTTCTTGCACACCTATGAGCTCTTTTTCCTGTCCAAGGTAACCGCTTGCGGTAATAATTTCAGCGTTATATTTATCTTTTAACCACTTTACCATGACTGAGGTATCGAGACCACCTGAATATGCAACAACTATTTTCATTACTGTATTATCCTTCTATTAATGTATGCTTGAGAAATTGAACGATCTGTTTTGTTTTTGATTGAGATGCCGGAATAACTAACAAGGTATTATCACCCGCTAATGTGCCGATGATATCGGGATGTTGCTTTGCATCGAGATATTCACCGATGACGTTTGCACATCCGGGAAGCGTTTTTACGACAACCATCGTTTCATTGGAAACGATTGCAAGCACTTCCGCCCCGACATGGGAACGGAGCATTTGTACTTCAGAGGCGGGCTGGAAAATATATCGCGAACCGTTTTCCGATGCGACACGTGCAATACCCATTTCACTGATATCGCGGGAAAGGGTTGCCTGTGTAACATCGAATCCGCGCCTCTTTAATTCTATTCGAAGTTCGTCTTGATTGCCGATGGGGCTTGTGCTGATAATTTCTTTTATTGCAAACTGCCGGGAATTTTTATTCATAGTTCTAAACCGTTTCTGATACGTGCATGTGAGATGGTAACATTTCCGTTCCTATTCCTTCGTCGGTAAAAATTTCTAAAAGTATTGAGTGGGTTACTCTTCCGTCGATAAGATGGACCTTATTGACGCCTGCATCTAACGCTTCAAATGCAGAATTAATTTTTGGTATCATTCCATTTTGTATAACTCGCGTTTTCATTAACGTTGCGGCTTTTTCTTCAGTCATACTATGGATAAGTTGATTGTTTTCCAGAACACCTTCAACATCACTGAGAAATACTAATTTTTCCGCTTGTAATGCGGCGGCAATTTTGGATGCGGCAACATCGGCGTTAATATTGTACGTCTGTTGGCTTGAATCTACCCCAATTGGGGCGATAATTGGCATAATATTGTTATCAAGAAGCAGGTGGAGATAATTCACATTGATATCGGTTATTTGTCCGACGTATCCCAGATCATGTTCTCCATCGTTTACTTTTGTTACACGAAGAAGATTGGCATCAACGCCGCATAAACCGACAGCGTTTCCATCGTTCATATTAATTTTTGCAACAATATCTTTGTTCGTTTTTCCGGCAAGAACCATCTGAACAACTTCCATCATTGGTGCATCGGTGTATCGTTGTCCGTTTACAAAATGGGAGGAGAGCCCCAACTTGGAAGCAATCTCGGTAATTTCTTTACCGCCGCCGTGTACAATAACAACTTGAATTCCTATTTTTTTCAGCAGAGTGACATCCTGAGCAAACGATGCTTTTAATTGGTCATCAACCATTGCCGCACCGCCATACTTTATAACAAAGATTTTTCCTTCATACCGCTGGATGTAGGGTAATGCTTCAACTAAAACTTCTGTCTTTTGTATTGTGTTCATCATTACTTACGACCGGTAGTTAGCATTGATGGCAACATATTCTTTAGATAAATCGCAAGTCCAGAACGATGCTTCCTCGTTCCCGTTGTTGAGATCAACGGTAATGGTGAGTTCATTCTTAATTAACACTTCTTTCGCATCTGCTTCTGAAAAATCAATTAGATAATTTTTACGTAGGATGGGGACTTTATCAAAAAAGATTTCGACTTCAGCCGGATCAAATTCAATTCCGGAATATCCTACCGCCGCTAAAATTCTTCCCCAATTAGCATCTTCACCATGGATTGCAGTTTTAACAAGATTAGAATTGGAAATGCACCGTGCCGCTTGTACAGCCGTCACCTGATTATTAGCGCCGGTTACTTTTACCTCAACAAATTTTGTTGCTCCCTCACCATCCATCACAATCATTTTGGAGAGTTCTAATAACACCTGTTTTAAAGCATTATAGAATACATCAAAGCCCGTGTCATTTCGTGATTGTAATTCTTCATTACCTGCAAGTCCGTTAGCAAGTATGGCTACCATATCATTTGTGCTTGTATCTCCATCAACTGAAATACGGTTAAAGGTACGTTCAACAATATCTTGTAAAACATCCTGCAAGAATTCGGGTGAAATAGAAATATCGGTAGTGATAAAAGCCAGCATTGTAGCCATATTTGGGGCAATCATACCGGAACCTTTAGACATCCCGCCGATGGAGGCTTCTTTACCGTTCAGTAAAAATGATACAGAATATTCTTTTGAAAATTTATCCGTTGTCATTATTGCCTCTGCGGCTGCGGTATGATTTTCAACCCCAAGCAATACCGAAGCGTTTGCTATACCGGTCATTATTGTTTCGATGGGCAAATATTGGCCGATAACACCTGTTGAAGAAACTAATACTTCTTTTTCATCTATGTTCAACGCATTGGAAGTTGCAAGGATCATCGCTAAGGCATCGTTCAATCCGCGTTCACCCGTACAGGCATTGGCATTGCCACTGTTGATAACAAATGCCCGTGCCTTTTTTGAACGTCCCATCTGAATTTTATTAACAAGAATAGGCGCGGCTTGTACTTTATTTGTTGTGAACGATGCCGCTACCGATGCAGGTGTTGTTGAGACAACAAGTGCAAGGTCTTTTTTTACTTTTTTAACTCCGCTATGAATTCCTGCTGCTAAAAACCCTGCCGGCGCAGTTATTCCTTTGTTGGTGTTAATGAACATACTGATTTTCCTTTGTGCTGATAAATCCATCTGTTTCGGGGAGTCCAAACATGATATTCATGTTTTGAATAGCCTGACCCGCCGCTCCTTTTATAAGGTTGTCAATGACTGATATAATAATTAATTGATTTGTACGTGGCTCAATCGTTACACTGATATCACAAAAATTTGTATAGACGACATCCTTAATTTGTGGAATATGTGAACGAACGCGTACAAACGGAGCTTCGATGTACGTATCTTTATACATTTGTCTGATATCGTCAACATTCATAGTATTGCTTAGTGTTGTATGAATTGTTGTGTAAATTCCGCGCGTTAACGGAACGAGATGGGGGACGAAAGAAACACGAACATCTTTTCCTGTTACTTGTTGTAACACAGTTTCTATTTCAGGAATATGCTGATGATTGCCTATTTTGTATGCGCGAACATTTTCGTTAATTTCAGAGTAACTGAAATCGAATGATGATTGGCGACCTGCTCCCGAGACACCGGATAATGAGTTAATGGTAATACCGTTTGGTTCAATCACTCCATATTTAAGAGCGGGAATTAAACCAAGTATTGCGCTTGTTGGGTAACAGCCCGGATTAGCAATGAGTTTTGCCGTTTCAATAGATTTTTTATTTGCTTCAGGAAGTCCGTAAATTGCCTCTTTTAGTAGAAAAGGGGCAATATGGTCATGGTTATAATATTTTTTATATAAATCCTGAGAAGGTAAACGAAAATCACCACTCAGGTCAATTATCCGTTGAACGGCAGGTAAAAGGTTGAATACAGTTTTCATTGATTCTCCTGAAGGTAATGCAACGAAAGCAAGGTCAATGCCTGAAATTTTAGCGGGTTCAAAGGATTCTAAAGAAAGATCAATTTGTTTTGTAAAAGCCGGATAGATGGAATCAAGAGATTTACCGGCGCTTGATGAAGCAAATGCATACTCAATTCGTATATCGTTACGTTGGCTGAGTAATCGGACTAATTCAGCGCCGGAGTATCCCGATGCACCGATAATTGCTGTTGATATCATTAGTTTTTGCTATACATTTAAGTTGCATAAATATACATTTATTTGTATTATTATGCAATACCTAATATTTATTATTTTTATGAAAACCGCGTATGACTACTATAGAACGAGAATCACAATCTTTTTTTCACACCTACAAACGTCTTCCATTAGAAATTGAGCGTGGCGAGGGTGTTTACCTTTATGCCAAGGATGGCACACGCTATCTTGATATGTTTGGCGGGTTAGCGGTAAACTCGTTGGGATACGGAAATCCGAATGTGTTGAAAGCAATTCAAGAACAAGCAGCGAAGTATATTCATCTTTCAAATTATTTTCTTCAAGAACCGCAAGTGCAACTTGCAGAACTGCTATTGAAGTATTCCGGCTTTTCGAAAGTATTTTTCGGGAACAGTGGAACGGAAGTTACCGAAGGCGCGATGAAACTTGTTCGCAAGTGGGGTTCTACGCGAAATAAAAATAACATTATTTCTTTTACCCGTGCATTTCACGGAAGAACTTTCGGTGCATTATCACTCATGGATAACCAAAAGTACAAAAGCGGATTTGAGCCATTTTTAGATAATTGTTCAATAGTAGAATTTAACAATCCGGAAAAACTTCGAGAACAAGTAAACGAACAAACAACTGCCATCATTCTTGAATTTATTCAAGGGGAGGGTGGAGTGCGTCCCGTTTCACATGAATTTGTTGCCGAAATGAATTCATTAAAAGAGAAATACGGATTTCTTCTTGTTGCCGATGAAATTCAAGCCGGATTGGGAAGAACGGGAAAAATGTTTGCATTCCAGCATTACGATATTCAGCCTGATATTATTATAGTAGCGAAGCCATTGGGTGGAGGGCTTCCATTGGGGGCTATTATTGGCAGTGAATCCGTAGCAGAAGTATTAGCTCCCGGTTTACATGGAACGACATTTGGCGGTAACCCGGTCGCTTGTGCCGCCGGGGTTGTATCCATTCAAGAAATAATGGAAGGCGGTTTGGTGAATAATGCCCAAAGTATGGGTAATATGTTGAAAAAAGGACTTGAAACCCTTCAGAGTGTATTTCCATCATTAGTGAAAGAAGTGCGTGGCATTGGTCTTATGCTGGGGATGGAGCTTACCCGTGATGGAGAACAAATTGTCACCTCAATGCGAGACCGTGGTATCCTTATTAATTGTACAGATACAACTGTTCTTCGGTTTTTACCGCCATTGATCGTAAAAGAGGAGCATATCATGGAAACACTTACTAATTTGAAGCAGATCTTTTCGGGGTTATAAAACGAAAAATGTGTATTTATCCCGCTGTATTCGTATCTTTAAATATATTAACAATTGAACATAATATTTTACCGGAGATATACACATGTATAAAATAGTCCTTGTCAGACATGGCGAGAGCGTTTGGAACAAAGAAAACAGATTCACAGGATGGACAGACGTTGATTTATCCGAAAAGGGTGTTGAAGAAGCAAAACAAGCAGGCAAATTATTGAAAGAAGCAGGCTTTGAGTTTGATATGGCGTACACCTCAGTCTTAAAACGAGCAATCAGAACATTGACGTTTGTTCTTGAAGAAATGGATGCATTATGGTTACCCGTTCATAAATCATGGAGATTAAATGAACGACATTACGGCGCATTGCAAGGTTTGAACAAAGCAGAAATGGCACAAAAGTTTGGAGATGAACAAGTACATATCTGGCGTCGAAGTTACGATATTCAACCGCCCTCATTGGAAAAATCGGATGAACGGTATCCCGGCAATGATCGCCGCTATAAAGAACTTACGGAGAAAGAACTTCCATTAACCGAGTGCTTAAAAGATACCGTTGATCGGTTCCTTCCTCACTGGCATGAAGTAATTAAACCGGGAATTCTCACAGGTAAAAAAGTAATTATTGCCGCTCATGGCAATAGTTTACGCGCTCTTGTGAAATACCTCGATAATATTCCGGATAACGAAATTGTTGGTCTGAATATTCCCACCGGTGTTCCATTGGTGTATGAATTAGATGCCTCGTTAAAACCAGTTAAACACTACTATTTGGGAGATGAGGAAGCAATCAAAGCCGCACAACAAGCCGTAGCCAATCAGGGAAAAGCGAAATAAAAAAGTAGCAATTAGGATAGCCATCTGCGTCATTTTAGCTAAAAACAGACAATTTAGACTAAAAATGTGACGTAGGTGGCTATTATTACTTTTTTTATTATTACATTGTCCGATGTAATAGTTGATCTATATGTATCTTTTAATAAGTTGTCGAAATTATTTTTTTTGATTTTTGCGCAATCATTACCCCGTTTTAAATAAAAGGAGAATTGTATGAAATCATTGACACGATCTGATATCCTATCTTTCGTTATTGTTCTTATCTTCATTGTAAGTAGCGCTGTTTTTGCACAGAATATACCGCAACAACAGGATAACATTCTTTCTCAAGGGAAGAATCTACTTAAAACATACCAACCACCCCAAAAGCATTCAGAGCAACCTGCGTTGACTCCGGAAGAAGCATGGAAACAACATGAGTTGAAACTCCATGGTATCAAACCGCAGTCGAACACAAATGCACCATCGGGGAAAGCAATGCCTCTAAGTGCAAAACAACAGAAATTTCTTAATTCGATGAATGAAGCGAAGAACAAAAAATCGAATCAGGATATTCGAAAAGAAATTGAAGAACGAAGAGCGCAGGATCAAGCAAAGGGGAACGGTATCAATGTGCAACTTCGTAAACGGGGTATCAATGTTGGTGAAACACTGACCGATGAGCAACGCAATGAACGATTTTCTCGGTTTGTCAAGGAAGATCAGGCAAAGAGAAATACTCAGGAAACGGGATTGTTTACTATTGAACAATTTAGAAATCAAGTAGAAGCGGATATCAAACAACATCCTGAACGGTCTCAACAAAAGTCGGTAACATCGGTTCAAGCGACATCGACAATTTCAGGCCAAGTATTTAGTGATGAAAATAAAAACGGTACATGGGATGAAGGAGAATCCGGTGCCGCAGGGTCAACAGTATACTTATATCGATATTATCAGGGCGTAACAATCTCAAGGATAACCGACTCAAGCGGTTATTATAAGTTTGATTCTTTGGCTCCTTATGATTACTACCAGACGTATTCACGTAATACGGGGTGGTCTGTAACATACGATGGTACAGCCGGAGGGTATTCATATTTTGAGGGGGGAGAATCACGAACATTTAATTTCGGGATTTGGAAAATACCTTATCGTTCAATTTCGGGAACAGTATTTCATGATTTGAACCATGATGGTGTCAAAGACACACTTGAACCCGGTATACCCAATTGGAGTATGAGACTCTATGATAATTCGACCTATAGCAACTCTTATACCATGACTGATTCCAATGGTTTTTATTCGTTTGATAGTTTGCTCTCAGTAGGGTATTATTATGTGTATGACACAACATTATTCCGTTGGAAACAGACGACGCCATACTATGGATATCATGAAGTCTATTTAGATGAATTATCATTAACAGATCGTGACTTCGGAAACTGGTTTATACCTCCATATTTCATAAGCGGAACTATTTTTAGTGATATGAATGGAAATGGTGCGCGTGACGATGAAGAACCGGGATTATCAGGATGGCCTGTTTATGTCTATAGTTATGAAAATGGTAACACCCGTGAGCTCTTTACAGATTCTACGGGATATTATTCGCTGACGGATAGCGGCAATGTTGATGATATTAGAATATATCATTCGGATCCGGATGGCTGGATGACAACATATCCGTACCAATCCCAGGATGCATATTATAGTTATACGATGGCAGGAGATACTATCACCGGGCTTGATTTTGGTAGTTGGCAAGTCCCTCTTGGATCGATTCGTGGTCTCGTTTATAATGATATCAATAATAATGGCTTTAGAAATGAGGGAGAGCCGGGGCTTAGTGATTGGAAGATTTTTGCTATCAAAGAATCCTCGGATGATGAACGCGCGTTGTTTACAAGAACAGGAATGACGGATACTTTAACAGTGATTAGTGATAGCACAGGAAATTATTCCTTTGATAGTCTATCATGGGGATACTATTACATTTTTGAACAAGATGACCTTAATTGGCTAAGAACAGAGCCGGGACCGGACTACTATTATAATTTTGTTGCAGGTGATACAACAACATACTCCAACTTTGGTAATTATTTACCTCCGCTCGTCCCGCTTCGCGTAAATACCATGCCAAGCAATATTGTAAGTACAACGTATGCTAATGCAATTGTTTTCGATTCGCTTACAGTTTGGGGAAATGTGCACGGCGGAAGATTGCCTTATAGCTATGTACTTGATTATGGAGATGGAGCAGTCGATTCCGGTATAACTGCTGACGGACATTTCGTCGGATTCAAACACGTCTATGCAACAGCCGGTCCAAAAACTATGCGATTGACAATTACAGATCCTGAAGGAAATACTGATTACGATGAATCAGTTATTCGCGTGTATCCTTTGTCATCACAACAGATACGAACAAATATGGCGATTGAAAAAGGGTTGCTGTATTTGTATCTCAATCAATACCCTGAAGGATATTGGCATGATAGCTATGATGATATCGCCGGTACAGGTGCGGCGTTGTTATCGTTTGAAGAAAATGGCCACAAACCCGATAATGATATAAATACCGATATCTATGCAGAGTACGTCAGGTTAGGATTAGATTTTCTGTTCTCCGAAGTGAGTACCTATTCTATAAGTAGTCAACCTGCTGGTAATCCTGATACGGATGGTGATGGAAAAGGCGCGTATATTACGTATGATGTCTATGCAAACGGCATCGCATGTCTCGCCATTATTGGTGCACATTCAAGTGCAGACGAGGCAAAATCCGATACAGTACGTGTAGGTGTCTATAACGGACAAACGTTCTATGATTTCGCTGTTGATATGGTTGACCAATATGCCTATAGCCAGGGAGAAGACCAGTATTATGGAGGTCGTGGAGGTTGGAGATATAGTATCAATACTTCAGATTACGGAAGTCAGGACAATTCTACAACACAGTGGGCATCTCTTGATCTGGAAGCCGCACAAAACACATGGGGTGTTCCGGTACCACCGTTCGTAAAGACAGAATTATTGTACGCATTGCAGTACACACAAGGCGCCGATGGCGGCTTTGGATACGACGCTGCAAATTATTGGGAAAATATAACAAAGACTGCCGCCGGTATAGGCTCTTATGCTTTCCTTGGTGCAACAGTTGATACACCGGCTGTAAGTTTGGCAATGAATTTTATTAATACACAGTGGGGTTATACCGGAACGGATTCGTATGGTTGGGATCAACCGTTAAGTGGTAATACGTATGCAATGTACGGTGTTGCAAAGGGTATGCGTATTATTAACAATCGCGCAGGTCAACAATTTATTGGTTCTCATGATTGGTACGCAGAGTATGTCGATCATTTGCTCGATAACCCGACATGGAAACAAAATGGCAATGGTTCATGGCCCAAGAGTAATAATTATCCCGGATATTCGATGGGAATCGCATTAAATTCTTCTCTGGCTATATTAGTATTAACACGGGGTGTCGTGTTACCTCCGCCGGTTGCAGTCATTGCACCTGTAAGCGGAGTACCCCCGAATACACCGATCCAAATTGATGGTTCACAATCTTTCCATCAGGATCCGGAACGCTCTATTGTCGAATGGCTGTGGGATTTTGACGCAACCGATGGTATCAGTTGGGAAGACCCTGATGCATACGGACAGCGTCCGACGGTTCCTCAGTATCCCGACACGGGAACATATACCATTACCCTTCGCGTGAAGGATAACAGTGTTCCGCCGTTATATTCAACAACGAGTACAACCATTAGAATACGTCGCGAACAAAATCCACCGATTGCAATCGCAATACCGCCTGATCGCGGAACAAGTTATGCAGCGAAAATCGGAGAACCGATTTTGCTTGACGGAAGAGCTTCCTATGATCCCGATTACCCGCGCGATTCCGTTATTGCATTTAACTGGGATCTCAATGGTGATGGTATTTTTGGCGATGCGACTACCGACACAATTACGGTGACATTTAATAACGAGCATCAGGGACAGGTTGGATTACGTGTGTATGATACTCGCGGCGATTCAAGCAGTAACATCGCATACATTACCATTGTTGCATCACGAAAAGATCTCTTTGTCAAATCGTTCCAGGTTGAAGTTGATGATGAATATCCATCTGGCTCTGTGACGTTCAAAGCAGTTCTTAAGAATCATGAAGAATCTAACACGAATGCTTCCTCTGTCCTCGTTCGTTTCTATGATAATGACCCAAATACCATCGGGAATCAGTTAGGTATCGATCACATTATTAATCTAACAATAGGGGAGGAAGTTGAAATTGAACAGGAAGTTGAACTTCCTTCCGGTGTACCTAATCAGGCAAGACGTTTTTACGTTTTCCTTGATCCCATTAATCATCATGCGGAATGGAATGAAGTGAATAATCTTGTCAGTTCGTATGCCGATCTCTATGTCTCGAATTTTACGGCAATTCCGGAAACATCATTTGTCGGAGATACGTTAACATTGCGTGCCTTCTTGAGAAATTCCGAAGCATCTAACATCGATTTGAAACACATCCTTGTTCGTTTCTATTCTAATCCGAATTGGTCAAATGAATATCAAATAGGAAGCGATCTTTACGTTGATCTGCCTCCCGGCGGTGTCGATACGGCAGAAGTCCAATATGCTATCTCACCGGATGAATATGGCGGAGAACGGCAACTCTACGTGTTCGTTGATGCCGACAATCAGGTATTCGAAACCGATGAAGAAAATAATGTTGGAACTGCAATTGAGTATGTGTTTGAGTATCCCGGAAATCTTTCTCTCGCTAAATCATGCTTGAACTTTGCTACTGTTGCTACACCTGACTGTCAATTGTGTAAATCAACTAGTACTAAGATTTCCGGTCTCGATTTGTTTGATATTTTGTTATCGAATTCAGGACAGGGAAGGGTCTATATTGATTCTATCTTATCCTCTGATTCTATGTTCACATTTACAAATGGTACATCAGAAATCAACCCCGGTCAAGGTTCAATACTTTCAGTATCGTTTAATCCGCCCGCTCCCGGTATGTATGAAGGTACGATAACTATTTATACAAGAGAGGGCAATTTCACAGTTCAAGTTATGGGTCAGGGTGAACTTTCAGCCGCTCATGAATTCAAACAACAGTTTAAAGGATTTGCTCGTGTGAATGGTGAGCTCGCTCCCGAAGGCTATGTTGTCGGAGCGTTCAAAACAAATGGAACACTTATTAACTCTGTGCTTACAACAGGGCAGGAAATTGGAGAGGATCCGTCTGAAAATTATTCTCTAACGCTATGGGCAGGTCAGGCTGAACTTCAAGCAGGAGATACTATTCTGTTCAAGGTTTGGACGAATGACTGCTCATGGAAACTCGAACGCTATTGCGAACCGTTTATGGTATTTACACCTGTGCTTTTTGATGATACAACTCTCACAGAATATACAATTCATTCCGGGGACCCTGCAACATTGACAGTTCCTGTCGGTCCTCGTTTCAATACGGTTTCATGGAATGTTATGCCTGAAAACAGTTCGGTTGAGGGGGTTTTTGGTGAACTTCTTGCAACGAATAAAGTGAAAGTAATTCTCGATTACGCGAACTATGATACGCTTGCTTTCTTTAATTATTATATCCCTGAAATGGGTGAATATAATACTTTACGAACAACAAGCTTCAAGAAGGGGTACTTCGTTAAGTTAATTAACGAAACTGCACCCGACTCGTTCGTTGTTCGCGGTATGCCCGTATGTCCGGATAACCCGATTCCCTTGAAGAGTGAATTCAATTTCATTTCATATTTACCCAATGTTCCTGAATCAACTGCATTTGCGCTCAGTTCTATCGAGCCTGAGAATTTCAACGGTGCTCTTGAGTATTCAAACGATGGATTCGGCGGCGGCTTATTCAATTTCTTCCCGGGCGGCGGACTTGATGTTATGCATCCCGGAAAAGGATATATCGTTAATGTCACCGAACCTCAAATGTTACGATACCCCGGAGAACCGGAAGAAGAACCCGGCAAGCAAGTTGTATCAGGCACAAAACAATTGAAAGCGACAAAGCCTCCAACCGCTCCGAATATTCCGGTGTTTGAATTCGTGTATGGCAATCATGCAATGATTAACAGTACACTTATTCCGGCAGGTACGCCCATCCGCGCAATTGATTCCAGTGGCGTTGTATGCGGCTTATCGAACTTCCTTGATGATGGTGTGTATGTACTTCCGGTGATGGCGGATAATCCGTTTACCTTGGAAGATGAAGGCGCTATACCGGGTGAAATGGTAAAAATTATTATCGGGACAAATCAGTTGGTAAGTATACAAGTGCCGTGGAGCGATTTTGCCGATGCACATCGTGTTGATGGAAATCTGACAGTGACAGGTGTAGCCGATCAAACAGGTATTCCTGAAACGTTCGGATTAAGCCAGAATTATCCGAATCCGTTTAATCCGACAACGACTATTCGATTCCAGTTACCTGTAGAAAGTCAGGTCAAGTTGACTATTTACAGTGTTCTCGGTCAGGAAGTGAAAACGCTTGTTGATGGAGTACAATCCGCAGGATTTAAATCGTTCCAATTTGATGCGTCAAATATTCCTAACGGTGTGTACTACTACCGAATCGAAGCAGTCAGCACTGCCGATGCAAACAAATCGTTTGTTGAAGTGAAGAAGATGCTTCTGTTGAAATAAAAGTAGGTATGTATTAATCGGGGACATAGCACGCCATGTCCCTACAAAATGTGAACCCCGCTTCGAGATATTTCGGAGCGGGGTTTTTATTATTAGAAATTCAATTTTTTATTGTTGATGCTGTTCGAGTTGTTCGCCACTAAATAAATCATGAGGCTTTTGGGAAAACTGGTCATTAAACAAGTAAACCGTAAGGAACATAAAGCCGATGAATGCAAGAACGACAAGTAATTGTACCATCGAAGTCTTTTGAATATCTTGTTTCGCTTTCACATCGCATACTTCACCGGGGCAGTATTGCGCTTTCTCTTTATAGATCAATGAATAAAATTTACAACCGATACAGATACCAAAGGCTGATTCAAAGAATAAGAAGATTAAGCAAACAAGACACGCAAGTCCCGTTATGATACTATATGCATTAACAATATTAAACATGATAAACATAAGCGATGCAATGCCGATGCCGATAAGCCAGGCAAACCGTTTTTGTGCCGCACCGACATATTCCGGAGTTTGATTTCTGACAATCAAACGTCCAATAATTAAAAAAGGGGAAAATCTGGGACTGATAAAAACACGGATAAGGAGATCCGAAAGAAACAGGATAATCCCATACTTGATGGGTATAAAATTAGCTTTAAAAAGGATAAACATTAATGCAATGAGCATTAATAAAAATAGAATTCCCGCGGCGGCTCGTATTTCTCGTTCGTTGAGTACGGGGATGTTGTAACCCGGAACGTTTTCTCCGAATTGAATAGTTTTGTTCATTGTTGCTTTCTTTTTCTTGTGTAATGGTGTTTACGTGTATTGAAAATAATTGTTACAAAGTGCTAACATGTTCAACTATGACATCTCTTGGGATTTGATTTGTCCCAATTCAATTTCAATTATTTTACCCACGCGTATATGCCCTCTTTCGCCGGTTGAAACATTCACTCTAACAATTGAATCACCAAAAAGTACAGTAACAACGCCATCCGGTTCAATCGAAAGTATCTCACCCGTCAATGTATTTGTATTCTCTTTCTTCAAAAATAATTCAGAGACCGTACCTTGCTTGATGATGTTACCTGATTCAAGCATTAACACAGTGTTCGAGAGTTTATAAATTTCGGGAAGATCGTGACTTACCAAGATGGTGGTAAGTTGATATTGTTTATGCACACGCGCGATATATTCTTGAAGTTTATGTCTCATCTCTTTATCTAACGCAGAGAGAGGTTCATCAAGCAACAAGAGCTTTGGTTTTCGTACCAACGCACGGGCAAGAGCGACTCGTTGTTGCTGTCCGCCGGAAAGCGTTTGCGGTTTTTTGTCCTGAAGTAGTTCAATCTCCATGACTGTTATGAGTTCATCAATAATACTATGCGACTCATGTTTTTGTAATGCGTACTCTAAATTTTTTCTTACGGTCATGTTCGGGAACAATGCGTAATCTTGAAACATGAAACCGATTGAACGTTGTTGTGCTGTAAGATTGATGTTTGTTGTTTTATCAAACCAGATACTGTTTCCAAACCGTATAGTTCCCGCATCGGGAGCGGTTAATCCTGATAGGAGTCGGAGAAGCGTAGTTTTACCAGCTCCGGAAGGACCATACAATGTAATACATTCACCAAGCCGTAATGTAGTATTTACGGCAAGCGTCATCTCGCCTGCGGCTGAATGAAGCCGTTTTGTTACATCAATATGGATTACAGTATTTTCCACGGCGAGTATTTTTTATTAGCGCTGTAAATAATCACAAGAAGCACAAACGAAATGATAAACAGTATTCCGGCATATTGGTTTGCAGTACTGAAGTTGAGAGCCTGCACTTCATCATAAATAGCGACAGAAGCAACCCGTGTTTCTCCGGGCATATTTCCACCAACCATTAATACCACGCCAAACTCACCGATTGCATGAGCAAAGGTAAGCGCAATAGCCGCAACGAGTGATGGTTTAATGTTCGGCAAGAGTACACGAATAAACGTCTTAAACTTCGATTTTCCCAACGTATAGGATGCTTCGTGAAGGTTGGGAGGGAGAGAACGGAGTCCGCTTTGGATTGGCTGAATCATAAACGGCAACCCAAAAACTACCGAGGCGAGGAGTATCCCTTCAAATGAAAATGCCAAACGGACATTGAATACATCATTCAAAAAACCACCGAACCAATAGCGCGGGCTGTATGCAAGCAAAATATAATATCCAAGTACCGAAGGGGGAAGCACAAGTGGCATACTTACTAACGCTTCAATCACCGATTTCAATCTAAAATTTGTATAGGCAAGAAACCATGCAATCGGCAATCCGATGATAATAAGGATTGCCGTGGTAAAGCCTGCCAGCTTGAACGTTAAAAGAAGTGTTTGAATAAATTCAGCGTTCATCTATTTATTCTGTTCTTCAGGGAAGTGATAGCCGTACGCTTCAAACAATGGTTTGTATTCTTTGCTGAGTATTGCAGTAAAAAAAGATTGTGCGGCAGTATTGGTTGCCGCAGGTTTGAGTAATACACATGCCTGTTCAATAGGCGCATAACTTTTGGGATCGACGGTGTAATAATTTCCCTTCTTTATCTCAGGAGCGTAAATGAGGGAGAGAGCAATAAACCCTGCTTCAGCATTTCCCGATGCGGCAAATTGTGCGGCTTGAGAGATGTTATCGGCATAGACTATTTTATCTTTTACTGCATCGTACATATTGTAATACCGTAATGATTGAATTGCTCTTTCTCCATAGGGAGCGATTTCAGGCTTTGCGATTGAAATCTTTTTTATTGAATTGCCTTTTAGAATTTGTATTCCTTGAGAAACATCTATTCTATTGCTCCAGAGAACAAGTTTCCCGTATGCATAGGTTTTTACTTCACCGATGACCATTTTTTCGGTAAATAATTTCTCAGGAAAAATTTTATCGGCAGACATAAAGATATGGTATTGCGCGCCGTGAATAATTTGTTGAGCGAGAGTCCCTGATGAACCGTAGGTAATATCCATTGTAACGCCGGGATGCTGTTTACCATACATAGTTTTTATTGTATCCATAACATACCGTAAGTTAGCCGCCGCCGCAATACGTATGTTCTGAGAGTAACCTTGAGAACAACCAATTATAAAAAGTATGGAAAGTATGAGGAGTTTCTTCATGATTGTGTAGTGGTTCGGGGTGTCGTTTCGCGTTTTTTCAACAACCTTCAATTCCTTAGCATTTAAGAGATAAAAAATAACAAGATTCTCCCTGATAAACAATGCCTTTAGGGAGTTGTATCGGGTAGTCTCAAATCAGCGATATTTTCAGAGGTTAAAAGTTGCTTAATCCCTTCTAAATGTAAGAATTTGGTCAATCTGCCGCTATTTTGTATATATGCCTTTTAGTAGATTATTACGCCATACATCTGTGATATAGATACTTGATATATGCCGACTTCTTTTGTACATTTGAGGTGCAGTTTTATTCCCAAGAAAGACTATGTGGTATACTATGTACCTTGTCACTTGGTTTGGTTCATATCTTTTTATATTCCCCGCTATTTGCGCGGGATAATTCGATTTTTATTCACGTTACAATCATATAGGGAAAAACATTATGCGTTTGCTTTACCCAGTAACGCTATTATTAGTTCTTAGTTCACTGATGGCTTTTGCCCAGCCGAAGTACCGCACCTTTTCGCAAGCACAACTTGCCGAAAAAACAACCCGTAATGCGGGGAAGGGCATAGCAAGCCGCGTCAGTTATGTTATAAAAAATAATTATGATACACCGATGAATGTTCTCAGCGCTCATTTCTCTTCGCCGATTATTTCGTTGGAAGATTCGGGCGGATTTCCGTCGGTGAAACTTGTCAATTATCGCACTACAGTCGTTGCGGAAGGAAAGACATTACAACCTGGGGATTCGGTTATTCTTCACGCAGTGGTAAAGCGCATTGTTCCGGGAACAAAAATTACCGGATACCAGATGCGTATGAAAGGTGTTCCTGCCGCAACAGCATTTGATAAATCAAAAAGTCAGAAGTTAATGCCGGGCGCGGGTGTTACTACTATTACTATTACTCATGCCGCATTAGTGACTTCAGTAAAAGCGAGAACCGATCAACAAATATTTGCCCAGCCAACCGGCGGGAACATTCTCGATTATATCTACCGGGCGGAAATTAAAAAACCGGCAGGTATCACACTCGGAATTCCGAAAGCATTAAACAAAGCCGGATGGATTCGTTCATCACGTTCCGATATTAAAATGTTTCCGCAAACAGGTAAAGCACGCTGTTTCGATTCGGTGCTTGTCTCCACAAAAAAGAAACCATTTGCAGGTGAGTTGAAAAACCCATCGGCTCGCGCACATAATAATCACTTGCTTGGTTCTTTGATTGCATTAAAACTTTCCATGATTGCAAACGATTCAGGCATTTCCGAACCGTTCGATCCTTCGGCGACACCGTTGCGCTGGTTAGTGTATAATGATGTAGAAAATCCGGCAGATCGTTTTAATAATTATACCATTCAAGAACTTTGCAATCTGACCGATACAGCGCTTACGTATTGCAGTAAATACTCTGCGGATGATTATGCCGCGTTGGATCAGGTGTTGACAAGAATCGTTGATGCATTCTCCGGAGAAATGAACGTTACAAGTTTAAAGCCGATGAAAGTAGCAGGTACCTATTCATTAAGTGAGGTTCCTTTCTTACATGAAAATCCCTCTGCTGTGCCAAACGTCCCCGGACGTAAACTCGATAGCGCATTAGAGAATGTACCTACGCAGAACGGTTTAATGGCAAATTACCCGAATCCGTTCAATCCTTCAACAACGCTTGCTTTTATGTTGAAAGAAAACTCAAGCGTTACGCTGAAAGTGTTTAACGTCCTCGGGCAGGAAGTGGCAACACTTCTCGATCATGCCGATTTTGAAGCGGGTGAATTTTCTGTTGATTTTGCGGCAAATAACTTGCCCAGTGGTGCATATTACTACCGTATTACCGCCACAAGTCAAAGCAACAACAATGTCTTCAGTGATATGAAGAAGATGATTTTGATGAAGTAGAAGTAGTTAGATTGTTATCGAAAACCCCGTTTCAACAAATTGGAACGGGGTTTTTGTTATAACCAATTGGAACGCAACCCCACCCACCCCTTGTTAATAATGTATCAGCGATTATTGACACAAATCTCATGGTAACACCGTAAAATTTCTTATATTCTTTCATCACATGCGTTCACTCATGAAATATATCCTCTGCGTTCTTTTTCTGGCTGTTTTAGCCTATTCTCAGCCGAAAAGTAATGACATCAAACTTAAACTTGCCCAAAGCTACGAGCGGGGGCGCGACTACGAAAATGCCATCAAACTTTATGAGGAGGTCTATGCAAAAGATTCTTCCGATTTTACTGTCTATGATGCATTAAAACGTAATTACCTTATTACAAAACGCTATCCACAAGCTATTACATTGATGACACGAATGGTGCGTCAAACGCCGAATGATCTTAGCCTGATGAGTCAGCTTGGTACCGTGTATGTCCGTAATGGCGAGGAAGCAAAAGCATTTGAAATGTGGGATAAGGCAATTCTTATTGATTCATCGAATGAAGTTACTTACTCGATTGTAGCTTCAGCAATGAACGAAGCAAGGTTATTCGAGAAGGCAATTGCAACCTATAAGCGGGGAAGAGTAGCCTGCAAAAATCCGAAATTATTTATAACCGACCTTGCGTATTTATACGGCAATACTTTAAAGTATGCAGATGCAACTCAGGAATATTTAAAACTTATTGTTGATAATGCGGGTCAGTTGGGTTTTGTCCAATCCCGAATGACACTCCTTACCAAAAATACGGAAGGATTGCAAACGACAACACAAGCAGTAGAAGAAACCGCAAAGCAAAATCCGGACAATCTTATTTTTTCTCAACTTCTTGCATGGCTGTATATGGAAGGAAAGAAGTATGAAAAAGCGTTCGATGTATATAAAATAATTGATCAGAAAACAAATGCGGCGGGACGGGAGATTTACAATTTTGCCGATAGAGCCGCTCATGATAAATCGTATTTGGTCGCCTCGCAGGCATATCAGGACGTGATTCAGAAATTCCCGAAATTTCTCTTTCTCCCGCAGGCAAAGTTCGGCTATGCGAGAATGCTTGAAGAATTAACCGGCACGAGTGACACCTTAAAATTATTCGGTCAGGTTGATCCGTTTCAAAAACAAGAAAAACCTGTTTCAGAATCTGAGCCGCAGTTCACCGGCGCTATTACTGCTTATAAGCGCATCGTTTCAGAGCATCCTAAAACGGAAATAGCCGCACGTTCCTTACTGCGGATAGCAAACTTATTATATGAGCGTGATTTTAATCTCGATGAAGCGCAGGTAACACTTGATGATCTCATCAAAAATTATGTTCAATTTATTCCTCTTATTGCTGAGGGAAAGTATTTGTTAGGTGATATTTATCTATCCAAAGGCGATATTGACAAGGCGGAAGAAACATATCAATCGCTTAATGATTTACGCCCCGTCAATGTTGAATTACAGGATAAAAAGACGTTACGATTGGCTGAAATCATGTATTTTAGGGGAAAATGGAAAGAAGCGCAAGAACAATTGGGGGGCATGTTAAGCAATATGACCTCGAATACGACGAATGATGCTATCACCTTAAATATTTTTATTCAGGAAAATCAGGAAAAGAATTCTGCCGAACTTGGTCAGTTTGCCAAAGCAGATTTATTAAAGCGACAACGAAAACTATCGGAAGCATTGGCTATTTATCTGGAAGTATTTAACAAAGATACGACTTCCGAGATTGGTGATGAGACATTGATGAGCATAGGAGATATTCAGGCGCAAATGCATCGTTTTGCAGATGCAGTAGCAACGTATGATCGTATGGCGTACGATTTTAACGAGAGCATCAATCTCGATAGGGCAATGATAAAGATGGGTCAGGTGTACGAACTCGGGTTGCACGATAAAGCAAAAGCAATTGATGCATATCAACAATTGTTGGAAAAATTTCCCAATTCAATTTATGTGAGTGAAGCGCGAAAGAAGATCAGAGAACTGCGGGGAGATACGATATGAGTACTATTAGTAGGAATATAATGGATACGATGACGAATACGATGCAAAAAACAATTGTGCGCATGGCAATACTTATTGCAACGTGTGTAATACTCTCGCTTCCACTGAGTGCGCAAAAAATTCTCATCCCAATGGATTTGAGACAAAGCGATCACTTAAAATCGTACGGTATTGCTTACTGGGCATTGACGAAAAATATTGAAGTCGATTGGCTCTTGAATTATCGCGGCGGTTCGTTTATGATTGACGGACTTGATTTAGTCGCCAATGAGTGCAGAGTGCGTAATGTAGAAATTGAACAAATAAGCGGTTCACAAGCGGCGCAGATTTATTCGGAGATTAAAGCTGAGGATAATAACATGGATGTTATTCGTCTCGAGAAGGCTCCGAAGATGGCGGTATATGTCCCGCCGGGTTTCCTCCCTTGGGATGATGCCGTAACGTTAGCTCTTGAGTATGCTGAAATTCCGTATGATAAGGTTTGGGATACAGAGGTTATTCTGGGTAAACTTACACAGTATGATTGGCTCCATCTTCATCACGAAGATTTCTCAGGTCAATACGGAAAGTTTTATGCTTCGTTTGCAAGTCAGCCCTGGTATATTCAACAACAATTGATGCACGAGAAAAATGCGAAAGAGCTTGGATTTAAAAAAGTATCCGAGATGAAAAAGGCGGTTGCACGTAAAATTAAAGAATTTGTCGGCGGGGGAGGATTTTTATTTGCCATGTGTTCCGCCACAGATGCTTTCGATATTGCTCTTGCCGCCGAAAAAGTGGACATTTGCGATGTCATGTATGATGGAGATCCGCCGGATTTAGATGCTCAAAAACGGATTGATTTTTCAAAGTGCCTTGCATTTGAAAATTTCACTCTGGAAATGAACCCTGTTCGATATGAATATTCTGATATCGATATTCCTCCCAGCGATATGGTTGCTACATTAAACCCTGAAACGGATTATTTTACACTGTTTGATTTTTCTGCGAAGTATGATCCCGTTCCTACTATGTTAACGCAAAACCATGTTAATATTATTAAGGGCTTTTTAGGACAGACGACGAATTTCAAAAAGAGTTTGATTAAAAAATCGGTCACCATCCTTGCGGAAAAAGAAGGGACGGAAGAAGTACGATATATCCACGGTAATTATGGTCGTGGTACATTTACATGGTACAGCGGACACGATCCCGAAGATTATCAACATGCTGTCGGCGATCCCCCAACCGATTTAAAACTTCATAAAAATTCACCCGGCTATCGTTTGATTTTGAATAACGTGCTGTTCCCCGCGGCGAAGAAAAAACAACAGAAAACCTGATCTGAGCCAGCGATATTCATGCGACTTGCAATCATCTCTGATATTCACGGAAATCTTGAAGCGTTAGAAAAAGCGTTAGAGATTATCGCGACGAAAAATATCGATGAAATTATCTGCCTCGGCGATATTGTCGGATATGGCGCAAGTCCGAATGAATGCGTTGAACTTCTCCTGAAACATACTTCCTACATCTTGTTGGGAAATCACGATCAAGCCGCAGTTCATATTGAATCAGCAGAGTATTTTAATCCATATGCCCGCACTGCTATTGAGTGGACACATAAAACACTCAATTCTAAAAATATAAAAATTCTAAAAGAATTACCCTACACGCTCGAACGGCACAACGTGTTGTTTGTGCACTCGTCACCGCGACAGCCCGACCATTGGTATTACATTACAAATCAGACACAGGCTCACCAAAACTTCCCGTATTTCACCCAGCAACTTTGCTTTGTGGGACATTCACATATCCCTGATGTCTATTGCGATGATGATTGGACAAGAGAAGTGAATAAAGGACAACGATTTATTGTCAACGTAGGAAGCATCGGCCAGCCGAGAGATCATAATAATAAACTTAGTTTTGGCATTTTCGATACCATTACATGGAAGTATGAAAACGTGAGGGAGACGTACGATATTGATAAATCATCTGCCAAGATATACAGGGCAGGTTTACCGGCTATCCTGGGAGATAGATTATTTCAGGGGAAATAGTGCGATGAGATGAATTAAATTACTTGCAGTCCGCTTACCTGCATCCAGCCAACTTTACCATCCAACAGCTTTATCTTTTTCCACTCGCCGACAGTATCTAATATCTGAGCTTTTACCCCTTCGTGAATTACAAATAAATCTGTGCTTTGTGCGTCAGGGGCGCTTTTTATGGAGACGGATTGTGAGAAGACAATTGCGTATTGTTCGTTTTCAAATGCATGACGTTGTGCCATACCCACAAACGAAATGATACTAAGGAAGAATGTTACACTTGCAACAAGGAGCAGAAGTCTTCTCATCAAATCGATGCGAAGAATAAGGAGCAACATCCCGCAAATGGCGCTTCCCCAAAGAAACGATATTGCCAGCCATCCCCATCCGTCGCTTGAAAAAACGTTCACAAAATTTTTCCACCATTCCACAATGAATAATTGTGGGATAGGTTCGATTTTATCAATGACGTGAAGATTGGCAAGATGAAGATTATGTTCTATTTCTTCATCGTTGGGACTTAATCGTTTTGCCCGTTCGTAATTTACTAAGGCAGAGGGGTAATCTTTTAATTTGTAGTACGAGTTACCGAGGTTGTAATACAGCGACGCATTCTCAACTCCCGTTGATAGGATTTGTTCGTACGTTTGACTTGCTTTTTGATATTCACCGTTTCGATACAATTGATTCGCTTGATCAAATTGCACCTTTGCTTCCTGAGCTGAAGCAAATTGAATGATACAAAGAATGAAAACTAGAAGATAATATTTCATCGTACATTATCCTCAATTGTTGAAATAAGCGTTGTTGCTTCGTTATACATTGTATCCAACTGAGTAGAATCGCTTGAAGGAGCAAAGCGTGCAAATTCACACTGCTCGAATGTTGAAGCGAGTTTCGTCACTGTCTCGGCGGGAACGCCGCGCTGTTCAAGCGTTGATTTGATTGAGTCAATTGTTAAATCGGATGGAGGAATACCAAGTTTATCGGAAACATATCCCCAAAGCGCGCGGGCGATTTCGTTATAGAATTCTTCCCTTTTCTTCGCTGTTAAAAATGTTTTTGCAGCGGACAACCGTTGTTGGGCAATTTTCCGTGCCTTCTTATTCTTTACAGCCAGAATATCACCTAAGAACCGTTCTCGTTTACGCATGAATGCAACAAACCCGATAAAGGCGACAATTGGGCTGATGGAAAGTGCATAGAAGGTTATTGACCCAAATAACCGGTCACCTTTTGGCGAAAACGATGTTGCACCGCTCTTAATGAAACGGATATCTTCACCGATTAGTTTTACATCCTCTTTCGAGATACCGGAAACAGGTGTGCTTTCGGCATTTGTTCCCTTGCCGACGCTGAGAGAAAAATCGGGGCTGTTGAGCGTAACGTATGCTTTTTTTGCAACATTAAAATACGTAAATGGAAATGAAGCAATTTTTAAGTCGCCTGCATGGCGAGGTATTAATAAATATTCAAAAGAACGACTGCCGGAAATAACATTTCCCTTACTGGAGATATTATCGGATATCTTCGGTTCGTATTTTTCAATATCGGGTGGGATGACCGGACTTGGATCCTGTAATAGTTTTAAGTTACCACTGCCGGTAATTTTAATTTTAAGAGTTACCGCTTCATTAGTTTTCGTCTCTTTTTTATCAAGCCATGCGTCCATGGTAAATGTGCCTACCGCTCCTGTGAATCCGGGGGGTACATTATCTTGTGGCAGTGGCAGTACATTCACGCGTGCAGGTTCACTTTTAACTTTATAGTTGACATTTCGTGCAGAGCCGAAGAATGGGTCGTTAAAAAATTGATCGAAAATATTATTTGAGCGTTGTTTGGTTTGTACTTGAACAACACATTCGACTTCCATCGGGTCTAATTCTAATGTCCCGCTTCGCTGGGCAAACAATGCAACCTTTTTTAGGATACCGACTCTGTACTGTTTTCCGTTGATCACTTCGTTCGTGAGCTGAATTTGTTTCGGAACTTCTAAATCTTCACTCCAGAATCCCGTTAATGCAGGGACTTTATTTACACCATAATTAGTGATATTGATTCGAGTATAAATTTTATAGGTAGCAGTTATCTGTTCGCCTTGATAACACTTCGGTTTATCAACTGTAACACGTAAGAAGAGATTATCACCGATTTGCTGTGCAATATCAGCTTCTCCTTGTTGCTGTTTCCCTCTGGGTTGTTGTTTGGCTTGAGGCTCACCTTTCGTGACTTCGATGGTAATGGGTTGAGTTTGGAATGTCTTACCGTTTACCTGAATTGTTGCCGCACCAATAGTTTGTTTACCTTCTGCTCTCGCCTGAAGGACGTAACTATACGAGACGGATGAAGACGATTGTCCGTTGTTAAATGAAAAATTGGTTGATTGATTAGGACCGGAGAGTATGTTGAAATTATTCAACTGCGGCGGCCGGAAATTGTTTCCGCCACCGGCTCCCTCTAACATGAATGTTAATTCAAATTGTTCGCCTGTTGCAAGTTTATTCCTATCGACTGAGGCGGTAAACTGCTGGGAAAGGCATAACGAGGTAATAAACAGTAAGGCTACCATAGACATGATAACCCGGTGTTTTCTTGCTGTATGTATGTTTCGAACGGTGTACTTCACTGGCTTTAAATTACAAATAATTGTTCATTCTGAAAAACAAACGAGAAGAAAAAACTTACCAATCCTTTTCAACCTGTACGCGTGCAGGGGCTTTCTTTTGAAGCTTTTTCTGTACTTTTTTCTCATCATTTTTTAAGGCCTCAAGGATTCTCTCGGCG
>ORJL011743354.1_pt1 | contig 40694 bp, 33 predicted proteins | sample 1779941 | NCBI WGS metagenome assembly ORJL01 (sample SAMEA104232317, study PRJEB22302) | groundwater metagenome | biome: forest; feature: aquifer; material: groundwater | place: USA | collected 2011-08-07 | depth 5.8 m | reverse complement strand
GCACCGGTGGCTTAGGGCGGCACGCCCCGCGGCGGCCGCGGCCCGTGTCTCAGCGCGGCGCCCCCGAGCCGGCCGCCGCCATCCCGAGGACCACGAGCCACGGCGGGGCCTTCCAGACCTCGAGCAGTCCGAAGGCGAGGAGGACGAAGGCGACGTCGGCGGCGGCCTTCACTCCCTCGGTGAACACGGGGGAGTAGAGGGCGGCGAGCAGCACGCCGACCACGGTGGCGTTGGCGCCGCGCAGCGCCGCCTGGGTCCAGGCCTGCGAGCGCACGGTGTGCCAGAAGGGGAGGGCCCCGCCGATGAGGAGCCAGGCGGGCAGGAAGATCGCGACCAGGCAACCCACGCCACCCAGCCAGGCATGGGGGCCGCCGGTCATCACCGTGCCGAGGTAGCTGGCAAAGGTGAACAGCGGTCCTGGCACGGCCTGGGCGGCGCCGTAGCCCGCGAGGAACTGGTCGTCGCTCACCCACCCGGGAGGCACGATCTCGGCCCGCAGGAGGGGGAGGACGGCGTGGCCGCCGCCGAAGACGAGCGAGCCGGCGCGATAGAAGCCGTCGAAGACCGCGATGCCTTTCAGACCCGTGGCGGCGGCGAGGACGGGGGTGATGGCGAGGATGGCAAGGAACACGAGCAACGCGGCCGCGGCCGCGAGATGCGCGCGGGCGCCGGTGGGCGCCGTATCCGGGAGCGGGGCGGCGAGGCCGCGATAGAGCAAGGCGCCGAGCATCGCACCCCCCGCGATGACTCCGATTTGGGCGAGGGCGCCGGGGAAGGCGAGGAGCGTCGCGGCCGCGGCCAGGCACAGCGAAAGCCGGGCGCGGTCCGGGCAGAGACTGCGACCCATGCCCCACACGGCCTGGGCGACCACCGACACGGCGGCCAGCTTCAAGCCGTGCAGCCAGCCCGCGCCCCGCAGGTCGCCGGCCGAAGCCACGCCGTAGCCGAACGCGATCATCAGGACTGCCGAGGGCAGGGTGAAGCAGATGGCGGCCGCGATCGCGCCCGCCAGCCCCGCGCGGCGCAGGCCCAGGGCGAACACCACCTGGCTGCTGGCCGGGCCGGGCAGGAACTGGCAAAGCGCGACCAGATCGCCGTACTCCGCGTCGTCGAGCCAGCGGCGCTTCGCGACGAACTCCGCGCGCAGGTAGCTCAGGTGCGCGATCGGACCGCCGAACGCAAGCGAACCGAGCTTGCCGAAGGCGGCGCAGATCGTCGCCAGCTCGCGGGCGCGGGACCGTGCCGGCGCCCCCGGCGGCCCGGGCGGCGGCCCCCCCTCCGGATCCGCACGGCCGTGCGCCGCGCCGGAGTCCACGGAATCCACCCTGGGTCCCTCCGCTCACCAGGTTCGGCGACGCTGGCCAAAGGCGGGCGATCTCGGCGGGGCGACCTCGGCCATCGCCCACCTTCGTTGATGCGGTTTGCCAACGATACCCGTGCGCCGCCGGTCGGGCAAGCGATTCCCGCCGCAGGTTTGTCTCCGCTGCCCGGGAATGTTCCCGCTCTTCGAGAGGGCAGGCAGCGCCCGCACCATGGGGCTGCGGCGATCCCACCGGAACGGTTCGGGTGCCGGATGGACCAAGTCACACCGGTATGGGATGGGAAGCGGCGACGCCAGCCGGGAGGTAGCCGCACCACGGGTCGGTCTCGAGGGGACTCCCGGTGAGCGCGAAGGCGCGCGAACGCGAGCCGCCGCAGAGGACGCGGTACTCGCAGCGGCCGCAGCGGCCCAGCAGGCGATCGGGATCGCGCAGGCTCTGGAGCAAGGGCGAATTGCGATACGCGTCGGCCAGGGTGGTGGTGCGGACGTTGCCGCACGGGATCGGCAGGAACCCACTGGGATAGACCTCTCCCAGGTGCGAGACGAAAAGAAAGCCGCTGCCGGCATTCACCCCCCGGTGGGCCAGGCCGATGACGTTCGGGTGTCCGCCGGGATGGCCGCCGTCCGGCCGGCCCGTGGGGCGCGCGGGGCCCTCCTGCTGCGCCGCGTAACGCCGATAGTGCGGGGCCTCCGTCACCTTGACCACGAAGCGGTTCCTGGATTGCACGCGGTGGAGGAGCGCGAACGCGTCCTCGCACTGCTGCGCGCTCAGCCCGGACAACTCCGCGCCTCGCCCCATGGGGACGAGGAAGAAGACCTCCCAGAAGACGATGCCCAGCCGATCGACCAGCTCGGACATTTCCTGCAGGTGCGGCAGCGTGTCGGCGCACAGCGTGGAATTGATCTGGAGCGGCAGGCCGACCTCGTGGGCCCAGCGGACGCCGTCCATGGTCTTCGCGAAGGCCCCCGGAACCCGGCGAAACTCGTCGTGCCATTCGGCGCGCGGTTGGTCGAGACTGAAGGCGATCTGGTCGAGACCGACCTCTTTCAGCCGCACCAGCAGATCCCGCCCGAGACGCGGGGTCGCGGCCGGGATGGTGGCCATGCGCAGGCCGAGTCCCTTGCCGGCGCGAACCAGGTCAACGAGGTCGGGACGGCTGGCCGGGTCGCCGCCGCTGAGCACGACGATCTGCGTGCCCATGGCCGCGACCTGCTCCAGGACTTGCACTCCCTCCGCCGTGGTCAATTCGCCCGGGTGTCGGTCCGGCTGCGCCGAGGCCCGGCAATGACGGCAAGCGAGTTCGCAGGCCTGCGTGGTCTCCCAGATCACCAGAAAGGGCGCCTGATCGAAATCCACCGGCCTCATGTCCCCTCCGCCTACGCAAGCAGTCCGCTGCGGACTCCGCAACCCTAAACCTTCGTCCCGGTCGTGATCGCAAGTTTCATGCCTCGCGAACCGAAGTCGCCCGGCGCGGAGAGCCGCCTCGCGCCCGGTTTGCGGTGGAACCGCGTCGTGAGCAGGCCGGGCACGCCGCCCACCACGCCGAGGGCGCCCCTACATCGGTGACTCTCGACGGGGATGTCAAGCGCGAGGATGGGCAGCGATGGGCAGCACATCAATAATGAACACCGGCGATCGCGCCCTCGCGCGATTGCGCTGCGCCAGATCGAGGGTTCGCTGGGGGAGAGCCTCGGGAGCGGAGGGATGTCGGGGTGTGGCGGAGTTCCGGGACCCTGCGGAGGGGGGGCGCGGTGGTCGTGGTCGCTTCGCCGTAGCGTTTCTACATCGCATTCCTGGCATGGTCGGCATGCGACTTGCTCCCTCCCCCGCTTCAGATTCTTGGAAATCCCCAATGAAAAGTAGACCATGCGCGCAACTAGTCTATTGAGAGTGTCTTGGGAGAGGTCCTCCTCCCAGCTCCAGCGGCGCGAGGGATAAGGAAATGGTGGGATCAGTGTGGAGAAATCCCCAGTCCCGAGGGTGAATAACCGAGCATTCTAGAATAATTGAAAACCACTCAATGGAATTATGGAATTGCTTGCAATGGACGAAAAAGGCGTGTAGTTGGGATGGTGCTGAATACGCGGGTGGAATTGGGCTTGGCGACGCCAAGCCGCTGGCCAGTGGCCTTAGGGTAAGGGAGGGTGAACATGATCCAGCAGTCTCGCGCGAATCCAAAGCGCTGGCCGACGCGGTGGCTCTTGGCGTTGGCTGCCCTGAGCTTCAACATCCTGATGTCCTGTGCGACCGGGCCCAACGAGACCCCGCTCGGCCAGTTCATCAGCGTGCCGGGAGCGACGATCATCGACAACGCGGATTGCGCCGCGTGTCACGATGAGCAAGCGACGTCGCTCGTCAGCACCCGGCACGGCAAGAAGAACGACCCGCGCACGCCGGCCGGGACGGACCTGTGCCAGTCGTGCCACGGGCCGGGCAGCGTGCACGCGAAGAACCGCGAGGATGGCAAGGAAGGCCTGAACGACATCATCCGGTTCTCGAAAGGTACGTCGTTCCCAGCTGCCCAGTTGTCGCAGCAGTGCTTGTCCTGCCATGAGAAGATGACCAAGCAGCGCTTCCACACGACCGGACACGCGGCGCAAGACGTCACCTGCGCCAATTGTCATTCGGTTCATTCCCCGAAGGGCGAGCCGCAGCTCAAGCTCGCGTCTGAGGTCGAGACCTGCGCGCAGTGCCACAAGGACATTCGCGCCCAGATCGAGCGCCCCTCGCACCACCCCATCCGTGAGGGCAAGATCTCGTGCAGCAATTGCCACGACCCGCACGGGTCCGGCTACGATAAGAACTTGAGAAAGTCGAACGTCAACGACACCTGTTATCAGTGCCACCAGGAGAAGCGCGGACCCATGCTGCATGAGCATCCGCCGGTCTTTGAGAACTGCGCCAACTGCCATACGCCGCACGGCAGCAACAACTCGAGATTGCTGGTGTCTGATCCTCCGAAGCTCTGCCAGATGTGCCATGTCGGCAGCGGGCACTTCGCTGGTGTTTACGACAAGGCCACGACTCTCGAGGGCGGAGGTTCGCCCTTCCGTCTATCCGCGGTCGGGGCACGTAGCGTAGACCGGGGGTGTATCGACTGCCACACCCGCATTCACGGCAGCAACCATCCGTCGGGACGGTTCTTCAACCGCTAGGCCAAGGTCTCAGAAATCGGAGGGAGGGTGATGAACACTCGTTTGTTGGCGATCGTGGTAGCGATCGCGCTCATGTCGCCGACGACTGCAGCCTTCGCCCAGGGTGGAGGCGGCCCGGCCGCACAGCCGGTCGCGGCCCCAGCGCCGGAGGCATCGACGGAGGGCATCTTCGACGAACTCGAGGGTCAGGTGATCATCCAGGCCCAGGGAGCAACCAACCTGGACCGGGCGTCGAAGTTCCTGGAATACAGGGACGAGCCGATCGGACCGGTGGCCCCGCTGATCGAATTCGCGACCAAGCACCACGAGGATGACGACTGGTACTTCAACCTCAAGGTCGTGGACGCAGCGCAGAAAGACGCCCGGTACGGCTGGGAGTTCGGCCGGTACGGCAAGTTCCGCGTTGAGTTCGAATGGGACCGGATCATCCACAACTACTCGTTCAACGGGGAGACGCCCTACACCAACGTCGGCTCCAACCACCTGGCCCTCTCGGACAGCTGGCAGTCGACCATGCAGGCCGCCGGCTCGCCCCTCACCAGCGCTGCCGCCGCGGCGACGCTCAGGAACCTCTGGGGGGGCGCTCAGGACCTCGATGATGACTTGTTCTACCAACGGGACCGGCTCCATTTCCGTACGGAGTGGACGATCTGGAACCCAGTGACTTTCTTCACCGAGTTCCGGTATGAGAACCGGGATGGTCAGAAACCGGAATACGGGTTGGTTCCGCTCGGCAGCGGGAATGCGCCTCGCGCCGCCGTCGAATTGCCGGTTCCGATCGACGCCGACATCTGGGAGGTGGAATTCGGAGTTCGCTACGCTGAAGGGGCGTTCGACGCCACGGTCAAGTACGAGTACTCGAACTTCAACAACGCGAACAAGAAACTGACCTGGGACAGCCCGTTCCGATTGACCGACACCGCGGTCACTGCAGCGACGGCCGCTCCAGGGGTCTACGCCAAGACGCTGGATCCGGACAATGAGATGCACGAGGTTGCCCTGCAATTGGGATACAACATCGATTTCTGGAGAACCCGGATCAGCGGCGAGGCCATGGCCGCCTGGGAGTTGGCGAGCAGCGATCTCGAACCGTACACCACGAACTCTCTGATCACCATGCCGGCCGCGCTCACCCCGGCATTCGGTTCCGGCAGCCTCGCCCTCGAGTCCAACCTGCCCGACGGCGGGCACTACGATGCCGAAGTCAACGTGCAGAGCTACAACTTCGTAATGACCAGCCATCCGATGGACGAAGTGGACGTGCGTGGGACCTTCCGCTTCCGCCGCCAGAACAACGATTCCCAGCAACCCAATTTCGCGGTCGATACCTCGCTCAGCAACGGCGATGCCGGCTCCACAGACTTTCTCGCCACCACGGGCAAGTTCCTTCCCCTTCCGCACTTGGAGCATGATCGCTGGACAGGGGCGATGGACTTCGGCTACCGCCTCGACATGCTGAAGACCAGGTTCTTCGCCGGCTACGAGTACAACGAGTGGGATCGTGAGGGCCATGCGGGTGGAACGGCGATCCTCGGCCAGAATCTGGATGTCGAACAGACCTGGGAGCACACCGCTCGCGGCGGGTTCGAGACTCGCTGGATGAAAGACCTGAGCACCAAGATCTCCTATTCGCAGGGGATGCGCAGCCATACGGACTTGGGCCGCGGCTACGACAGGCTCCCGTTTGGCGTGACGCAGTTTGAGCGTTTCAACTGGTCCGACCGGACCCGCTATCAGCCCCGCTTCGATGTCAAGTGGGACGTGATGGAAGGCCTGGCCCTCAGCGGACAGTACCTCTTCCTCCTGGACGACTTTCAGCCCCACTTCGGCCTCAAGGAGAACAGACGCCACGAAGGGGAATTGGACATTGAGTGGAACCCGAGTGAGTCGTTCATGCTGTCGCCCGGCTTTGGCTACGCCCACAATCGGCAGTTCCAGCGTGTGACCAGCCCGCGTGACCAGTTGGCCGCCAATTTCAACTTCGACACCTCCCCATTCACCTATGACGAGGTCGGAGACACCTACAGCGTGCGGCTTCATACGCGTTACAATGTCGTGAAGGACCGTCTCGCTCTGCTCATGGACTACACTTTCCAGGCCAACAAGGCTGATATCGAGATCGAAAGCAACGTCGGTGCCAGTGCTGCTGTGGACGCCACGTTCTTCATCCCTGCCGACATCAACAACGCCGAACACTCAGAGCGGAATACGTTTACCATGCGTTGGCAGTGGACTCCGTCCAAGGTGTTCACGGCGGAAATCGGCTATCTGTATGACGAGTTCGACTTGGACGCATGGAAAGACGATGGCTTGAGTCCGGTCCCGATCAACATTGCCCCCAATGCGGCCACGTCGGTGGGTATCCTCTCAATGGACCAGGGCTTCGAGGACGCCGAAGTCCACCAGTTCTGGCTCTCCGGGTCGTACAAGTTCTAGCCCGGAATATTCATGAAGCCGCGTCAGCGGTTTCATGAATAGTCCGCCCGCCGCCTCCTGGCTGCGTATGCAGCCGGGCCGCGGGCCGACCGGCGCGCAGCATTCTGTGTCGAGCGCTGGGCGGGGCGTATCCAGTTGCAACTGGCCTTCAAGGCCGGTTGCAGCCGGGTTGTTCACGAATGGCGCAGCCGTTCGTGAATGATCCGGGCTAGTCGATCCACTACCCAGGTTCATCCGCGAGGCCGGCCCAGACACGCGCCGGCTTCGCTCGTTTTCGGGGGGGTGCGTGAAATCGCGGGACACATCATCCGATTGGGAAACTCAATCTGCGCCCACGCGAAGGGCGGACCGCCATTGCTCGGCCGTGGAATCGCCTCCCGGCCGGCAATCATGACACCTTGTTGGCGCACAGCGCCACAACCCCTTGACCTTGAAGACGGTAGCGAGACGAGCCTGGCCGCATGACAAATCGTCAGGTCACGGCACGCCCACGTTGGCGCATTGGCAAGTCGCAGCTTGCTGGACCGCGATGAGACGCTACGGCACTGACGGGAGTGGCACGATTCTCGCTAGCGTTTACTTCTTGAGATGTTTCGGCGCATGACGCAATCCGCTAGCCCACGGTGAGGAGCATTTCGGTGTCGCCGACCGCCCTCGCGTCGGGCGACTCCCATCGAAAGGAGACCGCGTGTGAGCGCCCCGATCCCTGATCCCATCCCGACCCCGCCCCCCGCCCCGATCCCGACCGAGGCCCCGGCCCCCGCGCCCGCTCCTGCCGCGCCCCTGTTGACCCCTTGGTCGTGGGTGATCGCCGTCCTGCTGGTCGCAGCCGGCGCGGGCATCCACTACCTGGTAATGGACCGCAGCTACCGGCATCCCGAGGTGGACCGTCTCGTCGGTCCTTCGACCTGCATCAAGTGCCATGCCAAGCAGGGCGATTCTTGGACCTCGACCCGCATGTCGAAGGCGTTCGATCTCCTGCGCCCTGGCGTCCGGGCCGAGGAGAAAAAGAAGGCTGGGCTGGAACCGGATGCTGACTACACGAAGGACGAGAACTGCCTGGACTGCCATACCACCGGCCGGGGACTGGTGGGTGGCTTTGTTTCCTTCGAGAAAACTCCGGAAATGGCCGGCGTCACCTGCGAGGCGTGCCACGGCGCCGGTGGAGCCTACGCGGGGACGGCGATGAACCCGAAAACCCCCAATTTCACCACCCAGGAAGTGCGCGAGAAGGGACTGGTCTACCCGCCGACCGCGCGCGTGTGCGCCAAGTGCCACAACGAGGACAGCCCCTTCATCGGCAAGGACTACAAGTTCGCCTACGACGAACGGGTGAAGCTCGGAACTCACCGGCACTTCCCGTTGGAGCACGACCACGGACGTTGACCCGGCGGTGTCTGCCGGCTTTCCCCCGACCGATCCGCATTCCCCGCCTGTCGCCGCGGCCGGGGCCATCGCGGCATCTCGCCCCCCTCGTAGGCCCGACGGCGATTCTCCTCGTGTCGCAGACGAGCCGCTTTGAACTTGCGATCCTTCGCCTGCTGAATCTCGCCTCGGCCCCCACGCAGGCGGTCCAGCGGCGTCACGCACCCGATCGCGCTGTGCCACCGAGACCAACCCCAACACCGGCTGGGTTTTCCTGCGTCGAATCGAAGAACTTGTCGGTCTGCGGTGGTTGCGGCGTTACTGGTGCCAGCCCTTTGGGTACGCGAATTGCGGCGTCACATTGATGAACCACTTGGAACACCGGCCGAACAGTCCCCAACTTGATGGGGGCGTCAAGGACAGGTAGCAATACTCCCCACCAGTCACGACTTTTTCCCCTGCGTCCGATATTGACGGGAACGGGATTCTATGCATGAACCCACCATAGCAGCCACCGAAGACGTTGATGAGATCATCTTCCATCCCATCGAGCACGCAGGCTTCAGGTTTTACGCCCTGTGCGCCTTCCTGCTCGTCATCGTGCTCACCTCTGGGACGATCTATTTCACCCAGTTGCGCGACGGGTTGGGAGTCACCGGCCTCAATCGTCCCGTGTATTGGGGCTTCTACATCATCAATTTCGTGTTCTTCATCGGCATCAGCCACGCGGGCACGCTGATCTCCGCCATCCTGCGCCTGTGCGATGCGGGATGGCGTCGACCGATCACGCGCATCGCCGAGGTCATCACGGTGGTGGTGTTGTGCATCGGCGGTCTGCACCCGGTGCTCGACCTCGGGCGCCCCGACCGGATGCTGAACCTGTTCGAGTACGGCCGGCTGCAGTCACCGCTGCTGTGGGACGTGATCAGCGTCACCGCCTATTTCACCGCCAGTTCGATCTACCTGTACCTTCCGCTGATTCCCGACATCGCCATCCTGCGGGACCGCGGGACCAAGCCGCACTTGTTGTACGAGTTCCTGGCCTGGGGCTGGCAGGGCACGGAACAGCAGCACAAAGTCCTGCACCGCGCGATGAACATCCTGATGGTCATGGTGATCCCGATCGCGATCTCGGTGCACACCATCATCGCTTACATTTTCGCCATGACCCTGCGGCCCGGTTGGCATTCGACCATCTTCGGCCCCTACTTCGTGGTCGGCGCCATCTTCTCGGGCATCGCATCCATCTTCGTGCTCATGATCATCTTCCGCAAGGTGTTCCACTTCGAGCGCTACCTCAAGCTGGTCCACTTCCAGGCCCTGAGCAAGCTGCTCCTGGTCATGGCGCTGGTGTGGTTCTACTTCACGTTCAGCGAGATGCTCACCGGCTTCTTCGGCGGCGAACCGCACGAGATGTCGCTGCTGATGTCCAAGTTCACGGGCGGCTACTCCGCCTGGTTCTGGGTCATGATGGTCGGCAACTTCTTCCTGCCGGTGACCATCCTCGCCCTCCCGCGGCTCAGCACGCTGACGGGGATCTTCGTCGCCTCGTGCGGGGTGATCGTCGGCATGTGGATCGAACGGTACCTGATCGTGGTCCCGACCCTGTCGCATTCGGTGTACTCCCACGGGATCTACCACGCGGCGTTGGTCGAGATCATGGTGTTCGTGGGCGCCATTGCCGCTTTCTTCCTGGGCTACCTGCTGTTCGCCCGGTTCTTCCCCCTGATCTCGATCTGGGAAATCCGCGAAGGGCGGGCCGAGGCGCTCCGGGAGGCCACGATCAAGATCGCGTCCTATCAACCCGACCAGCAAAAGGTGACGGCATGACACTTCGCAGCAGGCTCATCTTCGCGGGCCAGACCGCCTCGTTGGCGGGGATCTGGGGGCTCCTGGCCGGCGTCATTTACTGGCTGTCGAACTCGCTCCGCCTCGCGTTCGAACTGCACGACCTGCCGAGCGCGACGGTCGTGATCACGATCGTCGCCATGGGCGTCTTCATCACTCTGGTCGGCGTTCTGACCTACGTCTTCGTCGGGCTCCAACGGGGCGGCCGGAAGACGGAGCCGGCTCCTGCGGCGAAGGAAGGCAAATGAAGAACAAGTCCGGGATCCTGGCGGTGATCCTGCTCGTGGGCATCCTGTCCACGATGGCCTACGCGCTGAACCAGGTGTTTGCGACCCATGTCGAGCAACCGATCCAGTTCAACCACAAGCTGCACGTCGATCCGGAGGGCGAGATCGGCATGGCCTGCTCGGACTGTCATCTCTACTACAAGACGCAGCACAACTCGGGGCGACCGGTGCTCTCCGTCTGCACCGACTGCCATCAAGTCGAGGAGACCGACAAGCCCGAGCTCAAGAAGCTCATGGGCTACATCGAAAAGGCGTCCGAGGTCCCGTGGGAGCGCATCTACTACCTGCCGGACCACGTCGCGTTCTCGCACCGCATCCACACTCAGGCAGCCGAGATCAAGTGTGAGGTGTGCCACGGCAACATGGCGGAGCGCACGGCGCCGCCGAGCCGTCCGCTCGTCGCCCACACCATGAGTTTTTGCATGGATTGTCACCGGGAGAGGCAAGCCAGTCTGGACTGCCTCGCCTGCCACAAATAGCCGAGGATGAGGACATCCATGGAGAATCAAGAGTCCGAGACGAAGCTCGTCACCCGCCGGAACTTCCTGGCGATGCTGGGGGCGGGCATGGCCGGCGTGACGCTGGTCGAGCTGCCGTACGGCCAGATCCTTCAGCTCGCCACCCCCGCTCCCGAGTGGCGGTCTTTCGTCGAGAAGGACGTCTCCACCATCTGCCAGTTGTGCTCCGCCGCGTGCGGGCTGCGCGTCCGCACCCTGGACGGCTTCCCGGTGTCGGTCAAGGGGAATCCCCTGCATCCGATCAGCCGGGGCAAGCTCTGCCCCAAGGGCGTTGCGGCGCTGCAATCGTACTACCACCCGGCCCGGATCGCCGGGCCGCAGATCAAGCGGGACGGCAAGTTCGTTCCCATCTCCTGGGAAGAGGCGATCGGCCTGGTCGGGCAGGAGTTGACGAAGATCCGCGACGGGTCGGGTCCGCAGGACGTGTGCTTCCTCCACGGCGAGCTGGCGGGCCTTTCCTGGCAGGTCGCCCGCAAGTTCACCACCGTGTACGGCACGCCGAATCTCATCTCGCTGGACGGGAACGACGGCGTTCGCCTGGGCAATCACTTCACGTTCGGCGGCTACCAACTGTACGCGTACGATCTCGACAACAGCGCGATGATCCTCTCCCTCGGCAGCCGTCTCCTGGAATCCTGGGATTCACCCGTCTTCGCCCAGCGGGTCGCAGCCAACCTCCGGGACCACGCGAAGGACGCCCGTCTGGTTCATGTCGACTCACGGTTCTCCACCACGGCGGCACGGGCCGACGAGTGGCTCGCCGTCCGTCCCGGCACCGAGGGGGCCCTGGCTCTCGGCGTGGCCTACGTGCTCATCAAGGAAAGCCTGTACGACGTGGATTTCGTGGACACGCACAGCTTCGGCTTCGATGAGGTCCCGACTCCCGGAGGCGGGAGCCGGCCCGGATTCAAGCAGTTCGTCCTGGAGAACTATCACCCGTTCAAGGTCTCGAAGATCACCGGCGTGGCGACGGAGAGGATCATCTCGCTCGCGAAGTCGCTCGCGTCCATCTCTCCCTCGGTCGTCGTGGTCGACCAGGCCCTGACGCAGAATGCGAACGGCGTCCTGAGCCTGATGGCGGCCAACGCCCTGAACGCCCTGCTGGGAGCCATCGATCGGCCCGGCGGCGTGCTCAAGCCGCGCAAGCTGCTCTACCCGGAGTTCGACCGGATCACGACCGACGCCGTGGCCCAGAAGGGGCTCGCGGCGGCGCGCATCGACGGTCACCCGCTCGAGCCCGCGTCGAGGGTGACGGGCGGACTGCATCGCGACTTCGACTTCGAGACGTCCAAGAACACGATCAAGCTCCTGTTCGTGCAGGGGTGCAATCCGGCGCACTACACGGCCGGACCCAGTCGGTTCCGACATTGGATGAAGGCCATCCCCTTCACGGTCAGCTTCGCGAACGTGTGGGACGAGACCGCGGCCGCCGCGACCCTCGTCCTGCCGGAGCATCACTTCCTCGACCGCTGGCAGGACGTTCCCGCGGGGGAAGTCTATCCCTATCCCGTGGTCGGGTTGGCGCAACCGGTCGGCAAGCGGCCGCTGCACGATACCCGGCATTTCATCGACATCCTGGGCTCGATCGCGGCGGTCGCCGGAGAACCGCTCAAGGGACAGATGTCGCTGCCCAACGCCGACGCGGCGATCAAGGGCTACTTCGAGCAGTTGTACGCCTGGAAGCGCGGAACCGTCTTCATGGACGGTTTCGCGACCGCCCAGGTCCGAACGCTCGAGGAGCGGGGCTGGTGGAGCGACCCGTACGGATCCGCCGAGAAATACTGGGACGACCTGGTGCAGCGGGGCGGGTGGTGGGATCCGGCCTACACCTACGGCGAATGGTCGCGCATCTTCACCACACCCACGCGCAAGTACGAGTTCTTCTCGCAGAACCTGCAAGCCCGATTCCACATGCTTCCGGAGAGCGAGCGGGTGTCGGCCTTCCCCCGGCACGTGGCGCCGTCGGTGAGTTCCTCCGCGAAGAACTACCCGTTATACCTGAATGTGTACGAACCGCTGACGTTCGCGCGGGGCACCGGTGGGGACATCCCCTGGCTGATCGAGAATCCGTCGGCGCCGGTGGAGGCTTCCTGGGAGACCTGGGTGGAGATCAATCCGGAGACCGCGGCCAGCCTGGGGATCGAGGACGGCGCGCGCGTCGTCGTCGAGTCGGCGACCGGAACAATCCGGGCGATCGCGCGCTACTTCGCGCCCACCCAACCCGACATCGTCGCGCTCCCGCTGGGTCTGGGCCGGACGTCGTTCGACGAGCAGATTCCCACCGCGGGGTCAAACGCGCTGGAGATCGTGTCTCCGAGCAGAGAGCTCCTGTCCGGTACCCCCGCTCTGTTGGCCACCATGGTGAAGGTCTACAAGCCATGACGGAACCGATCGAACACTCGCCGCACAAGGTCAGATGGGGAATGGTCATCGACCTGAACAAGTGCACAGGTTGCATGGCCTGTGTCGTGGCGTGCAAATCGGAGAACAACCTCCAGACCGTTCCTCCCGACCAGGCGCTCCAGGGCAGGGCCAACAACTGGATCCACGTCAAGACCGTCGCCGAGGGCCGCTTCCCCCATGCGAAAGTGCGGTTCCTGCCCTTGTTGTGCAATCACTGCGACAACGCCCCGTGCACCAAGGTCTGCCCGGTGCGGGCCACCTACATCAACGAAGAGGGGTTGGTGGCGCAGGTCTACGCCCGCTGTATCGGGTGCCGGTACTGCGCCTGCGCCTGCCCCTACTCGGCCAAGACCTTCAACTGGTACACACCCGAGTTCGTGGACACCTATCGCCCGACCCTCAATCCGGACGTACCGGTCCGCCCCAAGGGCGTGGTCGAGAAGTGCACCTTCTGCCATCACCGCCTCCAGAAGGCACGGGAACAGGCAAAGATCGAGAAGCGGGAGGTCACCGACCGAGACTATCAGCCCGCCTGCGTCGAGATCTGCCCCACCGCCGCCCTCACCTTCGGCAATCTGCAGGACAAAGATGGGGCGGCCCACCGCCTGGCCAAAGCCGACAACACGTTTCGACTCCTGGAAGACCTGGGCACCGAGCCCAAAGTGATCTACATCGCAGAAGGAAGATGGCATGGGTAAGGCGATCGGACGAAGAAAGTGGCTCGTCGCCGTTCCGCTGTGGCTCGCACTGTCCGTCTTCGCGGCGGATCAGACGCGTCTGGAACTCCCCGACCATCCCGAGTTGGGGATCGACGTGTTCCGCGAAAAGCGGTGCATCGAGTGCCACTCGATCTGGAACGAGGGCGGCAAGATCGGACCGGACCTATCCAAGGCGATGAAGGAGAAGAGCTTCTACCAGATCCTGGGGCTCTTCTGGAACCACTTCCCGCGCATGGTCGCCGAAATGAAGGCCAGGGGCCTCACCATCGAGGAGATGAAGCCCGACGAATTGAAGCACCTGGTCGCATACCTCTATTACCTCAACTACTTCGACGCGGCCGGCGAATTCCGCCGGGGACGGACGGCGTTCAAGGAGCGCCAGTGCGTCAACTGCCATACCCTGGGCGACGAGGAGAGGAAAATCGGTCCTCCACTCGACAAGTTCCGCTGGATGATCTCCCCGGTCTACCTCGGGACCCAGATGTGGAACCACCGGCCGATGATGCGGGAGAGGTTCGCGGAGAAACAGCTCGTCATGCCGGTCTTCGAGAAGTCGGACCTGGCCGACCTGCTCGCCTACATCCGCGGCATGTCGATCGGCGAATCGGAGGACCGCGTCTACCTCGAGCCCGGAAGCCCGAATCGCGGGAAGCAGGTTTTCGATGACAAGAAATGCTCGACCTGCCATTCGGTCTATGGCGAAGGCGGCGACAAGGCTCCGGACCTCGCCAGCGTTCAGCTCTCCAAGGGAATCGCTGAACTGACCGCGACGCTGTGGAACCACCTCGACAAGATGGAGGCGGCCTATCGCGAACTGGCCATGCCTTTCCCGGAGTTCCAGCCGCAGGAGATGGGCGACCTGTTGACCTATCTCTACTTCATCCGGTTCTTCGACGAGGACGGCAATGTTGCGGCGGGAGAGGCGCTGTTCCGCGAGAAGGGATGCGCGTCCTGCCACGGCGAACCCGGCAAGGGTGGTGAGCAGGCGCCGGATCTCGCCCTGTCCGACGTGGACTTCGGCTCCTTCGAATTCGGTGCCCGAATCTGGAATCACGCGGATCAGATGGGGAAAATGTTCGAGGAGGAGCTGATCGCCTGGCCGACATTCAAGGACAACGAAATGCGCGATCTCATCTTCTACCTCAGGTCGAAGGCAAAGCAGAAATAGCCCGGGGATCCCGTTCGGTCGGCCAGAGTCCGCGAAATCCACGACATCGAGTGGGGATAAATCCAGATCCATCGGCTTCCGGCTCGGGGTGAGATCGGTGGAATGGGAACTCCGGTCGCTGCCGTTGTAGAATCCAGGCGCACGCTAAGGCCATTGTGACCAAACGCCGGTTCGGGAATGTCATTTGCTGGGAATCCCTGTGTCCTCAGGGGGAATTTCCTACTTGGGAGGAACTGCCTTGAACCGATCGATTGTCGTTGCTGCGTTGCTGTCCGCGCTGCTGCTGCCACTCGGGGTTTCAAACTCCCTGTGCGAAGGCGCCAAACACAAGTTCATGGGTGTGGCCAACTGCAAGATGTGCCACAACAAGAAGGACACCGGAGACCAGTACAACCTCTGGAAAGCAACCTCGCACTCCAAGGCCTGGGAGACTCTCGGCACCGACAAGGCCAAGGAGGCTGCGGCCAAGAAGGGCATCAAGGGCAACCCGCAGGAGGCCCCCGAGTGCCTCAAGTGCCACACGGTGGCACACGATGAGCCCGCCGACAATCGTGGCCCCAAGTACGACATCAAGGAAGGCGTTCAGTGCGAGAACTGCCACGGTGCGGGCGGGGACTATGCCAAGAAGGAGATCATGAAGGACAAGGACAAGTCCATCGCCGCCGGACTCGTGATCCCGGACGAGAAGGTCTGCATCAAGTGCCACAACTCGGAAAGCCCGTTCTACAAGGAATTCAAGTTCGAGGAGTTCAAGAAGAAGATCGCGCATCCCCTCCCCCCCAAGAAATAGACTTCCCACGGGTGCGCGACTCCTCCCGTGAAGCCGACGCGCCCCAGTGCCGCCGACCCGCGGGGCCATCGACGAAGTGGCCCGGTAGAGGCCCGCTCGTGCCCGGGTCGGCGGCTCGCCCCGGGGACTCTGCCTCGCCTCGAACCAGGAGACGAAATCATGACGCGGCCCGCCGGGCAATTCGAGCCCATTCTCCCCGCGGGATCATCGCTCTATGTTCTTCTCATCACGTCCATTCTCATCGCCATCGCTGCGGTGATGTTGATCATGCTCGATCGGAACGAGCGCGTGGAGGCGGCGACTGCAGTCAGCGTCAACTACGGACCGGGGAATTACCCCGAGATCCTCAACGAGGACCCCTTGGCCGGCCTTGATCTCAGCAAGCCCACGGAGGAATTCCAGGTTCCCAAACCGCCCTTCACCGAGGGTATCTTCCCCTGCTCCGAGTGCCACGCCGACCTGGATCCGGATCCCAAGGTGCGTGTGCTCGAATCCGAGCATACCGAGATCAAGCTCAACCACGGCGGCGAGAATCGTTGGTGCCTCGACTGCCACGACTTCCAGGACCGGGACAAGCTGCGCTTGGCCAACGGGACGCTGGTTCCCTTCGAAGAATCGTTTCGCCTTTGCGGTCAGTGCCACGGCGACAAGTACCGCGACTGGCGCCTGGGAATCCACGGCCGGCGTACGGGCTTCTGGAACGGCTCCAAGCGCTACCCCCCTTGCGCTCACCGCCCCCGCCCCCCCGCCCCGCCCCCCCCGGCCCGCCCTCCCAGCCGATCAAGCCGCTGGCGCCGCCCGTGCGGCCGGATTCCCTGGGACGCTGATTCGAGGAGCCGCCCTCATGTCGGAACCCCACGGTGAACCGCACGGCGATCTCGACTCGGGCCGGCGCGAGTTCATCCAGCGGGCGGCAGGCGCCCTCGCTCTGCTGGCGACCAGCGGGTGCAACAACAAGACGGTCCAGGAGGTCATCCAGGGCTACTTCCGCGAGATGTCGCCGGAGGAAGTGCAGAGCGTCATCCAGCGCATCGAAGCGGACTACACCCAGAAATACGGCAAGCCGGTCACGGTCTCCACCGAGCACGCCATCCCCCAAACCCTGTTCGGCTACGGCCTCGATCTGTCCCGCTGCGTGGGTTGCCGCCGGTGTGCCTATGCCTGCGCCAAGGAGAACAACCAGTCCCGCTCTCCCCAAATCCACTGGATCCGGGTGCTGGAGATGCGGAAGGAGCACGGCGTCAGTCTGCACGAGGCCAACCCGTACTACAACCCGGACACGGTCCCCGAACCGGGGAAATTCTACATGCCCGTCCAGTGTCTGCAGTGCAAGGACCCGCCCTGCGTGAAGGTCTGCCCGGTCAGCGCCACCTGGGCCGAACCCGACGGCATCGTGGTCATCGACTACGACTGGTGCATCGGTTGTCGGTACTGCATGGCGGCCTGCCCCTACGGCGCGCGCCGCTTCAACTGGGGCGAACCGACCCTCCCTGCGGAGGAGATGAACCCGGACACCCACTACCTGGGCAACCGGCCACGACCCAGGGGAGTGGTGGAGAAGTGCACGTTCTGCGTTCAGCGGACCCGCCAGGGACGCTACCCTGCGTGTGTCGAGATCTGCCCTGTCGGCGCGAGGAAGTTCGGCAACCTGCTCGACCCCAAGAGCGAGATTCGCCTGGTGATGGAACGCAAGCGTGTCTTCGTGCTCAAGGAAGAACTCGGCACGGAACCCAAGTTCTTCTATTTCTACGGGGCGTGAGTCATGCGATTCCTGCGGTTCCTCCTTCACTCCGCACGATACTGCGTTCGCGGAGGCCCGGCCTACTATGCTTGGGTGGGCGTTCTCGTCGTCCTCATTCTGTGGGGTGCCCTCGCCTACGTCGATCAGGTGCAGCGCGGGCTGATCGTCACCGGGATGCGCGACGAGGTCTCCTGGGGCCTCTACATCGGCAATTTCACCTTCCTGGTGGGGGTGGCGGCCGCTGCAATCATGCTGATCATCCCTGCGTACGTATACGACTGGGGGCCGATCAAGGAAGTCGCGATCCTGGGTGAGTTGCTCGCCATCAGCGCGATCGTCATGTGCCTGCTGTTCGTCACGGCGGACCTCGGCCGGCCCGATCACATGTGGCACATGATCCCCGTGGTCGGCGTCCTCAATTTCCCCCGATCGCTGCTGGCCTGGGACTTTCTCGTCCTGAACGGCTACCTGATCCTCAACGTCGGGATCGTGGGACACCTCCTGTACTGCGCCTTCTACAAGCGCGACTACAATCATTCGATCGTCGGGCCGCTGATCCTGTTTTCCATCCCCATGGCCATCAGCATCCACACGGTCACCGCATTCCTCTACAACGGCCTGCCGGCCCGACCGTTCTGGAACGCCTCGATCCTCGCGCCGCGTTTCCTCGCCTCCGCCTTCTGCTCCGGCCCCGCGGTCCTGCTGATCCTGTTCCAGGTGCTCCGGAGTCGGGTCGGACTGAAGATCCAGAACGAGGCGATCTTCAAGATCGCCGAGCTGATGGCCTACGCCATGTTTCTCAACCTCTTCCTCCTCGGGACGGAGTTGTTCAAGGAGTACTATTCGGGAACCGAGCACGTCGTCTACACCCAGTATCTGTACCGCGGTCTGGAGGGACATCGCGCGCTCGTGCCCTGGGCCTGGACTTCCCTCATCTTCTCGATCACCGCCTTCCTCCTTTTCCTGATCCCCGCCACGCGGAAGAACTTCTTCACGCTCAACCTCGGCTGCGTGATGATCTACGCTGGCGTCTATATCGAGAAGAGCATCGGCCTGGTGATCCCGGGCTTCACCCCGTCGACCCTCGGAGAGGTGTACGAGTACGTGCCGACCATGACGGAGTTACGCGTCGGCGCGGCCATCTTCTCCGTCGGGTTCCTCGTGTTCACGCTCCTCTGCAAGGTCGCCGTGCCCGTGCTCTCGGGCGAGTTCACCGTGGACTCGCTGGAGAAACAGCGGACTGCGGCGTAGCCCCAATTGCGGGTGGATCAGCCCGCAGGCCTGCGGCGCGGGTGAACCGTGAGCGCGGCAGGCTGCCTGCAACCCGCGTGAGACGCGAGGCTGAGCCCCAGCCGCCTCGTCGACCACACGCAGCGGATCCTTCGCGTGGATCGAAGACACCGGGTCCAGCCAGAATCGTGAGCCCGGGCGTCGTACGGACCGGCACGCCCGGCGGCCGGCAGGTTGACACGCCCGCGCGCGCAGATCACTTTGCCAAGCCGCGGGCGGCCGTTGTCCAGCGAGGGTTTCGTCGCGACGTGCGCGGGCTCCGGCCACACTTCGCCGGCGCCGCCCTGCGGGAGCCGCGCCCGGCTTCGGCACGGCGATTGCTCCCGAGAGGCGGTTGTCGCACATGCTGGCTTGCGCGTACATGAACCGTACGCACCGTGCACCGGGATTGGAGGTCCTCATGCCCCTCGTGTGGAACGCAGCGAAGTATGGCTCCGGCATTCCGGAGATCGACGAACAGCACCAGGAACTGTTTGCCCGCCTGAATGAACTCGAGAACGCCCTGCGCCTGAAAAAGGGCGCGAGCGAAGTGGCGAAGATCTTGAAGTTCCTCGATCACTACGTAGTCGCTCACTTCGCCTGCGAAGAGGCACACATGGACGACCGGAAGTGCTCCGCGTGCGTGGTCAACCAAGTCGCCCACAGCCAGTTCCTGGTCGATCTGCGGGCCCTGCGGGAGCGGTTCAAGACCGAAGGTGCCACACCCCAGTTGGCGAATGACATGCGGATCAAGCTGTCGGACTGGCTGTCGGCGCACATCTCGAAAATCGACACGCGGCTGCGCGAAGAGCGGATGTGCTGAGCGGTTGCGGTCCAGACAGCCGGCGTCCGACACTGGGTGTTCACGCGCAAAACCACCCACCTCCCCGCAGAAATCCCCGTCCGCGGTCTCACCGAGCCCGCGCCTGACCACTCCCCTTAGCCGTTCCTAGCGCCCGCCGGGTATTCTCCCGCGGCACGAAGGTTGCGTTTGGCAGTACCGGACCCGTCCGACGTCGCGTTCCCCCGCCTGCTTGCGGCTTTGACGCACGTCCCTGTGCCCAGGAGCCGCTCGTGTCGCCACGCCGCATGATCACCGTCGACGCCAACGAAGCCGCCGCGTCGGTTGCCTACCGCACCAACGAAGTCATCGCCATCTATCCGATCACCCCCTCCTCGACGATGGGGGAGCTGGCCGACGAATGGGCGGCGCACGGGATGCCGAACGTCTGGGGCGTGGTCCCGCGCGTCGCCGAAATGCAGTCCGAGGCCGGAGCCGCGGGGGCGGTCCACGGCGCGCTCCAGGCCGGCTCGCTCGCGACCACCTTCACCGCGTCGCAGGGCCTGCTCCTCATGATTCCCAACATGTACAAGATCGCGGGCGAGCTGACTCCGTTCTGCATGCACGTGGCCGCGCGCACCCTCGCCACCCCCGCGCTGTCGATCTTCGGCGACCACTCCGACGTGATGGCCTGCCGCCAGACCGGTTTCGCCATGATCGCCTCGGCCTGCGCCCAGGAGGCTCAAGACCTCGCCTGCATCGGCCAGGCGGCGACGCTGCGCTCGCGCGTCCCCTTTCTCCATTTCTTCGACGGCTTCCGGACCTCGCACGAAGTCACCAAGCTCGAGGAGCTCACCGACGCGGACCTGCTGGCGATGCTCGACGAAGGCGCCATCGGCGAGCACCGCCGCCGCGCGCTCACTCCCGACCGACCGGTGGTCCGGGGCACCGCGCAGAATCCCGACGTCTTCTTCCAGGCGCGCGAGGCTTGCAACCCCTTCTACGACTCCCTCGCGGCCGTGATCCGCGAGACCATGGACCGATTCGCGGCGATCACCGGGCGCCGCTACCGGCCCTTCGAATACGCGGGCCACCCGGCGCCCGATCGCGTGATCGTGCTCATGGGCTCCGGGACCCAGACCGCGCACGAGACCGTCGACTGGCTGGTCGCGCGCGGCGAGAAGGTGGGTGTGCTCGAGGTCCGCGTCTACCGCCCCTTCTCCCTGGCCGACTTCGCGGAAGCCCTGCCCGCCACCGTGCGTGCGATCGCCGTCCTCGACCGCACCAAGGAGCCGGGCGCCGTCGGCGAGCCGCTTTTCCAGGACGTGGTCTCCGCCCTCCACCTGATTCGCCAGGCCGGCCGGTCCCGACAGCGGCAGCACCCGATCGTCGTCGGCGGGCGCTACGGCCTCTCCTCGAAGGAATTCACCCCGGGCATGGTCCGGGCCGTGTTCGATGAGTTGGCGAAACCGGTTCCCAAGCACGGCTTCACGGTGGGGATCGTGGACGACGTCAGCGGCACTTCGCTGCCCTTCGACCCCGAGCTCGACATCGAGCCGGGCGACACGGTCCGCGCGGTCTTCTTCGGCCTGGGCGCGGACGGCACCGTGAGCGCCAACAAGAACTCGATCAAGATCCTCGGCGAGGACGGCGACCGCTGGGTCCAGGGCTATTTCGTCTACGACTCCAAGAAGTCGGGGGCGATCACCATCTCCCACCTGCGCTTCGGCCCGCGGCCGATCCGCTCCCCGTACCTGATCCGGCGCGCCGGCTTCGTGGCCTGCCACCAGTTCGGCTTTCTCGACCGCTACGACGTGCTCTCGTATGCCGCGCCCGGGGCCACGCTTCTGCTCAATGCCCCGCACGACCCCGAGGCCCTGTGGGACCGACTGTCGCAGGAAGTGCAGGAGCAGATCCTGCAGCGGAAGCTGCGCGTCTGGACGATCAACGCCGAGCGGGTGGCGCGCGACGCGGGCATGGGCGGCCGGATCAACACGATCATGCAGACCTGCTTCTTCGCCGTCTCGGGCGTGCTCCCGCGCGAGCAGGCGATCGCGGCCATCCGCGAGGCGATCCGCAAGACCTACGGCAAGAAGGGCGAGGAGGTCGTGCGCCGGAACCTCGATGCGGTCGACCGCACGATCGACCACCTGCGCCAGGTCCCCGTTCCCGCGCGCGTCACCGCGACGTACCGAATGCCCCCGACCGTGTCCCCCGCCGCCCCGGATTTCGTCCGCCGGGTCACCGCGCTCATGCTCGCCGGCCAGGGAGACCTCCTGCCGGTCAGCGCCTTCCCGGTCGACGGCACCTGGCCCACCGGCACGGCGCGTTGGGAAAAGTACAACCTCGCGGCGGAGATCCCCGTGTGGGACGCGCCGCTCTGCATCCAGTGCAACAAGTGCGTTCTGGTGTGCCCGCACGCCGCGATCCGCGCCAAGGCCTACCCCGCCGAAGCGCTCGCGGGCGCCCCCGCGACCTTCCTTGCGATGGCAGGCAAGCTCGAGCTCGAGGGGCTCCGTTACACGATCCAGGTCGCCCCCGAAGACTGCACCGGCTGTGGTATCTGCGTCCAGGTGTGCCCCGCGAAAGACAAAGCCAACCCCCGCCACAAGGCGATCGACATGGCGCCGCAGCCCCCGCTGCGCGAGCCGGAGCGCGCCAACTACGAGTTCTTCCTCGCGCTCCCGGAAATCGACCGCACCAAGGTCACCCTCGACGTGCGCGGGTCGCAATTGCTCGAGCCGCTCTTCGAGTACTCGGGCGCCTGCTCGGGCTGCGGCGAGACGCCCTACGTCAAGCTCCTCACCCAGCTCTTCGGCGACCGCGCCCTCATCGCCAACGCCACCGGCTGCTCGTCGATCTACGGCGGCAACCTGCCGACCACACCCTACGCCTGCAACCGGGAGGGACGCGGTCCGGCCTGGGCCAACTCGCTCTTCGAGGACAATGCCGAGTTCGGCCTCGGCTTCCGGCTTTCCCTGGACCAACTGCGCCAGCGCGCGCTGTTCCTCCTCGCGCGCCTCGCCTCGTCGCTCGGCGGACAGCTCGTGCACGACCTGGTCGAGTCCCGGCAAGGCGACGAAACCGAACTGCAGGCGCAGCGCGCCCGCGTCGCCGAACTGCGCCGGAACCTCGCCGGCCGGGCCGAGCCCGAGGCGCGCCTGCTCGAAGGGCTCGCCGACTACCTGGTCCGCAAGAGCGTGTGGATCGTGGGCGGCGACGGCTGGGCCTACGACATCGGATACGGCGGGCTCGACCACGTCCTCGCCATGGGCCGGGACGTGAACCTGCTCGTGCTCGACACCGAGGTGTACTCGAACACCGGCGGCCAGCAGTCCAAGGCCACACCGATGGGCGCTGCCGCCAAGTTCGCGGTCGCCGGCAAGGACTCGCCGAAGAAGGACCTCGGCCTGCTCGCGATCACCTACGGCAACGTGTACGTCGCCCGCGTCGCCTTCGGCGCGCGCGACGCCCAGACGGTCAAGGCGTTCCTGGAGGCGGAAAGCTATCCCGGCACCTCGCTGATCATCGCCTACAGCCACTGCATCGCCCACGGCTACGACATGGTCCACGGACTGGAGCAGCAGAAGCTCGCCGTGGATTGCGGTACCTGGCCGCTCTTCCGTTTCGATCCGCGGCGCACGCAGCCCGGCGAGTCCCCGCTCCGGCTCGATTCCCCCGCGCCCAAGGTCGAGCTCGGGAAGTACATGCGCAACGAGGGACGCTTCCGCATGGTCGAACAGAACGACCCCGAGCGCTTCCGCGTCATTCTGGAAGCCGCCCAACGCGAGGTGCACTCGCGCTCGCGGGTGTACGAGCAGATCGCCGGTTGGAAGGTCCCGCCCGCGGGCGACGGCGCTTCGGGCAAGGCAACGTAGGAGAGGGGGCGGCATGGACCTGTCCACGAACTACCTCGGGTGGAAGCTCCCGCACCCGGTGATGCCGGGCGCTTCACCCCTGGTCGACGACCTCGACACCGTGCGTCGCCTCGAGGACGCGGGCGCCGCGGCGATCGTCATGCATTCGCTCTTCGAGGAGCAGATCGCGGCGGAGCGGGTGGGCGTCGAGCGCCATCTCGAGGCGCATGGCCACACCCACCCCGAGGCCGTCTCCTACTTTCCGGACCCGGCTGCCTTTTCGCTCGGCCCGGACCGCTACCTGGAGCAAGTCCGCAAGATCAAGCAGGCGGTCGCCGTGCCGGTGATCGGTTCGCTCAACGGCGTCACCGCCGAGGGATGGCTCGATTACGCCCGGTTGATCCAGCAGGCCGGCGCCGACGCGCTCGAGATCAACGTCTACCACGTGCCCACGCGCATCGAAGAAACCGGCGCCCTCGTGGAGGACCGCGTGGTTCAGATCCTCCGCGCCGTGCGCTCCTACGTGAGCATCCCCGTGGCGGTGAAGCTCTCGCCTTGCTACTCCTCGCTCGCCAACCTGGCGGGACGGCTCGAGGAAGCCGGGGCCGACGGCCTCGTGCTCTTCAACCGTTTCTATCAGCCCGACTTCGACCTGGAGAATCTGGAAGTGACGCCCCGGCTGCGGCTCTCGGATTCATCCGAGCTCTTGCAGCGGCTTCACGCCCTGGCGATCCTCTCTCCCCACGTCGGTCCGTCCCTCGCCGCGACCGGCGGTGTCCACACCGCGGAGGACGCGATCAAGGCCGTGATGGCCGGCGCGCACGCCGTGCAGTTGGTCTCCGCGCTCTTGATCCACGGCCCCGATTATCTGGGGACGGTGATCCGCGGAATGGCCGAGTGGCTGGAGCAGCACGAGTACGCGTCGCTACGCCAGGCGCGCGGCAGCCTCAGCCTCGCGCGCTGTCCCGATCCTGACGCCTTCGAACGCGGGAACTACGTGCACCTCCTGCAGACCTGGAAGCCGCGGCGCTGAGTACCGGTCCCCGTAGATCTCCGCGGTCGTGAGGAGAACCGGAACGTGGTCGATCCCATGCGCATGCGGAATCGAGCCGTGCTGTTCGGCGCCCCCGTCATCCTGGTCGCCGTGTGGATCGTGCTGCGGTTGCTTCCGGAGCCCGTCGTGGCTCCCGCGTCCGCCCCCCCTCGCGTAGCCGAGGCGTCGCGGGACCGCGGCCTTCCCGGCACGAACGCGGCCCTCGAGACGGTGGTTCGGGATCTGCTCGCCCTCGGCGCCGCCGGAAAGGACGCCGAACTGGAGCAGGGCGTCCGCCAGGTATTCCTGGCGGACCCGCAGGCGTGGTTCGGGAAGGTCTTCGGAGCCGATCTCGGCGCCAAACTCGCCGCGGAGTTCACCGGAACGATGGACGCGCATCGCGCGGAGTTGATCGGCTGGCTGCGCGCACAGAGCCAGGGGGTCTGCTCCGTGCGCATCCGGCGCGGCGAGAAGGCGGGCCGCCACGGCATCGGGTTCATCGAGCTCGACGTATTCCTGGCGATGGTGGAGCCGGTCGCACTGCTGGACGTATATATCTACGATCCCAAGGCCCCGCGAGGGATGCACTGGGGGCCGTTCGTCTGCATCGACCACCAGTTCCGCTATCTCGGGCGACTCGACAGCGCGCCCCGGGGAGACGTGGACAAGCTGCCGCCGGATCCGGAAGGCTGGGACTCGAAGAGCAGCGGGGAAGCGCCGAAGGACGGGTCAGGGTCGTAAGCCGGGTTCGAGCGGCGGCGGTGCGTCAATACCGGCAAGAGCAGGCGGCCGACGCCATGAGACACTCAGCAGGATCCTCCCGATCGGGGGCTATCGTTCGCGTCGCCTTCCCGAGTTCAGAGTCAGGGGCAAATCGAGGGAGCCTGTCGGGCTTGCGGGTCCGATGGCAAAGAGATAGATAGATAGAGAGAGCGCAGGGCGATTACCAGCCTAATTTGGGCACGGCGCGCATTCACGCTGGACGATCGGACGGAGTCTGAGGTGCGGAAATGAGCCACAGCCTGCTCGGCGGCGCCCTCCACCCGGGGAGCCGCGGTCGATCGATCGCGGTTCGTGCCGCGGCCCGCCTGCTCCTGGTCGGGCTGCTCGCTTCCATCTCCGCAGCGCCCTTGCGCGCGGATCCGCTCGCGCCGCCGGGCGAAGCTTCGCTGCGCCTGGCTGGACTGCTCGACGGATCCGCAAGAAGCACGCGGTCCCGGGCCTCGCCGCGGCCATGATGCGCGGCGACGAAATGCTCGCGTCGGCCGCAGCGGGAGTCCGCGTCGAGGGGAAAGAGGCGCCGGTCCTGGTCGGCGACGCCTTCCACATCGGTTCGTGCACCAAGGCGATGACCGCGACGCTCGCGGCGATCCTGGTCGAGCGCGGCGTGATCGGTTGGGACACCACGATCGAGATGTCCCTGCCCGGGATCGCCGGCGACATCCACCCGCAATACCGCGCAGTCTCGCTCGAGCAACTCCTACAGAACCGCTCGGGACTGCCCGACAACGCCCATTTCGAAAAGGATCGTCGCCGATCGGCCTTGGGGCAAGGGACGCGTCTTCACCCACGCCGGGAGCAACACCATGTGGTTCGCGGTCGTGTGGGTCGCGCCCGGGATCGACTCGGTCTTCGTGGCCGTGTGCAACCGGCCGGGCCAGAAGGGGTTCGCCGCGTGCGACGAGGCGATCGCAGCGATGATCGGGATGAAGTAGGGCATTCGTCCGCGACCCGCCAGGTGATGCCGACATCCCCTCCCGGACGAAGATTCGCGGAGCCTTGCATAGGTTCGCGTAGCCGGGCGCGGCGGACGCCGGGGGAAGACGGTTGCCGGAGGAATGGCGCGGAACAACGAGTTACAGCCCCAGGTTCTGCACCGACCAGGACAACTTCTGGACCACTCCGGGCCAGACGATCGAGATCATGGCGCACCGGCACATGGGCCAGGCGCAAGGCTACCGCCCGTCCTCACTTTTCCAGCGGAGGGATGAGGTTGTTCCGGGCGTACAGGCTCCAATAGGACACGGGGTGCAGCTCCACGCCCTTCTTGAACGTCTCGAGCGCCCGCGCTTTGTCGTCCATCTTGAGGTAGGTCATCCCCAGGTATACATACACGTGGGGAGCATACTCGCTTTGCGGCAGGTCTTTCAGGAAGCCGGTCATCATCGTCTCCGCCCCCTTCCAGTCCTTGCCGCGCAACGCGAGTTCGCAGGCGATGAAGAGTGCGTCGTCCCGGTAGCCGTGCTTGTCGTCCGGGTCCAGAGCGCCGATCTGGGCGCAGTGCCGTCGCGAGGCGGCGAGGTCCCCCTTGCGGAGGTTTGCGTAAGCGAGGTGGAGATTCGCCTCCGCGGCCAGATCATTCACATTGCGTTCGTCGAGTCTGAGCGCCTTGAGCAAGAGGGGAATCGCCTTCGCGTAATCGCCGCGCAGCCGAAGGACGCTGCCCACGTCGAAATTCGCGCGCAGGTCGTCCGGACTGGTCTGAAGCGTGACCTGGCCCGCACGAAGACGCCGGTCATCCTCGATCACCTCCTGCAGGCGCTCCACGTATCGGTCAGGCGTGAAGTCGCCCTCGATCAGGGCCAGCAGTTCACCTTGGGAAGCCAGGATCAAGGTCGCCGGCACCTGCTGGACCCCGTACTTGCGCGCCGTGCCGGCCTCGAGCACGTGGTTCAGCCGCACGGGAACGAACCCTTTGAGCGCCTGCACCACCTTCTCGCTGGAGAGCGTATCCGCTTCCATCTTCGCGCAAGCGGTTCAGCCGGGGGCATGGAAGAACACCAGGAGTTTCTGCTCACCCGAGACTTCCTGCAAGGCCTCCTGGAGGCTTGTGCGCCATGGGGCCGAGCGGTCCTGCGCGGACGCCAAAGAGCCCAGGGCGAGCAGGAAAGCGACCCACCAGCCGGATCGGATGGACATGGATGCACCTCTTCATGAATCCGTTCCCGTTCCCGTTCCCGCACCCGACCATCGGGAACGGGAACGGGAACGGGTTTGGTTGCGGCCGTCCAGGCCGCGCTGTGAACACGAGTACGGTTCCGTGGGAGGCTCCCGGGGCGACCCTCGACCCTCCGGTGCGATGCGCTGCGGCGGCACCATGGCCTACCGGAATTCCGCACGCACCTCCCGGCTGTCCTCGAACGCCTTGGTCGCCAGCCGCACCAGCCCCTCCTGGTCGAGGCGGAAGCGCTGGAGGAACTCCGCTTTCATGCTGGGCCACTTCTTGTCCCGCTTGCGCCCCTCCGCCATGTGCGCGACCACGTTGCCGAGGAAGACCAGGAACTTGCGCTGGTCGGTCAGGCTCGCCGTACCCTCGGGAAGCAGGTGATGCGAGCGGATCACCTGCACGAAGTCGTCGGGCAGCTTCCACGATTGGGCGACGAGCGCGCCGATCCCAGTGTGGTCGATGCCCAGCACCTCGTGCTCGGCCTTGCGCCAGAGGATGCCAGACTGATTCAGCTTGATGATCCTGGCGAACTCGTCGGGGAGGTTCTCGTAGACGGCGATCTTGCCCAGGTCGTGCAGCAGGCCGAACGTGAAGATGTCGTCGCGCGTCGAGTAGCCGTAGTGCTCGGCCAGGACCGTTGCACAGCAACCGCACAGCACGCCGTGCTTCCAGAACTCTGCCGGGTTGAAGTCGCCGGAGGCCGGGCGGCGGAACTGCGCCATGACGACCAGTACCGAGGTCAGATTGTGGACGTTGTTGTTGCCGAGCAGGCTCACCGCCAGGTGCAGGCCGGTGATCTTGCCGCGGAAGCCGAAAATGGCCGAGTTGGCCAGCTTGAGGACGCGGCCGGCCAGGACCGGGTCCTTCTCCAGGGCCCCGGAGATGGATCGCGAATCGGTGGTGCGCACTGCGGTGAGGGCGCGCAACTCGTGGTAAACGCTCGGCAGCGGGGCGACCCGCTCGAGCTTGGCGAGCAGTTCGGGGCTGATCCGCAACTGCGCCGGCGCGCCGGGGGCCCCCGCGGGCGCGGGGTTGGCGAGGCCCGAGGAAGCCGGGCCGGTCGAGGGTGGGCTTTCCCCCATGGCGATCACTCCTTCCGGGGAATTCATCCCCAACTGCTGCGTATCGGCCGCGCCGGCGGCATCGTTGAATGTACGCCGCCCGCGCGCGGGGTGCAAGACCCACCGGAACCGGAGAGCACGAAGCCAGCGGCGTGAGACCATCCCTCACGCCCTCAGGTCCCCAACCGCTCGCAACCCGGTACGCCCCCGCGAGGGCGCCCGGTACACAATCCCTTTGGATTCGCAAGCGAGGCGCGCTAGAATCTCCGCCCCATGAAAGCGCTGATTCATCTCGAGAGTATCTCCAAGCACTACGGCTCGCAGGTGATCTTCGAGTCGGTGACGGCGGCATTCTATTCCGGGCAGAAGATCGGCGTCATCGGCCGCAACGGCTCCGGGAAGTCCACGCTGGCCCGCCTGATCACCGGGGAGGAGGAGCCCGACAGCGGGCGCGTCGTCCGCACCCGGGAACTCCGCCTGAGCTACCTCGAGCAGGAGGACCCGTTCCACCAGGACGAAACCGCCCTCGCCTTCCTCCTGCGGTACACCGACCAGGAGGAGTGGCGCTGCGGGGAGGTCGCCGGCCGGTTCCATCTCCATCCGTCCCACCTGGATTCGGAAATGCGCGCGCTCTCGGGCGGCTATCAGACCCGGGTGAAGCTGGCGGCCATGCTCCTCCGCGATCCGAATTTCCTGGTCCTCGACGAGCCGACGAACTACCTCGACCTCAGCACGCTCCTCCTGCTCGAGGAATTCCTGCGGGACTTCCGCGGCGGGTACATGCTCATCTCCCACGACCGCGAGTTCCTCCTGCGCACCTGCGAGCAGACGCTGGAGGCCGAGCGCGCCGCCCTGACGCTGTACCCGGGGGATGTCGAGGCGTACCTCGCCTTCAAAGCGGAGCGGGTCGTCCTGGCGCAAAAGAACAACAAGGTCATCGACGCCAAGGCCAAGCAACTCCAGACCTTCATCGACAAGCACCGCGTCCGCGCCGGCACCGCCTCCCAGGCCCAGTCCAAGATCAAGCAGCTCGACCGCCTGAAGCAGCGCAAGATCTCGGTCGCCCACGCCGAGCGCACGGTCCGGATCAGCATCCCCTCCGTCGAGCCCCGCAGCGGGACCGCCGTGCGCTGCGGCGACCTGACCATCGGCTACCCCGGGCGAGAGGTCGCTTCCGGCATCCACTTCGACATCGATCGCGGGGAGCGGATCGCCATCCTCGGGGACAACGGCCAGGGAAAGACGACGCTCATGCGCACGCTGGCCGGGGACCTGGCGCCGCAGGAGGGACAGTGCGAGTGGGGCAGCACCCTGCGCCTGGGCTACTACGCCCAGCACGTCTACGCCGCCCTGGATGGGAAGTGGGAGGTCCATCAGCACCTCCGTAGAATGGCGGACAAGCACGTCACTCAGCAGACGATCCTGGACCTGGCGGGGAGCTTCCTGTTCCAGGGGGACGACGTCGAGAAACCGGTGTCGGTCCTGAGCGGCGGCGAGCGGGCGAGGCTGTGTCTGTTGGGGATCCTGCTGACCCGGGCGCCGGTGCTGCTGCTGGACGAGCCGACCAACCACCTCGACTTCGAGACGGTGGAGGCGCTGGCCGAGGCCCTGCAGGCGTTCGCAGGCACCATCTTCTTCACCAGCCACGACCGGACCTTCGTCAGCACCGTGGCCACGGCGATCCTGGACGTGAAAGACGGATCGGTCAAGCGCTACCCGGGAACGTACGACGAGTACGTGGAGCACCTGAACGACGAACCAGGCGAAGCGGCGCCCGCCGCGAAAGCGGAGATGGCAGGCGCAGCGTCGCGGGAGGCGGCCAGGCCCTCGAAAAACCTGGCCCGCGAGGTGCGGCAGTTGGAGGTCATCCGCCTCCGCAAGCAAGTGCAGGTAGTCGAGTCTGAGATCGAGGAGGCCGAACGCGAGCGCTCCGAGATTCTGGCGGCCTTCGAGCGGGAGCCGACAAAACCGATGGGCATGGGGAACCGGAGGCTGAAGCAGCTCGAACAGGCGCTGCAGAAGTGGGAGGCGTCATGGCTGGAACTCGAGCAGCGGATCGAGTCGCTGGGAGATGGGGCTCGGCGGGGAGAACCGGGCGCCGGGCCCCGGAAATGAGCGGTGGCGGACGCGCCCGCAACACCGCGAAACCGCTGTCGGTTTGGCGCCCGGTGTTGCCGAACGCGTTGCTGCCGCTCCACGAGATTCCGGCGGGTCCTTCGTGGCGGGGATCCGCGATGGTGGCGCCCAGCCGCTGAGCTTTCTTGCCCCGGCGGATCCCGCCGCGCTATGCTGGCCTCGTTCTCTCGCTCACCCCCTCCGAGGGACCACCATGCTGCCGCTCGATTCTCCCCGCCTCTCCCGCAGCCTGCGTGCTGCGAGCGCCACGGAGTGGATCGTCATCGTCCTCCTCATGGTCAGCGTCGGCGTGACGGTCCTCACGGTGTTCGGGCAAGGCATCGCACGCCGCTTCGGCGGCGTCACCAAGGGCCTCGACGAGGGAAAGCCGTTCGCCAAGATCGCGGTCGGCGCGCCGCTCGACTCCGCGGCGATCGGGACCCCGGGCAATGCGCCGGTCGTGAGCGGAACGCTCCCCACCGTGAACCCGCCCGCGGCGGGGACACCGACGACCAATCCCGGCAGCAGCTTCAACGCCCGGACGCCCGACCCCACGGCCGTCAGCGGCGGCCTCGCCGTCCGGGAGCGGCGCGACAGACGAGGGGAGCAACGAAGCCCGGCGCGAAAAGCGGCCCCCGACCCGATCGAGCGCGGCGGACGCGGGACGGTGAAGGTCGGCTTCCCCCGTGAGCAGGCCGGCGACCTGACCCGCGTGCGCGTCGTCCCGCTGCCCGGGGACTTCGCCGTGCGAGTCGAGCCGGCGTCGCTCGAGGACCTCGAGAAGTCGGGCGCCGGCGAGTTCCGGCTCGCGTGCCTCGACGCCCTGCCGACGACGGACGCAGCGCAGCTCACGCTCGCCGTCTCGGCGACATCCGCCGGCGCGGTGTATCGCTGGCGCAAGCCCGTTCGCGCGCCCTTGGGCCCCGCCGGCGCCGTCGCGAAGCTGTCCATCCACGCCCTGGAGCCGCTGCACCTCGTCCTGCTGGGACGTCCCCTCTCGGCGCCCCATCCCCCGGTCACCGGTCCCGGGTCGGGCGGAAGCTTTGCCGTCGTCGACCGGGAGTACGCGGTGCAGGTCGTCCCACGCGGTCCGGCGAGCGCCACGCCCCCGCCGCTGCGCATCGTGCAGGGAGAGGAGGGGCGCGCGGTGCAGCCCGGATCCGATGTGGCTTACTCCGTAAAGGATCCTCCAATTCCGACTGCAGCAAGACCCATGCGCCGCTACCGGCTGATCCGAACTCGCCACGCTGGACCTCCGCTACCAGAGCCACCGGATGAAGATCCCGTCCCGGCACATCCGCGCACCCCCGGGGCATTCGAACAGGATGCCGGCGGCCTGGGCCGGGCCGAACTACCGGTGGATGCCCAGCGCGCGTCGATGCTGCGGAATCCGCTCGACAGATCCCGCGCGCATCCGCCCGCGATTCGCCTTGATCCGTCCCCGCGGGGCGGGTAGCATCCGCCTTCGATGCCCGAGCCCACCGACCTCCTCCGCAAGCTGCACTCCCTCTACCTGCGGGTGGGAGAAATCCGCCGCGCGGGTGTCCTCGTCCTCGCCGCATTGGGCGCCCTCGCTTGGTGGATCCTCTCATGAGCGATGCTGAACCAACCGTAGTGGCCAGGTACTCGCGTCAGGTGAACGACGCATTCGCCCGGCTGCTGGGAGCCGACGCCGGCGCGCGCCTGTTCGTGCGCGCCCGCGACGTCCGCCTCTGGGACGCCGCCGGCAAGGAGTACCTCGACGGTATCGCGGGTCCGGGCACGGCGATGCTCGGCCACAACCATCCGCGCATGGTGGAGCGGGTGCGCAAATTCCTCGGCGAGGATGCGCCGAACGTGCGCTCCGCCGGGATGCCTCCGGGCGCCGACGAGCTGGCCGGCTCCCTCGCGCGCGCGTCCGGGGGGCGTCTCGATGCCTGTCTCTTCGCCTGCCGGGCTGCCGACGCGCTCGACGCCGCCCAGCGGCTAGCGCGCGAGGTGACGGGAAGGCCCGCGATCCTGACCGTCCGCAGCGTCCCACTGTCCGGCTCGTTCCCCGTGCCCTTCGGCGATGCGCCCGCGTTCGGCAAGGCCTTCGAGATCGCCCCGGTCGCGGCGTTGATCGTGGAGACGATCCCGGTCGAAGCCGGGGTGCTGCTGCCGCCCGAAGGATACCTGGCGCAGGCGCAGGAAGCCTGTCGGCGCCGCGGCGCGCTCCTGATCTCGGACGAGACGCGGCTGGGGATGGGGCGCACGGGGACGCTCTTTGCCTGCACCGCGGAGAAGGTGATGCCGGACGTGCTGGTGATCGGGGAATCGCTGGGCGGCGCGATCGCCCCGCTGGCCGCGGCCCTGACCCGGAGGGAATTGCGCGAGAAGGCGGGCAGCGCGGTCGACGCGCACGGCCCGGCGCTCGCGGGGCTCGCGCTCGGTTGCGCCGCCGGGCTCGAGACGCTCGCCGTGCTGGAGCAGGAGAAGCTGGCGGAGAACGCCGCCGTTCGGGGACGCGAGCTTCTCGAAGGGCTGCGCGCGAAGCTCGCCGGGCACTCGCTGGTCAAGGGCGTCCGCGGGCGCGGGCTTCTGGTCGCGGTGGAGCTGGGCCCGTCCGGAGAGGGCCTCGTGAGCACGTACGCTCCCTTCCTGGTCGAGGCGATGTCCGAGCGCGTGTTCGGCCAGTGCGTGGCCCTGCGCCTGTTCGAGCGGGGAATCGTCTGCCGGCCGGCGGCGCAGCAGGGGAACGTGCTCCTGATCGAGCCGCCGCTCGTGGTGAGCAGCGCGGACGTGGACCGGTTCGTGCGCACGCTTGCCGAGGTGCTCGACGAATACCAGGGGGTCGGGCCGCTCGTGGTCGATGTCGCCGCGCGCCTCGCCGACCGGTTCCGCAAAGCGTGGGGATTCTGATGAGCCTAGACCACCGGGGCAGAGGGAAAGCCAAGGGCAGGGGCCGTCGCGCGGCCCCGCTGCATGGCGCCGGTCATGGCATGGTCGCCTCGGGCGAGTTGCGGAACGCCGGACCGGGACCGATTCCCTTGACCAGCCAGCGGACCACCGATTCCCTGCGAGCCCGCGCATCCGCTCCGCAGACCGCCCGAGCCGCCGTGGACTCGCCGCGGAATGCCGATCCCCGCAAGGTGCCTGCGGGCCCGGCGCGCGCCGTGCTCGCCCCCCCGTTGTCCGCGCGCAGTCCCGTCATCGGCATGGTGCATCTGTCGCCGCTGCCTGGAAGCCCCGGCTTCGGCGGCCGGCTCGAGACGGTGCTGGAGCGGGCCGCAGCGGACGCGCGCGCGCTGCAGGCGGGCGGCGTGGACGCCCTCATGTTCGAGAACTTCGGCGATGCCCCGTTCTTCCCCGAGCATGTGCCCGCGGAGACCATCGCGGCGATCACCCGGGTGATCGCCGACCTGGTGCCGGTGCTGCGCGTACCGTTCGGCGTCAACGTGCTGCGCAACGACGCGCGCGCAGCGCTGGGGATCGCCGCCGCGACCGGAGCCGCCTTCGTGCGAATCAACGTGCACGTCGGCGCCGCGGTCACCGATCAGGGGCCGATCGTCGGTCGCGCGCACGAGACGCTGCGCGAGCGGGCGCGGCTCTGCCCCGGCGTGCGACTCTGGTGCGACTGCCGGGTGAAGCACTCCGCGCCGCTCGCCCCGCGCCCGCTCGGCGAGGAGATCGAGGACCTGGTCGAGCGCGGGCTCGCCGACGCGGTCATCCTCACCGGACCGGCCACGGGAAAGCCGGCTTCGATCGCGGACCTGGCCGAGGCGCGGCAGGCGCACCCGGGGACCCCGTTCCTCGTCGGCAGCGGGGCTGCGCGCGGCAACCTGCGGGAGCTTTTCCCCCTGGCCGACGGCTTCATCGTCGGCACCACGTTCAAGACCCGGGGCCGGGTCGACGCGGCGCGCGTGCGGGCCTTCGTGCAGGACGTGCGAATGCTCCGGGGACGGGCCCGATGAGCGCGGAGCCGGTGCTCCAGACCCACGCGCTCGGCAAGCGCTTCGGCCGCTTCGAGGCGGTGCGCGACCTCTCCCTCACCGTGAACCGCGGGGACGTCTACGGCTTCCTCGGCCTCAACGGCGCGGGCAAGACCACGACCATTCGCATGCTGCTCGGGTTGATCCGCCCGACCGCGGGCTCGGCGGCGCTGTTCGGATTGGACCCCGTGCGGCGCCGCCTCGAAGTCCTGCGCCGGGTCGGCGCGCTGGTCGAGGTGCCGGCTTTCTATCCATACCTCAGCGGCCGCCAGAATCTCGAGATCATCGCCCGGTTGCTCGGCGGCGACGCCCGCGGGCGAATCCCGACCGCGCTGGAGCAGGTCGGCCTGGGGGATCGCGGCGCCACCAAGGTGCGCGCCTACTCGCAGGGGATGCGCCAGCGGCTCGGGATCGCCCAGGCGCTGCTCGGCGATCCTGAGCTGGTGATTCTCGACGAGCCGGTGAACGGGCTCGACCCGCAGGGGATCCTGGAGATCCGCGAGCTGATCCAGCGGCGGCAGCGCGAGCGCGGGACGACGTTTTTCTTGTCGAGTCATCTGTTGTACGAAGTCGAGCTGAGCTGCAATCGGATCGGGATCATCTGCGACGGCACGCTGGTCGAGGAAGGCTCGGTGGCCGAGTTGCTCGGGCGCACCGAAGGGGCGGTGCGGCTGCGGGCGGCTCCGGAGGCGCGCGCGCGGGAGTTCCTGGGCGCGGTCGGCTGGGTGCGTCTGGTCGACGGCGCGCCGCCGGGGACGCTCCACGTGCAGGCGCCGCCCGGGCGGCTGGCCGAGCTCAACCGCAAGATGGTCGAGGCGGGGCTCGACGTCGCCGAGCTGGCGCCGCAGCGGATGACGCTCGAGGAGTACTTCCTCGGACGGGGGGTGGCGAAGTGATCCGCTGCATGCTCACGCGGCTTGCGGGTGGCGAGGCGATCCGCCGCATGCTTACGCTGGTTGCGGGGGAGGCGAAGTGATCCGCCGCACGCTCACGCTGCTCGCGATCGAGTTGGGCAAGCTACGCCGGCAAGCCTTTCCCCTGGTCTGCCTGCTGGCGATCGCGGCCGTGACCGTCGCGACCGCGTGGTTCACGGCGCGCGATTGCCGGAACGGCTTCGACAGCCTGGCGCGCTGCCTGCAGGTGGCCGTGCCGCTCGCGGCGATCTTTCTGGTCGCGCTCGGCGCGCTCCAGTTCTCGTCCGAGGCCAGCCTCGGCGTCCTGCGGCTCATCTTGCCCAAGCCGATCCACCGCGGCGAGTGGGTGCTCGCCAAGGCGCTCTGCCTGTGCCTGGCGGCGGCGCTGGTGCTTGCCGTCGTCGCCGGGGTCGGCGCCGGTGCGGTCCAGTTGCTGCACGGTTTCGCGGAGATCCGCGACGCCACGTTCACCGACCACGTGCACCGCACGCGCGAGGCCATGGTGCAGGATTTCGCGATCGGCGTGGGTCTGGTGCTGCTGCCGCTGGTGGCCGCGGCGCTGTTTGGCTTCGTGGTGTCGACCGTGATCGAGAACTCAGGGGTGGCGGTCGCCGTGGCCACCGTGCTTTACCTCGTGCTGACCGCGGCGGTGAGCGTCGGGCTGCACCAGGCGGGGCCTTACCACGGCGTGCCCGCCGTCTTCACCAGCTTCCTGACGTGGCCGATCGACGCGATTGACCAGTTCAGTCGCGGAGTCTATACCTACAAGTGGAAACGCCCCGATATCCTCCTCAGCCTCGTCGTGCCGGCGGCGTACGCGGCGGCCTTCGCGACCGGAGCGTGGGTGTGGTTCCGGAGGAAGGACGTCCTCGTTTGAGCGCGGGGGGGCGCCGGTTCGCTCCGAGGGCTGAGCGGACGGAACTACGGATTCTACGGATTGGCACGGATTGTCCAACGACAGAACGTGCGATGTCTCGCAAGATCGTCGAGGATGCGACTAAGCTACCCCGACTAAGTTCTTTCCGATCGGGGGCCGCGGAAACGGCAATATGTCGGCTTTCCAGCAAGTTGAATGGGTGAGAACTTTGTCGAACCTGCTTAGTTAGTTAGGGATCGGTACGGATTGTCACTCTGGTCGGGGTGACCTACAAGTAGTCAGGCAGAACGCATGGCCCGCGATTTCTATCAACTGATGGATCACACCGGCGACCTCGGGATCGTGGTGCGGGCGCCGGACCGGAAGACGCTGTTCGCGAACGCGGCGTGCGCGATGTTCGACCTCCTGTGCGACACCGAGAAGGTCCACATCGGCGTCGCCGAGACCGTCCACGCCGAGGGTGAGAATCCCGCGGATATGCTGCGCAACTGGCTGCAGATGCTGCTCGTGCGCCACACCGCCGGCAAGATGCTCTACGATCAATTCACCATCATGAGCATCACCGACACGCACCTGATGGCCTTCGCCGAGGGCGAACCGTTCGACCCCGAGCGCCACGAGATCTACCGCGAGATCAAGGCGGTCACCTGGCACCAACTCGAGTACCGCGAGATGCTCACCGGCTGCGAGGCGCAGGTGATCTTCGACGTCTGATCGGATCCGGGGGCTTGATGGTCGACCGCAACGCGAACCTTCACCTCAAGCGGCTTTCCCCCTTCTGCTGGGAGATCCCCAAGCGGGGCGGGATGCGCGTGCCCGGGAGGATCTACGCCAACGACGCGCTGATGCGCATCCTGGAGAAGGAGCAGGCACCCGCGCAGGTGGCGAACGTGGCCCACATGCCCGGGATCGTGAAGTACTCGATCGCGATGCCCGACATCCACTGGGGCTACGGCTTCCCCATCGGCGGCGTGGCCGCGTTCGACGTCGAGGAAGGGGTGGTCTCGCCCGGCGGAGTCGGCTACGACATCAACTGAGGCGTCCGCCTTCTGAGGACCGGTCTGGTCCTCGACGACGTCAAGGATCGCGTCCAGGAGATGGTCAAGGCCCTGTACCAGGCGGTCCCCAGTGGGATTGGGCGGGGCGGCGCGATCCCGACTCCCTCCGAGAAAGACGCCCGGCGGCTCCTCGTCGAAGGCGCGCGCTGGGCGGTCGACCGTGGCTACGGGCGCGCCTCCGATCTCGCCTTCATCGAAGACGGCGGGATCATGCCGGGCGCCGACCCGGATTCGGTGAGCCGCCATGCACTCGACCGCGGGCTCGACCAGGTCGGCACGCTCGGCTCCGGGAACCACTTCCTCGAGATCGACGTGATCGAGGAGATTTACCTGCCGGAGATCGCGGAGCAACTCGGGCTGGTGCCAGGCGGGATCGCGGTGTCGATCCACACCGGCTCGCGCGGCCTCGGCTACCAGATCTGCGACGACGCGATCAAGGTCCACCTGCGCGCGCTGAACCGGCACCGGATCCAGCTTCCGGACCAGCAGCTCGCCTGCGCGCCGATCGGGTCGCCCGAGGGGAAGCAGTACCTGACCCAGATGGCCTGCGCGGCGAACTTCGCCTGGGTCAACCGCCAGGTGATCATGGCCCTCGCGGAGCAGGCGATCGCGGACGCGCTCGGCGCGAACCGCGAGAAGCTCGGCTTCCGGCTGATCTACGACGTCTGCCACAACATTGCCAAGTTCGAGGAGCACGAGGTCGACGGCGTGATGCGGCGGGTCGTGGTGCACCGCAAGGGGGCGACCCGCGCCTTCGGACCCGGACACCCGCTCGTGCCGGAGGCGTACCGCGCGATCGGCCAGCCGGTGTTGGTACCGGGGGATATGGGGCGCGCGTCGTACCTGCTGCTCGGAACCGCCGGCGCGATGGCGGAGACGTTCGGCTCTTCCTGCCACGGCGCGGGCCGCGTCGCGAGCCGCTCGAAGATGATCAAGCAGACGCAGGGGCGGGACCTGTTCCGCGAACTCGCCGATCGGGGCGTCGTGGTGATGGCACGCAACCGCTTCTCGGTGGCCGAGGAGATGCCCGAAGCCTACAAGGACGTCACCGAGGTGGTCGACACCATCGAGAGCGCGGGCATCAGCCGGAAGCTGTTGAAGCTCCGCCCGATCGGGGTGATGAAGGGGTGACCGCGACGGGCCGCGATGCGAATCGTCGGGGTCCTCGACTACCACCGGCCGCTGGTCGAGCCTTCCCGCGGCTTGTCTCCATAGTGGAACCACTTCTTGAAGCCGTCCCAGCAGCCCCGGCACAGGTACTGGACCCGCTCCTCGAATTTCACGACCCCTCCGCTCCAACCCTCACCCCCTTGAGAATCCATCGAGCCGGGGAGGGGAAAGTTGTGGGGATTCCTTGGGTGGGAAGAATTTGGTGTTACGAGTTGAAACGTGTGCGGTGTTACGTAATGGAACCGCCGAAAAGCGATTTGTCAAACCGCGCAACCGGTGTCCTTGCAAAGAGTAAAGACCAGTCCGGAAATCGTGTTTGGCATACCCCTTGCGAATTAGGCCCCTCGATGAAATGACGCAGCGAGAAGGAACTGACGCAAGACCGGCAATCCATCGACGGGGACACGATGGGGTAATGATCGGCGCGAGGAACCGGCCATGGAACTCCAGGGATGCAAGAGGTGCGGAAAACGGGAAGCGATTCCTGCGACCCAGACCGTCAAGTTCGACCTGACCGTCATGCATCTCTGTCGCGAATGCTGGGATACGTTCCGGGCTTGGTTCGACAAAGCTGCGTCAATCGGGATCGCCGCGTGAATTCGCCCGGCCGCCGGCTTCGGTCGACGGCCGATCCACGATGACTCACGCGTTCCTGGGGGGACGCGAAACGAAATTTCCTACGCCCCGGACTCACACACACGGTGACACCGGCCCCGACAACGGCGGCCGGTGTTACGCTTTTCGGGCTGCGCCGTCGGCGCATCCGCCAGGCGCGGCGAACCATGTCACGGCCGACGGGCCGACGACGGGAGAGGATTGCCGGTACCAAGGGCGCCCGGCCGGACACCAGGGAAACCAGATCGCTCTTGCCTCCGGCGCACCGCCGGGCTAGCCTTGTACCTTATGATCCTGCGCTGCCTCTTCGCCGTCCTGCTCGTCTGCGCGTTGGCCGACCTGCCCGCCTCCGCCCAGGAGAAGCGCCCGAAGCGCGAGCAGATGCACCGTCACATCTACACGCGCGACTTTCCCATCCCCGATTTCGTGGTCGACCCGAAGATGCGGGCGATTCTCGAAGATCTCCTGCGCCGTCAGGGCCAGGCGGGGCAGATGCCGGAACTCACTCCGCAGGAGCGGGAGAAGATGTTCTGGCAGTTGCAGCAGGTGCTGTCCCAGTTTCCCAAGGACGGCCGGCTGCCTGACTCCGGTGCGCTCAAGGGTCTCGAGGGCTACCAGGATTTGCTCGAGTCCTATCGCCGCCTGCTGGAAGCGCCCGCGACCGAGAATGCACCCGGCCTGGAAGGGTCCTTCTACGACTGGATGGACGAGCTCACCCGCGAGCTGCAGGATTCGGGCGGCGAGCGGCAGCCGTTCGATCTCGACCCGGCGAAAGGCGCCCCCCTGCTCACGCCCGAGGGGGCGGAGTTCATGCGCCGGTGGCTGAGCGAGATCCAGGTCGATCCCGATCTGCGCAAGCAGCTCAACCAAAGCCTGTCCGGCGTGAAGGACCTGGTTCGGGATGTGCGCACCTGGTGGCGGCGGGAGATGCCGAAGTCGGAGCGGAATCCGCGCCCGGAGGGCGGAGGGAAGCAGACGGATCCGGTCGCGACGGATGCCGGCGGAAAGACGGGCGCGGCGGGGCTGAAGACCAGCGGCCTGCCTGACCTGCCCGGGCTGTCGGGGATGCCCGCGCTGCCCGTGCGCGAGTTGGTCTGGGGCCTGTTGCTCTCGGTCGCGCTCGGCCTGGCAATCTACGCGCTGTGGTTGCTCTGGACATCGATGAAGGACCGCCTGCGCGCCTCGCTGGCCCGGTGGCGGGTGCAGCGCCCGCGCCTGCCGGAGGCCTTCGCCGGCCCGGAGGCGTTCTTCCAGGCCTTCGCGGAGACCATGTCGTTCCTCAACGGGCGCGCGGT
>ORJL010464443.1_pt1 | contig 40768 bp, 45 predicted proteins | sample 1779941 | NCBI WGS metagenome assembly ORJL01 (sample SAMEA104232317, study PRJEB22302) | groundwater metagenome | biome: forest; feature: aquifer; material: groundwater | place: USA | collected 2011-08-07 | depth 5.8 m | reverse complement strand
TTCTTCTCTTAATGAAAAGAGTATTTTTCTGTGGTGTCTTGCTTTGAAAAGCAAGGTGGCGGGACTGGCCTCTATTTTTTGCAAGGGAATGGCGGAATTCCCCCCACCCCCCCCTTCCGCCATGCCCTCGCTTGGGGAACGGAAATTTGCGGCGACGGCATTGAGAAAAGAATGGAAAGCTGATATAATTCTATTGCAAGTCATTAAATGTATTATATCACTTTCCATACATTATAGTATACTATGTCCACAATAGGCAAAAACATCAAACGATTACGACAAGACAAAGGGCTTTCGCAAGATAAGCTCTCAAAGCTTTCGGACCTTTCGTTAAATACGGTTGTTAAAATAGAGTTAGACGAAAGCCCTAACCCCACTATTGAAACAATGCAGAGAATTGCGAAAGCCCTTGAGGTATCAGTTGATGACCTTTTGAAAAAATAAAATTATGTACGACAACACAATCGCTCAAAAAATAGCTAAACAATATAATCAGCAACCACTGACCGATTTTGCGAGTGTAAAACCGGAAACCCAGCTCGATACATTAAATTTGAATTGGCGCGAAAATGATTTGCCGGAATATCAGCGAACAAAGCATGTTCATCGTTTACATCCGTACCTTGGAAAATTTATTCCACAGCTTGTAGAAATATTTTTGAGAAAATATAAACCGAAACTTGTCTATGATCCGTTTGCGGGAAGTGGTACGACTTTAGTAGAAGCAAATGCACTCGGCATAGATTCTATTGGCACAGACATTTCAATTTTTAATGTTTTACTCTCGAAAGTTAAAACTGCTGATTACGATATTCTGCTTCTTGAAAAAGAAATTTGCGATATTTTGAAGCGTCTTGATGCCTATAAAAGTAAATTTTCCAAAGACGAAAAAGTAAATAAACTTTTCTCAACGAAAAACGAATACATACAGAAATGGTTTGCGCCGAACACACAAAAGGAACTTTTGTGTTATTCCCGCCTCATTAAAGATTACACATACCAAGATTTATTAAGAATTGTATTATCTCGTTCGGCGCGTTCTGCTCGTCTCGTTACGCACTACGACTTGGATTTTCCCAAAGAACCACAGATAAAACCTTATCAATGCTATAAGCACCAGAGAACTTGCCAACCAGTTGAAGAAGCATATAAATTCTTATCACGCTATACGATTGATACATTAGATCGCGTCAAAGAATTTTCTAAAATTAAGACAAAGGCAAAAGTTATTGTAAACCACGCAGATTCGCGAGAGGTTGAATTACCGATGGGGATTGATATGGTTTTTACTTCTCCCCCCTACATTGGTTTGATTGATTACCATGAACAGCATAAATATGCTTACGAATTACTTGGTCTAAAAAATAACGAAACAAAGGAAATCGGCCCTGCAAAAAGAGGACAATCACAACAAGCGAAACAAGATTATATAAAAGGAATAAATGATGTTTTGCTTCATACTCGCAAATTTATGACTCCGAAAGGTTTGGCTCTTATTGTTGTGCATGATAAATATGGACTTTATAAAGCCGAGGACGCAGGGTTTAAGGAAATCGGACGCGTTGAGCGTCATGTAAATCGCCGGACTGGACGACGCGAAGGTGCTTTTTACGAAAGTATTTTAATATGGCAAAAAATATGACACAAAAACAAGAAATGAAAGACGCTATTCAATCCGTCATTAAGGCAATGATGGAGAGGGTTATGAATACGGTTTTGGTTGAAGACCCTTTTGTTAAGGAGGAACACAAAGCCAAAAAGCCACTTTACGCCGCTTTAGTGCCTGACGAAATATTTAAGGGTTCTCATTTTGAACGGCGTTTTGTTACGCCATTCGGCGGCGTTTGGGAAAAACTAGCCATAGTAGCGGCAAATAAAGGGCTTGGCTTTGGTGAGAAGGGGCGAACAATAACCGGAAGGATAAATGCTGAACGATTACGCAGAATTCAAGAAGTGCTAAATAATCTTGAACACGGAGAGAAAGGAAAGAAACGCATCAGACCAGATTGGGATAATGAATTGAAATATATTTTGGAGGGCAAAAGCACAAAACTTATCCCGGTTACTGTTATTTCTGATGTGTATGCGGAAGATAATAAAAACAAAAAGAAATACGCTTTTGAGTTGAAAGCACCACTACCCAACAGCGATCAAACGAAGGTAAGCAAAGAAAAAATGCTCAAGCTTTATAGTATGGAGCCATTGCAAGTCGATGGGGCATATTATGCGCTTCCATATAACCCATTTGGGAAAAGGGAAAATTATTCATGGGCATTTCCAGCTCGATGGTTTGATATGAAAAACGATAAGGTCGTCCTGATTGGCGATGAGTTTTGGGAAAAAATCGGTGGACTTGGAACATACGCGGCATTTATTGAAGCGGTGAATGAAATTGGACCAGATTACAAAAATCGAATATACAGAGAATTTCTTGGTATTGAACCTCCCACCGAAAAGTTAGAGGAAGGCAAACTATAAATTTATGATTTATAAGTCATTCAAAATTAAAAATTTCAAGGGCATTGATGAGGTCAATGTAGATTTGGCTAACAGCCGAATAATTACACTCGTCGGTCTCAACGAAAGCGGTAAAACTTCCATTATGGAAGGTGTTCAGTTATTTTATCGCATGGCCAAGGATGAAAACCCTACCACAGAACAACTGAACGAATTCCGTCCAAAAGGAATAAATTTTAGCGGAAATATAGAAATCAGCGCAACTTTAATTTTAGAGGACGAGGATAAAAAGAAAGTTGAGGACTATTGGAAAGGCTCTCTCGTAAAAAGGAACGGGTTGGAGCTTCCACAAGAACTTAGATATGACATCAAGTTTAAGTACGAACTTCATACATACAAAGATACTGAACGGAACTGGACTTTTGCGGTAAAGACAAAGAATTCAAAACGCGGGCTTTATGAGACCGATAAAACAGGGTGGAACACTTTAGTTTCCTATATCAAGTCAGAAGTTGTGCCAGAGATTTTGTATTTTGATGATTTCATTTTTCAAATACCGGAAAAGGTTTGCTTTGTAAAAACTGGAGTTGCCGAGACGGACGAAGTGTCAAATAAAAATAATAAAGTTTGGCAATTGGTAGTGGGTGATGTTCTAAAATCAGTTGATGACCGGATGTCTTTCCAAAACCATGTCGTTGATGTTTGGGAGACAGACAGAGATGCGGCAAGCAACCGGTTATCCCAAATGGAGAAAGCCCTTGATGAGAAGATAACTAAACGGTGGGGAGACCTTTTTGGTAAAAACAAAATCAATTTCAAGGAAATTAAACTTGACCCCGAATATACTGATGGAAAACTCTATCTTTCTTTCAAAATTAGAACCGAATCAAAGAAAGAATTTTTGGTGCGAGAAAGGAGTAAGGGCTTCAAATGGTTTTTTTCATTTTTGCTTTTTACCGAATTTCGCAAAAAGAGAACGAGAAATATCTTATTCCTTTTGGATGAACCAGCGTCAAATCTTCACTCGTCGGCACAAGCAAAAATTTTAGAAGCCCTACACGAATTAAGTACCGATTCTTTGGTGATTTATTCTACACACAGTCATCATCTCATCAATCCGGAATGGTTAATTGGAGCTTATATCTGTATAAACGAAAATCTCTCCAACGAGGTTTTGGAGGGTAGTTTGAATTTAGAGGATCAAGCAAAAATTACCGCCGTCAAATACTATACCTATGTCGGAAAAGGACTGGGAAGCGACAACGTTTCTTATTTTCAGCCGATACTTGATCGTCTCGACTACCAACCAAGTATTGTAGAACCTATTCCCAATATTGTAATTTTGGAAGGTAAAAATGATTGGTACACGATGCGTTATTTTGAGGAGATAATTTTGAAGCGGAAAGATAAATCGAATTTTTATCCCGGCGGTGGTAGAGACAAGCTGAGCGACATCATAAGATTGTATCTCGCGTGGGGAAAGAAATTTATCGTGCTTCTTGATGGTGATGATGGAGTAAAATCTCAAGCTCAATATATCAAAGAGTTTGGAGAGTTTGTGAAGGATAGAATTTTCACCATCAAGGACGCACTAAATAAAGCAGTTGCAATAGAAAGTTTGATTGGAGTTATGGATCAACGAGTGTTATACGATACGATATTTGGGAAGGGTAGCTATAACGAGTGCAAGAAAAAGAGTCCGAAGAAAATAAAGGAAAATCTAAATTACGCTTTGAACCAACTTCAGCTCCAGAAAAATGAGGTTGCACTCAACAAAACAACACAGGATAATTTTACGAAACTTCTTGACTTTGCGAACGAGAAGCTGAAGTTGGTAAAATAAACACGTCGCCGCAAATTTCCGTTCCCCAAGCGAGGGCATGGCGGAAGGGGGGTGTGGGGGGAATTCCGCCATTCCCTTGCAAAAAATAGAGGCCAGTCCCGCCACCTTGCTTTTCAAAGCAAGACACCACAGAAAAATACTCTTTTCATTAAGAGAAGAAAAAATCCGGCGCGCGCAAAATGAAAAGAGCAAAGAGTATTTTTCTGTGGTGTGGCGAGCAGAGCGAGCGGTGGCGGGACTGGCCTCCTCATTGGGGGTTCTCCGCAAAATGGGTTCTGACTTTTTCAAACAAACACCACCAAAACTTTATGATTAAAAGAAAACGATGCGAGTGGGTGCCGAAAGGGCATAAAATTTATGAACGATACCACGACCAAGAATGGGGCGTGCCAGTCAAAAATGACCGCAAAATTTTTGAATTTATTATATTAGAAAGCGCGCAGGCTGGTTTGTCGTGGGCGATTATTTTAAACAAACGAGCTGGCTATAAAAAAGCTTTCAAAAACTTTGACGCAAAAAAAGTAGCGCGGATGACCACGACCGACATCAAAAAACTTTTGCAAAATAAAGACATTATCCGCAACCGTATGAAAATAGAAGCTAGTATTAACAACGCCAAAGTTTTCTTAAAAATTCAAAAAGAATTTGGCGCTTTTTCCAAATATATGTGGAGCTTTGTTAAAAATAAACCAATTCAACACAAAATCAAAAAACTTTCCGATTATCCCAAAACTATTAAAGAAGCGGAAGAGCTAGCCCAAGACCTTAAAAAACGCGGTTTCAAATTTTTTGGCCCCGTGATATGTTATGCGCATATGCAAGCGGTTGGTATGGTCAAAGATCATATGACTAATTGCTACCTTGCTTAATCTATATGTCTAAAAAAGTATTTGCAATTATCAATGGTTACGGCGTTCCAAAAAATATGGATTTGGATAAAAGTTATCATGCTTATCTGACGCAAGTATTTAATTGGTTATGGGAAAAGTATGCCAAAGAAAAAATTACTTTAATGCCGGTAGGAGGACTAACGGATTTTTGGCCACCATATAAAAGAACAGAAGCGGGCGAGATGGCCAAATGGATAAAAAATCAAATTCAACAAACTGGAGTTAAGTGGCAGATTAAACCAATTGCGACCCAATTAACAGCATTGGAAAATATTTTGGCTTGCAAAAAAATGGTCACCGGCGGAACCCTTTATTATTTTTGCGAAAGAACAAGAGAACACAAAATGAAAATCTTGATAAAAAAAATTCTCGGTCTAAAAACACAAGTTATTTCCATCGAATTTGATTGTTCGCCACCACGCTATCAAATACCTGGCCGCAAAGAATTGGAGAAGCAAGATTTAGCTTATAGTCTCTTGGCTTTAAAAAATCCCAGCTGGAGAAAATTTTTAAAACTAGCGGCAGCTGAAAAGATTAAAATTTTGCGCAAGACACCAGAAAATATTCGACGAACAGAAATCGATCGCATTACGCGCAAAATTAGAGCTGAATATTATAATAAATATCAAAAACATAAATAATCTAAGAGTTATACACAAACCCACTTGTCAGATTTGCTAGTTTTCATATACTATTCCCATCTGTAAAATTTTCTTAAATTGATATGAATATCAAAAACTACGATGATCCTTTCGCGACAGCCACCGATGATGACACGGCCAGCAATGACAACTTTGAAGTCATGGAAGATGAGTTGCGGGGCATGTTGACCCGTCTGGAACTCTTGGAGGAGACCCAGGCCGACGATGAAGATGTCATCGAATTGCGCGAAAACATTCAAGAAAAAATTGAAGAGCTGTCCGAATTTGGCACTTTGAGCACCGATATTATTGAACAACTAAAAACTTTGGGCTTTGATTTAGGCGATGAAGAACCGGAAGACGAAATTTAGTTAGTTGTGAGTTTTGAATTTTGAGTTTTGAGTTAGAATACATAAATGGAGATTATTGTTCATAAAATTGATAAACCGGCCAGACTAGATTTATACCTAGCCGAAATAGACAAAGAAAAATCGCGCTCACAATGGCAAAAATTAGCCAAAGCGGGCGCGATTTTAGTCAATGGCAAAATTGCGACACCGCATTTAACTGTCCATACCGGCGACGAAATCATCATTGAGAAACGAGAAACGAGAAACGAGAAACGAGAGTCCGCTAAAATTTCTATTGAAATTTTAGCAAACGAACCAGATTATTTTGTTATTAACAAACCCTCTGGCTTGGCTTCAGACGAACCCAAAGGTTTTAAAGGGCAATCTATTGGTCCTATCTTGGCAGAATGTCATCCACTCCTTACAGCTGTCCCCGACTTTGGATTGGTTCATCGCTTAGACGCCGAAGCCTCGGGCTGTTTACTGATTGCCAAAAATGAGCAATCGCAAAATTATTTGCATACAAAATTTCATGACCGCGAAATTCATAAATATTACTTGGTGCTGGTCTCGGGACATGTGAAGTGGGACGAACACACCGCTGACTTTGCTATTGGTCGGTCCAGCGCGGGCTATAAAATGGCGGCCCGCCCTAAACCAAATGAACAAAGCAAAGAAGCGCAGACTATTTTTTATACCTTGGCGCGGGCGCAAAAAATGTATAGCTTAGTTTTGGCTAAAACTTTAACCGGCCGCACGCATCAAGTCAGGGTACACGCTAAAGCGCTCGGACATCCGGTCGCTGGCGATAAAATTTATAACCCACGGTGGAAGCCGGGCGTAAAACACAATGTAATTTTGAACCGACTATTTTTACACTGTCTTGGTCTAGAAATACCTTGGCCCAAATATGGCCTCTCGGGCAATTTAAAAGTCCTTGAAAAAAGATTTTATACCTCGCCACTACCCCAAGATCTCGGCGAAGTTTTAACTGCTCTTAAAATAAATAAAAAAGAAATTGAAAAAAAATTAACCGAGCTTGAAGACAAACTCGCCAACGTGGAAATAATGTGATTTTTTTACACCGTGGAGAATTTACGCCTCGCCACGACAAATTAAACGACTCGCATTATCTTATTCATCAACGATAGTTTTGTTATTAGGAACGCTGGGGGTTCGAATAGCAATAAACTTGACTGGCTCAATCACTTCATCAATAGATTCCACCGAACCGGCTTGTATAAAAACATAATCATTCTTTGTTAATAAATGAGTATTTCCATCAAAAGTCACCGTCATTTTTCCATCAAGAATAATTAATAGTTCATCACCAATCGGATGAAAGTGTTTCGGAGCGGTTTCTCCAGGTAGCATAGTAGAAAATTTTACTTCAAGCTGGTCTGTTTTAAAAAGATCTTCATCAGGAAAAAATTGCCCACACAGCCAGCCCCTAGTGTTTTTATGATCTTCTACTTTACTGATTTTATAACTCATAATTTATTATCAAACGACAGCGTTATTCTAATGGTAATTTTTGCGCCGTGGAGGATTCGAACCTCCGACCGTTTGCTTAAGAGGCAACTGCTCTACCAGCTGAGCTAACGGCGCTCATCAATCGTAGATTGACGCGACAAAGAACCGCCAACCCACAACAATACCCAAAATAATAGACAAAAGAGGCCTGATTGTCTAGGGTAATTTTGTTAAATATGATTTGTCTGGATCCGTCAGCCGACGGATGACGAGTATGCGCGCCTGTAGCTCAACGGATAGAGTGCTGGTCTTCGGAACCAGTGATGGGGGTTCGATTCCCTCCAGGCGCAAAAAATTTATCAACTCAACAATTTAGAATTCAAAATTTATAATTTATAATTCCGCCTCTGGCGGTTAGAATCCCATTTTTTCTTTGACTTCGCTCAAAGTTTTTTCGGCTACAACTTTGGCTTTAGCGGCGCCAGCCATTAAAACCGCTTGGACTTTGGCTTCGTCTTTAATTAAGGAATTGTATTTAGTCTGAAAATTTTCTAACCAAGCGCTAACATCTTTAGCCACAGCTAATTTTAATTCGCTATATTTTAATGTGCCAACCAGAGCCGCCTCTTTCATTTCGGTCATCTTATCTGAATTTCCACCAGCGCCAGCCCAAATCGTAAATAAATTTTCTACTCCGGCCGATAAATGTTTAATTTCTTTACCGCCTTCATCGGTCGTCGCGCGCATAATTTTTTTCGTGGCTTCTTCAGGCGTATCTAGCAAGTACAAACAATGACTATCACCCATGGACTTGCTCATTTTTTTATCTGGCTCTAAAAGTGAACGCACTCTGGCTCCAGCTTCAACCAAAAGCGGTTTCGGTTCCACCAGCTTCAAACTAAACCGGCTATTCATAATCCGCGCCATAGTTCTGGCAAATTCCAAATGTTGCACCTGATCTTCGCCCACCGGCACAACTTCCGCTCCATAAAGTAAAATATCGCCAGCCATTAGTACCGGATAAGCCAACAACCCTAAGCTGGAAGCTTCTGCTTCACCTTTCACAGACTTGTCTTTGAATTGAGTCATGCGATAAAGTTCGCCCAGACTCGCTTGCGTTGAAAAAAGCCACTGCAATTCGCTATGCGCCGAAATATCTGACTGCCGAAAAATAACTGCTTTTTCTGGATCAAGACCAAGCGCTAAATATTGCGCCGCCAATTCAAAAGTATCGTGTCGTAAATTATCGGCCTCATATGGCACAGTAATAGCGTGCAAATCCGCCAAAAAAAAGTAGCAGTTATATTTATTTTGCAAATCAAGCCATTGTTGAAGCGCTCCTAAATAATTGCCTAAATGAAGCTTGCCCGAGGGCTGAATGCCAGAAACTAATGTAGTCATAACTAGTGTAGAATTTAGTCCGTCAGCTGACGGATAGAATATAGAATTTAGAATAGTTTCCTAAATACCTATAACTAAGTATCTCGCTTTATCTTAACAAAAAACCTACTTTTGAGCAAAAAATTGAAAAGCAAAATAATCAGTTTTAAGTTGTAGGAATTACCACTCCGTCAGCTAACGGATCGCAATGACATCGCTACATTCTACATCCTACATTCTTACTACTCGCTAGCCATGCTGTACTTACACTGCCACGATGACTGGTAAAATCATCGGCTGACGGCCAGCTTTTTGAGTTAAAATTTGCCGAATCGCTTGATGCAATGATTGCTTTAAAACTTCATCTTGAGCTGGCACACGTGGATCGTGCCTGGCTAAAATTTCCCCGACGACTTTTTTTATGGCTTCGGTTAAACCGCCATTAACATCGGGAAAAGAAAAGCCCCGTGTAATAACTTCTGGTTCTTTGGCTAATTTGCCAGTTTTAGCTTCAATTTCTAAAACGACTAAAACCATACCATGCTCACCCAATTGTTGACGATCTTTCATCGTCGTACCGGAAGCGTCGCCGACCGACAGCCCTTCCACGAAAACATATTCCGTTGGTAATTTTTCTTTGGTTAAAATCGCTTGGCCATTTTTGAAAGTAATAACTTGACCATTGTCGGCGATTAAAATATTTTGCGCCGGAAAACCAATTGAGACCGCGAGCTTGGCATTCAAATGTAAAAATGAATGATTGCCATGAAAAGGAATTAAATATTTTGGCCGAATCAAAGACAAGGCCAATTTCAAATCTTCCTGCATACCATGACCGCCCGCGTGAATGTCTAACATCTGATAATGAATAACTTCCGCGCCTTGACGATACAAGCCGTCTTTTAATCTTTGGACCGAACGTTCATTGCCCGGAATCACGGATGAAGAAAAAACCACTGTATCGCCCGCGCGAATTCTTACGCTCCGATGCTCGCCATTAATAATGCGCGCCATGGCGGCATTGTCTTCGCCTTGAGCGCCTGTACACAATAAGAGTACACGATTGTCCGGATAGTCGTCCATATTTTCGACTGGAATAATGAGTCCTTTTTTAATCTGTAAATAACCGAGCTGGTGAGCAATCTCAATATTGGTTTTCATAGAAAAACCTTCAATCGCTACTTTGCGATTGATTTTTTCGGCCGCGGTTAATATTTGCTGAACCCGTTCCAAAAGCGAAGAAAAAGTCCCAATCACTACCCGCCCTTTGGCTTCGCTAATAAGGTGATCGATATTATGTTGAACTTCACTTTCCGCCAATTGCTTGCCCGCTTTGCCAGCATTGGTTGAATCCATCAACAAGGCCAAAACATTTTCCGTAGATAGTCTGGCAATGCGCGCGATATCAGCCGGCCGTTCACCCGTCATATAATAATCCATTTTAAAGTCGCCCGTATGAACGACAATGCCTTCTGGCGTATGCACAATGACACCGCAAGAATCTGGGATGCTGTGAGAAACACGGAATAATTCCACTTCAAAAACACCTAAGCGAATTTTATCTTTGCCTGGCTCCAACGGATACAAACGAGGTCGCGCGCTTTGCTGATACTCTTCCAAACGTTTTTGCGTCATCGCCAAGGTCAATTTAGTGCCATAAAGCGTGGGATAGCCCAAGGCGGGCAATAAATGCGGAATAGCGCCAATATGGTCCAAATGGCCATGGGTCACAATAACGCCCAAAATATTGCGTTCCTTGCCCTTGAGGCCAGCCACATTGGGAATAATATAATCTACACCGTATTGGTCTTCTTCTGGGAATTGTAAACCCATGTCGATAATAATAATATTATCGGCATATTCTATGACCGTCATATTGCGGCCGATTTCTTCTAAACCGCCTAAAGCATAGACCCGTAATTGATTGCCCGAACTGGCTTTAGGGCCAGTTTGACTGCCAATTTCATAGGGTTGAAGTGCTTTAGAGTGGACAGTTAAAGCTTTGCTCCGGAAAGGCTTTCTGGCCTTAAAAACAGCTTCACCACGATTTAAATTACCAGCTTGAGTGGGCAAGTTTTTAGCGCCGCTCCGATAATTTGGAGTAGCTGGACGAATAACGCCGTCATGCGCCGGCACAAAGTAGCGCTTTTTGTTGTGCGGTCTGCCCGCAGGATGTATTGGTTTGTTAATCATAGGATAAATTAGTTAGGAGTTCTGAGTTTTGAGTTCTGAGTTAAGGATAAGGATGAGAATAATAATTTTTAAATTTTAATTCTTAATTTTCAATAAATTTTTAATGACTCAATGTTTAAAAATTAGAAATTTGAAATTTATTAGAAATTGGAAATACAAATAAGAAAAAGTTGTGAGTTGAAGGTTGTGAGTTGTCAGTTGGCAAAATCTTCGATTTTGCCCCGAGAGAGATTCGAACTCTCACACTCTTGCGAGCACTGGCTTCTGAGGCCAGCCTGTCTACCAATTTCAGCATCGGGGCCTATCTGAAAGCTTTTAGCTTTTAGCTGATAGCTGTTAGAAGAAAATACGAATAATAAATTGGTTCAACCCTCTAATCCCTAAAAGCTACAAGCTACCAGCTAGTTATTATTTCCACACTCTCTTAGTGTTTTTGTACCACGACAGCAAAAGATACATTCTGTCCAGCCGATCGGAAATTACTTCAGCCCGCGCGCCTAAAACTTTTTTGGAAACAATCATAGTTAAAGAAGATTGCGCTAACCACACAACTGGCGGATCTGTCCGTAAAACTTCAGCCACTTGCGTATAAAGTTCTTCCCGTTTATCTAAAGGAGCCGTGCGCGCTTGTTCCAATAATGTATCCAATTTGCGACTGGCCACATTGGCTAAATTAATACCCGGGTAAAATCGCTGACTAGAATGAAGTAAAGGATAGAGGTCGCCATCGGCAGCCGTCGCTTGCGAAAATAAAAGCGCTTCATATTTGCGCGGTTCCAACACCTGCGTTCTAATGTCATCTTTTGGCACCACCGACAAACCAATTTTAATGCCTAAACTTTGCCAATGCTCTCGTAGCTTTTGAGCCAGCGCTAAAAACAAAGGATCGTCGGCGGCCGTTAAAACAAAACTAGCTTCCGCGTTTTTTTTGCGCCTAATGCCGTCAGCGCCACTAACTGTATAACCCGCCTGATCAAGCAAAGTGCTGGCTTTATTTTTATCAAAGAGCAATGAGTTTTCTCCGCGTAAATTATTAATACTTTTATAACCTGGCCCAAAAATTGTGGCCACTTCCTCGCGATTAAGACCCAAATTCAGAGCCTGCCTAACCAAAGATTGATTAAGAAAATCTGAACTCGGACGGAAAAAAACACCTGTAAATTGGGGTAAAGTCAAATTAACTAAAGACCAATTAGACTCACCTATGACTTTTTTCTGTTGATCGACCGAAAGTCCCTCTAAAGCGTCTAATTGCTTATTAAGCAGGTCTGTTAAAGCACTTTCAGAATCATTATACACCCTTAGGACAATTTTGTCAAGTCGACCGGTTTCTGGAGCTGATTCAAACCTTTCTAACTCCAAAGACTTAATGTTGCCATCATCGCCCCTAATTGACCGGCTAAATTTATAAGCGCCAAGGCCTACGGGCTTACTATTCAAAGGCGACAAGACGGCATTGGCTGGTTCAACCTCGGCCCAAATATGACGAGGTATAATTCCTAAAGAGGCTAAAGATAAAAGCACATTCTGCGGTTCCGCGCTTTCTAAAATTACAATATTATCGCCACCCGCTGTTGCTTTAATATTTTTATAAACATAACGTAAAGGGCTTTGCCAAACATCACTCGCGGCCGCCTCAAAAGTAAAGACGACATCCGCGGCCGTTAATTTTTCACCATCATGCCAAATTAAATCTTTTTTTAAAGTAAAAATATATTTAGTCCCTTGCTGTTCCCATTTTTCAGCCACAATTGGTTTGACTGTGCCATCTGGTAAAAATCTCACCAATGGCGCGTAAATCAATTTGGAAATTTTTTCGTCTAAAGAATTGGCGGAAGAATAAAGCGGATTCAAAAATCTAATCTGACCCACCACGCCTTCAATATAAGTACCACCAGTATCAGGGGCTAAAACCGTTAAACCTCGATAAATCTGACTAACCAAACCGATTAAACCAATAGCCACTGCTAAAATTCCTATAACTAACCAACGTTTTTGTTTTTCATTTAGAGTTGAACGCAAAGCGCTAATTTTCCGCCAAAAAGAAATACCTTGACGTTGCCCCAACCATAATCTTTGCTGATCCCGCTCTAAATGATCGGTTGGGTCGTGGGGCAAAGTTGGCAAATGCCAACGCATACATTAATAAATTAAAACTTAAAACAATTAAGCCGAGAGAAAAATTCTAATGACAGCTGAACCCAAAAAAATTACTGCCAAAACAATCGTCGCCATAAAAACACCTTTTTCTAAACCCCGCTTGGTTCTAAAAACTGAAGCGTCCATACCGCCAATCAACATACTGGAAAGTCCGCTCCCTCGTTGTTGTATTAAAATTAAAACAATTAATAAAACGGCTGATATTAAATGCGTCAGTGTTAAAATTTTTTGAATATCCATAAAATTGAGATGCGAGATAAGAGATGCGAGATGCGAGATGCGAGATAAGAGAATTAAAATAATTTAAAATTTAAAATTTAAAATTTTTAATTTCTTTAGGCGCGTTCCACATAATCGCCAGTTTCTGTATTAATGATAACCCTTTCTCCATTTTCTATAAACAGGGGCGCGTCCACCTCATAACCAGTTTCTAAAATAACTCTTTTAAACCCACCATTTTGAGTGTCGCCTTTAACGGCTTGAGGCGCCTCGGTCACTTCTAAAGCCACTTTTTTCGGTAAAATAATAGAAACGGGCTGTCCATTGAAATACAAAACATCCACCGCCTTGCCATTGAGCAAAAAATATTTTTGATCGCCAATAGTTTCTTGGTTCAAAGAAAACTGATCTGAACTTTTTTTATCCATAAAAAAATAGTTGTCGCTGTCAAAATAAAGATAATCGGCCGAACTCCGCTCAACATCGGCCTCTGCCACTTTGTCACCCGGCTTAAAAGTCTGCTCCACGATTTTGCCATTAAGCAAATTATGTAATTTCGTTCTTTTAACTGGTTTGCGTTGAGCTGTCCGCATAAAATCCGCCCACATAACTAAATGAGGGGCGCTATTGTGAAGCAAGACCATACCCTGCCTGATACCGTTAAGATTGGGAATGATGGACATAAATTCAGATATGAGAGGCGAGATGCGAGAAATGAGAAAAAATTATAAATTCTAAATTTTAAATTAGAAATTAAAAAATTGGACTAAATTCTACCTATTTACGAATGGCAACAAAGCTAAAATTCTGGCTTGCTTAATAGCGGTCGCTAATTTGCGCTGATGTTTCATGCAATTGCCCGTGCGTTTGCGCGGTAAAATTTTATAATATGAGGACAAATAATTTTGCATCAAAGCGGTTTCTGGCCAACCAATATCAACTACGCCCTTGCGACAAAGTTCACAGGGCTTGGCTTTTTTCATAGGCGCGGTATTTAATTTTTTTGGCATTTGCTTTTTCTTCATAAAAATATTTAGGAAAACTAACTTAAAACTTAAAACTAAAACGGTGCCTTACTGGCATCATCAATATCAATGACTGGTTCTTCCGCCGGTAAAACCTCTTCCTGGCCAGCGGTCGGCTTGGACTCATTGCTGGAAACTTCATTAAAGCGGGCCGACGGATCCAAATTCACAAAATTCTCAACAATGATTTCCGTTTTATATCTTTTTTGGCCACTTTGCGCGTCATCCCAAGTTCTGGTTTGTAGCCTGCCTTCAAGATAAACTTTACTGCCTTTGTGTAAGTGTGAAGCCAAATCAGCCAAGCGGCGCCACAAGACAGCTGTATGATACTCCGTCCGCTCTTGTCTCTGTCCCTGATAATCGGTCCAACCAATAGTTGTTGCTACTGATAAGGTCGCGACCGAAATACCTTGAGGCGTTTGTCTAATGTCTGGATCGCGAGTTAAATTACCCATGATTTGCGCGCGATTAAGGTCTCTCATATCAGGTAGTGAAAATTTGCCAATTTAGGCAGCTAAGGATACTAAATCGATATTATAAAAACTTTGCAAAACATGTCTAGCCGCCAATATAGAAGCTTGTCTCAATAAAGCAACTCTTGATTTCGATTTTGGCAAACTTCTACTACCTGACATATAAAACTAATTTAAAAAGTACTAAAATTAAGCTACTTCTTGTTGTATAATTTGATCCAGCTTAGAGTCAAATTCGTCCAAAGACATCTTGTCGTGATCACGGCTGGCTTCAAGGGCTTTAGCCGCGCCTTTCTTGGCCAAAGCGCTTAAATTTTCACGACGTTCTTTTTGCTTCTCGGTTAAAACTGGCTGAACTAAAATCAATGACCGAATAACCGTGGGCAAAAGATTTATACTCTGCGTTAAAGTTTTCACAACCGCTCCCTCTAAAGACACGACTAAACGATAATAGGTGCCGTGTTTATGTGGACCAATGGGATATGCCAATTTTTTCTTGGCCCACAGCTCATCGCTCAAAATTTTACCTTCATTTTGAGTAATAACAGCTCGCACTTTGTCTAAAACTTGTTTGGCCTCTTCTTCGGTTAAAGTTGAAGATAAAATCAACATGACTTCGTACTGCATAATTAAATTAACTAAAATCGCAACAATTAAACGTATTTGGCAAAGGTTTCAGTAGCTTATCATAAGAACTCTTTTTTGTCCAGAATTGATTCTCCCCTGCCCTTTGTCCCCCTTTTCCCTTAATATTATTGATGGAGAAACTTAATTTAAAATTTATAATTTAAAATTTATAATTCCGTAAGGTATGGCTATTTTCTACAAAAACCTCATTCAGCAAGAACTCATTGACACGCACATACATTTGGGCGCGGCCGTGCCACCCTATACTTTGTGGGAAATGGCCAAAGCCCAAGGGTTTAAACTACCAGTTTCAAACTACTGGGATTTTTGGGCGATGGTGACAGTTGACCATCACAAAACTTCCACCCTGCCAGAATATTTGCAGGTACTTCACAACTGGACGGAAAAAATTCAAAGCAGTCCCTTAGCGATGGAGACTTCGGTTTATATGGCTTTAACCAAACAATACCGCAAAAGCAATGTGCGCGTGGTGGAATTAAGATTTAATCCTTTAAAAAGAAATCAAGGTGGCGAAATCGATGTCGATCACGTAATTGCGGCCGCCTTGCGCGGTTTGGACCGAGCCATTTTGGATTATGGACTAGAAGCGGGTATAATTTTTTGCTTGGGACGAGAATTTAATTTTGAACAAAACCAAATTATTGTCAAAAAAGCGATTAAGTATGCCACCCGTGGCGTCGTTGGCTTGGATGTCGCTGGCGATGAAAATCTGGCTTGGGAAGATTCTTCTGAAACGGAACAATACCGCAAACTTTTTGTCCAAGCGCAAGAGGCGGGTCTCTCGCTGACCATTCACGCGGGTGAAATTCCCACTATTAATGAAGCCCGCTTACTAAAAATTTTAGACCTTTTCGCTCCCGCAAGAATTGGTCATGGCATTCACCTAACCAATTTTCCAAATTTAATGAAAAAAGTTGCCGACCGTAAAATTGTTTTGGAAATCTGCCCGACTTCCAACTTGGCGACAGGCGCGGTTAAAAATTGGAACGAATTAAAAGAAAAAGTTCAAACCCTCTTAGCTCACGGTTGCCTACTAACTTTAAACACCGACGGGCCGTATGTTTTACAAACGACTTTGGCGCAAGAAATCGCCTCTGTTTTACAACATCAGGTAATGACCATGAATCAAGTGGAAGAAGCCCAAAAAGTCGCTCGGCAAACCAGTTTTTTGAATCGCACTTGAAAGAACTAATAAATCAAGCTAAGATGCAAAATCTAAGACCAAACGGTCGTGTTCTTTAACATAATTATTCAAAATTCAAGGAGCATAAATGATCCCAAGACTATCTAACCGATTTTCCAAAGAAATACGCGTTCGAACAGGAGAGTTATCGATTAAATGCCTTAAAGGTACTTGTGTAGGCCACTACCAGCGGGCTGTCGAGGAATTACTTCCAAATGAAAATATCAAAATCAAACCAACTTCATCTGGAAATATGATCTTTGTTCTCTCTATCCCTGAAAATAAAAAAGTCGATGTAATCACACTACATCAACTGGCAAGGCAATTTGCTACCATGAATTGAAAATCGCTTGAAACTTCAAGCTCACTTTTATGCCCCGAGTTCTCTCGGGGCACTATTTTTTTCTCGTTTCTCTTGTCTCGCGTCTCACTTCTCTTGCCTCGTTTCTCACTTCTCTTGTCTCGCATCTCGCTTCTCTTTTCTTTACTCTGTCCCGCCGCCTTTGGCGACAGGCGAAACTTTATCACCGAGCGCTAAAATTTCGTGCCGTATTTTTTCTAAAATTTTTGGATTATCTTTTAAAAACTGACGCGCGTTTTCTCGCCCGACGCCAAATTTAATTTCGCCATAACTATACGAGTTGCCGCTTTTAACAATAACACTATTGGCCACGCCCAAATCTAAAATATCGCCCGCCACTGAAATGCCTTCGCCAAATAAAATATCAAACTCACAAGTGGTAAAAGGCGGCGCCACTTTATTTTTAACCATTTTTACTTTGCAGTGATTGCCAATAACCGTCTCGCCTTGCTTGAGTTGCGCGGCGCGCCGAATTTCAATTCGCACCGAAGCATAAAATTTCAAGGCCATGCCACCCGTGGTCGTTTCGGGGTTGCCAAATATAATCCCGATTTTCATTCTGGTTTGATTAATAAAAACTACAATGGTTTTGGTTTTGGAAATAATACCCGCCAATTTGCGCAAGGCCTGACTCATTAAACGCGCTTGCAAACCCATATGCGAATCACCCATTTCGCCTTCAATTTCCGCACGCGGCACCAAAGCCGCGACCGAATCAATAACGACAACATCAAAAGAATTACTGCGCACCAATGTTTCGCAAATTTCCAAGGCCTGCTCGCCCGTGTCGGGTTGTGAAATAAAAAGATTGTCTATATCCACGCCCAATTTTTTGGCGTAATCTGGATCCAAAGCATGCTCGGCATCAATAAAGGCCGCGGTGCCCCCGCCTTTTTGAACTGACGCCACAATGTGTTGCGCCAAAGTAGTTTTGCCCGACGCCTCGGGTCCATAAATTTCAATAATTCGCCCGCGCGGCACACCACCTACGCCTAGTGCAATATCCAAAGACAAACAACCGGTTGAAACCACATCTACTTTCATTTTGGTGGCATCGCCCATTCTCATAATTGAACCTTCACCAAAACGTTCCTGAATATTTTTAATCGCCATCATGGCTGTTTTATCTTTGTTAGAAGAAGTGTCGGCTTTCGCGCTCAAAATTTTACTTGGTTGTTTGACTTTCATTTTCATATAAAGGTAAAGACAAAGGAATTTCTAAATTAGTTTTCAGCCCAAAGGGACTGATCGCGGATACTTTAAGTATAGAGGTTTCTGAACCCAAAACCAAACTGCCGGAAAAATCTCCATTAAAATCAAAGGGGCTTAAAACATCTTGGACCAATAATTTATGCGCGCCCGCTACCTGGCCTTTATAAGCGACCGCGCGCGACGGCAAAACCGCGTTTGGTTGTGGCTCAAAAATTTCTAAAGACGGCGGTGAAAAAACCAAGATGCCCAAATACCCCCACCACAAAGTGATGACTAAAAGCGTAAAAAAACCGAGCCAAGACAAAGGAGAGCGGAGCCACATAATAAAGAATATAGAATATAGAATGTAGCTTGCCTAGCGCATGGCAAAGTTAGTCTGAAAAAATCCCATCAGTTTATTCTTTTTTAATAAATATATAAAAGGGACGGAATGATTCCGTCCCCATTTTGTGTCTAAATTCTTTCCGCACGCGCTAAATCATGAACTACGGCCATTATCCCCAAAATTGGGAGGAGGTCATGCTTGGGAGAAATATTTTTACAATAAATATCATAGCCTCCAGTCACTTCTCCACTATTATTGTTGGCACACAAACCAGCTCGATCGCCAGGATATTTAATTGCAAAATATCCTTGATTCAAATATTCCACTTCGAACCGCTCATCATTTTCAGATGGCAAGCGACCATGTAAATAAACCCATAAGTCACGCAAGCGTTCGCTTAATTCTTGTCTGTTAAGATTTTTATTTTTAGCCCACCACCAGGCAAAAGCTTGGCTAATTGTTACCTTAATTGCGCCTTCATTAACCGACTTAGATTCTCGATTAAAATCCAGTGTAAATAATTGATTTTGGGAAGAAGAACTTTTTATTTCAATTGAAGGTAATAAATAATGGGCGATGATAAAAAGCGAATCGGTAATATCATCAACGTGTTGCCAATTTTCAACCATTTTTTTACCTGTGCCATGACATGGGCGACAATCTTTGTCTTCTTTGGAATATCTTGTGTTTTTACCACTGCCTTGGCAAGACCGACACGCTGAAAATTCATTTGTGGCAACAGTCGGAAAAACAAAAGCCAAGCAATTAAAATCATTTTCTTGGAACTGTTTAAGACAACCGTTAAAACCAAAAAAATCTCCCTGGCCTAAACGAAAACAATCCGTAATCGAATAATTTTCCCTATACTGTTTTAAAAAATAGGGTGTTTGTAAAGCTTCCCCATCCTGCGATGAAAAACTTTTATGAATCTTAATAATTAACTCCTTGCTGTCCGCCCGATAGCTAAATTCGTGCCAACACGGTTCATCGTCGCTTATAATATGTGGAAAATAATGCATTTTTATCCTCTTTTAGTATTGTAAAACAACTTTAATTATTGTTTCTATTTATACTCTATAAACTAGTATTCTGCAAATCTTAAAATTTGAATTATAAATTATGAATAGAATACAAAAGCTAAAAATCAAATTTTTTCTAAAAGCCAAAGTTCGCGCCAGATGAGCTGTTTGTCCCGACCATATAAAATATTTTTAGACGGCGACAAATATTCAGTTAAAGCTGGTTGAAACTTTTTTGGTATAACTGAAATAATTTTTAGAGTTTTTATTTCATTTAATATTTTATCAATTGGTAAATAAGTTAAGTCGTCATGCTGGTGCCAGACCGGCGCAACAAAACAAGCCCGCCCACCAGCAACAAGTATCTCGTCCAAAAATCTTACTAGTTGCCGATAAAATTCAGTCATCGCGACCATTTCTTCTTGTAATAATTTTTTTCGTAAAGCCGAAGAATGTGGTAAACCCAAATATGGCTCGGTCACAATCAGGGGCTGGCTCTGGCGGCCGAGTTTTTCGGGCAACGCAGAAAATTCCGCAGGAATTAGAGTGGTTTGTGGTTTAGAATTTAGAATTTGCCCGGCCTTCGTAGCCGAAGCTACTTCGGCGGAGTAGGCGAATTTGGAATTTGGAATATTGAGTTGTTTCAGGTTTTGACTGGTATTATCAACTTGCTTCGCCGAAGCGTCGGCACCAATAATATTTTTAAAACCGACTAATGTCGCTTCTTGCAAAACTGTCCCAGTGCCGCAAAAAGGATCCAAAATTATGGTTGGCTCATTGGGACCAAGTGCTAAATTGACCATTGCGCGAGCCAACTTTGGCGGTAACATACCAATTTGCGCCTCGCGCGCCGGTCGTTCATAATCGCGCGCGCTCCAAGCGTCGCCATCTTGCAAAAACCGGCTTCGGCCAATTTTCACTTTTTCTTTATCCATTAAAAAAACCAAGTCTCGGCCCGTGTCTTTGGCCAAACCTTCACTTTGTAAAACCGCGACCGGCGCGGGAAAATTTTTGGTCACAAAAAATCTAATGGCTCGACCCTCTGCTTTGAGTAATTTTTTTAGGTCCAAACCAAAACCTTGAACCCAACCAAAATCTTTTAACGAAAATTCTCCCCAAAAAGACAAGGCGGAAAAACTAAAAATCTTGACCGCGCTCTGCAAAGATAAATAATCAAAAATTTTCTGACTGGCCATTTTGTTGGGCTGTCCCGACCACTGTTCCAATTCAAAAAGCACTTCCCCCCAACGCGGCGAGGCGCCGAGCTGATTTAATTTTGCGACTGCTAAGTTCGACAACTCTGTTTCCACATACAAAACCTCGCCGCCTTCATAGGAGAAAGGTGCTTCAGGAAATAAAGCCGAAACTTCTGCCAAAGCCAAAGCCCGCGACCGACCAAGTTGAATAAAAACTTGAGACATAATATGGAGTATATCACAAAAATAGAAATTATAAATTTGCCTACTCCGCCGAAGTGGCTACGAAGGCCGGATAAATTTTAAATGTTAGTGTTGATAAAATTCCGCGGTCGCGGAATTTTATCAACATTTATTATCTTCGCCACAAATATTACAATAAACTTCTAACTGAATTCAAACTTTCCCTTGGCCCTACATTTGCAGAATCCTACCTTAGCGCTAGGCAGAATAGAACATTAAGATGACAACTATGTTTAAGGAGCTAATAAGCTAAGAAGCTAGACAGGTTGTTAATTAATAATTTATAATACAAATATCGTTCCTTTTTATCTTATTGTAGTATGACAGATCAAGAATTTCTGGAAATGGTCGTAAAAGAATTAGTGGACCATCCGTCCGATGTCACCACCACCCGCGTGGTCGACGAGTTAGGGGTATTAATTACTTTAAAAATAAACCCCGAAGATATGGGTAAAATTATTGGCAAACAAGGCCAAACGGCAAGAGCCCTGCGCACACTTTTGCGTACGGTCGGTGCCAAAAATCAGTCGCGCGTGAATTTAAAAATTGATGAACCGGAAGGTTCCACTCATCCGAAAGCCCGTCGCGATGACTACGCGCCTGCGACAACTCGCGAACCAGCTATGGCCACCGCGCCAACTCCGACTGTTGCCACCGCAAATGAAGAAGCGGATATAGACCTATAGGGAGTAGTTATGAATTCTGAATTCTGAGTTATAAAGAATTGAGTACGAAAAAAGTCCTGGGAGTTCCAGGACTTTTTTGATTTGCTAACATTTTACTATATCTTGACAAATTTGTCAAGAGGGGCTAGTTTAATGTTTAGCATATTTAATTTTCAATTTTCAATTCTTAATTTTCAATAAATTTTTAATGACTTAATGTTTAAAAATTATAAATTTGAAATTTATTAGAAATTGGAAATTAGAAATTATAAATTCTTACTTTATGAAGATTGATCTCATAACCATTTTCCCCAACTGCCTGGACGATTATTTTTCGGTCGGGATTTTGGCGCGCGCACTCAAGAAAAAAATTTGGTCGCTAAAATATCATAATCCGCGCCAATTTTCTAAAGACAAACATAAGAGTGTGGACGACCGACCTTTCGGCGGTGGTGCTGGTATGGTGATGATGGCTGAACCGCTAATAAAAACTATTTTGAAGATAATAAAAGGTGGCAACCCTTCTTCGCCAAGGCTTCGAAGGGCAAGAAAAATTATAATGCTGACGCCGAGAGGAAAAAAATTGACGCAAAAAAAACTTCAAGAATATTCCAAACTCGATCAACTTATAATTATTTGCGGACGGTATGAAGGTATAGATGAACGGGTTGTTAAATTCGTGGACGAACAAATTTCCATCGGCGACTATGTTTTGTCGGGCGGAGAAATCGCGGCCGGCTGTTTAATAGATGGCGTAATCAGATTATTGCCAAAAGTTGCCGGCAACGCCGAATCTATAAAAGATGAATCGTTTAGCGACGGCTCTAAAAAAGAATACCCCCAATACACTCGCCCAGAAATTCTAAAAATCAATAAAAAAATGATGGCGGTCCCCAAAGTTTTGGTTTCCGGCCATCATACTAAAATCGCGACTTGGCGAAATAAAAAGCGTCACCTTATTTAGTCTTATTACGCGCCACAACCAGTGGGCTTTAACTGACCCAAACAGACGCCACCCTCACCATTATGATGGGGGAACGTTCTACCGCCCAAAAAATTGACTGCTGGCTGACGACAGACTTGACAAGGTTCAATATTTTTTAAGAGCCTTTCTTCATCGTCTGTGATATCCATTGAATTGACACTATGTGACATTATTATCTATTACCTCCAAAATAATGTTTGTGAAAAGAACAAAGTTATTTAAACTAGAAACAGTACTATATAAAACTTTCAGATATAAGTCAAGGGATAGGGTCGGACGCGCTCACTCGCTACATCCTATATTTTATATTCTATATTCTTGCTAACACGCTAGTCATGCTAATTGCCAGTCATGCTAACTTACACTCCAAACCATTTTTTAGCCTGATCGTACCACTCTAAATTATTTTGCGGTAATTTTTCTTTATACCAATATAAAAAATCTTGCGGTTTCATAACTGGCACGCCATGATAATTGACCACTGAAAGCAAATGATTGTCGCTCGTCACCACCGCCTCGGCTTCCGCCGCTAGGGCCGCTTCCAAAAATTTTTCATCGTCAGGGTCTTCTAAATAACCCCCGACATAAGGCAAAGGTTCAATAATTTCTGCTTGAGAAAAATAATTTTCCAAATCTTTTAAATATTTTTCGTCTTTAATTAATTTTTCAATGATATGCCAATTTTCATCGGTTATTTCTTGCGATAAAATCGGCGTCACTTTATTTTGCAAACATAAATCCAAAACCTGCCGTGCCGGACCAAAAAATCCCGCCCCACCATCTATTAAAACATTCGTGTCTATAACAATTCGCATATGGTGATTACACAACAAACAACTTACTACCTACAACAAACAATCCTATATTGTATGTAAAAAAATTTTAAACGTAATAAAATAATAATTCATAACTTAAAACTTAACCTTTAAAACTTAAAACTCTTATCTATTATTCTTGTCTCGTCGTCACATTTTGACGATAAGGCAGGGCGGAACCTTCAGTAATCAAACCATTGCGAATGGCCTCGTCCAAAGCTTGATCTATTGTCATCATACCAATATCGGCGCTCGTTTGCATCACCGTGGGAATTTGTTCAATCTTGCCCTCTCTAATTAAATTACCAATGGCCGAATTCATAATCATAAATTCTCTAATCGCCACCAACCCGCCGCCAATACGCGGCAACAACCGTTGCGAAACAACCGCGCGCAATGAAATAGACAACTGCGTTTTAATTTGCGCCTGCTGATAAGGCGGAAAAACATCAATGATGCGATTGATAGTTTGCGCGGCGCCCTGTGTGTGCAAAGTTGCTAAAACTAAATGCCCGGTTTCCGCCAAAGTTAAAGTAGCGCCAATGGTTTCCAGATCGCGCATTTCCCCCACCATAATAACATTTGGGTCTTGACGCAAAACATGTTTTAAAGCTGAACCAAAATCCACCATATCTTCATTTAATTGACGCTGACGAATCACAGACTTTTCAGCCACAAACAAATATTCTATCGGATCTTCTAAAGTAATAATATTGGATGCACGATCTTTATTGATATCTTCAATAAAAGCCGCCATGGTCGTAGATTTGCCGCAACCAGTCGGGCCTGTCACCAAAACCAGACCATCCATTAATTTAGTGATATTATGAAAACGTTCGTCTAAATTTAAAGACGGCCAGGAAGGAATTTCCGTAGGAATCAAACGCGCTGCCAGCGAGGGCTGGCTTTTTTCCCAAAAAAGATTAATGCGAAAACGACCAATTCCTTCTAAACCATAACCCAAATCAAAATCTTTTTCTTTTTTAAAAACGATGAGCTGTTCCGGCGACAACAACTCATCCAACCACGCCTCCAAAGTTTCTGTATAGACTAAAATTTCCGGCAATGTTTGCAGTTCGCCCGCCACACGAATAATAACCGGATGACCCACGACCAAATGAATATCCGAAGCGCCACGTTCATGTGCTAATTTGAGAATTTCTTGAAATTGCATATCAGGTAGTAGAAAGTCGTGGGTTGAAGCTACTTAATAACAAAAATCTACATAATATAATAGCTAAATTTATTACTAATGATAAATAATTTGCTTCAACCATATAATAAAATGTTGTAGATTTCACGACTTTTCACTACCTGACATAATCAATAAATTATAAAATATTAACTCACGACATTGGTCGGCGTGCCAGCGTTAAAATTTTTGACGTTGTCGGCTGTTGTCCGCAAAATTAATTGCAAAGATTCTTGACTGTTGAAAGCGTTGTGCGGCGTGATAATAACATTAGCCGCTTCGATTAAAGCGTGGTCTTGCAAAATTACCTGCCAGTCCACATGGGCCGGCGAATCACTGGCCAATAAATTCATTTCGTCCATTAAAGGATTTTCTTCTTCCAAAACATCCAGCCCAGCGCCCGCCACTTGTCCCGATTTTAAAGCCAAGAGTAAGGCTTTGGTTTCGATTAAAGTGCCGCGCGCGGTATTAATAATATAAGAACCTTTTTTTAATAAAGCCAAAGTTTTTTCATTGAGCAAATGAAAATTTTCTTTGCTCCCCGGAACATGTAAAGTGACAACATCGGCTACACCCAAAATTTCTTCCAAAGATTTAAATTCCACACCCAATTTAACAGCTACTTCCAAGTTGGGTTTTAGATCATAAACTAAAACTTTCATACCAAAGCCCAGTCCAATTCTCGCGACCGCTTGACCAATGCGACCAAAACCCAAGACACCTAAAGTTTTGCCAAACAAATCAAAACCCCTAAGTCCCGCGCGATCAAAGTCACCGCGTTCGGTTCGTTCAAAACTTTCTACTATTTTACGGGACAACGCCAAGAGCAAAGCGAAAGTGTGCTCGGCCACGCTATGTTCGCCATAGCCCGGGACATTACATACCACAATTTTATGCTCGCGACAATAAGCTAGGTCAATATGGTCATAACCAGTTGAACGAGTTAAGACGCATTTTAAATTTGGTAGTTTTTCCAAAACTCCTGCCGATAAATCAGACCGCATAAAAGTCGCGATCATTTCAGCTTCAGCAAACTGCGTCACATTGGCTGGCAACAGACGCTCGACAGTTGCCACTACTTCCCATGCCGACAACTGGCTAACCAAATATTCTTTTTCCCAATCGTCACATTCGAAACAAAAAAGTTTCTTAGAATTTGGAATTTGGTCCGTCAGCTGACGGATGGAATTTGGATCCGACATACAATTATTATATCAATATTTTCAACATTTTGGCTAGTTGACGGAACGCCCAAACCTGCTAAACTAAAAACAAACTTAAGCTTGCTAGTAAAAATTAAAAACTTCTAATAAGCTAAAAAGCTACAAGCTAAGAAGCTATGTCTATCCCCACCTCCACCACTATCAATAACCTTAAAGGCGCGCTTTTTTATCTCTCCTTGCGCGCGGTTTTTGTGAATAAACAAGGGCAGGTTTTGGCTTTACGCAATTCTCGTGAAGGTGAAAAAGGCAAATTCTACTGGGATTTACCGGGCGGTAAAGTACAAATTGGCGAAAGTTTAGTAGATTGTTTAAAACGCGAAGTGGCCGAAGAAACTGGCCTCAAAGATTTTAAAATCAAAAGATTTCTAGGCGCCTGGATTTTAAAAAGGCAAAAAACTGGTATCAGAAATTTATTTATTATGGCCTACGAATGTGTCGTCCCAGAAAAAAGCACCATCGAACTTTCTTCAGAACATGATACTGCCGTCTGGGTCGACGCCGAAGAAGTCGCCAAAATGCCGCTTGATACCGGCTATCGCACGGTCATTGAAAAAGCTTTGAAAAAAAATTAGTTTATTAATTTTTTTTCCAACTTACAACTACCAACTCACGACTAACGACCATTTTATGAAAATTCACATCAAGCGCGACTTATGTATTGGCGCGGCTACTTGCATCGCCTTAGCGCCCAATACTTTTGCTTTAGATGATGAAGATATTGCGATTGTTAAAAATGAAAATATAGATACGCGCGAAGCGATTATCGCCGCCGCTAAATCTTGCCCGACTTTAGCCATTGAACTTTTTGAAGATGACGGCACACCCATAAAACTAGACGGCGCTATTGATGAGGAACTTAAGGGATTAATATAAATAAAAATCCTCGGAGCTTTTCAAAACATCCGAGGGTTCAATGGTTAAAGGGTCAAAGCGACCACAATTTTTTTAAATATCAAAGTCTAAAGTGACAAAGGGTCAGCCAGTTGCGGGAGCAGGAAGCGACGACCATACACGACAATCCAGCGACAGCCAATCGCAAGCGAAACGACAAGCCAGTTGAGAACGCCAGCCGAGTCCAGGTCCGCGCAAGCTACGAAGAACTTTCCATCTTGTTCAAAGACAAGATGAGTCCAAAAAGCGTTGCTGAATGCACCCTGATATTTAGTCAGTTTATCTCGCATTTGTTGACTATTGTGGTCAACGCCAGACTCCAACTTGAACATTACGAGTTTACTACAACTTTCCGTGTCTTCCAGATTAACGGCATAAATATCTTTATAAGTGCCGTTGGCAATCTGTTTGAAGCGATTGCAAATTTGAATAGTGCCATCATCCTGTATGATATCGAATGATTTTTCAAGCCTTAAATATTCAGGATTATACTTAATCTCTGAAGTACTTGTTATAGACATGATGCCTCCTACTGATGTATGTTAATGGTGAATTAAAAAATAGCTTTTTTAACTTTGTTATTGTTATTCTAGCACATTGACAAAAATTTGTCAATAGATTAAAAGACCAATAAATATAAGCTTCTGAAGTAGGTTTTAGGGATTAGGGGTTGGTTTTAGGGAGATTTACCCCCTCCTTAATCCTCCCCCTTTTCAAGGGGGAGGGCTGGTGGGGGTTATACACTCCACGCCGCGCCTCTCCCCCCCCCCTTTCCGGTCAAGTCCGTTTTAACCAGCCCTACTCCACACGTGCCTCTCCACCCCGCCTTAACCCAAAGCCAGTAAGGGAGAGGTGTTCGTGCAACTACTCCAGTCGCGCCCTCTCTCCACACCCTCCGGTTGGGAGGTGGTTCTTAGAGCCAGCTCTGACGAACCCGCCTGCTTCGAAAGGCGAAGCATTTCGGGCAGGCAATTTGCATGGTTTTTCACGAAGTGAAAAAAATTGTGAGGAAGCGCAAGAGACCAAAGCGGCTGGGCTTTTGTCTCTGGTGGTTGAAAGGACTACCTCCAACCGGAAATAAAATACCTTTTCTTTAATTTTCAAACCCAATTTTTTAATACAAATAGATTCCCGCCGGAGTTTATCCGCCTACTGGCGGACGGGAAATGACGGATAATACTGGATCCGTCAGCTGACGGATGACGAAGAAGAATAGATTCCTCCGCCAGTAGGCGGACAAGCTAATTCACGGGAATGACGAACCAATTTAAAATTTATCCGGCCTTCGTAGCCACTTCGACGGAGTAGGCAAATTTAAAATTACTCTGTCCGTATCTGTCCGTTTAATGTACGCAGTTTTTCCAATTCGCTTAAAGCGAGAGTGGCTTCTTTTTCGGTCGGCGGTTTGCCGTGCCATTCAAATTTATTTTCCATAAAATCCACGCCTCGACCGGGAATAGTGTGGGCGATAATAACCGTCGGTTTTTCACGAATGGCTTGGGCTAAATTAAAAGCGTTTAAAATTTCTTCAAAATTATGACCATCAACTTCCAATACTTGCCAAGAGAAACTTTCAAATTTTTCTTTGAGCGGTTCCAATGGCATAATAGTTTCCGTAAAGCCGTCGATCTGAATATGATTGCGATCAACAATGGCGGTCAGATTTGCCAACTTTTCTTTGCCGGCCAACATTACCGCTTCCCAAGTTTGACCTTCTTCACAATCGCCTTCGCTTAATAAACAATAAACGCGCCAGCTGGCTTTTTTAAGCCGCGCCGCCAAAGCCATGCCAATCGCTTGCGACAGCCCTTGTCCCAGCGGGCCAGAAGTATTTTCAATCCCGGGCAAAGAACCAAAATGCGGATGTCCTTGCAGACGGGAATCAAGCGCGCGCAAAGTTAAAAGTTCTTCTTTGGGAAAATAACCGGCTTCTGCTAAAGTCGCGTAAAGCACCGGACAGACATGACCGCACGACAAAACAAACCGGTCACGATTTTCCGCTTGAGGTTCTATGGCGCTCTGGCGCAAAACTCCGCCAAAATAAAGTGCCGTCAAAACATCGGCCAAACCCAATGGCCCAGCCGAATGACCACTGCCTGCCCGCACCAACATTTTAATTATGCTTTCTCTAATATTAAGCGCGATATTTTGTAATTTTTTTAACTCTTGATCTGTTAACATACCAAATTAATTTTAAGTTTTTAATACCACCTTCTTTCTCCTCCCCCTAATTTAGGATGGGTAGAAATTCTCCTCCCCATTTTCAAGGGGGAGGATGGGTGGGGGTTAATTCAGCATTCAAAATTCATAATTTAAAATTACTTAGTTTCTAATTCAGCCACGACTTCATTTCTTGATAAAGTTGGGCTGGTTCATCACTTTCAATAAAAGCTGCGCCCATAGAAAAACTAGTCACGCCAGCCATTTTAAAAGCGACTAGTTCATCTTTGTTGGCCTTGAGACCGCCGTCAAAACCAATAATTATTTCTGGCCACAAGGCTCTGGCTTGTTTCACTCTCTCAACCGCGCCCGGTACGCGATTTTGCCCAGCCCGACCAAGCTTTACCCCCATCAACTGCAGGCCTTGGCATAACTTAATATGTTCACTGGCCTCTGTTAAAGGTGTTTCCGCGTTGACCGATAAATAAATATTATAATGTTCGGTCAATTCGGCTAAAGTTTCTGTTTTTATACCTGATTCAAAATGAACATAAAATCTTTTGACTTGCGGCAAAATTTGCCATTCGGCAATCGCGGCCACTGGCTCTTTAGTCATTAAATGAAGCGCCAAATCCGTTTTTTCCCAATCCAAAAAATCCGTGGCGCGATAAGGCGTCGGTGGCGTAGCTAATGGCGGTACAACCACATCTAAATGCAACATCGGCGCGAACGACATCCGCTCGCATTGATTTTTTACGGCTTCAATAGAATAACCCAAAATGGCGGGCAGGATTTCAATCATAAATACAGTAATGAGATGCGAGATTATGAGATGCGAGATATTTCCAAAGAAGCTAAAAAGCTATTGTTTTTCCAAAGCAGTCACGGCCGCTAAACGGCGGCGATGCCGTTCTGCCAAACTACCTTTGGCTTTTATAAAAACGCGCGCTAAATCTTTCGCCAGAGCTGGCTTGGTATAATCGGCGGCCACAGCCAAAATATTTAAGCCGTCATCGCTCGCCATAGCTTTAACTTGAGCCGTCGCAAAACCTAAACCGCATCTGACGCCGTTAATTTTATTGGCCGCCACCGTCATACCACCGCCAGAACCACACACTAAAAGGCCGCGACCTTTTTTCTTGACCACTGTCCGCGCCACTATTTCGGCTACGGCCGGATAATCGTCATTTTTTTTAAAATCTGGGGTTAAACAAACAAAAGGCCAACGATTAGCTTTAAAAAAAGCTATCAATTCTGTCATTAATTTAAACCCGCGATGATCGGAACCAAGATAAAGCATACCTTAATAAATTATGAATTATAAATTCTGAATTTTGAATTAATGAAAAGTCTAGAAGCATTATAAACCAAGAAAAGAAATCCCGATAGAGTCCTATCAACTTCAAAAATCGCCCCATAAAAAGTAAGATTAAGCGATGGTAAACTGGTTTAATCAAAAATATTTAGACGGCCAGCCCGAGCTAATAGCCACCCGTACGGGCTTTGGTGAAGGCCTAGTAATGGCGGGCGAAGCAGACGAAAAAGTCGTTGGCCTGTGTTGCGATTTAACCGACTCAACCAAAATGACGGCTTTCCAAAAAAAATTTCCAGACAGGTTTTTTGAACTCGGTGTGGCCGAACAAAATATGGTGGGCGTAGCCGCTGGTTTAGCTCTCAATGGCTATATTCCGTTTGCCGCTTCCTATGCTGTTTTTTCACCTGGTCGCAGTTGGGATCAAATTCGCGTTTCTGTTTGCTATACTAACGCCAATGTTAAAATCGTTGGTGGACATACTGGCTTATCGGTTGGTCCAGATGGCGCCACGCATCAAGCGCTGGAAGATCTTGCCATTACTCGGGTGCTGCCAAATATAACAATCGTTGTGCCAGCCGATAGTGTTCAAGCCAAACAAGCCACCACAGAAATCGCCCGTTTAGAAGGTCCGACTTATTTAAGATTGACACGCGAAAATACTCCCGTTATTTTTGCTGACACCGCCCTTTTCAAAATCGGCCAAGCGCAAATTCTTATCGAGGGCGCGGATTTAACTTTGATCGCTGCCGGCCCCATTTTGGATTTGGCTTTAAAAGCTCAAAAAAAATTATTGGAAAAAAATATTTCAGCCACAGTTATTAATCTGCACACCATTAAACCCCTAGACGAAGAGGCTCTATTGAAAGCGGCCGAGACTGGCCTAATTATTACTTTAGAAGAACATCAAATAACAGGCGGGTTAGGTAGCGCCGTGGCAGAATTTTTGAGTGAAAAAAAACCCGTACCAATTCTACGCTTTGGCGTGAATGATACTTTTGCCGAATCTGGCCCACCTGAAGCTTTATGGCAAAAATATGGCCTCACTTTAGAACACCTTTTAACTCTTGTTGAAAAAGGGTTTGAAATGAAAAATAATTTTTAATTTCTAATTCTTAATTTTTAATAAATTTTAAATTAAATAATTTTCCAATATTCTAAATTCCAAATTCTATATTCTAAATTCTAAATAATATGTACGACTTTATTGCTCTCGGTGATGCCAGCCAAGATGTTTTTTTGGACCTGAACGAAGCTGACATACACTGCAAATTAAATACCGACACCTGCGAATTGTGCCTGCGTTACGCCGATAAAATTCCTGTTGCCAACTTAACCCAAACTATTGGCGGCAACGCGGCCAATAACGCCGTCGGGCTCTCGCGACTAGGTTTTAAAACTGCTTGGTGCGGTATGGTCGGAGCCGACTCTATTGGTCGCCATATTTTACAAACTTTAAAAGCTGACCGGGTGAGTTGTCGTTTGGCAAAAGTTGATAAAAATCACGACAGTAATTACTCCACCATTTTAAATTATCAAACCGAACGCACTATTTTGGTTTACCATCAAAAATTTTCTTATCGCCTGCCTTGGCTTTGGCCCAAAACTTTTTGGCTTTATTTAACCTCGCTCGGACCAAATTTTGAAATACATTATCCAAAATTGCTCAAAAAAATTTCTGCTAAAAAATTCAACTTGGCTTTTAACCCCGGGACGCATCAAATACGGTTAGAAAAAAAACTCTTAGAAAACTTTTTGGCCTTAACCAATGTTTTATTTGTTAATGTGGAAGAAGCTCAAACTATTTATGGAGAACAGCGCCAAACGGATCGCTTATCAGAAGTCAAAAAACTTTTAGATCAAGCGACCGAATCGGGTGTTAAAGTGGCCGTCATTACCGATGGCCAAGCTGGCGCCTATGCTAGTTCAGAGGGGCGCCATTGGTTTATGCCACTTGTCCCGGGCGAACGGGTTGAAGCCACAGGCGCGGGTGATTCTTTTGCTTCTGGCTTTTTAGCGAGCTACGCTCAAGGTCATAATTTGGCGGAATGTTTGCGTTGGGGCGCGACTAACGCTGCTTCAGTTGTTTCAAAAATCGGCCCTTTGGCCGGACTTTTAACTGAAGAACAAATGAAAAATCACCTGCACGAATATTCACACTTTCAAGCCCAGGAAATATAAAGCTAGCTTAGAGCTTTTAGCTTGAAGCTTTTAGAAGTATAACCAGAATATCATTATTTAATTTAAAATTTATCCGGCCTTCATAGCCGAAGCCACTTCGGCGGAGTAGGCAAGTTGGAAATTTTAAGTTATTGAAGGTATAATAAACTTGTTCAAAATAAACTTAGAATTTAAAACTGTTAACTTAAAACTATATTATTATGCTATTAAATCCCTTACCCTATTTAAAAAAGGCGCAAAAGAAAAAAGTGGCCATACCGGCTTTTAATGTGACGGATTTGGAAACTATTCAAGCCGTTATCGCCGCCGCCACTAAAACTAATTCGCCAGTTTTTATTTCAACTTCCGAAGGCGCTATTGCTTATGCTGGCTTGGAAGAATTGGCAGCGCTTGTAAAAATTGAAGCCAAAAAAACTAAAGTGCCAATCTTTTTACATTTGGATCATGGCAAAGATTTACGTCTTATTCAAAGATGCCTGAAACTGGGCTACACCAGTATAATGTTTGACGGTTCGGCCTTGCCTTATAAACAAAATGTCGCCACCACAAAAAAAGTTGTAGCTTGGGCAAAAAAATATAAAGTACCAGTCGAAGCAGAATTAGGCACCCTCGCCGGCTTGGAAGATTTTGTATCTTTAAAAGACGCGCAAGCTCATTTAACCGATCCTTCTGAAGCCAAAAAGTTTGTTAAAGAAACTGGCTGTTCGTCACTCGCTATCGCTATTGGTACCAAGCACGGCCCGTTTAAATTCCAAGGTCAACCACATTTGGATTTTGCCCGTTTGGCCGCTATCAAAAAACTGGTCAAGGTTCCACTGGTTTTGCACGGCGCCTCATCTTTACCAGAAACTTATATTTTGCGCCTGAAAAAAGCTGGCGGCAATCTCAAAACCGCCAAAGGCATCCCACCGGCTTTATGGCGCAAAGCCATCAGGGGTGGTATTTGCAAAATAAACATAGATTCGGATTTGCGCCTCGCTTTTACGACCGGCGTCAGAGAATATTTGAAAAAAAATAAAAATTCTTACGATATCCGCACGCTTTTGGGCGGTGGTACCAAAGAAATCCAAAAAATGGCGGAGTGGGTGATAAAACAACTCGGTGGTCAGAAAATAATAAAATAATATCTTTAAAAATGAAAAAGGCGTGGTTTTTTTCCACGCCCGACCATCAAGGAATTGTCAATGTTGAGAACAAGGTACTCTACCGATCGTTACAGTTTTTCTCAACCGTTTAGCCAACACTGCCGTTTGTTTGCTCTGCCAGATTAGCTCATCAATGGCTTTCTGGATAAAAGTTATTGCTTCAATAACTTCATCTTCACCGTATCCTTGAGAGAGCAGATAGGCCTTAGCATCTTTTTTAAAAGAAATTAAAAGACGCACTTGATTATTGGTATTCTGGCCAAAATCCAACAAGACATTGGCTATAGTCAGCGGAACATACTCCAATTCTAAGGTCATTATGACTCCTATTTTGTAAGTAGATTATAAAGGACCAAATAGCTATCGTTTGAGACTTTAAAATATACTTGTTTATTTGTCAAGCCTATTTCAAAAAATAATGATGAAACCCTTTAAAATAGGCCTTTTTTACCTAAATTTACGTCATTAATAATAACTCCAAATTTTTCAAACTTTTCTGGCTAATTTTTGTATATCTGCTATATTCTATATTCTACATCCTATATTTTTTCTCATGTCTGAATCAATCGGTATTATTGGTCTGCCTAATGTTGGCAAATCCACACTTTTTAAAGCGCTGACGCGCCAAAATATAGATATTGCTAATTATCCTTTTTGCACGATTGAACCAAACGTCGGTATTGTGCCTGTGCCAGACGAACGGCTCGCTCCGCTCGCTCAAATTTCTAAGTCCGAAAAAATAGTGCCGGCTATTGTCACTTTCAAAGATATTGCCGGACTCGTGAAAGGCGCCTCCCAAGGCGAAGGACTCGGCAATGCTTTTTTATCGCACATCCGCGAAGTGGACGCGCTTGCGCATGTCATCAGGGCTTTTCCCGATGATAATATTATTCACGTCCACGGAGAAATTAACCCAACGGCCGATGCTGAAGTCATTGAACTGGAATTAGCGCTAGCCGATTTATCGGTCGTCTTAAAACGACTGGAAAATGTTTCGCACAAAATAAAAACTGGTTCAACCAAAGAACTTTTGGCGGAACAAACTGCTTTAAAACATACCGATGAACTTTTATCGAGCGCTAAAAATTTGCGCCACAGTTTAAACCATGAAGAAAAAGTATTATTGAAGCCACTGTCTTTATTAACTTTAAAACCAATTTTGTATGTTTTTAATGTTTCAGAAAATGCGACCCCCGAAGCCATTGAAAATATTTTAAAAAATAATCCCACGCTCACGCCTAATGTTGTTATTATGAGTAAATTAGAAGCCGACTTAAATGATTTAGAAGAAACTGAAGCCACGGCTTTGCGCTTGGAGCTTGGTCAAAACGATTCTGGCTTAAAAACTTTTATTAAAGCTTCGCATCAACTGCTCGACTTAATGGCCTTTTTAACGACCGGTCCCATAGAAACTAAGGCCTGGACGATTAAGCGCGGGACCAAAGCGCCCCAAGCGGCGGGCGTGATTCACACTGATTTTGAAAAAGCTTTTATCCGCGCCGAAGTTATCAGGTACGATGATTTTATAAAATATCAGGGCGAACACGGCTGTAAAGAACACGGCGTTTTAAATATTGAAGGCAAAGATTATGAAATAAAAGATGGCGACATTTGCCATTTTAGAGTTGGGGTATAAAAAATAACCCAAACCGCTTGACGCGTGCTTGGGTTACAGAAAAACTAAACAAGCTAAACCAAAAATAATAATGGCCCAGCTTAAAACGGCTGTCACTTTTCGCGTTTTTTTGGTTTTGTTAATTTTACGATTAAAAACCAACACCGCCAAACCAAATACCCCTAAAACTATCGAGACGGCGATCATGGCGTCACCACTTTCTTTCGGGGTCGCCAAATTTTCACCAAAATATAGATGGTTAGTATAACCAGCGCTACCCGAACGATGTAAAGGCGAGAGGCGTGCCACCACCAAATTATTTCCGACCCTGTCGGAAGATAAATCTGTATTGGCGGTTCGCCTGTAGCCAGCCACTTAATTCCATAAGTCATCCCTAGGAGAAAACTCCCGCCAATAATGAAGATGGCCAAAAGCGGTCCTATAGCCGACAATCTTGGAGCGTTTTTATAATCGTGCCAAAATACACGACCGACGAGGAACAAAATAATGGCGAGCGTCGGCCAAACAATGATATGAAACTCCCATGCCTGCCACCAACCATGATTAATGATGCCCATAGATATGGCTCCAACAATGATGATGGCAAATATTAACCAGCCAGAACTTTTGCTTCCAAAAATACCTGGAATCTTTAAATTTTTCACTTTATTCTCCTATAAATGGAACATTTTTCTTTGTCCTTATTATAGCACATCTCTAAAAATTTGTCAATAGGGTAGTGAAAAATTACCCAATTACCTAAATTTGCTTAAAATTATAGCAAAAGCAATCAATTACAAAGAACTGCTTTCAGATAATTTTCTACTACCCTATCAATAGGGTGGTAGAAAACATCAAAATTATTCCCTACCCCATAAAACTATGTTAAAAAAGCCGTATTTTAATTCAAAATTTATAATTTAAGATCTAACTTTAAACCATTTTTATACCTCATTTCTCGCTTCTCTTTTCTCAATCCTCTAATGGTGTTTCCGTCGGCCCACCGCCAGACATTTGGCGAATAATTGCTTCCGCTCCAGACAAAACATCGCGAGGCCGAGCGCCATCGGCTGGCGCCAAGATGCCTAAATTTTCCAATTCATCTAAAATCCCGGCCGCTCTGGGATAACCAATAGACAATCTTCTTTGAATATATGAAGCCGAACCTTTACCGGCCTGCAAACAAACTTCCGCCGCCGCCATGAGCAAAGGGTCATTTTCCGCCTTGGCTCCACCTAGCGGTGTAAAGGTTTTGGCTTCTTCAGCAATATCTGGTTGAAAGGCTGGCCGCGGCGATTTATCCCAAAATTCCGCCACTTTAATAATTTCTTTTTCCGTCACCAAACATCCTTGCAAGCGACGCGGTTTAGCAATGTCGGCGGCTGAATAAAGCATATCACCCTGACCAGCTAAATCCTCCGCGCCTCGTTCATCCAAAATAATTCTTGACTCCAAACCCGAGGCGACTGTAAAAGCTACCCTTGTTTTGACGTTGGCTTTGATTAAACCAGTAATTACTTCAGCGCGCGGACTTTGTGTGGCTAAAATTAAATGCAAGCCAGCCGCCCGCCCCAATTGCGCCAAACGGACGACCGCGCCTTCAATTTCTTGCGGAGCAATTTGAATCAGTTCCGCTAATTCATCTACCACGGTGACGATGTAAGGCATTTTATCGGGAATATCTGGCTGATTTTTCTGACTTTCCACCCATTCATTCCAATGGTCAATATTTTTCTTGCTATGCTTTTGTAATTCTTTATAGCGACGATCCATTTCCACCAACGCCCATTTCAAAGTTTGCACGGTTTTGGCCACATCGGTGACGACTGGCACCAACAAATGCGGCAAGGAATTGTAAGCGCTCATTTCTACCCGCTTGGGATCGATTAAAATCAAGCGCAGTTGTTCGGGCGTATGGCTAAAAAGTAAACTGATTAAAGTGGTGTTAATACAAACGCTTTTGCCGGTACCGGTCGCGCCCGCGATTAACAAATGAGGCATCTTGGCAATATCGGCCACCCACGGTTTACCTGAAACATCTTGACCTAAAGCGATCATCAGTTGATGTTGTTTGCGCGCCTGAAAATCGTCTGATTCTAAAACCAAACGCAACGGCACAATCGCCCTGACTTTATTCGGCACTTCAATACCAACAAAATTGGTCCCGGGAATCGGCGCTTCAATTCTTAAAGAATGCGCCGCCAAAGCCATCGCCATATTATTTTTTAAATTGGTAATTTGGCTTAGCTTAATGCCTTCAGCCGGACGCAAAGTGTACTGGGTGACGGTTGGACCAATTTTGACTTCACCCATTTCTACACCAATACTAAATTGGGCTAAAGTTTTACGAATTAAATCGGCCTGCTCTTGGACATCGCCCGATTCGGCTTCGTGTGTTTCTTTGGATAACAAATCTAGTGGCGGTAGCAGATTTTGTCCCTTCCACGGCGCGACTTTCGTATGGCTCATAATATCATCCATCATGGGCTTTAGGGCTTTGACTTCGGTTTTATTTTTTTTAGAATTCAAGCTAGTAGTGGTAAAAGACACCACCGGCACTGGTTTGGTTTCACCTAATTTAATCACTTCATTTTTTTCTGCCACCAATAAATTATGACCACCTTTAGCGCCAGACAATTTTTCCCACAGAGTAAACAAGTTGTCTTGCTCGGCAATAACGATGCCCAAACAAATAATAAAAATATCAAAAATAACCGCGCCGATTTTACCAAAAAAATTAGTGGTGGGTTGCGACAAAAGCCAACCGAACCAACCCCCGCCCCAGCCGTAATCGGGCGGTGTGGTCTGGGCGATTAAAGATAAAATTGACAAGAAGAATAAATAAGAAACCACCCAACCGAAAAAACGTAAAGCTATTGGCACTTGATGTTTGGCTTTAGCGCCCGCCAGGTCTGAAGATTTTTTGGGAGAGGGGGTAAAGCTCGCCACAATTAAACGCGCGGCCGCCAAGGCCAAAAGTATGGGAAAAAGCCACCGCCCCCAACCAAAAGAAAATTCCAAAGTTGAACCCAAAATTTTACCGGCCGGACTGGCTTCTGATAAAAGCGCGAGCGTACTTAAACTGGCCAAGGCCAAAAAAACTAACCCCCAGATAACTTGGGTCACCGGTTGGGATAAGTTTTTGATTTTAGCGGTTGTGGCAAAACTATTGGAACGATAAGCTTGTCGCTCTTTTTGCCGCTCCACTTTTTCTTTTTTAGACAATTTCCGTCGACCCATAGAGTTGGAATTTAGAATGTAGGATATAGCAGAATACCGCATTATTGTATCATATTTCCGTCCCCTAGTCTGTATTTCTATTAATTAAATTTATCATTAATAAAAAGACTGACTTGTGTCAGTCTTTTTTTGATTCTGTTTGTTTAATTCACCAATGATCTCGAAAGCCAATGGTGCAACTGTCAATTTCGCTTCCGTATCTCATTTTGAGATCAGCAAAAGAAGTAATGCCAATGGGACGAATTTTTGTAAATGGAGCCATAAAAATTTGCTCCGTATAATCTCTTACCCAAATACCAGGACCGGGAAGAGTGTAAGTACCAATATTAAGCTTATACTCTCCTGGTTGACTGAACGACATTGTGAGCCAGGTTTGCCATTCTTCGATATTCTTTTGATGATAATAACCATCTTCCCACGGTATGCCAGACAAAGTCGTATCCTGTAATGTTTTTTTTGTGACTGTTCGCCACAGTTTCATCTTCACTTCATGGTTTTTTCCTGAAAACAAATTATATTCACCCATATTTATTGTATCAATTGAAACAACAACATATGGATAATACTTTTTGTTTTCTGACGAAGTGATGTTATTATCACAACCAACTATTGCTAAAATGGCGAAACTTGCCAATACTAAAATTGCCGAGATTCTCATTTGATTATCCTATTTTTATGGAACATGTTGAATTATTAATAATATTTTAGCACACTTTCAAAATTTTGTCAAGTGGTAAAAAGACTAATAAAAATAGGAGTTCTAGACCTATCTGGACCTGTCGGCTGACAGATGCTGGGAAAGAAGATGGGCTAAAATGCCCACCACTGATTAACTATATTAAAGCCAATGTCAAGTGATAGTTCCTCGCCTTTTGTTTAGATGACCGCCTTAAACTAGTTGCCTTTTATTTTTGCAATGTCGCAATGGTTAAAGCTACTGAAGGATTGGTGGTATTTTTCAAGATTAATCTATCACCATACCGTTTTTGAATAGGTGTAATAAATTCGTCTCCCCAAGATGGCGAAAATGAATTTATGCCCTCAAAATCAATCACTAATTTTTCAGTACTCTCGAGCCCGACCAAGATTGGAGCAAAGGCCGCGTACGCTTCCTTGCCGGCTTGTCGAGAAATTAAAACATCGCCAAATTTTTTCATTAATATATTCATAAAACTTTTTTAAAAAAGAATTTTAAAATTCCAATAAAAACAAACACCCACGAATATAATTCGCCGCTTTTTTTATAACAAAATCTTTTTTATTTTTCTTAACTTCCAAAATAGCGTCGCCAGACTGAAAAATAAAATTTGCCTTGGCTTGAATAATGGCTTGCCTCACATATTTTAAACCATTCCCACGATGTTCAGGAGCGCGTCCGGTGATAAATTCAGTAAAAGCCACATGTAAAGCCTCCTTGTGATTGGATAATTTTGGTCTGACTCGACGCAAAGTGACTAACACGCCAACACCTCTATCAGCCAAGACAATACGACGCTTACCTAAGTCATAAGCAAAAAACGCGCCCAAAATATCCGGCCAATTTCCAAGATTGTGATCATAAGAATTATTGCCAACTTCACCGGCGGCGGAAGAAATCAAAGAACCAGTTATGCGGAGCGCGCTAACTTTTTCAAATTCATGAGCCATTATTTCATGTCTGGCTTTAAATCTGTCGCTCGTTGAACAATAAAAATCTGATTCTGGAATATATGGGACAGCTGAACTTGCCCAGTCAAAAGCCAGCCGAAAGATGCCTTTGGTCTTTTTTTCTAAATCAGATTGAGAGTAATAACGATGAGCGCCGGGTGAGCGAAAAGTTGCTTTGAACGTCCCGTTATCATCCCAGCGACGAAGAGTTGCTTCAGATACACCCAAATATTGAGCCGCCTCATTTATCGAAAGGAATTTTTTAGTAAGATTTTCCATATGTCTAAATATAACAAACCTATACAAACTTGTCAAATCTATACAAAACTATACATTTATTTAAGTGGATGGCCACTTCGCTCGCAATGATGAAAGCGCTGGATTCCGTTTTTCAACGGGATGACGA
>ORJL010047139.1_pt1 | contig 40794 bp, 32 predicted proteins | sample 1779941 | NCBI WGS metagenome assembly ORJL01 (sample SAMEA104232317, study PRJEB22302) | groundwater metagenome | biome: forest; feature: aquifer; material: groundwater | place: USA | collected 2011-08-07 | depth 5.8 m | reverse complement strand
GTCCCCTGCCGATTTTCACCATCTTAAAATAAACCAAATCTGGCTAGACAATGAGGAGCGCCTCACCCTTTCCGAACCCCCACTCTCAAAGTGACAAATTATAATCAGGACTTGACCCTTCAGCGAAGGAGGAAACAATTCCCAAGAATCTGAGAGGTTTTGCGACGAGAATGTCGAAAGAAGAATCTAAGACGTTTGGATCTCGCGTCAGGCGGCAGAGAGTTCCGGCCGAATCGCCGCCAGGGCTTCAGCTGGAGCGATTGGGAATTCAACTACGAAGCCAGCGCCACCCAGGGAAGATTTCTGGTAAAAGATTTTCCCTTGGTGCTCGCAAAGAATGCTGTGGCAGATGGAAAGGCCCAAGCCCGTTCCGACTCCGACAGGTTTGGTGGTGAAGAAGGGCGCGAAGATTTTCGAAACGAGGTGGTCCGGCACGCCTGGGCCATCATCTTCGATCAAGAGTTGAATGGCGGTTCCTTCGCGGCGCGTCTTAATCTTCAAGCGCCCCGCCCGATCCATTTCACGGAGCGCGTGCAGGGAGTTGTTTATCAAATTGAGGAAAACTTGCTGAATCTGATCCGGCTTGACGTAGGCCTGCGGCAGATTGGAATCAAGTTCGACGATCGCCTCGACCCGCCCCACGGATAAATCAAATTTCCGCAATTCGAGAATGTTCCGCACGAGCTCATTAATATCGACCATTTGACGGGTCTCTGAATGTTCCCGCGCGATCGACAGAAAGTTTCTCGCCAGGCGTGAAACGCGGCCGCATTCCTGCGCGGCGCGTTCGATATCAGAACGGGTCTGAGGCGCGAGGTTGTTCCCGGCAAGCGCCAGATCCAAAAACGTTTTGATTCCGGTGACGGGATTTTGCAATTCGTGCGCCACACCCGAAATCATCTGGCCAATGGACGAAAGCTTTTCCGCCTGGCGCAATTGTTTTTCGAGCCGCGACTTGTCCGTCACCTCGCGAAAGAAAAACTGGAAACAAGGCTGCCCGTCGTAATCGATCGGCGCCCCTTCCGCTTCTGAGGGGACGATCGTGCCATCTTTGCGGACGAGCTGCAGCGGCTGCTGGTCGCAAATGATTTGGAACCATTCCTGTCCTGTTTTCGGCGAACCGTTCGTCTGATTTTCCAGCCGGCAAAACGATGTCAAAGACAGACGGACGGCCTCTTCGTTATTGATCCCCAACAGCCGTTCCGCCGCCTGATTCAGTTCTATAAATTGCAGTGTCTGCGCCGAGGCCACGACGATCGGTTCAGTGGCGTGTTCGAACAAACGGCGGTACCTCTCCTCCGTCGAAATCACTTTCGTCTGAAGCACATTTTTCTCGCGCACCTGCTGCCGAATTTCGCGCATCGCCCGGCGGCCTTGCGCAAATCGAACTTGCTCGAGAACCAGGATGATCATGCTGACCGCGATAAATAACTGCAAAACGGCTGCGATGAAAAACCCGGTGCTGACCAAATCGTCTGAAACTTGAAGAAACGTGAAGGCGATTAGGTACAGGCCCCACAGGGAAAAACCGAGCGACAACAACCCAGCCGCGAGATATTCCCGTTTTCGGCGGTACTGGTAAAACCCAATTGCGGTAAATAAACTGGCTAGCCCGATCAACGTGAAGATTGGCAACTGGAGAAGATCGAGCGGCCGGTCTTCATTTGTCGCGATGGAAGTGGCATCGACCGAAACGCAAAAACTCCAGACCAACAAAAAGCCCAAGAACAACGCCAATAAAAATTGGCGAACCCGCTTGCCGAGAAATTTCAAACTGCCCCAAAGAAGGAAGGTCGCCGAAACGCTGAGGCACCATTGCTGCAGAATGGGAAGTCCTTTGAGTCCTTTCCAGCCCTGATCCGGCGTGCTGATCTTTCCCCAATTTAACGTGAGCCATAGCGCGTAGAAAAGCCAAGCCACCGTCCAGATGGAGAAATAGCGGCGTTTAGTGTAGCGATTTAAATAATAAAAGACTCCGACCAACACCCAGACGGACAAAAGGGAGACTAGCAGGCCCGCTTTGAGGTCGGCTGAGCTGAATTGAAAATTGAAATCGATGGGGGTTTTGTTGGTCATTCCGAAAACGCTGACCACTCTATAAGCCAAAAAGGCGGGAAAAAACATAGAAAAAACTGCCTGTCGGCTAACTTTTCCGGCATTTATTGCCTCTTGCCTGAGCAACTGTCGTGCTCTTCGAGCTTCGGCGCCCGCCGATCTCATTTTTGATATTTCGCAATTTTTCGGGTATCGGCCGAATTGATTGCGCTCTTAAAGGAAAACAGTGAATAAAACCAAAGTTGCGCGAGCCTCGGAAATTTGTCTCGTTTGATGACAAGCTACATATCCATTAGAGACATGCGCGCTCGGCCCGCCGCCTGTTTTGACCGCCGCTTTGATTCGCTAAATCCCAGGAATTAAAGGCCCTGCAGCTCGATTCATTCACAGCCGCAAGATTAGTTCTCGAATTCTGGTTTATTTCTCGACATGGCAGCAACCTTGCTCTACACCGAAACTGGTTTTTCGCCCGGTAAAGCACTTAGGTTGGTCAGCGTTGCGTATGAAACTACTCGCTCTTAGAGTCCCACGATCGTCCCGATCGAGCGGGTTTACCCTCGAAGAGCTCGTCACATCCATCGCGATTGCTTCCTTCACCATCGGCGGAATCGTCAGTGGTTACATGGGCGCAGCGCAGCGAACCGAATGGGCCGCCTACTCGCAAGCCGCACAGAGTTTGGCGCAACAACGACTCGAACAAACCCGCGCAGCCAAATGGGATCCCTTCGCGTATCCGAGTGTCGACGAAGTCGTCAGCACGAACTTCCCCGACACAACGTTGCCTCTAGACATTCCGCTAACCACCAACGCGGCGCCGACTGCTTTCCTGAAGATCAGCATCGTCACTCTTTCAAGCAATCCGCCGCTGAAAAGTGTGGTGGTGAGCTCAATTTGGTCCACCTGGAAGCGCGGCCCCTTCACCAATACTGTTTCATCTCTCCGTAGCCCCGACCAATGAAGCTTGGATCCTGGGGGAACCTCGCCGAAAATCGCCCAACGACTGCACGTTCCGCAGCCGCATTCACGTTTACTAACCTCTTGGTTTCGCTTGGGATTTTCTTGCTCGTGATTGGGGGAATCCTTTCCAGCCATCTCTTCGGATTAAAATTAATGCGCTTCAGCCAAAACAAACTCGGCGCTTTCGAATCGTCTCCAAAAAATCTTCAGATAATGATAGATGACATTCGCGCGGCGAAAAAATGGCGCGTCGGCGAGGGCGACACGAATGGTTTCACTGAGGTTGCGATGAACACGCCGCAAGTTGGCGGCGCGCTGCAAATCTGGCCCACGGACGACACAAACGCAGTCGTTCGATATTTCATCGATTCACCTGCGAGCCAGCTGAAACGCCTCGAAACCAATGGCGTTGTTTCTATCCTGTTCACTTCCGTCTCGAACACTCCTCCGTTTCGATTCGAAGATTTTAGAGGAAACACGCTGACGAATGTGACGCGATTCGCGGCGGTCCGCGTGAGCTTGGGCTTCCGGGCCCTGGCGAAAACAGGCCTTCCCATCGGTCCAGGACAGTATTACACGTCGTACGTGGTCAACACGAGAATAACGCGGCGCAGTTTGGAGTGATTATGAAGATTGTGGCGAGGGCCCACGGGCAAGCGGGATACGCTTTGCTCCTCGTCATGCTTTTTACGACGGGGGCGCTGATCGTTCTAGCCAGCGTGCTCAAGTGGAGTTCGGCCAAAGCGTTTCAAACCTCCAGACAAAACCAATTCTCCCAATCAATCTGCGCCGCTGAAGCCGCTGTCGAGAAGGCCGGAGGACGAATGTCGTCCGATTACCAAAATTTAGGGAGTTCCGCCTTGGACAACAATTTGTCGACTTATCGAAGCTTGATTCCCACGAGCGCAGACGCCGCGCAACTCGGGGAGTATCAATTCATGAATTCGCAAGCGAGCCCGAATGTTCTGGACGTCACCCGCCTCATGGGTTGGGCCTATTACCCGCTCACCTCGACCTTTTCCGGTTTGCAAGGGCGCGCCGCGACCTATCGGTTGACGGCGTTTGCCCGCAACAGCAGTTCCGCCATTAAAGTCGCCGAGGGCGTGCAGGCTGACCTCCAATTCGCTTCCATTCCTATCTTCCAATATGCCGCATTTTATGCCCAGGATCTGGAAATCTGTCCCGGCGGCAATTTGGGAATCAGCGGCCGCATTCATAGCAATCAAAACATTTATCTGCAGCCCGCGGGCACTTTGACGATTGACGGCCGCGTCACTGCAGCCAATGGGATTTTTGAAACAAAAAGTCCGTTGGATCCAAGCAGCAGGACACTCGGCACAATCGTTTATAACAGCGAACGCAACCGCGGCCTTAAAACCCTCAACGTGCCCGTGGGAATGGATACGAGCCCGGCCGCGCTGCACCAATTGCTGGAATGGCCTCCCTCCGGCGAATCGTCCACGTCACTGATCGGCCAGCAACGCTACTGCAACAAGGCCGACATGATCATTCTGATTAACGATTCGGGATGGATCGCGCGGAGCGGAGCGTATAACGGTTTTGCAACAATTTTACCGGGCAGCCTCATCGACGATTTCCTGAAGACGGATATCACCTTTTTCAACAAGCGAGAGAATAAGACGGTTCGAGCTACCCAAATCGATATCGGTCGAATGAACGGCGACCAGAGCGCGCTTTCTTCCTATCTCGGGCGCGTCGTCCGGACCCTGTGGATCTGGGATTATCGAAGTCAGACGACCAGCACCGAATCGGGAGTTCGCTTAGTAAACGGACAGAATCTGCCTTCATGGGGTTTAACCGTGGCGACTCCGAACCCGCTTTATGTGCTTGGTCATTACAACGCCCCAGGCCTGTATCTTGGCACGACCAACACCAGCACGACGTATCCGGCATCGCTCGTTGCCGATGCCGTCACGTTCTTGTCCCGCACTTGGAGCGACCGCAGCAGCAGCAGCAGCCTAAGTTCGCGGCACGGCGACAACACAACGTACAATGCGGCAGTCCTCACTGGCATCGTGCCGAGCGGCGGAGGCTACTACAGCGGCGGATATGAAAATGCCATTCGCCTGCTCGAGGACTGGAGCAGCCGAACGATGACCTTCAACGGTTCCATTGTGGTGCTGTTTAACAGCCAGATTGCAACTGCGCCGTGGGGCGCCAGTGGAGATGTCTATATCGTGCCAAGCGCCCGCAACTGGAGTTTTGATCAAAACTTTTTAGACATGTCCAAGCTTCCGCCGTCCACACCGGAGCTGAGAACGACCATCCGCGCGAGGTGGACGAACCTCGCGATGCGGACCCGCTAATCGACATGAAGAGGCGTTGCTTCCCCGATGCCCTGTGCGCGTGCCTGATCGCGTGCGCCACCTGCTCGCTGGAAGCGGGAACAAACAGTTTTTTCGTTCGGCCTTTGCTGATCACTGAACGCGGTGAAGTTCCTTCGTACGTCGCTCGAATCGGCACAAACGAGTTTTCTTTCCTCCCTCCCCCCGGATGGGTTGCCACCTTTCAGCCGAAGGAACAGGCGGTGCTGTTGCGACCCCGCGATTTCTCCGCGCAGATGCGCATTGAAATCAACTCGGCACTCGCCTTGCCGCTCAAGCTCGACGATGCCGCGCTCGAGCAAGAGGTCCGCACGCGCTTTTCCAAAGGAACGATCACTCATCAATTCCCATGCTACAGCAGCGACTTGAACGGCCGCGCGTTTGATGTGCAGACGCCCGCTGAGCATGGGAAAACGATATTCACGCGGCTCGCGTTGGTCCCGGGACCGAGCGGTTGGATCGAGTTCCAGTTGACGTGCTCGGCCTCGCACATGACGAATTTCCTCTTTGGCTTCGATAACCTTCTGACCTCATTCCGAGTTGAGAGACTCCGGCCATGACGTGCGTTGGGCCAAGCGCGGCACGCGCATCTTTGAGAGGAATAATTTTTGCAATGGAGTTTCCCGGCCCAGTTGTTTTAATGGCCCGGTAGCGTTGTTGAATTATTCATGCCGAACATGGCCCTGCCTCTGCGGAAGAGTTTCGCGCCCAAGCGCGATCAGATTTTGACTGTCGTCCTAGGAACCCGCACGACGCAGGCAGTATGGATGCAACGGCAAGCCGGCGGTTTAGTCCTTCGCGATTTCTGCCTGCAGGAAGCCCCCGTTTACGAATCGGGCCTCTCCAGGGACCTCCTCGCCAAACATCTCAAGGGAATTCAGCTGGGGCTGACCGCTGAAACCGATCAACTCCTCCTCGTCATCGGCATGGCCGATTCTCTCCTCCGCCAGGTCGAACTGCCGCCGGTCGAACCTTCCGTGATGCGGCGGATGCTGAAGATCCATTCGAAGAATTATTTTCAGCAGTACATTCCCGATTTCGCATTCGACTGCCATATCCTCGGCTCGAAAACCGAGACGGATCCCGCCCAAAGCAAAACCCAGAAGAAAAATGACGTGCTGGTCGGCGGCGCGAAAGCCCAGTTCATCGAAGATCTCGATGCTGCAGCCCAGCTCGCAGGATTGAATTTGGTTGGAGTTGGACTCACCCAAATCGCTCTCATCAACGCGGCGCGCTTGAGCATGCCGGAGGTCATCGCTGCCGACTCGGTCGCCCTTCTCGACATCGGCTTTTTGACATCGACGATTACCCTCCTGGTGCAAGGCCGGTTCGAGTTGACCCGCGTGGTCGGGCTGGGCGGGGACACGCTCACGAGCGGCTTGGCGCAAGCGATGAAAATCACCTACCCCGTGGCTGAAGGAATCAAATCCGTCATGCCGGAGAAAGTGCAAGGCCTGTTGCAGAATCTTCTCACGCCGCTCGCTGAAGAATTGCGCACGGCCATCACGTTTTTTGAAAGCCAGCACGACAAGCACATCTCGCAAGTGTTCGTCGCGGGTGGCACGGGCCGGTCCACCCTGATTTTGGATATTTTGCAAAAGCTTCTCGAGTTGCCCTGCCGAGCTTGGGTTCCGACGGCGTTTTATCACACGGACCTTCCGCAGAAACGCCAGGACGAACTGCTCAAGGATGGCACGCAACTGGCCGCCGCCCTTGGCGCAGCTGGGGGGTATTTCGAACGCGACCTGATCGAAATCAACTTGCTCGCCGAAAAGATCGAATCCGAGGAGATGCACCGGCGCGACCCGGTCCGCCGGGGCGCTTGGATTTCGGCGAGTGTCTTGGTTCTGCTCCTGATCTGGGCGGGAGTCCTTTGGTTTCAACGGGCCCACGCCAAACACGAACTGGAGGAGACTGAAGCGAAATTGACGCGCATGGCGGCGGTTTCCAAAGCGGCTTTTGCCCAAGCGAGTGCGGTTGCGGCAGTCGAACAGACGCTGCAATCGTTGAACGCCCTCGAGACGAATCGTTTTATCTGGTCGCTGCCACTCAATGCGCTCCAATTTGCTGTCGTGCCGCAAATTCAAGTGGTCCGGCTGAAAATGGCGCAAACGCTCGCGAACACACCCGCGACGAAAGCCACCGTTAAAAATGACGTGCCCATTCCTGCCAAACCCGCCGTCTACACCGAGCGGATCAGCCTCACCATTCAAGCCAAGGACAGCGGCAACCCGCCTGCCGTCGAAAATTTTATCCAACGGCTCGGTTCGGAAGAATATTTCCACGATCAACTCCGCAAGACCGAGCCTGTGCGGCTGATTGAACGATTGCCGCCCCAGATCGATCCATCGGATCCTTCCCGAACATTCACCCTGTTCACGATCGAGTGCTTGTATCCCGAAAGGAAATTGTAGATGCCTCCGCTCAATCCAGAGAAACGAAAGCAGCTCATCCTGCTGATGCTCGGCGCGGGCGCGGCTGTGTCCGTCCTTTGGTTCGCCGCCATTCGGCCGCTTCAAGCGAGCATCGCTGAATTCCGCACAAAAACCGGCGAGGTTCAGGGAAAAATCGATTCGGCCAACCGGGCCATCCTGCTCTCGGACAGATTCAGGACAGACTTCGAAGCGGCCCGACGCAAGCTTCATCAGGCTGAGCAAGGAATCGCCAAAGGCGACGTTTACCGGTGGATCATCAATACGCTTCTCGATTTTCAAGCGGGCTTCAAAGAAATCGAGCTCACCGATTTCGAACAGCCCCAAATCGGAGAATTGCCAATGCCGCCGGCGCTCCCATACCGTGCCGCAACCTTTTATCTCAGTGGAATCGCCACGTACCATCAGTTCGGGAAATTCCTGGCTGCTTTCGAAAATCGGTTCTCCTACATTCGGCTCCAAAACCTGCAATTGGAACCGGCCAATACAGTCCAAAATATTCCCGAGGCACCCGGCAAATTGAATTTCAAAATGCAGTTATTGCTGCTGGTGAGCACGAACAGCGTCGCGGAAAACTGAACTGCGTTCACTCCCCTTTTAAGTAAGCCAGCAAATCGGCCAGTTCCTGCCGGGTCATCGTCTTTTCCAATTCCTCCGGCATGAGAGAAAACTGCGACGCAGCCATTTGAGCGATGTCCTTGCGAAGAAACGTTTCTTCCAATCCATTCGCCGCGCGCAGAGTCACGCTCGATGGCGTTTCTGACCCGATCAATCCGGAGAAGCTGCGGCCATCTTTTGTCTCGATCAGGTAGTTCGTGTAGCCGGGCAGAATCTCAAACTCCGGCACCAGGATGTGAAGCAGGATCGCCTCTTTGGTTTGGGTCCGGATTCCTAACAGGTCAGGACCGACGGGAATTCCCTCGCGATCCAACTGATGACACCCAGCGCAAACCCGTTTAAAAACCGGCTGCCCGTTGCGGGCGTCAGCACCGAGCTTCAGGACCGGCTTGTACTCCTCGAATACAGCCATCCGTTCGCTGCTTTGGACTTTGCGAAAAACATCCCTGGCCAGCCCGCGCACATCCAGGTCAGCGTGGCGCTGCAACGATTCGCGGCGGGCCGGGGGCAATATCCAGGGCGACAGCTCTCCGCGCTGAATTGTTTCCAACAACACCCGGGTCGTGGCCGGGCGGCTGAGCAAGGTTTCCAAGACGATCTCGCGCAACGGCGGCGTAAAACCTATCCATCGCGTCTTCTCCAATAACGCCGCGGCCGAACGTCTGCTCGCCCCGAGCGCACGCACTGCGCCAATCTGCAATTCAACCGGTTCGCCCGGGGCCAGAAACCGCATCAGAGCGTCGCCGACCGATTCGAAATCGCCTTGGCCGATCACCGCCAGCGCTGCGGTTCGCGCGAACAACGGCACATCCGAGGCCCGGGCAATTTGTTGAGCGCTCTCGAGGACGTGCCCAAACTGCGCGTCGTCCGTCGAATTCCACCCGGGCAACTCGCGAATGGCCGCTTTCTTCGCTCCGAAGCCACGCGCTCGCAAGCCTTCCACAAAACCTGCCAGCGCTGAAGTTCCCAGCATGGCGTCCGCCTGCTGAGCGATGAGCTCGCGCCATATACCGACCAACTCATCGGTCGATTGTGAGCTCGCAACCAACCTTCCCAAATCCATCATCAACGCCAGGTGACCGGCCCGGTCAGCGAACCCCGGACTTTTCTGCCGCAACTCAGCCATCAATTCGAGCGCATGTCCGCCGCACGAACTCAGCGCCGCGGCCCGCGTCCAACGGTCGCCAGCGTCATGCTCGAGAACCCTCGCCAGGCCCGCCACCATTCGCGGGTCTTTCACTTCTCCGAATTCAATGGCGGCTCGGAAACGGACCCGCGCATCGCGATCATCCGCCATTGCCAAAATCGATTCGACCAACTTGGGTGTGGGCGCTTTCAAAAATTCTTCTGACAGATCGAGCCCTTCCTCGCGCACAATCGATGCCGGGGACTTCAATGCTCGCACGATCGATCCTTCGTCCAGCGCGTTGAAGCCGTCGAGCACCCGCAGCGCATGAACGTGAAATAATTCCTCGCCGCCGCCGCCGCGAGCCAAGCGTTGCTGTAGAATGTTAATCGCCGAACGATCGCCGCGCTCGAGCAGCAATCGTTGGGCAGTCAGCCGCCACCAGCTGTTTTTCGAGGAGAGCAGCTCGCACAATTCTGCGGCGCTGCTTCGCGTCAAATCAAAGGCTCTCGCTGGCGCCCTCTCGGCTTTCGCGGCGGTGATGCGGTAAATCCGTCCCATTCCTCTGCCGCTTTGAAAGTCAGTCCGCTTGCGAATTTCCTCCGGCAGATAATCCGGGTGTTCGATCGTCTTGCGGTACATGTCGCAAACGTAGAGCGCGCCATCCGGGCCAGTGGCCAGATAGACGGGGCGAAACCAATTATCGGGCGACGCGAGCATTTCCCTTCCGGCTCGAGCCGGGCGGGCGGTGAACGTCGCTCCTCGGGACACGAGCTTGTCACGATGAACAAGGTTCCCGGTCGGATCGCACGCGAAGGCGTTTCCCTGAAAATCCTCGGGCAAGGCATCCCCGCCATAAATCAAAAGGCCGCACGCAGCCGTGAAGGTCCCCGCGTGAGAATCAGCCGTCGTGATATTGCTGCTGATGGGATAAATCCGAGCCGCCACCCCGCGTCCGCGCAGGAGATCCGGGAGCATGCTTTCCGGAAGTTTTTCTACGGTTTCAGAAAAGGCCAGGTGCGGATTGCGTTTGAGATAGCGCGACGGCAGCACGACTTGCTCGACGTGCACGCGATTCATGCAGATGAAACGATGTCCTGCATCATCGAAAGAAAGGCCGAACTGCGCTTTCCCATCGACGTCCTCGAATTGGCTCGGATCAATGGCGCTAAAACGAAAGTCACCTCGAGCAATGTCGACGGGCGGATGACGGCCGGCTCGAAGCGGCTTAATCACTCCTCCGGACAACCCGCTGCTCACGTAAATCCAGTTGTCCAACGCGAAGGTCGGATAAGCCACGCGCAATTGCGTGCTTCCGTTCGTCGCGAAGCCGGTGAACAAAACCTCGCGCAGGTCAGCGCGGCCGTCGCCATTCGTGTCCTTAAAAAAAAGAATGTCGGGCGCGCAGGTCACGATTAACCCACCGCGCCACGGGAGAACTCCGTTAGGAAACGTTAGCTGGTCCGCGAACACCGTCCGCTTTTCAAAGATGCCGTCCCCGTCTGGATCCTCCAACATGGCGATGACCCCGGCGGGCGGTTCCCCAACAGGAGGACCCACTGGGTAACCCCGATTTTCCGCGACAAACATCCTGCCTCGTTCGTCGAACGCCATCGCGACTGGATCCCCGACGGTCGGCTCGGCCGCGACCAATTCGATTTTCAAACCCGGTTCGATTTTAAATTTCGCCAGCGCCTCGGCCGGAGTGAGCGGCTTATCCGAATTGAAGCGCACGCCAGCGGGATTTTCGGCAGGGCGAATCACCACCGAACCGGCGAGAAGCAACGTCAGCAGCAAGAGCCGTTTCATGGCTTGGGTTGGCGGTTCGCGGTGGCGGTTTGGTCGGCCCACACGAATTCACCTGAATCAAAACCCCAATCCATTCCGAAAAATCCGGCGCCGACAACGCCAGCCGAACCGGAAACGAGCATCTCGGACTTCAGCACGATCCAATCGGGCACTCCCACTCCGGAAAGAAAATATGGCAGCCGTTCCGTCAGGCGCAGTCCCGCCAAACCGCTGCCCGCAACTGCCGCAACCAGGTTCTCGGTCGTGCCGGGCATTGGCCGAACGAACAGGCAAGCCCATTCCTGCCCATCCCAACCACGGCTGCCCACTTTCACGGAACCCCGGCGGACTTGCACCGGGCAGTCCCGCAGGAGCGTCTCCCAAGCGCGATTCGATTCCGCGTGACCGTAAAGAATCACGTTGTGTCCAGCCGCTGCTTTGTCAGCGCGCCGCTGCAGGTAGGCATCGTCTGAGATGATTTCGAAGGAACCGTTGCCACGCACCCAGAACGATTCGGAATCGTAACGAGCTTTGTTAAACGCCCAGGCATTCTCCTCCGGTGTCCCGTGGCTGCCATACACCAGCCAGACACGGTGACGAAACGCTTGTTTAAAAGGTCCCTGCCGTTGCGGGCTCTTGAATAGCGGCGCGATCTCCGGAGCAACATCCCAGCGGTTGCGCAATCGCTCGAAGCGGAGCCGCGGGGTTAACTTTTCGAATTTCTGCCCGTCAATCTCCACGAGATGAAGTTCGCCAAGAACATTGAGCGCCGCCCGATCTAATTCCAGCCGGCCGACGTTTTCAGTCCGCAACGTGACGCGCCGCTGGTTCGGATCAAAGCGGGCGTCAACTCGGCTCGGGAAATAAGGGCGCGTCTGCGCTTCGATGGCGAGCCAGAGACATTTGTCCGACGCGGCGGGGGAAACCGTGACGAACTGAAATTGCCGAATGTGCGCGGGAGAGCGCGGCAGCGAGTGGCGGGCAAAAAAATCGAACATCGGCGCCCAATCGACGCAATCGGCGCCGGGCTCGTCGGAAGCATCCCACCAATGGCCCGCTCCTGGCTGTTCGAAATAGTCAAAATCATGATGAAAGCCGCTAAGGACCCGTTTCATATTCCGCGCTTCGGCCACGGGCACATTGTCATCTGAGCTCCCGTGCAGGATGTAAATCCCCTCCTGCAGATAATTGGTTTGAAGCGCCAGCGTATGGCTGGTGGCGCGAGAGCGTTCCAGGATTTCTTCGACCGGCGTGAGGGTCGCTGGCTTCGTTCCGCCCCCATAACTCGCAAAGCTGACCCATGCAGCGCTTGGCCCCAGCGCGGCAAACCGGTCCGGGAACAACGCGCCTAACTGCCAGACGCCATGCCCGCCCATCGAATGTCCGGTCAGATAAACCCGAGTTGGGTCGATGTGAAATTGCTCTTTGGCATGCGCCAATGCTTCCAAAGCGTCTTCCCTGCCCCAATCCTCCCAATCAAATCCGAACGGCCGGCGATTCGTCGGCGCTACGATGTAACCCCAGGTTTTCGGCGAATACGCTTCCACCTGTCCGGTCGCTTCCACGCTCGCCCCGTGCAGCGAAAGAAACAAAGCGGGATTTTCCAGGCTCGAATATTTCTCCGGCGGCGGCTGGACTGCGTAATATTGCGCGCTGCCGTCGATATCGCTGAGGAAGGTCCTTTTATGCGTTTGCCATTTTTGACGAAGCCGCAGGGTCACTTTGGTTTTGGCGAGGGCGGCTGGTTCACCCTTTTTGATCAAGGCCAGTTCGATCGAAATCGCATTTGTCCCGGGCACATTCGTCACCACCAATTCAAACGGCGCCTTGCGCGCCGTCAGCGGCGGCAAATCAAATGGGAAGGCTCTGCCAGGTTTCGCGGTTCCGCCTGCGGGCTCGATCACCAGATCACGCCATGTGTTCGTGCTTTGGTTGAGCACAACGATTCCGCCGATGAGCGGATCCCGTCCTCCCACGATCACATCCGGCAGCAGCGCGTCACCCGAAAGGATGCGCAACGGACCGGTCGCCGGCTTCAGTTTGGCCTGGAACTTGCCGCGCGAGGCTTGAAAGAGAAATTCGTTTGTGCCAGCGCGCAACCAAACCGGCAATTGCACGAATCCGTAAGAATACGCATCGCCGGCGCGCAGTTCGCGATTCACATAAGCCAGGTTGTTGCCGGCCATCTCCAACACGAGCGCTTGCGCCTGCGTCGAGACAAGTTCGAAGAAAGCGTAGCCGCCTTTCTGCAGCGCGGGATGATCCACCCAGCCTGCCGGGTTCGCTTGCACTCTGGACCACGTCGGCGGCTTATCTCCCGAGCCAACGGGTTCTCCATTCGTCGGTGAATGCCAGCGACCCGCGACAAGCTGTGCCTCGATCGGATCGGTATGAACGAGCTCACGCCGGCGATTGCTCCCTGTCGGCAAAACCAGGCCTTCGCGGAAAACAAATTCTTGACCCAGCCAAGTCGCGGGCTGCGGTTCCGCGGACTGGACCAACTCAGGGTTGAGGAAAACAATCTGACAAAAGGAGAACGCCAAGAAAAGACAGTGAACCCATCGGGGGTGGCGAACTGGCATGGCCAAAAGATTGCCAAAGCCGTTTCCCGAGCGCGAGCCAATAGTCCAGCGTCACCGCATCAGCGTTCTCCGCCATGAATCCGTTTTAAGCCGCGGCCCGCTTGCGCAAGTCCGAGATCGGAACCGAAAAACCTTCAATCACATTGTCGGTGCATTGAATGTCGCGACTCTCAGCCGCGATCAAAATGCCGATCCGCGAAAGGGGTTTTCGCGTCTCCCGAAGTTCGTTCCCAACCAAAACCACGCCCTCCGTCTCGCCGTTGATCTCGATGCCAATCCCTTTTTCCGGCCCACTATCCACAATCCGGTTCCGCTCGATCCGATTCCGGTGCGGCGCGAACGCTTTGTTTCCGCCACGAAAGTGAATGCCAGCTTGCCCGCTGCGACGAACATCATTGTCCCGAATCAGATTGTCCGAATCGCTATGCCCAAACGTCATCCCGTAGTTGCAGTCTTCGATGACGTTCTTTTCGTAAAGTCCATGCTGCGCCCCCCAGCAAAAATAAATGCCCTCCGCGCTGCGCTGCATTCGATTGCCGCGAACGATCGACCGCTGCGATCCTGAGCCCGAGTGAAGCGCGAGTCGGGCGCCGTCGTGCACATGGCAGTTCTCCACGACCACGTCGTGCGAGATTCCCCAGACAATTCCATCGCAGTAGAAATCCTGCACGGTGACGTCACGAACGGTGATGCGGTTCGATTCATCCAGGCGAATCGCGCCATCATCAAAGGCCCCGCGGTCGAGCATTTCGTTGTGGGCTCTGTTGCCATCGACGCAAATGTTTTGGACGATCACGTCGGCCACGCCGGTGCACTGGAGCAGGGAAAAATTCGTTGCGATTTGCGGGTCGCCTTCCAGGTGAAAACGTTCCTCCAAACGCCGGTCCAGCTTGAATCGATTGCCCAACGAAGCAATGAGCGTTCGCTGAATAATGTTCGTGCCCTTTCCGTACGGATCCTTGCTGACCAGGCGCACGCCGTCGCCAACCTGAAATCCTTTCGGGTCAGCCAAAGTGACCTCTTGATCCCAGTGATCACCGTCGACGATCAGTTTGGTCGTGGCGGACGGTTCTTTAACCAGCACCGAGTCCGTCCCGCTCCCGACGAGGCGAACTTTCGATTGCAGGAAGACCGAGTTGCGCATCCGATACGTGCCCGGAAGGACGCGCACAGTGCCGCCGCCAAGCCGAGCGATATAATCAACCGCGGCCTGGATTGCGCGGTCCGTCGTCCCGACAAGATCCGCCTCGTGCGGGCCAACGGTGATCGTCGCGCGCTCCTTCCAATCGGGCTCAGCGGAATCGCCAAAGATTGCGTGAGGATGGGGATTATTTGGAACATCAACAGCACGGGCGCGGCTCAGTCCAAACGCACCAGCCGCTAAACCGCTGATGGATTGCAAGAATTGCCTGCGTTGTACTCTCCGAACAGTGACCGGATTCATAGGTGTTGGACAGTTGAGTTTGACGTTGGTGGAAATCAGACGTTAGCCCCTCAGCTTAATTTTTCGACGCTAATTTGCAGGAACGAGGCGTCAAGGGCTTTGTTCCACCCCGTCGCGGATCGCACTGTTCCGATCGTGTGGGCTCAGCCTCGCGCCCGGAACGCAGCGTTTACGCGCGTTTACGCTGCAGCCCAGGCATTGCACCAACGCGTTGGTGATTACTCTTTCGCTGCAGGCTAAAGCCCGCGTTCCGATGGTGAACGGCTGCGAGTCGTCGGGAACGCAGCGTTTACGCTGCAGGCCAGGCATTGCACCAAAGATCCGTCGGATTACCGTGGCGCCAATTTAAAGGAACTCAGATCGAACCAGACATCCCCCTGCTCCGCGCGCAACTCGCAAACGAGCTCAATTTCGGATTGGTCCTGCTGGACTTGAAAATCAAACGCAACTGGCGTCCAATCGCGGTTTCCGGAATTTTTCTGCCCCTTGCGAAACCGCGAAATGCGCAAGCCAGCCCCCGCTCTTGGATCATTCGAATTAAGAACGACGCCTTTTGTTTTGAGGCGCGCCTCAAAGCGATAATTTCCACTTTGGAGCATGACACGGGTCCGCCACGACGCTGTGCAACCGCTGGAAGTCGCAACGTGCAAGAGCGTGCGACCTTCCGCGTCTTGTTCGCGATTCAGTTGCGCCTCCCCAAGATCTGTCTTCGGCTGCCAATCCGCCGCGGCGATGTTTTCCAACTTGGCAAGCATCGGAACGGCCGCCGGGAAGATCTGGCGGTTCAAGCTCGTCGCGCGCTGTTGGACGCGCCGGCAAAGATCGTTCACGCGCTGCCGATGGGCCGCCGCTGTTTGCGGCCCGTTCCCATTCAGCGCAGCCTCAATCTTCTCGGCCACTTCACGGATCCGGCCCAACACCGCGTCGGCGCGAAACACATTCGTCGAGAGCTCAGCGATGCGGGAGCGATAACGGTCCCTGGCTTCCGGGATTTCCATCAAGGACCGGGCGACTAAGCCGCCAGTTTCGGCAAAAATGGAACCGTTTGGCCTCGTCAGGATTTGATCAAGCCCTTGCGGAAGAAACACCATCCGTCCCGAGGCGCGATCGTGAAAGATCCTGAAATTGTTTCGGTGCATCGAGTAGCCGTCCCAGTGCCACAGAATCGTTTCCATCGCCATGAACGAAAGGAACCGGTCCACATCGAGGGTTTTCTCCAGCGCAGCCAACCGCGTCTCCACCGGTTCCCTGGTGGCACGCGCGAGCGCCAGCAAGGCCGATTTGTCTCGAGGATTTTCGCCGGAGTTGACCGGCAGCGGATCGGTCACGTCCGATCCCGAATGCCCGTCGTAGACGTTGCCGTTGGCGTCTTTGAAATAGCGATGAAGAAATTGGTGGTTGATCCCTTCGACCAGCACGTAGAGGCCAAGCACATGCCCGTTGAGCATCACCTTCGCATTGCCAGCTCGGGGCGCGGGCACCCCAGCCGCGTCAAACAATCCGCGGCTTATTTTTTCGGAGAGATAACTCGAATCCTGCACAGAACTGTTCAAGTGGATTTTCTTGAGCCCATGAAAGGTCTGCTTGCCGGCCAACTTGTCGAAATTGATCGTGAACGACGGCTGATTATCGACCGGCCGAAAACTGCCAGGGCCGCCTTTCAAGCGAATGGCCACATCTTTATAAACCGTCGCGCCCTCATGAATCTCTGCGCGGACGTACTTCCGCGCATGGTTTCTCAGGCTGGCCATGCCCTCTGACGGGATTTCGATCTTGAGGGTGGGGATGAGAGCGTCCTTGAACAGATCATCTCCCGGGAACGTTCGGCCGGCCAGCGGGCTGAGCGCGCCGATCGCATTCGTCGACCGGGTTTCGGCAATTCGCGGAGTGTTTGTGGATGGCCCAGCATCTGGTCTCCGAGCGGCCTAGTCCCGGCAGGGCATTTGCGACGCGAACTACGGGACGATCATCCGCGAGGTTTGGGACGGCTCGAGCACGGTCTCGCCGCTCTTGAACCTGCGGTTGCCCCTGCTCGCGGCTGGAAAAAAACCACCAGGCCGCGCCACCGAAGAGTATCCAGAAGCCGATGGTGCATCCAACGGCGATCCGGAGGAATATTCTCCATCGGTTACGGGAGGCAGTGTTTGGCATCGACAGCGTCTCGCGTTGACAACGTATGCTTCACTAACCCGCGGGAAAGGCAATTTGTTTCAGAAGGTTAATGCGCGTAGAAGAAAATCACCTCGAAGTCCGGCCGCTTTTTTCGCTCGTTTCGATGTTGTTAATCGTGAGATAAACCTCATCCCGCAAGGTGTCGCCAGCGGCGCTTTCCAAGTTGTAACGGATCCGCATTTCCATCACCGGCCGAAGGCGCGGCATCTGCAGAAACACAGCCCGCCCGTCTGGCGCGACCTGGACTGATTTTATTTCGACCGCCTCACGCCCGATCTCCTTTGGCTTCGACGGAAGGTAATCCGCTGACCCATACCGTTCGGACCATCGAAAGTTCCATTGCTCCGCCGAAAAGTTGGAGGCATCGCCGGCAACGCCCGGATCGAGTGGCTCGGGGAATCTCAGGCGAATTCCGTCCGGAAAAACTTCGAACCCGACCGGCCGCAGAAATGGCTTGCTCACGAAGCGCACCCGTTGGAGGCAGCCATCCCGCAACGCTGCCGTTTGCCAGCCGCGCAAACCCGAAAGGTAGAGCGCATCGTCGCGAGAGTTGAACCGAGCGCGCATGACCCCGGAAAGGAAACGGCCAGGCAGCGGAACGATCGCGGCTTGGGCGGCATTGTTTCGTTCGTCTGGCAAAACGAGCATGAAAGAACAGCGGCCGTACGACAGGTGAACCATTTTGCCGCTGAGCGGCCCCCATTTCCCTTCGGGGATCCACGCTTCACCGCCTGCCGAATTATCAATCGAGCGCGCAATCCAGCAGAGGGGGCCGTCGTAAGTGGCTGGGCGATTCGTTCGATGATGCATCGGCACATAACCGTAGAACCCGCCTGGCCGAATCACATCGAGCCGAGTTTCAGGAACCCATTCCCCTTGCTGGTCAGCGACCGTAATTATTCCGGATGGGCTAATTCCCATCCCATTTGGATTGCGAAAACCAGTGGCGACTACGTCCAACCGTGAGCCATCAGCAGAAACGCGGAGCAAAGAGCCGCCATGGGGAGTCTCTTCGGCGCATTTCAGAAAATAAAAGTTCCCTGCGGGGTCGGTTTCCAAGCAAGTCGCAAAGCTATGGCCGCCGCCGGCTGCGAACACGTCGTTGTTAAAATTCTCATACGCGTCAGCTTCGCCATCTCCATCGAGATCTCGGAGCACTGTGATTTGATCCCGGCCCAAGACGTAAACGTTGTTGTTGATGATTTTCAGACCGAGCGGTTGAAACAACCCCGTGGCAAAACGTTTCCAAGTCAGCTTTTCAAGTTTGGCGTCGATCCCGCCAACGCGCCAAACGTCGCCATGCGCGGTGCAAATTGCCGCATCCCCATTATCAAAAAAATCGTGGCCGCCGACGAACAACAGCGCCTTCCATGGATTCGAATATGGCAACGTCAACGTGTCGATGGCGAACGGACCGCGCTCGGGTCCGACTTTGCCGCGAGTTTCGAGCGGTTCAGTCCAACGGGTTGGCCCACCATGAGTCAGCGGTTCGAGCGACGCGGGATCGGCCGATCTGGCGGCGAACCGCGCGAATTTTTCCAAATGCTCAGCCGGGCCGTGCCAGATCCAAACCTGCACGACCGCCCGATGCCGATCGTTCAATTCGACAAGCGCTGAGCCATCGGGCGCGATCGTCAGATTCGCCGCGCCGCGCCTCATCGCAGCGGCGGTGACCATTCCGTTGCTTTCGCCCATGACGACTTCCACATCCGGGCGCAATCCCGCAACCAATCCGTGCCGGGCGCCGCCCAACTGGCAAACCCGCCCTTTCAACGGCGAACCTGGGCCAAATTCGAGCGTCCGGGTGAACGCGGTCAAGCCATCGCGCTGCTCCAGCCAGGGAGAATCGAGGACACCGCGATCGCCCGCGGTATAGCTTAGCACCACGCGATTGCCGTGCAGAAACAGACCGCGATAATGACCCCACTCCCGGGGCAATGATCCGTACGGCTGCGACCGAGGATCAACGAACCCAAGCCCAAACGACCAGCCAGGTCCGCGCAATGACTCGAAGGCAATTGGCCCGGCCGGTTTCGGCGCCAGCAGCAGTCCGTACCGGCGGGCATTCATTTCGAGAAAGCCGCCTGACCAACCCGCGGCGTAGCGCAACGTGTCCGCATCGAAACAAACCGCTCCTTGGGCTTTGTCGCCGATCTTAATTGAGATTCCTTTAAACACTTTCTGGCGCGGAAAATCGATGGCGGCGCTCAGGAACGGGCCGACATCCGTTTGCTGCCAGCGATCGTCAATCCAGTCCGCATCCGTTTGCAGCGTGGGATCATTCGCGGCCGGACCGGGTGGGAGTTGGTTCACCTTGCCCGCGCTGCGCTTGAGCGATTGGGCTTTAGTCTCAGGATTCCTCTGTTCTGGCGGCGCGTTAGTTTGAGCAGGTCGCGTGCTTCGCTTGAGCGATTGCTCGATCGTCCAGGTGCTTCCTTCCCGGAAAAGTGCGTTCTCCATCAGCTGAACCGGAGGATCAAAACCCAAAGGCTCGAGCCCCGCAGCCCAAGCCGCTCCACGTCGAATGAAGGCAGCGGCCTTCCGAATCGAAACATCAGAATGTCCCAGCACCGTTTGAACAACTTTGCCTGCTCCAAACGAGTAAGCCCAACCCATCGGCTCATCCGCGTGGGTCACTTTCGACCCGGCTGCAATGAGCGGGTCGATCGGAAGCGCGCCAGCCAGGCGATAATACAGCTCGTCCTCAGTTTCAAAATCTTTCAGGCCGGCGGTGATTGGGTGGCTCAATGGAGTGACCCGCACGGGAAACGGTCCGAAAGCGTCGTGTCCGCTCTGATTGCTCCAAACGCGCCGGGCGATTTCATCTCTAAAGGCCGGCCAATCGGACGCGGCATTCGGAACGGCATTCGAGCTGAAAGCACCATTCGCGAAATGGATCAGGGCCAAACCGCCGCCTTTCGTTAAATAAGTTAGAAAATTTGTCTTAGCCGCTGGACTGAGGCCTGGCCGATCCCAATTATTGTAATTCAAAACCACCAACTGACTCTCAAAGAGCTTTTCGTTGGCGAGCGCTTCAGGATCCTCCGTCACGCTCACGTCGAGGCGCGGATCCTGTTCGAGCGCTAGGATCAGCGCCGCGGTTGTCTTTCGCCAATCATGAGCCGGGTGGTTGTGGCCAGTGACAATGAGGCATGTGCTTCGCGGCGGGAGAACGGTTTCCACTCCGCGAACGGGGACCTCGCCATGAGCCGTCCAGACAACCGCATTCAAAATCAATTTTCGAAAATCGGGGTTCCACCAGTTCTTAAAAAAATGACCGCCTGTGAAACCGAAGCCGCGGCCGCCGTCCGATCGTTCGATCGCCCAACCCACTGGAAAACTCCGAGCTTCTCCGGGAGGTCGCGTGCTGACGATCGGCGCGAGCCGTGGATCGCGTTCACGGAAACGAAGCTGATAGTAGAACTCCTCTTGAATCGTGAACGGTCGCACTCCGCGGGAAATCGGATGCGTGGATGAAGGGAGCATTACCGGGCCGGACCAAGTTTGTATTTTGGAAAACCAGTGATTCGGCGCTGCGCCTGATTGGTAAATCGAATCGGCACGGTCCAGAACTCGATCGTCATCCGGCCACCCGCGAAAGTAAGCCTGCACATCGAGGGGCTCCCGAAGGTTCGAAGCGCTTTCCAAAAGCTTTTTCAGCAGGATGACATTTTTTTCGTATTCGTGGGCTTCCTTGGGATGACCCGTAATCCGTCCGGCGATGAGCACGATCCTTCTTGGCGCCGCGGAAGAACCGAGCTGGCAGGCTACCAGCCCGTAAAAAATCAAGGAAGCGCGAACGAAGAAACCGAAGCAACGAATCATCGTCGACCGCTACCTGGGCCGCCGGCGCGATTCAAGTTCTAAATCGCGCGGCGGTTTGGCCTCCTCACGCAGCGATAGCGGATGATGACTCGATCTTCTCGATCTTGCGCCGAAGTTTTTTGAGCGCCAGCTCTTGAATCTGCCGGACGCGTTCGCGCGTGACGCCATATTTCGCGCCGAGTTCTTCCAGCGTCTTTTCATTCAGGCCATCCAGGCCGAAGCGATGCCGCAGAATCTCAGCTTCACGCGGCGTGAGCGTTTCCAAAACTTCATGGAGGAGCTGATTGTTCGTCTTCAATTCCAGCTCTTCGTACGGATCTTCCGCCCGTTCATCCGCGACCACATCCGAGATGCGGTTGCTGTCCTCATCACCCAGCGGAGCATCGAGAGATGTCGGTCGGATTCCCGCTCGGCGGAGCTCGCTGACCCGTCGCACTGGCATGCTCACAGCCTCGGCGAGCTCTTCATCCGTGGGGTCGCGCCCCAATTCCTGGTGCAGTTTGGCCTCGGAGCGGCGGAGGTGCAGCAGCTTATCGACGACATGGACTGGCAGCCGGATCGTTTTCGATTGGTTGGCCAGAGCGCGTTTAATGGATTGTTTGATCCACCACGCGGCGTAGGTCGAGAGCTTGGCGCCCTTCTTGGGGTCGAACCGCTCGACCGCTTTCATCAATCCGATGTTGCCTTCATTAATCAGATCAAGCAGCGGCAGGCCGAGTCCTTCGTAATCGCGGGCGATTTTCACGACCAACCGGAGATTCGCTTTGATCATGTGTTCGCGGGCTTTTTTGTCGCCTCGCTTGATTCGCTTCGCCAGCACAATTTCGTCGGCGGGCGTGAGCAGATCCACTTGGCCAATCTCCCGGAGGTACAGATGGAAAGCGGTGTCGGTTTCGGTTCGAACTGGGGCCGGCGCGGCCTCTTCGTCCGCAACGCGTTCCACCGGCCGTTGGGCGGGCAGCTGCGGCGCGGGCGCAACCTGGCTGGCATTTCTGGCGAACGGGCGCTCGTGATTACTCGGGCGGAGCCGCACGCGACGATTTAATTTTCGTTTCATGTGTGGCGCGGCCGTGGCGCGGCCGCTCGGGGCGTTGTTAATTTGATTTATTTGACTGGTCATCTAACAAAAACGTTCTGAAAAAGTTTCGCTTACCACTCATACTCCCAGCATTTCGGGAACCACCTTCATGCCGGCGATCTGGAGGACTGTCGGCGCCAAATGCTTCAAAATCTCGACATCCCGTTTAATTTTGGCCTGCAAGAGCATCCCGATCACGTAAGCGTAGATCGACTCCGCCCCGGCCTTGAAATCCCGCTTCGCAATCACCCCTTGCTTGTGGCCATCCCTCAGCGCGGTTTCCAAATAATGGCAGACCCGGTGGAACATCTCCTCAGATTTGAGCCGTATTTTTTCGTCCTGCGTGCTCAATTCCGAACCGACCGACGCAAACGGGCACCCGAGCACTCGGCCGGTTTTCTTCAATCGTTCTTTTTGGCACTCGTAAATCATCGTGCAAAACTTTTCCAAACGTTCCAGTGGCGGAACGTCCGGCGCAAAAATCTCCTCATACTGCGGTCGGCGAGCGTTCCAGTAATCTTCAAAAGCCGCGACTGCCAGATCGGATTTAGACGGAAAAAAATAGTAAAAGCTCCCCTTCTTGACTCGGGCCTTTTCACAGATCTGATCGACGCTCACCGAGCCGTAGCTGCGATCCCAAATGAGGTCGAAAGCCACCCTCAACAGTTTTTCACGGGCATCGCTGATCCTTCCCATAATCACGAGGTCAAGCGGCCGCCAGATTGCGTGTCCTGTCATTCACCGTTTTCATAAAGCGCGGCAACCTAATCCAAGTTTACTAACCAGTCAACTAGTGAGGCGAGTTCACCAATAGCTTTTGAGGTTCAAGGATTCCAGCAGGCTTTTCCAGCTTCTCCAGGTCCCATTGCCAACCGTCGGATTTGCGCCGCGCCCAAGTGCGTTCGAGTGGGTTTTGCCAATTGCCTCGTTGAATGAGGAGCTGGAAAGCTCCCCCAACCCGCAGACAAGAATGTCTGCGCTACGGGATCATGCTTCCGCCGCGGGCTCAGGCAGCTGCCGGCTTATCTCGTCCAACCGATAGCCGAATCCCGGCCCGCGCAGGCTGCTCAAATCAACCATGCCCTCTCTCCGCCGGTACACGCCCGGGTGAACGAACGCTTCGGGCGCAGATGCCTCCGGGTAAAATTGCATGCTGTTCGTCTCGACGCCCATGATCGTTCCGGTGTGGGAGGCCAAGAGCAAATGTGGTATCTGGGCCAGCATCGGATTGGTCAAGTCTTGCACCATCAGTGTCATGCCATGAGCTCGAGCCCAGCACGCGCTGAGCAGTGCGCCCGTCAGCGTCTTGCAGGTCTTCAGCGCCACTCCGCTCCACCCGAGCTCACGACCGAGCCGAACCATTCGCCAATCGTGCGCGCTCTCGTCCAAAAAAAGCGGCTTGCGAGCGGAGAGGCTGTGAGCGTCGATCCGGTTTCGTTCCAGGTCGTAGGGAAAGGGCTGTTCGACGTAGAGCAACATTCCGTAAAAGCGCGGATGTTCATCCCGCAGCCGATCCAAAATAAAATTCACATATTCCGGCTCGCGCACGGTGCAATTGAAATCCGCGCTCAGCCATTCGACGCCATTCTCGCTGCCTATTTGGCCGACCGAGACGAGCCGCTGATAATCCCATTCCGCGTCATTGCCTCGGAGTTTCACCTTGAGACATTTCAAACCGTCGGTGCGAATCCATTCCTCGAGCAAAACCGGGAAATCGTCGCGCGGTTCGTTGCCGGTCAACTCTTCGGACGCGAGCGGATCCAAACCGCCGACAAGATGCCAGGCGCGGAGTTTTTGCGGCGGGTCGGCCGCGAGATAATCGGCGGGAAAACGATTCTCGAAGGAGACGGCGCTCCCGGGCAGAGGCGTTAGAAACCGGGAAAGCGGCCGGGTCAAAAAAGGCGGCTTGAACAACTCGAAGAGCGGCCGTTCGTGAAGCTTCCCGTACGCGTCGTGCAGCGCCAGGTCGAAAGGAGAGAAGCAGACCAAGGCCGCGAGCCATGGCATGGGGTCACTGCCCGGCCGCGCGTGGTTAAAATCCCCCAGCAACGTTGGCAGAATCTGTTCCTGAAAATCGGCGCTGCTTTCCATCGGATGCGCCGCCTCGGGCAGCCGGAAACTTTCAGCGGTCAATTTTCGGCAAAAATCGATCAATGCACTTTGCCGTTCCTGGAAAGAAACCGCGCTCGGCCAGACCCATTGCACGCTGAGCGGCGTTTCGCCCCAGCCTTCTGCCGTTTGGGCTTGCTGATTGACAACCTCCAATCGGACACGGGCGCAAACGACCTCCGTGACGGTTTCGTTGCCGAACTTCAAAGGCATTCGGGTTCGCAGCGGAAGCAGGTAGAGCGCGGCGCTGCGGACACGAATTCCGCCAGGAATATTCTTGGATGGGATGTTCACCACGCTCGGCTTTCAGCTGGCTTGTCCGTTGAAGGCGGCCCGTTGAACTTTGAACGTTCGAGGCATTCGGAGAGATTGAATGGATTGTCCAAAAGAGAACCCAAAGGGGCGGCTACTTGATCTCCCCTTTCAAAATCCCGAGGAACTGTTTCATCGCCGGCGAGAGCACCTTGTTCTTTTTATAAATCGCAGCAAGCGGCCGATAAAATTCGGCGTCCTCGAGTTCGAGCTGAACGAGTGTCTGCTTGCTGACTTCCTGTAGAATGGTGCTCTGCGGCACGATCGAAATGCCGGCCTCGATCTCGACGGCGCGCTTTACGGTTTCGATATTGTCGAATTCCATCACCGTTTGAACGTGAACGTTGTGGTCCTTCAAAATTTTATCAATGGCTTTCCGCGTTGGAATGTCCGGCTCGAAGCCGATGAATTTCTGGCCGGCGATCTGATTCAAGCGGAGCTGTTTTGTTTTCGCCAAAGGATGGCTCGGATGGCAAATGACCACCAGTTTGTCCTTCCGGAGCGCAATGGTTTCAAGCTTGGGATCGCGTGAGGGATAGGCCACCAACCCGATGTCGACGACGTTCCCGAGCACATCATCATAAACCTGGTTGGCGCGGCGATATTCGACGTGCACGTGCACGGTCGGATAGGTTCTGAGGAATTTTTTGAGATAAGGCGGCAGGTCGTGCAAACCGATGCTGTAGATGGTCGCCACGCGGATCGTGCCCGAGATGATGTTTTTGATTTCCTGCAACCGGCTTTGCAGGCCTTCAAACGTTTGGATGATTTGCTTGCTGAATTCGTAGAGGACCTGGCCTTCGCGGGTCAGGCGAAATTTCTTTTTGCTTCGCTCGATCAGCAGCGACTTGAACGTGCGCTCCAGCGCGCTGATTTGCTGGCTGACGGCGGATTGGGTGATGTGATTGATTTGCGCGGCTTTGGTGAAGCTTTCCGTCTCGGCTAAATCACAAAAGACTTTCAGGCTTTCGATTTGCATCGCGTAATATTTTTCGGTGTAGAGTTAGCAATTCTTGGGCTAGCTCGACTGAAGCCCCTATTCCGAAAGCACCTGCTTGACTTTCCGCAACAAATCCTGACTCGTGAACGGCTTTTGCAGGTAAAATTCGTCTCCGGTGGTTTGAGCCGCCCGGACGTACCCGCTCGAACAAATAATCTTTACAGAAGGCGCCAACCGCCGCAGATGCTCGATCAACTCCCGGCCGCTCATTTTTGGCATTACCAGGTCGGTGATTACCAGATCAATCTTCTGCAGCGCCTGTGAGAAGATCTCCAAACCTCTCGAACCGTTATTCGCCGTCAATACCCGGTAACCGTACGAAGACAAGATCATTTGCCCCATCGTTAAAAGCAAATCCTCGTCATCGATCATCAAAATGGTTTGGGTGCCGGTCAAATCCGCGTCATTCAATGTCATGTCACGCACGATCTTTTTTACCGCCGGCAAATAAACCCGCACGACCGTGCCGCGCCCTTGCTGGCTGGAAACCGCAACGCTTCCGCCGTGATTTGTGACAATCCCATAAACCCAGGCCAGCCCCAGCCCGCGATGATTCGGGCCTTTCTTCGTCGTGAAAAACGGCTCGAAGATGCGCGGCAGAACGTCCGACGGAATCCCGCAGCCGCTGTCCTCGAACTCCACGCAGACGTAAGCGCCCGGCGAGAGCCGCACGCCGCCATCCTGGAAATCCTCCGTCACATCGCAATTCTTCGACCGGACCGTGATCACGCCCGCTTCCCCCACCGCCTGAATGGAATTTTCGATGATCTTGACGAACGCTTGCTGCACCTTGGCTTCAGCGAAGTTCGCGGCGTAAAGCCTGTTTTCCAACTGGATCGTCCAGGTAATGTGCCGCGTGGCCGGCCCTTGAAACAACTCGACCGTCCGGCGGAGCAGTTGATTGAGGTTTCCCGCCGCATGGCCCGCCCCTTCTTTCTCCTGAAGGCTGAAAGCCGCCAGATCGTGCGCAATCTCCGCGGCTTTGGCAGCTGACTTTTCGACCTCGACCAGCGAACTCCGCCAGGGATGGTCCGGTTGAATTTTGCTGAGCAGCAGCGAGGTGTGCCCGAGAATGCTCGTCAAAGCGTTATTGAAATCGAGCGCGACGGTGCGGGCCAATTGCAGCGCGCATTCGAGCTTTTGTTTTTGCGCGGCGGCCGATTCAGCATTGAGCAGATCAGTCCGCGGCGCGCCTGGGGCAGGCTTGGGCGAGTCGGTCTGTCCGTTCGCGGCCGACGGAGTGCTCTGAACGATTTGGAACAGAAAATATTTTTGTTCGTCGCGCGTCCACGAGCAGAGGTGGACTGGGGAAACCACCGTCGCGGCGTCTTTGGCGCGGAATTTCAAAGCGCTCGTTAGGCCGCCTGACCGGCCCCAGCGGGCCAAAAAAACCTCCGCTGTGGTCTCGTTCTCGGGAGACCAGATCGAGGACAGCAAAGGAGAGCGGCCTTCCAGAACAGGACCGAAAAATCCGACCGCGGATTGATTCGCGCGGCGAATTACTCCTGAGGCATCAACTAAGAAGGCGGGCCAACCTGCGTTCTCAAGTGGAAAAAACTCGGGCGTCATCGACGTTTCAAACTATCGCATCTTAAAGCCTCCCGGGTTTATCTCAATCGGAAAACTCGAATTTTCAGCGACATAAAGGCTTGGAGCGATTTCATTCCGCGCTTATTCATTGTTCTGCGCGCGTGATTGGTCGAGCACTTTCTCAAAATCTCCCGCAATTGTCCGCAGCAAGGCCACGGCCTTCCCCTGCGCCGCCTTGCCCGCCGCCAAAACTTCCGCGTGCGAAATCCGCTGGCCGCCCCGATGCGACGCGCGATTCGATATCAACGAAATGGCTGCCACCCGCAGACCCAGCTGTCTTGCGACAATCACCTCGGGCACGGTGCTCATCCCCACCACGTCGGCCCCCAACCGGGCAAACGCCGCAATCTCCGCCGGCGTCTCATACGATGGCCCTGGCACCGCCAGATAAACTCCAAAATGCAACCGCACTTTGGCGCGAACCGCCGCCTGCTTGATTAAGCGCCGCAATGACCGGTCATACGCCTCCGTCAGATCCGTGAACCTGCTCTCTGGCTCGGCGCCTTTGCCCCGCAATGGATTCGCGCCCATCCAATTGATGTGATCGGTCAAACACATGAAGTCGCCCGGCCGAAATCGAGGAGCGATTCCCCCGGCCGCATTGGTCAACAGGAGAAACTCCACCCCAAATCCAGCCAGCACTCGAATCGGAAATGTCACCTCGTCGAGCGAAAAACCTTCGTAATAATGCGCTCGCCCGAGCAACACGACAACCTCGATGCCATTGAGCCGCCCGAAAATGATCCTGCCCTTATGGCCCGGCACGGCAGGCCGCGGAAACCCTGGCAGAAACGAATAATCCGCCTGCCAGACCGGTTCGACCGCTGCAGCGACCCCTTCGAAACCGCTGCCCAACACGAATCCGAGCGCTGGAACGAACGGCGCTTTTTTTCGAAGCAACGCGACAGCTTGATTTGGCCGAACCATAGCTGGGTTCGAGTCTGCCAGCAGCAGTTCGGATCCAAAATGAAAATCAATGGCGCGCGGCGCGAGCGTCTCAGATTCTTCAATGTCACCACTGTGATCTCCGGATGTTGCATCAGCGGCTCGCTCACGGCAGACTGCGAAGGAGACAATGACGAGGTGATTTTTTCGAGGCTAAAGCTTTTCCCGTGCTGACCGCATCAGGAACCTCCTATGCGCGAAACCAAAGCGACATTCGTTTTGTCCGGCTTACCTGGCAGTGAACAGTCCGCTCATTTTTATGAAGATCTTCCTCCAAGCCACAATCGTCAGCGCTTTTTTCGTGAAGAGCAGCTTTGGAGCAGACCTGACGTTTGAGCTTAAAAATCGAAATCTGTCGGCGGGAGTTAATGCGCCCATCTTCGATTCTCAGGGGGTCCCGCTCGCCGGAACGAACTATCTCGCGGAGCTGTACGGGGCGGAGACGCCGCAAAGCCTAACAAATACCACCGGCTATATTGGGGGCAATCGGCTGATTGTGCCGTTTCGAATACAAGGATACCTCGATTCACCAGGAAACCTATCTGTTGTCAAAGATGTCGTGGGGGGGCTGGCTTGGCTTCAGCTGAGGGCGTGGGACGCCCGGCTCGGCGGAACTTATGAGGAAGCAGTGGCACGAGGATTGGGCGGATACGGCGAATCACCCCTGTTTTATGCGCTAGGCGGCGGTCAAGGAGGCGGCCCGAGCTTACCTGGACCGTTAATTGGATTAAAGTCCTTCAAGTTGCGGGCTGCCACCGGTGTGCTGATGCGCTCAATTCAGAGACAGGCAGACCGGGTCACGATAGAATGGCTTGGAGGATTCAGTCGTTATCAGCTTCAACAAAGCGCCGGTGTGGATATGCCGTGGGAAAATCTTGGACCACCAACCACCGAAACACGCGCCACGAATCAAATCGATGGCAACATCCGGCTTTTTCGGATCATTGGTTTCATCCAATAAACCAAGCGAGGATCAATCGGGCCCCCGGCGCGGACCCGCAGCCCTTCACATTGGCACATTGGCTGTAGGTTTGGGCTCGGGCCACTGTGCCGGGCTCGCGTCGAAATCCAAAATTTCGAGATTCGCAAGTTGATTTCTCGCTAACCTCATTTAACCTGACCGGAATTGCTGTATGGATCTTACTAACGATGAAATCCGCCGTTATTCGCGGCATTTGATTCTTCCGGAAGTGGGCTTGGCAGGTCAGAAAAAAATCCGCAAAGCCAGCGTGCTTTGCATTGGCGCGGGAGGACTGGGCTCGCCGATCGCGATGTATCTCGCCGCGGCCGGCGTCGGGAAGCTCGGGATTGTGGATTTCGACTTGGTGGATTTCTCGAATTTGCAGCGGCAGATCATTCATGCCACTCGCGATGTCAATCGTCCGAAAACCGCTTCGGCCAAGGAAACGATTGAAGACATCAACCCCAACGTTGAAGTCGTGCTGCACGAAACCCGCATTTCGAGCGAGAACGCCCTCGACCTGATTCGGCCCTACGACATCGTCGTCGATGGGACGGACAATTTCCCGACGCGCTATTTGACGAATGACGCCTGCGTCTTGTTGAAGAAGGCCAATGTCTACGGCTCCATTTTCCGCTTTGAAGGACAAGCCAGCGTGTTCGCGCCTCATTTGGGCGGGCCTTGTTATCGTTGTTTGTATCCCGAACCTCCGCCTCCCGGAATGGTCCCAAGCTGTGCCGAAGGCGGTGTGCTCGGAGTTTTGCCCGGGATCATCGGTTGCATTCAAACCACCGAGATCCTCAAGCTCATCCTTGGCCGCGGCGCCCCATTGGTCGGGCGTTTGCTGATGTTCAATGCGCTCGACATGAAATTCCGGGAATTGAAACTCCGGCGCGATCCGGAGTGCCCCATCTGCGGGGAACATCCGACCATCCGCGAATTAATCGATTACGAGCAGTTTTGCGGAATTGTTCCTCAACCGGCCGCCGCGGAAATGAACCCGGACGAAGTCACGGTGCAGGAGTTGAAACGCGCGCTGGACAACCCGAGCTTGAACATTGGCGTGCTGGATGTGCGCGAACCGGATGAGCACGAGATCGCGCATATCGCAGGCGTTCCGCTGATCCCGCTTGGGACCTTGCCGCAGCGGTTCACCGAGCTCGATCCAAACCGCGCGCTTTACGTCCACTGCAAAAGCGGCGTCCGCTCGATGAAGGCAGTCAACTTCCTGAAAGAGCAGGGTTTCAAATACGCCAAGAGCGTCAAAGGCGGCATTCTCGCGTGGGCCGAAGAAATCGATTCGAACGTCCCAAAATATTAAACAATATATTGGCGGGCCTTCCTTCTTTCAGCATATTGAAGGCATGGGCAGAAGACGTGAAGCCAGGCAGCGAGCGGTCCAATTTCTCTTTCAGTACGATCTCAATCGCCCGGAAGATTTGGAAAAGGAGTTGGAAGAATTCTGGCGCACGCAGAACACCGCCGCTTTGGCTGACGAGAAAAACCGCCGCGCCTCAGCGCCGATCGAAGAAACCATCCCCACGGCCGAGGCGGCCGCCATTCGGCTGTTTGCCGAACCGCTCATTCGCGGCACGATCGAACACCAGGATGAGCTGGACGAACTGATCAAGAAGTACGTCAAGAATTGGAATTTCAATCGCATCGCGGTGGTGGATCGAAACGTTCTCCGGCTCGCCATATTTGAAATGCTCTATCGGGAAGACATCCCGCCCATCGTCAGCATCAATGAAGCGGTCGATATCGCAAAGAGGTTTTCAACCGAAGAAAGCGGCCGGTTCGTGAATGGCATTCTTGACCAGGTCCGGGCGGAGCTGTTGCGGCCCGCGCGAACCGCAAAATGAGTTTGCGCGATGAATGCTTTCCGAGCCATGCTCAACGCGCCGGCTGGCCAAACTGGCTGTCCCACTCCGGTGAAGCGAAACGAGTAGCCTAATGTTTGCTGACCTCCATCTCCACACGAATTTTTCGGACGGCACATTCAGCCCGGAGGATTTGGCCGCTCAAGCGAAGCTGCACGGATTGGCTGCGATTGCGCTCACTGATCACGATACCCTCGAAGGCTGCGCGCGCATGGTTGACGCGTGCGAGAAGCTCGGGATTGAATTCCTTCCAGCCACAGAATTGACGGCGGAATGGGAAGGAAACGAACTGCACCTGCTCGGTTATCTCATCGACACCTCCCACCCCAGGCTGCTCGCGGAAATCGCAAAATTTCAAACCGTCCGCCAGAATCGTATCCGTGAAATGGTGGCTCGGATCAATCAAATGAACGTGCCCCTCAAGGCCGAAGCCGTTTTCGCCATCGCCAATTGCCGGTCGCCCGGCCGGCCCCACGTCGGAAGGGCGCTCGTGCAAGCCGGATTTTGCGCCACGCTCGACGAGGCGTTCGAACGGTTTCTAAAAAAGCACCGGCCCGCATGGGTTCCTAAATTCAAAATCTCAGCGTTGGATGCCATCCAGTTGATTCATGACGCCGGCGGCCTCGCTGTCATGGCCCATCCTGGCCTCAACCGGACGGACGAAATTATCCCCGGACTCGTCGAAGCCGGGCTCGATGGCTTGGAATGTTTCCACTCGAAACACTCCACCATGGCGACCGAGCACTACGTCCGGCTCGCGGAAAAACTCAATCTCCTCATTACGGGAGGCTCAGATTGCCATGGCTACAATAAGGGCAAGCCGCTCATCGGCACGATCAAACTGCCTTACACCCACGTTCAGGAACTCAAGAAAAAGGCGGCCGAGCGCGCGGAGCTGAACCGGCCGGCGGACCCGGCCATCCCTTCCGATCGGCGTCCGGCTTGACCGCGCGTCCGGTCGTCCAATTCACCGTCAGAAAACGCTCAATTCTCCCCGTCGTTCTCATGGGACTTTTTGATAAATTCAAGGCGGGCCTGCAAAAGACCCACGCAAAACTCGTTCACGAGGTCAAACGAATCGTCACCCGCTCTCCGAGGCTGACCGCGGAAACCCTCGAGGAATTGGAATTGGCGCTGTTCAGCGCGGATCTCGGGATGGCCTCCACCGCTCAGATCATGGACGCGGTCAAGCAACCGTTTGAAAGCCAAGGCGGGCAAGGCCTGGATATTTTGAGCATCGCCGCGGAGGAGATTGAAAAGATTCTTGCGGATAAACCCTCCGCATTGGCGCGCCAGCGACCCGGCCCCACCATCGTTTCCATTGTCGGCGTGAACGGCAGTGGCAAAACAACCACGGCCGCCAAGCTCGCGTATTTTGTCGGCCAGCAAGGCTTGAAACCTATTCTCGCGGCCTGTGACACATTTCGGGCGGCGGCCATCGAACAACTCAAAGCTTGGGGACAACGCCTCGATGTGCCGGTGATCTCGGCCGAATACGGAGCTGATCCAGCTTCGGTGGCGCACGACGCGATCGTCGCGGCCCAATCGCGCAACGCGGATTACGTTTTTATTGACACGGCCGGGCGGCTGCACACGAAACAGAATCTGATGCAGGAATTGCAGAAAGTTCACCGGGTCATGGACAAGAAATTGCCCGGCGCGCCGCATGAAACGCTGCTCGTGCTCGACGGTTCGACCGGCCTGAATGCCCTGAACCAGGCGCGCGAATTCCACAAGGCGGTTCCGTTGACCGGGCTCGTGATCACCAAGCTGGACGGCACGAGCAAGGGCGGAATCGTTGTTGCCATTCATAAGGAACTCGGTTTACCCGTCAAATTCATCGGCCTGGGGGAGCAACCGGATGACCTGCAGCCTTTCGACGCGAAGCAATTTGCCGATGCGCTGTTCGCCGCGGAATAAGTGAATCGTGACCTCCACTGATGATATCGGTTTCATGCGCGCCGCGCTTCGGCTCGCCCGCCGCGGGTTCGGTGAAACCTCCCCCAACCCCATGGTCGGCGCCCTGCTGGTGAAACAAAAGCAAATCATCGGCAGCGGATGGCATCGCCGCGCGGGCGAACCCCACGCCGAAATCGAAGCTCTGCGCGATGCCCAAGCCAAGGGCCGGCCCAGTCGAGGGGCGACACTCTACGTGACGTTGGAGCCATGTTCGACCCACGGCCGAACTCCGCCGTGCACCGACGCGATTCTGCGCTCAGAGGTCCGCCGTGTGGTGGTGGGGGCCACCGACCCCAATCCTCCACACGCCGGGCAAGGCTATGAGATTTTGCGGCGACATGGGATCACCGTTGTTGCGGGCGTGCTGGAGCAAGAGGCAGAGGCTCTGAACCCGGCGTTTAACTATTGGATCGTGCAACAAAAACCATTCGTCACCCTCAAAGCGGCGATGACGTTGGATGGCAAAATCGCGACTTCCAGCGGAGAATCGAAATGGATTACTGCGCCAAACAGCCGCCGCTGGGCCATGCGCTTGCGGCAGGAAACCGACGCGGTTCTCGTGGGAATCAACACCGCCCGGCGGGACGACCCGAGCTTGACTTTGCGCGGACGTCGCTCGCTCCGCAAACGGCTGCGCGTGGTCCTCGACTCGCGCGCGGAAATTCCGCTCGGCTCTAAATTAATCGAGGACCAATCTCAGAGTCCGACAATCGTGGTCGTGACTGATCGCGCTCCCGCGAAACGAATCAGCGCGCTCGAAAAAAAAGCCGTTCAAGTTTGGAGAAGCCCGCAGAAATGCGGACGGATTGATTTGACCTGGTTGATGGACGAACTCGGCAAAGCGTCCGTAACGCATTTGCTCGTGGAAGGCGGCGGTGAAACCAACGCAGCGTTTTTCGCGAACGGCCTCGTGCAGCGCGTGGTTTTCTTTTACGCCCCAAAAATTTTCGGCGGCGCCGGCGCTCCCAAAGCCGTCGCGGGCCTCGGCGCCACCAGGCGTGAGGAGATCTTGCGCTTAACCGATCTTAACTGGCGGCAAATCGGCCCTGATCTTCTCCTGACCGCCCGCGTGTCGGGTCGTGATAATTATGTTCACGGGAATTGTTGAAGAAACTGGCCGAGTGATCCGGATCGCGCCCAGCGAGAAATCGATTGGCCTCGAGATCGAATCAAAAGTCTGTTCGCGAGCAATCAAGCGCGGCGACAGCCTTGCAGTCAATGGGTGCTGTTTGACGGTTGCTCTGGCGCGCGGCGGACCACGCCGGAAGTTGCTCAAGTTCGACTTGCTGCGCGAAACGTGGGCGCGCACAAACTTTAAAGCGCTGCGAATTGGAAGGCCCGTTAATCTCGAACGGCCGTTGCGAGCGGATGCGCGGCTGGGCGGCCACTTCGTGACAGGTCATGTCGATGGCACGGGAAAAATTGCGGTTTGGGAAAAGCGCGGCGCAGATTGGTTTCTGGAAATTTCCCCGCCACGCGCGTTGTTGGAGTTCCTAATCGAGAAAGGCTCGATTGCGATCGATGGAATAAGCCTGACCGTCGCGGCAGTCACGCGAAACCGGTTTCAGGTTTGGATCATTCCGCACACACTGGAAGTCACGAATTTGGCCGAGCGGAAGGTTGGCGACGAAGTGAATTTGGAAGCCGACATTCTCGGCAAGTACGTGAAACAATTTGTCCGCCGCGGGCGCGGCAAGAGGGATTGAAAGCCGCAGTGGAGGTTGGACGATCAGAGCGAGGCGGCCGCTCCCCCGAAAAGGCAAACCCGTCGAAGATTCGTCGGGAATGCGGCGGAAGAAAAGGTTTGGTTCGCTTAGCACTATTTCAGGCTCGGTTTTCTCGCTTTTCCTCAGCATTTCAACGTTTGAGAACAGCATTGACACCGGCGAACGTTATGCAATTGTTATGCACGTGTCAAGCGTTCATCGGCAACCCGGGCGTTCCAACTGGTATTGCGCCTACACTGACCACGTTGGGAAACGCCATTTCAAGACCACCGGCACGACGAATAAAAAGGAAGCCGAAAGCATTTGTCACCGGCTGCAGGCAACCGCCGACATGGCCCGGTCTGGGCGGCTTACCAGCGATCGTGCGCGCAAGATCATTGAAGGAGCCGTTGCCGAGATGCTCGAAGCTTCCGGTGAGAAATTGGAGAATTCGACCGTCGGAGAATTCCTCGAAGACTGGTTGGTCAAAAAGGAGCCGGAAATTTCGCCTTCAACGTTTGGCTCGTTCCAGGCCATCACACGAAACTTTCTCGAATTCCTCGGCCCGCGGAAGAATGCGAGCATGGCGGCGCTGCGCGTCAGTGACATTCAGGATTACCGCGCGCACCTTGCCAAACGATTTTCCAGCGGTTCGGTGAATAATCATCTCAAGATGCTTCGGCTTGCGCTCAATGTTGCCGTCGCTCGGAACCTCATCGACCGAAACCCCGCGGAATTCGTCGAGAATCTGGCCAGGGACGATAAGCACAACCGCCGGCCGTTCACGGACGAGGAATTGAAAAAGCTCCTCGCCACGGCCAAGGGCGATTGGAAAACCGCTGTTGCCTGCGCGCTCTATAGCGGACAGCGTCTCGGTGATGTCGCGAACCTGGAATGGGGCCAGGTCGATCTCGGGCGTGAGGAGATTGCGCTCCAAACTCAAAAGACGAATCGCCACGTCAACATTCCGATTCCGATTCCCCTGCTCCGCCATTTGAAAAAGCTGCCCCAAGGCAAGCCCGATGAACCAGTGATGCCAGATCTCCACGGCAAGCCGAGCGGTCAGCTTTCGAATCTGTTCTACACGCTGATGATCGAGGCGGGGCTTGTGGCGCCGCGGAAGGATAGAGAGAAGGTGGCACGTAATGGTGAACGGCGCACCGCCAGCCCGCTTTCGTTCCATTGTTTGAGGCATTCGACAACAACGCTGCTCAAATCGGCCGGCGTCCCCGATACGATCGCGCGAGATATTCTTGGCCATGACAGCGTGGCCGCCAGCCGCGGGTATACCCACATCAGCGCAGAAACCAAGCGCGAGGCGCTCAAGACAATTCCCGATTTGCTGTGAGCAAATCCTCCGACCCACTTTTGGAATTAATCAGCCTGCTTTTCGACAACGAGCCGGATCCTCGCAAACGATTTGCAGTCTTGTTCGCATGGTCAAAGGCCGTCTTCGAATTGAGTCAAACTCAAAAAACCGCGCAGTTTTCAGTTTTTGTAGCCGCGGCAGCTTTTGCAAACTTTTGCATCGGCAGAGAGATGCTCGCGCTCAAGACGACACCCAAGCGAATTCTGAAATCGAAAACAGAAGCTCAGCGCTGGACTTGCAGATTTTTCCAGTGGCTCGGGGCTCGGGTCCGGTTTTACGATTACTACAGTCAAAAGCTTTGCCCCGAGCAATCCCATGAGAGAATAGGAGACGCCGCTTTTTGGGGGTTTGTCGCGTCACATCGCGACGCTGTGTCTGACGATGACGTACTGAACTTCATAAAAAGCCTCTCGACTCGATCAGACGCGGAATTTGAAATTTTCAAAAAACAAATGGCCAAGCCAGTCAAGGAACGTTGGCGCTACCCCGAGCTCGACTGTTGGCTGTTTTCAATCTGGCCACTTGTCACCGAATACAAATGGACTTTTCGTGATGCGTGGCTCGTCGCTCAAAGAAAATTTGAAACAAACGACGATTGGAAGGTGATGAAAACCGCCGACGCTTTTGGCGATCACTGCAAGCGAGCGCTTGGTTTGCGTCTGCACAATGCGCCGGACGGCGGACGACCTGAAAACGAAGACCATTTGTCCGAGGCAACGCTACCAGCATTTGCTGAATTAGCGCTTAGAATTCCTTCCGCGTTTTCCCGAAATTAACCGGGGAACGAAAACTTTCCGACACTCCCCCATTCTTTCGTTTGCTGGCGTTTAAAACCGTCGGCAATGAAAACGAACACAGCGTCACAGCCAGCAGTCAGGCCAGAATACCTCAGACTTCCGCCGAGCGGACTCGCCGAGCCAATCACCGGATTGAAGCGCAGTAAGCTCAACGAGTTGATCCTTCCCAGCCCGTTGAATGACTTCAAGCCGCCGGTGAGAAGTGTTTGTTTGCGGAATCGTGGCCAGAAAAAAGGCGTGCGGCTCATCGTCTTCGATTCGCTGATGGAATACCTCCGGGGTTTGGAAACGGATCAGCAGCCAGCCGAACAGGCCGCGCGATGAAACGCGTTCGCAGATCGGTTTCCAGTTTGCGTCAGCCGGAGCCGGAGTCTGCATCATCTCGTCCGTGGCGCCGCCGCAAGCCTCACTCCGAATTCGATCCAGCCGCGCCGATCGAGCATTTCCTACCGGAGCAAATCGAGGCGCGGATCCAGGCGGCGTTACACCCAAAAAAATAAAGGACCGAGCGCGTTAACGCTCGGCCCCGAATCAAAACCGCCAAGATGAAAAGCCAATATCCGAAATCGGCTGATGCGTCAAGCCAAGTAGGAGGCCCGCAATGAGCGAGCCTGGAAAGTATTTCACATTCCCGCTTTGTCTACTGGCCTTCGGACACAACGAGCGCGAGCGACTCGAATATATCCTGTGCCATTCTGTAATGCGCGTTGGTTTCGAACGCCACGATACCGGCAACGGTGAAACGTTGGCCAACGAATATCTGGCCAACAATCCACGACCGGTTGGTTTCAGCAAATCCAGAACTGCGGATGTGGCCGCGCTCGCCGGCGCGCGGCTGCTCAATGTATCGATCGCGGATGTTCAATCTCTGATTGTGAGAGACGAAGCTACCCGTCGATTTACGTCGGATTTCGAGGCGAGACATGGCCGCGATGCGCTGGTGATGATCTCGACGAAGATTTTTGGGGAATGCCATAATGAAGGCGATCCGCCGTATCGCATGTTCGCAACTCTCTCGGCGGTGCTTTCGGTTATCGGAAGTAAGACGAAGCCAACGCTGATCGTCCGAGCCATGGTACGAGCGAGGCAGCTCGGCTATAAGACGCCGCAAGTCATGGCCGCCGAAATATCGAAGCGAACCGATGGCACCGCTCCGTTGAGCGAACAACAAATTCGTGATGCACTCGATTGGCTTGAGTTGCGCGGGTTAATCGTGCGGACGCAGGCGAACCGGCGCCACGTTTACTTTTCAACAACCGACGATCACGAAACGCTTATCGCCCGGGTGAAAGCGATGAACGAGGCGGCGGACAAGGTCGCATCCGCCAGACAACGCGAACGGGAATTACTCGACCGTAGGAAAGGGAAAGCTCTCGGGAACCACAACGGAACCACTCGGGAACCACTTAAAAAGAAACAGCCAAAAAAGAACCACTCGGGAACCACTTTAAAAGAAGGAACCACAACGGAACCACTCGCGGAACCACTGGGAGAACCACTCGCGGAACCGCTAAATCAGATACCTTTAATTAAATCCCTTTTATCAGATACCTTTAAAGACAGCTCTCCACGCGCGCGCGAGGCGGACTCGAAGGCACCAGCAGAGCCGACCGAGCCAACACCGGCGCCGACACCTGAACCGCCAGCAGCACCACCACCACCGCCCGCACCACCAACAGTCCAAGACGTAGCCAACTTCCTGGCGGGCTTCCGCAAGGGCGCGGAACGATTCGCCGCACGGTTCCATGACGAAGGCGAAGCGGCACTGTGGCAATTCAACGGCGCAGGCGATTGGCGGATGGCCGCGGCGCGACACGTCGATAAAGCAATCAGAGAAGAGCGTCAGCAACGTGCGCACGATCAACTCAATGGCACCAGCGAATGAGCAAGGCCGAACCAGATTACCTGCTCCGCTTGCGACCAATCCCTGGCAGTTGGCGCACCGCGCCAGTGCTGCGACTCCGAGCCGCACTGAAGCGATTGAGCAGGGATTACGGTTTGCGTTGCGTCTCTTGCGAACCGGACCCTGCCAGCAGTAAGACCGCGACGATGACTAATGACAGCAAAGCTACGTGAATGATTTTCAGAAAGGATTTTAGATTTATGACCAACCTGAGCGTAAACCCAGAGTTTCGTGACCTGATTCCGCCTTTGTCGGCCGAAGAGCTGGCGCAACTCGAAACGAACATTCGAGCCGACGGCTGCCGCGATCCGCTCGTCACTTGGAACGGAACGCTACTTGACGGACACAATCGCTATGCGATTTGCCAGAAGCACGGGATTGAATTTCGCACCCAAGCGATCCAGTTGCAGGACGAAGACGCGGCCAAAGTGTGGATCATTAGAAACCAGTTTGGCCGGCGCAATATCACGCTCGCGTCACGCTGTGAATTGGCGGAGAAGCTGGCCGAAGCGCTCCGGCCAAAGGCCAGGGAGAATCAAAAGGGGTTCAAGGGAAATCAACACACTGGTCCTTTGCCAATATTGGCGAAAGACCAAGCAACCATTGACACCCGCGAACAGGCGGCCAAGGAAGCCGGTGTTTCGCACGGGTCGCTGGCGGCCTTCCGTTTCCTGAAGGCCAATGCCGAGCCGGAGGAATTGGCGGAGCTGAAACGCGACCCGAATGCCAAGCTACACAAGGTGGCCAAAACGGTTAGAGAGCGGAAGGCAAAGGCAGGCCGCCAAGCGCAGCGCACCGAAGCTGCAAAGAATACTGCGCTGGATGACCGCATTATCGTTGGCGACTTCCGCGAGCACGCGGACAGGATTGCTGACGGCTCGCTGTCTCTCATCTTCACCGATCCGCCGTATGATCGCGAGGCGTCCAAGCTGTTGCCAGCGCTGGCGGAATTTGCTGAAGAGAAGTTGGCCGAAGGCGGTTCGCTCATTTTCTATCTTGGCCAGACACAGCTGCCAGCCGTCATTAACGCCTTCCTGCCAGCGTTCACTTCGGGACCGGTTGCCGGGAAGCTTCGCTATTGGTGGACGATTGCATGCGTCCATTCCGGCAAATCAAACGTCATGCGCGAATACGGAATCCGCAACGGCTGGAAGCCGGTCCTATGGTTTGTCAAAGGCACGCGTGACGACAATAGCGTCATGGTCAGCGACGTGATGAGCGGCGGCCAGGAGAAAACGCACCACGATTGGCAGCAATCACAGAGCGAAGCCGAATACTGGATTGAAAACCTATGTCCGAAGGACGCCATTGTCTGCGACCCGTTTTTAGGCGGCGGGACGACTGGCGCCGCGGCGGAAAAGCTGAATCGTAAATGGATTGGATTCGAGATTGACCCTGAGACGGCCAGGATCGCAAGCCAAAGGATCAACTCGGCACCGCACGAATCAGCGCTGGACCAAGCCAGGACACCGGCCGAGCTCGACACGTTGCGCCACGACCGGACGGCGCACCAAAACAAGGCAGCATGATTGGATCAGAGTTTCTAATGCACTTGGAGATTGCAGTAGGCACTTCGTTCCTGGTGGTCGAGGGGCAATCGCCTTGGATCGTTCCATGTGGAACTTGTTGCCTAGTAGCATGGGTGCAGGCACCCACTACCCACCCGGTAAGGAATCTTTTACCGGTAAGAGATTGCCGACCAGGTTCCATGCGGCCTTCTCGCATTTATGACCCGCCAAAAAATGCAAAAACGCGCGCAGAAAGTTGATTTTCCATGAAAAAATCCAGAGCAATCAAATCGAAACAAACCAAACCGAAACGACAACGGAAGCGAGCGCCGC
>ORJL010720104.1_pt1 | contig 40901 bp, 45 predicted proteins | sample 1779941 | NCBI WGS metagenome assembly ORJL01 (sample SAMEA104232317, study PRJEB22302) | groundwater metagenome | biome: forest; feature: aquifer; material: groundwater | place: USA | collected 2011-08-07 | depth 5.8 m | reverse complement strand
ATTTTCGCCTTTTGTGGTAAAATCTTTTATTGCCGCAAAATAGTTTTGCCGAGGTAGCTCAGTGGTAGAGCGCGGCCCTGAAAAGGCCGGCGTGGGGAGTTCGATTCTCTTCCTCGGCATTTAAAATAAAAAAAAGCCGTCCACCAACGAACCATTGGCGGACGGCTTTTTGTTTTGGCTATATTATAGTTATGCTTTAGTTACATTGGTGGCTTGTTCGCCTTTAGGGCCATTCGTTACCTCAAACTCTACTTCCTGGCCTTCCTCTAAAGTTTTGTAGCCATCACCTTTGATTGCGCTGTAATGCACGAAAACGTCTTTGCCGGCATCTGAAGTGATGAACCCATATCCCTTTTGATTGCTGAACCACTTTACTTTACCTTTTGCCATATTGCTACTACTCACCTCCCTCACATAATAAAAAAGCCGTAAAGCGTTGTCTGTTATCTTTGCTTTACGGTTTTTCTTGAATTGCGATTTTCTTTTTTCACTTGTTTTGTTCTTAAACACCTTCAATGTAACATGTTTTGTGGTTTTGTCAATATATTTTTTAATTTCCACTTCCTTTTTATTTGCCGGTATTAGGTATTTCTGTTATAATACGGTTTCTAATGAAGGGGAAACGATGATAGAGCGATACAGTTTGCCGCAAATGTCTGCCATTTGGCAGGATAACAATAAATTCCGCATTATGCTGGATATCGAGCTGGCTGTCTGTGAAGCCCAGTCTAAATCCGGCCTTATACCTAAAGACGCCTTATCAAGGTTAAATAAAAAAGCCCGCTTTAATGTCGAACAAATCAAAAAGATAGAAGAAAAGACCCAGCATGATATTGTGGCTTTTGTCACCAATGTCAGCAAATATATAGGACCCGATGCCAAATACCTGCATATGGGGCTTACTTCTTCTGACCTGTTGGATACTACGCTTGGCCTGCAATTAAGGCAAGCCTCGGATATATTATTGGATGACCTGGATAAGACCCTTAAATTATTGGCCAAAAAAGCCAAGCAGTATAAGAATACGGTTTGCATGGGCCGCACTCATGGCGTGCATGCTGAGCCGAATACCTTTGGCCTTAAAATGGCGCTTTGGTATGAGGAAACCAAAAGGAATATAGAGCGGCTTAATCAGGCTAAAGAAGGCATTTCGGTGGGCAAGATCTCAGGAGCAGTCGGTACATACTCAAATATTGACCCTAAAGTTGAGTCCTACGTTTGTAAAAAACTCGGGCTTAAACCGGCAAAAATCTCAACTCAGATTATTCAACGCGATGTCTATGCGCAATATATGGCGGTTTTGGCGGTTATCGGCTCATCACTAGAAAAATTTGCTACTGAAGTAAGACATTTACAGCGCACAGAAGTTTTAGAAGCAGAGGAACCATTTGGCAAGGGTCAAAAAGGCTCATCAGCTATGCCACATAAAAGAAATCCGGTGGTCTGTGAAAGGATCTGCGGGTTAAGCCGTATCTTGCGCGCAAATTCCCTTGTTGCCATGGAAAATGTTTCATTGTGGCATGAGCGCGATATCAGTCATTCTTCCGCCGAGCGGGTGATTATCCCGGATTCAACTATTCTTTTAGATTATATGCTGCATAAATTTAATTTTGTTATTGAGGGGCTTTTGGTTTATCCTGAGAATATGATGGCAAATATAATCAGGTCAAAGGGTTTAATATTTTCACAACGTGTGCTTTTGGAGTTGATGCATAAAGGGTTAACCCGGCCCAAGGCCTATGATTTAGTGCAAAGATGCGCCATGCAGGCCTGGCGTGGCACGAAAAGTTTTAAGGATAATTTATTAGAAGATAATGACGTAACTAAATATCTCTCCTCCAAAGATATGGATAAGATATTTGATCTGAATTATTATCTGCGCAACGTCAACAAGATATTCAAGCAGATCGGCCTATAAATATGGTAATAATCTTAAGTTTTGCTATAGCAGGTTTTCTGCTTGGGCTTGCCTACGTCATAATCAAAAGAAAAATAAACCTCGGGGTTGTCTTAAATGCCGCTTTGTTGGGTTTATTATCCGCAGGCGCATGGAAGATAATAAAGGAATATAAAAATAAAAACAGGAGGCAGGAATGGCGATAGTAATGATGTTGATCATAGGTTTTGTAATCGGCATTATTCTTGTTCAGGTGGGCAAAACCGGTTCTTTAAAACCTGTAATATTTACGACGGTGATTGGCTTAATTATCGGTATCGTGTTTAGCGCAGTAAGAGTTGTTCCTGCCGGCTATGTCGGCGTGGTGGATACTTTTGGGCAAGTGGCTGACAGGCCATTAAACAGCGGTATCAATTTCGTTAATCCTTTGTCACGTATTATTTATATGTCTATCAGGACTCAAGAAGATAAAGAAACTATGAGTGTTCCTTCCAAAGAAGGGTTGAATATATCTTTGGATATTTCAGTTTTGTATAAACTTGACCCTGCTAAAGCCGTAGATATTTATAAGACAGTAGGCTGGGATTATCAAAGCGTGATTCTTTTGCCTCAATACCGCGCGGCGGCTCGTGGCGTAACTGTAGCGCATGAAGCTAAAGCTCTATATACTTCTGAAAGAGAAATGCTTTCCCAGTCGATCCAGGAGTCTTTAAGCAACTTAATTGCGGGCAGGGGTGTTATTGTTGAGCGTATATTGCTTAGGGCGATGACTCTTCCTCCCATGGTAAGTGGCGCTGTTGAACAGAAATTAAAAGCTGAGCAGGAAGCAGAGCGAATGAAGTTTATATTGCAGAAAGAACAGCAGGAAGCGGAGAGAAAAAGAGTAGAAGCCGCCGGTATTCGTGATGCCCAGGGGATTATAGACCAGAGTTTGACTTCGCAATACTTGCAGTATCTTTGGATAAATACTTTAAATCAGAATCCTAATGTTATATATGTAGCTACTGAGGCGAATATGCCGATGGTTAGGGCTATAAACCCGGATGATGAAAATTTACGTAAAAAACCTGCTTTACCTAAGGAACAAAAATAATAAGGAATTGGAGTATTAATGCTTTGGCACATTGAGGTAAAAGATAAAGAAGGCATTTTTGATGCGGTCGGCGAAGGTATCCAGAAAGATATCCTGGACTTGGGAATTAATGCCGTAAACAAAGTGCGGTTTATCCAGGTCTATGTCGTACGCGGAAACCTTATTGACAGTCAGGTCAAAGAAATCTGTGAAGAGCTTTTGGTGGATAAGATTGCTCAGGATTATTCGGTAAATAAACCGATTGTTACGCCGAATGCCAATTCCGGCGAATATGTGGTTGAGGTCACCTATAACCCCGGGGTCATGGATCCATCCGAAGAATCAATATTAAAAGGGATAAAAGATTTAGGCATCCAGGGAGTAATGGCAGTCAAGACCGCCAAGAAGTTTTTTATCAAAGGAAAAATTACTCCGGAGCAACTCGCGACAATATCCGATAAACTTCTTTATAATAAATTAATCCAACATATCGTTGACCCTAACCTGCCGCGTTCTTCTTACTTTGCTTCTGCAAACATCGATTATCAGTTTAAGAAATCCGAAGTGGATTTACTGCATGCCTCGGATAAAAAACTCCATGAAATAAGCCTGCACGGACAGCTTTTCTTAAACCTCAATGAAATGCGCCAGATAAAGAATTATTTTAAGAGCTTAAAACGCAATCCCACTGACTGCGAGCTTGAGACCATCGCCCAGACCTGGTCAGAGCATTGTTGGCATAAAACTTTCCGCGGGAAAATTAAATATACCGAAGAGCTCTCCGGGCAAAAAGAAAAACGTAAGGCTTTATTGATCGATAATCTTTTGAAATCCACGATCATGAAAGCCACTAAGGAATTAAATAAACCTTGGTGCGTTTCGGTTTTTAAAGATAATTCGGGAGTCATTCGTTTTGACGAAGACAGTAATGTCTGTTTTAAGGTTGAGACTCATAACCACCCTTCTGCCTTAGAGCCTTTTGGCGGGGCAAACACCGGAATCGGCGGGGTAATCCGTGACCCGTTAGGAACGGGCCTGGGCGCAAAGCCGATTTTAAATACCGATGTATTTTGTTTTGGCCCGGTGGATTATCCTTTTGATAAATTGCCTGAAGGAGCACTGCATCCAAAGAGAGTAATGAAAGGCGTGGTTTCCGGAGTGCGTGATTACGGAAATAAAATGGGTATTCCGACCGTAAACGGCGCGGTTTTATTTCATGACCGTTTTGTAGGTAACCCTCTGGTATATTGCGGGACTGCCGGTATTATGCCGAAGAATAAATGTTTTAAGAAGGCAGAAAAAGGTGATTTGGTAGTCGTCATCGGAGGCAGGACCGGGCGTGACGGAATTCATGGCGCGACATTCTCTTCGGGCGAGCTCACCCATCAGTCGGAGAAAATTTCAGGGGGCGCGGTCCAGATAGGAAACCCGATCCAGGAAAAAAAGATCGTTGATACTCTTTTGGCTGCGCGTGACGCAGGATTATACAACGCCTTGACGGATTGCGGAGCCGGCGGCCTTTCAAGCGCTGTGGGTGAAATGGGCCAGGATTTAGGCGTACGTGTTGACTTGGATAAGGTACCTTTAAAATACCGCGGTTTATCATATACCGAAATTTGGATATCGGAATCCCAAGAGAGGATGGTTTTAGCTGTTTCGAAAAATAACATCCGGGAGTTAACGGAAATTTTTGAAAAAGAGAATGCCGAAGTGGCAGTAATCGGTGAATTTACCACTACCAAGAAGTTACAACTTTATTATAGAGAAAACTTAGTTTGTGATTTGGATATGCGTTTCTTGCATGAAGGGCTGCCGGATACGGTAAAAGAAGCAGTTTATACTCAAACTCATCACAGGGAACCGCATTTACATTCGGAAAAAGATTTAAGCGGCTACCTGGAAAAATTATTAAGCCATTATGATATCTGTTCAAAAGAATGGATAATCCGCCAGTATGACCATGAAGTGCAGGGCGGTTCCGTGCTTAAGCCTTTAGTGGGCATTGCTAATGACGGGCCATCGGATGCAAGTGTGGTGCGCCCCAAGTTAGATTCGCTTAAAGGGGTTATTGTTTCAAATGGCATAAATTTCCGTTTCGGATTAATTGATCCGTATTGGATGGCCGGTTCTTGTATTGACGAAGCCTTGCGCCAGGTAATTGCCGTCGGAGGGTCATTGAAAGAAACAGCGATCCTGGATAATTTCTGCTGGGGTAATCCCGATAAACCGGATAGGCTTGGAAGCTTAGTCCGGGCTTCTTATGGTTGCTATGATGCGGCAAAAATATATGGCGTGCCGTTTATATCCGGGAAAGACAGTTTGTATAATGAATACAGGATAGAAAATCAATCACTGTCTATACCCGGGACATTATTAATCTCCGCAATTTCCGTCATGGATGATGTCCGTAAAACAGTTTCGATGTATGCGAAGAAACCGGGGAATCTAATTTATGTTGTGGGTATGACCCGGGAAGAATTGGGCGGTTCGCATTATTATGATTTATTGGGCTTTTTAGGCAATGGTGTGCCTAAAATATATCCTCAAGAAGCATTGGTTAATTTCAGTGTTTTAAGTAAAGCCACTTCTTTAGGGGTTGTTGAGTCTATACATGATTGCTCTGAAGGAGGCATTGCGGTAAGTGCCGCGGAAATGGCATTTTCAGGCGGGCTAGGGATGAACATTTTCTTAAAAGAAGTTCCTTACCAGGGTAACTCGCGCAATGACCTAATCGCTTTCTCAGAATCAAATTCGCGTTTTATCGTGGAAATCGATAAAAAGAACCAAAATAAATTTGAAGGATTGCTTAAGGGTATTAATTTTGGGTTAATCGGCTGTGTTTCCAAAGATAAAGGTTTTAAAGTTTACGGCTTAGATGGTAAAGTTTGCGTAAATTCGGATGTGATAAATCTAAAAGAAGCGTGGCAGAAACCTTTGAGGTGGTAGATGAGAAAGAACTATAAAATAGTCAAGCAGGATTTTACTGCTGAAGATCCCTGGAGGATATTCAGGATACTTTCTGAGTTTGTCGAGGGGTTTGAAGAGCTTTCTCAGGTCGGTAAGGCTGTAACTATTTTCGGTTCTGCCAGAACCCCAGCCGATAATAAATATTATAAATTAGCCGAAGAAATAGCTTATCTTATGGCGAAAGAAGGTTATGCTGTGATCACCGGAAGCGGTCCAGGCATAATGGAGGCAGCTAATAAAGGAGCCAGGAGAGCAAAGGGCCATTCTATAGGTTTAAATATTCAACTTCCCATGGAACAAAGGGCTAATCCATATGTCGATACACTAATAGAATTCCGTTATTTTTTTATCCGTAAAGTCATGTTTGTCAAATATGCCAAGGCTTTTATTATTATGCCCGGAGGCTACGGAACATTAGATGAGTTTACCGAGGCCATTAATTTGATCCAAACCGGGAGGATCCCGCGTTTCCCGGTAGTTATATTCGGTAAGGAATATTGGGCCGGCATGCTTGATTGGCTAAAAGATACGGTTTTAAAACATGCTAATATCAGTAAAGGAGACCTGGATTTATTCAAAGTAACCGATGACCCTAAAGAAGTGGTCAGGATCATAAAAGAATTCTATGCGAAAACCTAAGGTCTGTATATTAAGAACTGCCGGGACTAACTGTGATATGGAAACTGCCTTTGCTTTTGTTAAAAGCGGGGCGGAAACAGAGTTAGTTCATATCAATAGCCTGATTAACGAGCAGAAGAAGCTGGATGATTTTCATATTTTGGCTTTACCAGGCGGTTTTACTTATGGCGATGATGTGGCCGCTGGAAAAATCCTCGCCAATGAATTGAAATATAAATTAGGAGAAAGCTTAAGGAAGTTTATTCTCCAGAAAAAACTAATTATCGGTATATGCAATGGTTTTCAGATTCTAGTTAAAAGCGGGCTCTTGCCTTTTAGCTCGGAATTATCCATGAAAACAAGCCTGATCATTAATGATTCCGGTAAATTCGAAGACCGCTGGATTTATTTAAGGGCCAAAGACAAGAAATACAAATCGCATTGCGTATGGGCTAAAGGTTTGCCGGAAGTTATTTATCTGCCTATTGCCCACGGAGAAGGTAAATTTGTGGTTAAAGACAAAAAGGTTTTTGACCAGCTTAAGGATAATGGCCAGATCGTATTCACATATTCTAAAGAAGACGGCTCAAAGCCTAAAGGTTACCCTGATAACCCCAACGGTTCACTTTGCGATATCGCAGGCATATGTGATGAAACCGGCAGAATACTCGGCCTTATGCCGCATCCGGAAAGGCACTTAGAAATATTTCAGCATCCGCGGTATCATTTAAACAAAAATAAAAAAGAAGGCGACGGGCTGCAAATTTTCCGAAACGGGGTTGAATATGCGAGGAGACATCTTTAAATGGCTATAACTTATAAAAAATCAGGGGTAGATATCGGTAGTGCCTCGGTTTTTAAACAACAGATAAAGCCGATGCTGCGTAAGTCTTTCCGTCCGGAAGTCTTAAAAGATATCGGAGGTTTCGGAAGTTTTTTTGAGCTTTCTAAGAAAAATTACAAAAAACCGGTTTTGGTCTCTTCTGCCGACGGAGTAGGGACAAAATTAAAGATAGCAGTATTGGTTAATAAGCACGATAAAGTGGGTATTGATGCCGTAGCTATGAATGTGAATGATATTCTTTGCACCGGGGCTGAGCCGCTTTTTTTCTTGGATTACATCGCGTATAGCAAATTAGATAATGAAGTGTTGTCTAATATTATTAAAGGTATTAATGACGGCTGCATAGAGTCAGGATGTGCTTTGATTGGCGGTGAAACCGCGCAGATGCCGGATATGTACGAAAAAGGCGAGTATGACCTGGCGGGTTTTTGCGTAGGTGTAGTTGAGAAAAATAAGATTATTGACGGTTCGAAAATAGAAAGTGGTGATTTGGTCATCGGGTTGGAGTCAAGCGGGATCCATTCTAACGGTTACTCTCTGGTCAGGAAAGTATTTTCTCTGGCGGAATTAAAAAGAATGAGTAACGAATTACTTAAACCCACCCGCATATATGTCAAGCCGTTAATTTCATTGCTTAAGGATAGAGAGATTGATTCCAAGTCAATGATAAAAGGCATCTCGCATATAACCGGAGGGGCTTTTTACGATAAAATCAGCCGGATCCTCCCGGACAATATAAATGTGCGGATAAATAAAAGTTCCTGGAATGTCCCTGAGATTTTTCGTTTAGTGCAAATAAAAGGTAAAGTCCCGGAAAGAGAAATGTTTCATACTTTGAATATGGGTATTGGTATGGTTTTGATCGTTCATCCGGAGCATGCCCGTGCGGTAGTTGTTAAACTCTCCAGGTTAAAAGTTAAATCCTGGATTATCGGGCAGGCTATTAAAGGACAAAAAGAAGTTGAGTTGGTGTAACTAGATTGTTTATTTGTACCTGCGGCGGAGTTTCGCTGGATAAGAAATTAATGTACTTAAGGAGGTAGATATGAATTTGTTCTTTGTTTCGTTATTCTTCGGGGGTTTAATTTTTCTTTTAGGTATTAGGATAGTTCGGCCTACGCATAGGGGGTTAATTGAGAGAATGGGCAAGTATAACCGTTTTGCTATGCCTGGCTTTAGCTGGATTTTTCCATTTATTGAGACCATGTATTTGGTTAACGTGACTGAGCAAATGGTCGATGCTGAACCGCAGGAAATTATTACGAACGATAATTTAAATGCCCGGGTTGATGCACAGGTTTATTTTAAGGTTAAGATTGATGAAGAGAGTGTTAAAAGTACGCAATATAGCGTAAATAATTATCAATGGCAGATAGTAAACTTAGCCAGAACTACATTGAGAAATATTATCGGTACTTTGACTTTGAAATCAGCTAATAGCGAAAGAGGCAAAATCAATTCCGAATTGCATAAAACATTAATGGAAGAGACCGGCAGCTGGGGTATTGAGATTGTCCGCACCGAGTTAAAAGAAATTGACCCGCCAAAGGATGTTCAGGAAACTATGAATAAGGTTGTTAAGGCGGAAAATGAAAAGATAGCCGCGATTGATTTTGCGACTGCAACTGAAACTGCCGCAGATGGCCAGAAAAGAGCCGAGATCAAAAAAGCTGAAGGTATAAAACAGGCAAGGATTTTGCAGGCTGAAGGCGAAGCAGAGGCCATCAAATTAGTTAATGAGGCAGCAGAGCATTATTTCCTCGGTAATGCCCAGGTTTTAAGGAAATTAGAGGCGGTTGAGAAATCTTTGGAACATAATGCTAAGATAGTTATCCCGGCAAATACCGAGCTGGTGAATGTAATTGGCGAGATGGCCGGTATATTACCTTTGAAAAAAGAAGCGAAATAGTAGTGGTGCTAAATGCGTATTTTAGTTATCGGGTCAGGTGGTAGGGAGCATGCGCTAGCCTGGAAATTAGCGCAGTCAAAGCTAGCCGATAAGATCTTTTGCGCACCTGGTAACGCCGGGATTGCCGCGCAGGCAGAGTGCGTAAATATAAAATCCGAAGATGTCCCTGCCTTGCTTGAATTTGTAAAAAAAGAAAAAATAGATTTTACCGTTGTCGGGCCTGAGGCTCCTTTGGCTTTAGGTATTGCCGATGAATTTATTAAAGCCGGATTAAAGATATTCGGACCTTCCCAAAAAGCCAGCCAGTTAGAAGCTAGTAAAGTATTTTCCAAAGAGTTTATGGCAAAATATGAAATCCCAACCGCAAAGTTCGGAGTTTTTACGTCCATCGAAGAAGCAAATAACTATATTGATAAGATCGACGCTCCTTGTGTAGTTAAGGCGGATGGCCTTGCTCAGGGTAAGGGTGTGGTAGTCGCAAAATCCAATCAAGAAGCAAAATCCGCAGTAAGTTCCATGATTAAAGATAGAGCTTTCGGGGAGGCCGGGACAAAGGTGATTGTTGAGGAATGTTTAGTAGGCCAGGAGGCCTCTATTCTTGTGCTTACTGATTCAAAAGACGCGATAATTTTAGCTACCAGCCAGGACCACAAAAGGGTTTTTAATAATGATGCCGGGCCTAATACCGGCGGCATGGGCGCTTATTCGCCTGCCCCGGTTGTGACTGAAACAATAATGAAAGAAATTTCGGGAAAAGTTATTAATCGGACTATGGATGGTTTAAGAAAAGAGGGTATTGAATATAAAGGTATCCTTTATGCCGGGGTAATGATTACTAAAGATGGCCCTAAAGTTTTAGAATATAATGTGCGTTTAGGCGACCCGGAAACACAGGCAGTCCTGCCGCGCATGCAATCGGATTTGCTTGAGGCCATGATTTTAGCTTCCGAAGGCAATTTAAACAAGCTGGTTAAATCCGGCGGAATTAAATGGGACAGCGGAGCTTGTGTTTGCGTGGTTTGTACCTCTAAAGGTTATCCGGGTAATTATGAAAAAGGCAAAGAGATTATAGGTTTAGATGATGCGGCAAAGATTGCAGGGGTGACGGTTTTTCATGCCGGGACAAAGAAAGATGGTAATAAAATCCTGACTGCCGGCGGGCGCGTGCTCGGTGTCGTCGGTTTAGGCAACACTATTAAGGAAGCCATTAATACGGCTTATCACGGAGTCTATAAAATTAATTTTGAAGGCATGCATTTTCGCAGCGATATAGGGAATAAAGCGTTAAAATGAAGTTTCCGCATAGTTATAAGAAGCTCACGGAGATTTTTAAAAAATCCGGTGTTCCTGGCATTAATGAATTCTCCGGAGAGTATTCGGTAGATATGTTAAGCGGCCTGCCCAGTTTAAAAATATTCGGGCACCGTAAAGTTTTCCAAGCGCGAAATGGCGTAAAAGTTTCAGGATATAATGTGATCTTTAAAAACCTGGCCTGGGGCAAATTTATTTTGCAAGAAGGGTTTTGCCCGGAGATAGATTCGTTGGCGGTTATAGAAATTAACTATAACAGCTCGCAGAACTCTTTTCTTACTAAACCGATATTCGACCAGTTAAGGGTTGTTGAGGAAGGCAAGATTTATTTAGGCAGGTTTAATTATTTTTTATTCGGTAAATTGCATTTTTTCGGTTATTTTAGTTTGGAGAAGATTAAAACGGAGGGTCTATGAGCAAGCCGGTTATAAGTATAATTATGGGCAGTCAGTCAGATTTAGAAACAGTCCAAGGCACGGCAGATTTATTAAAGGAATTTTCCGTGGGATTTGAAGCCAGGGTTTTATCGGCACACCGGACTCCTAAGGAATTGGCAAAATACGTTGAAGATTCGACTAAAAAAGGGATAAAAGTTTTTATTGCTGCTGCCGGAGGAGCTGCTGCTTTGGCAGGGGTAGTTGCTGCGCATACAATAGCCCCGGTAATCGGGATTCCTATCGAGACTTCAAGCCTTAAAGGCATGGACTCGCTTTTGTCTACAGTCCAGATGCCTGCCGGGATCCCTGTGGCATCTATGGGTATCGGAAAATCCGGAGCAAAAAATGCGGCATTGTTTGCTTTAGAAATACTGGGTGCATCCGATAAAATTATCGCCGCCAAGCTTCTTAAATACAAAGATACAATGCGTGCAAATATTAAGAAAATAAAAATTAAGGTATGATTCAAACCAAAATCGTTAAATTAGACCCTCAAAGGCCTGACCAGGATTTGTTGCGCCAGGCAGGAAATATTGTTAAAAATGGCGGGCTGGTTATTATTCCTACTGAGACAGTTTATGGGATAGCCGCAGACGGTTCTAATAATCAGGCTTTAGAAAAGCTATATCGTATAAAAAACAGGCCCCGTGAAAAACTTTTTTCTTTGCATATATTTAAAAAGGAGACCATGGAAGATATGTGCAGGGATATACCGGTTTCAGCCTATAAGTTAGCGGATAAATTCTGGCCCGGACCGCTAACCATGATATTAAAATCAAAAGACGGCAGTACCATCGGCATGCGTATGCCGGATAATGACGTAGCTCTAAGGGTAATTGCGTTGTCGGCTGTCCCGGTGGTTTGCCCTTCTGCGAACCTTTCCGGAAAACCCGCACCGGTAAATTTTGAGGACGCAATCAAGGATTTAAACGGATTGGTGGATTTAGCTATTGATACAGGTAAGGCTAAATTGGGGAGTGAATCTTCGGTTGTGGATTTGACAAATGAAGGATTCAAGATTTTACGGGAAGGAGCAGTAAGAAAAGAAGACATAGAAAGTACAATTAACAAAAAGGTCGTGCTTTTTGTTTGTACGGGTAATTCTTGCCGTTCGGTGATGGCAAAGGCGCTTTTGGAAAAGAAATTAAAAGAAATTGGCCGCAGTGATGTTGAGGTTTTATCTGCCGGGATAATGTTGGCAACCGGGATGGGCGCCACTCAGGAAACCAGGGATGTACTTTTAAAAGAAGGCATGGATGTTTCCGCGCATCGTTCGCAAAAAATAAGCCGGGAAATGCTAAATAGATCAGATTTGATATTGGTCATGGAGAGGGTGCATGAAGAGAGCGTCTTGCGTTTATGCCCGCAAGTAAAAAACAGATTGTTTTTACTTAAGGAATTTGCTAATGTAAAAGATACTAGTTTAGAGATTCCTGACCCTATAGGTAAAGGGTTAGACTATTATCAGGACACCGTATATATTATAAGAGGGGCTGTAGAAAGGATAAGTAAGATAATATGATAAATATTGTCATTGCTTCAGACCACGCAGGTTTTGCGTTAAAAGAAAAATTACGCGCTTACTTAGCTAAAAAAGGTTTTACGGTCAAAGATTTGGGCACATATTCCGAAGATAGGTGCGATTACCCGGTTTATGCCGCGTCTTTGGCCTCTTTAATCTCAAAAAGAAAGTATAAAGAAGGCATATTGATTTGTGGCAGCGGGATAGGCGTTTCTATCGTCGCCAATAGATTCCCGGGGGTGCGCGCGGCATTGTGTTATAATGTAGCTGCCGCAAAATTATCCAGAGAGCATAATGATAGCAATGTTTTAGTTTTAGGCTCAAGATTGGTTGAGCCAGCGTTAGCCAAAAAGATCGCCGGTGTTTGGTTAAATACAGAGTTTAGCGGAGGAAGGCATAAGAGGCGCCTGAATTTAATAAAAAAAATCGAGAAGGAGTTAAAGAAAAAATGAAGTATTTAAAGTCTACAGACCCCGAGATTCATGATGCCATAAGGCATGAACTAAGAAGGCAACAGGAGAATTTAGAACTTATAGCTTCGGAGAATTTTACCTCTGAATCTGTTTTGGAAGCCCAGGGCTCAGTCCTTACCAATAAGTACGCCGAAGGTTATCCTAACCGCCGATGGTACGGAGGTTGTGAGTATGTGGATAAGGCAGAAGCGCTGGCCATCGAAAGAGTAAAAGCATTATTTGGCGCAGAATATGCTAATGTTCAGCCGCATTCCGGTTCCAGCGCGAATATGGCGGTATTTTTTGCGGCACTTAAGCCGGGGGATCCTTATCTAGCTATGGATTTAGCCTGTGGCGGTCATCTTTCCCATGGGCATCCGAATAACTTTTCAGGGATGTTCTATAAACAAATTCCTTACGGGGTAATCCGGGAAACCGAAACCATTGATTATGGTCAGGTAGAGTCTTTAGCGCTTGAGCATAAACCAAAAATGCTCCTGGCTGGTGCTTCGGCATATCCCAGAGAAATAAATTTCAAGAGGTTAAAAGAAATATGCGATAAAGTAGGCTGTCTTTTTTTTGTGGATATGGCTCATATCGCCGGGCTAGTTGCGGCAGGGATTCATCCATCGCCGGTTCCTTATGCTGATTTTGTTACTTCAACAACTCATAAAACGCTTAGAGGCCCGCGCGGCGGGTTTATTTTGGCAAAAAAAGAATTTGGTAAAAAAATTGATTCTTTAGTATTCCCCGGGATGCAAGGAGGGCCTTTAATGCATGTAATCGCAGCTAAAGCTGTGGCTTTTAAAGAGGCACAAACCGATTCTTTTAAAGCTTATCAGCGGCAGATCGTAAAAAATAGCCAGCGCCTGGCATCAGGCTTGCAGGAAAAAGGTTTTCGCATTGTAAGTGGTGGCACAGACAACCATATGATGCTGGTTGATTTAACTTCCAAAAATATCACCGGAAAAGAATCGCAGGATCTATTGGGCACGGTAAATATTACCGTGAACAAAAATTTGATTCCTTATGATCCGCTTCCCCCCGGTTCTGCCAGCGGTATACGCCTGGGAACTCCCGCTATTACGACCAGAGGATTAAAAGAAGCAGAGATTGATTTGGTAGCGGATATGATTAATCGGGCAATTGAATCCAGGAACAATGCCCAGGAATTGGCTAAGATAAAGGATGACGTTATAAAATTAACCAAGAAATTTCCTCTTTATTCTGACTTATGATGAAGAAAAAACATATTGATAAAAGAATTAGCTGGGATGAGTATTTTATACAGATTGCTCATTTGGTTTCTCAAAGGAGCACATGCCTTCGCCGTAAAGTAGGGGCAGTGATTGTTAAAGATAAGAGAATGTTGGCCACCGGATATAATGGAGCGCCTTCAGGTCTTGCGCATTGCCTTGATATAGGTTGTTTACGTGAGAAGCTAAAGATACCTTCGGGTGAACGCCATGAGCTTTGCCGTGGGCTTCATGCCGAACAAAATGCAATAATTCAGGCTTCTTTATACGGAATAAGCGTAAAAGACGCGACTTTCTATGTTACTAATCAGCCTTGTATCATATGCGCAAAAATGCTTATTAACGCCGGGATAAGGGAAATTGTGATTGCTGCCGGGTACCCCGATAAAATGGCCATGGATTTTTTAAAAGAGGCAAAAATCAAAGTCAGGAATTTAGGAGAAAGAAACAAATGAAGTGTCCGTATTGCGCGCATAAAGAAGACCGGGTGGTAGATTCCCGCGCTACCCAGGACCAGGTGGCAATCCGGCGCCGGCGCGAATGCCTGGAATGCGGAAAGCGTTTTACTACTTATGAATATATAGAGGATGTTTCTTTAATGGTTATTAAAAAAGACGGCCAACGCCAGGCATTTGACCGTAAAAAACTTCTTTCCGGGATTATGAAGGCTTGCGAAAAAAGGCCGGTTAGTATTGATAAGATGGAGGAGATTGTAAATCAGACAGAGCGTTTTTTACAAAAAAAACCCGACCGGGAAATTCCTTCTTCTAAAATTGGCGAGTTGGTTATGGAAAAATTAAAATCGCTTGATGATGTAGCTTATGTAAGATTTGCTTCGGTTTACCGCCAGTTTAAGGATGTTGGGCAATTCATGGCAGAATTAAGTGGGATTTTGAATAAAGATAAGGCCAAGAAAAGTAAAAAGGGGTAACTTGTGGTTGAAATGGAGCTGAGTAAAATAGTTATTGATGAGAAAAGGCATGATCAGCTCATTGTTTTAAAAGAAAAAGACGGCCAGAAGATATTGCCTATTGTTATCGGTTTAAACGAAGCTTCGGCAATAAAATTAAAAATCAGCGGCTTTACCCCGCCTAGGCCTTTGACGCATGACCTGTTGTATACTGCGATTACTGACCTGGAAGCAAAAATAGATAAAATCATAATCGATAAATTACAGGATAATACTTTTCACGCCAAAATCGTAATTACTACTGACGGCGGGAAAACCAAGACCATCGATGCTCGGCCTTCGGATAGTATTGCTTTAGCGGTAAGGGCGCATGCTTCGATTTTTGTCGAAGACGATATAATTAAACAGATGGATGTGTTTAATAAAGAAAAGCAATGAGGATAGGCGTCCTTTCCGATACCCATGATAACCTGCCTAAAATAAAAAAAGCTGTTAGTTTTTTAAACCGCAAGAATGTGGATTTTGTGCTGCACGCCGGAGATTTTGTTGCGCCTTTTGTCATTCCTTATTTGGATAAACTAAAGCCTAAGTGGGCGGGAGTTTTCGGAAACAATGACGGCGAAAGAAAAGGTTTGTCAAAAGCTTCAAAAAGGAAAATAAAGGAAGGGCCTTTGCGCATGTCTTTTTCCGGAAAGAAAATCCTCCTGGTGCATGATAAAAGCCTTGTTAATCTGAGAAAAGAAACCGCACAAGTTATAATCTTCGGCCATACACATCGCCCGGAAATCACTAAAACCGACGGCAAACTTTGGTTTAATCCCGGGGAATGTTCCGGGTGGCTAAGTTCTGTTTCTACGGTCGGCATTATCGATTTGTCATCCTTGTCCGCAAAAATTTATAAAATTTAAATTATGGAATATCAGAATATTTGGTTAAAAAATAATCGGTTACTTCTTCAGGAGATACTTAGATTTGCCGATAAGAAGAAAATCAAGCTCTATATTGTCGGCGGAGCTTTAAGGGATATTCTATTAAAGCGAAGAAAAAATAACCCGGATATCGATTTTTGCCTTAAAAAAGGCGCAATAAACTTTAGCCGGGCATTGTCGCGTGAATTAAAATCCGGTTTTGTGGTTCTGGATGCTGAGCATGGCTGCGGCCGGGTCGTCAAGAAAACGCAGGGCGAGATTTATACTTTAGATTTTTCCGATTTCCGCGGAAAAACAATAAATGAAGACCTCTTGCATCGTGATTTGACTATAAACAGCATGGCCTTGGAATTGGATAAGGTTTTAAAAAATTCCGATTTTATGGATTATCTGATCGACCCATATAACGGCAGAAATGACTTGTGCGCAAAAACTATCCGCATGGTAAACAAGAATAGCTTTGATGAAGACCCTTTGAGGATATTGCGGGTTTTTAGTTATGCTTCATTGCTTGGTTTTAAAATTGAAAAACAAACTTTACAGCTTGTCGGACAAAAGCGCAAGCTTATCCTGGATGCTTCTTGGGAAAGAATAAGGGATGAAATATTCAAGGTTTTCTCTTCCGATAAATGCTATGAATATGTAAAACAGCTGGATAATCTGGGGATATTTAAGGTTATTTTCCCGGAGATAATACCGATGGATAAGTTTAAACAAGGCCCGTATCATCATCTTGATGTATGGAAACATAGTATGGAAACCCTCAGGCAGCTTGAGCCTATTTTAAAGAATTTCTTAAGAATCGCGGAACGCTCCAGTTATATTAATGCCGAAATATCTTCCGGGCATAGACGGTACGAATTATTAAAATTAACTGCACTTTTACATGATGTAGGAAAACCCAAAACATTCAGGGTAGAAAAAGGTAAAGTAAAATTTTATGGCCACGATAGAGTAGGCGCGCGCATCCTTGAAACGGTTGCTAAACGTTTACGGCTTTCTCGTGAGGAAGAGCGGATTTTGCGCCTGATGACGATATTTCATCTTCGCCCCGGGTATATGGCTAATAGCCCCTTATTGACCAAAAAAGCAAAATTCAGGTTTTTCCGCGATTGTGCACAGGAATCGGTAAGTATACTTTTATTATCTTTGGCTGATCAGCGTGCGACTAAAGGGTATTTGACGATAGAACGTTGCCGTAAGCGCCATGAAAGGCTTAGCCGTAAGTTAATAAACGAGTATTTTGCCAAGCAAAAAGAAGTAAAGCCAAAGCGCCTGGTAAATGGTAATGATTTAATGCAAAACCTTAGAATAGAACCATCGCCTTTATTGGGTAAATTATTGCGCGAGCTTCAGGAGTTGCAGGCAACCGGTAAGATAAATACCAGAGAAGAGGCGCTAGAAGAAGCGCGGAAATATTTAAAAAAGGTTAAGAAATAAAAAATTCTCTTAAAGATCTAGCCATCTGACAATTGAATAATAAAATTAATCCTGTCAAAATCATATCTTTGATCCGCAAGCAGTATAAACAGTTTAAAGTGCCTTCAGTGACCGAAATTTCGAATTCGGGTAATCCTTATTTAGTATTAATTTCCTGTATTTTAAGCCTGCGGACTAAAGATAAGACCACGATTGAGGCAAGTAAGCGGCTTTTTAAGGTTGCGGATAACCCAAAAGTCATGCTTGGAATGAGTATAGAGCGCCTTATGCGTATAATATATCCTGTGGGTTTTTATCGTAATAAAGCAAAGCAGATCCAGGTTATCAATAAAAAGCTGCTTGAGGAATACGACGGTAAGGTCCCGGATACAATCGATGAGTTGTTAAAATTTAAAGGCGTCGGTAGAAAAACCGCAAATTTGGTTTTAGGTTTAGGTTATAGGATACCTGCAATATGTGTGGATACTCACGTGCATAGAATATCAAATCGTTTAGGTTGGGTCAAAACTTCCGATCCTCAAGACACCGAAGAGCTGCTTAAGCAAATAATATCGGAAAGACTCTGGATAGAATTGAATACTTTGTTGGTTGCTTTTGGCCAGAATGTATGTTTGCCCGTATCGCCTTATTGCAGTAAATGTAAAGTTTTTAAATATTGCCCCAGGAATGGGGTTATTAAATATAGATAATGCAAAAGTTAACTTCAATACTTAAGTTGTGGTTCCCGGTAGTCGGCTGGTGCGCCTTGATTTTTTACTTTTCAGGCATACCAAATTTGAATTCCGGTTTAGGATTCTGGGATATTATATTAAGGAAAATCGCCCATATGACCGAATATTTCATATTGGCTTTTTTATCATATAGGGCATTAAAAGGAACATTCGTTTTAAGCTTTTTTTTGCTTTTAACTGTTGCGGCGGGTTTTTCTTTGCTGTACGCTGTTTCTGATGAAGTACATCAGTTATTCATAGTTTCACGCAGCGGCAATATCACAGATATTCTGATAGATGCTATGGGGATAATCGCATTTTGTGTAGTGCAGAAATATATAAAAAACAAGTAAACCTTTTTTGTGTTTTTTGCGTCTAATGTAGTGAGAGGCCGGAATACTCAACCATAAAGGGTTGGTTGGTATTCAGCGCTTGAAAAACACCCAAACATATCGGTTTGTTTGGCATCCACTCTTGTGGGAGGAGGCAAAGATGAAAAAATGGCTAAATGTAGCATGGATTGGGGTTATAGTATTGGGTTTAGGGGCATTACCAGGTTTATCTTTTGCAAAAGATAAAGACAATATAGAGGAAGAAGATATTCCTCCGGGGATAGAACAAATGGAGGAAACCCCAGGACAGGGTTCACATAAAGGTTGGGAGCAAGGCCAGCATAAAGGTTGGGATAAGGAAAAGCTTATGAAATTGCGTCAGGATGACCCGGAAAAATTCCAGGAAGTCATGAAAGAGCGCATGGAAACAATGAAAGAGCGCATGGAATATTTAAAAGAGAAAGATCCGGAAAAATATCAGCAACTTATGAATAATATCAGGCAAAAAAAGCTCGATAATTTAAAGAAATTAAAAGAAGAGAATCCCGAAAAGTTCAAAGAGCTTATGGCTAAGCGCCAAGAGGCGGTAAAAGAGCGGTTAGAGCAGCTTAAGACAGAAGACCCTGAAAAATATAATAAAATAATGGAGCATCGTGAAAAGTTAATGAAACTTAATCAGATGAGGAAAGAGGACCCGGAAAAATTCAAACAATTCGTACAGGAACATCCGGGCGTACGCGACCGTATTGAGGATACTAAGGATAGGCGCGAAGATGTACGTGATAGAAGGGAAAATGTGCGTGACCGCAGGGAAGATTTCCGCGACAACCGGGAAGATGTAATGGATAGAAGAGAGGATGCCTGGGATAGAACCCATAATTATCCAAAAGGTACAGAGGCTTATCGTAGGGATAGGCGTGAAGATGTAATGGACCGCAGGGAAGATTTCCGTGACAAGCGGGAAGATTATTATGATAGAAAAGAAGATAGGCGGGATACCAGAGAAGATCGTTTTGACCGCTCAGAAGATAGGCATGACAGAGGTTTGCATAAAGGTTACGATAAAGGCGTAAGAGACCATGGCAAAGGCATAGGTGCAGGTAAGGGCCAAGGACAGGGAAGGTTGGACCGAAAAGAAACACAGGAGTTTGAAGATTTGGATTAAATGAGCGAACAAAACCTCATCACTGCGGAAGCAGAATTAATCGAACGTTTAAGGCAGGGCCAACGCCCTGCCTTTGACGAATTGTTCGAGAGCTATAAGAATAAAGGATTATCAGTCGCTTACAGGTTTACCGGCAATCTCGAAGATGCAAAAGACGCATTACAGGAAGCGTTTATTAAAGTGTACCTTAATATCGGAAGTTTTAAGAGTCAGGCAAAGTTTTCTACATGGTTTTATCGGATTGTAGTTAATTGTAGCCTTGATCTGTTAAGGAAGAAGAAAGCCATGGGAAAAATCGTGAAAAGCGATACGGATAGCCAGGGAAATAACATAGATGCTGCGGATAATAAATATAATCCTAAGAAAATGGTGTTAAATAAGGAATTAGGAGAGAACTTAGAGTTATATATAGAAGAATTGCCTAAGAATCAAAAGGCGTGTTTTGTGCTTAAACATCAGAATGGGTTTAACAATGATGAAGTTGCTGGTATCGTAGGGTGCTCTGCTGCGACTGTCAAGGTGCATGTTTTCCGGGCTTTAAATACATTGCAGCAGAAACTAGAAACTTATCTCGTTAACCCGGGGGGTGAAAATGTTTAAATGTTATTTAATAAAAAATAAATTGTACTCTTATTTAGATAATACCTTAGGGCAGAAAGAGTTAATCTTTGTTAAAAAACATTTAAACGATTGCCCTGCCTGCCGCAGCAGATTGGGGAAAATGGAAAATTTGATTAAGTATGCTAAATCTGCTCAGCCGCCTGAGCTTGATAGCGGGTCTTGGCATGATTTTAAGATTGATTTGGATAGGAAGCTAAACGCCAGGTTAGTCCCGGAATTTAAATTAAAGAGAAGCTTAAGTTATCAGCTACGCCCGGTTTTAGTTTATGCTTCAATACTGGTATTTATGTTTGGTTTATGGGTGTATAAAGCACAAGTACGATATACCATATCAGAAGATGCGCATTTATACGATACAATTGTTGATGAATCTAACCTTGTTGATGAGTTAGCCCCGGAGATGAATCTCAACCATGACGAGGATGCCTATATAGATGAAATTAATCTTTTAATGCAGTTGGGTGGAGATCTCGCTTGATTTCGGGAAAAACAAGTTGATCATACTTAGGAAAAATATGGCGCCGGGCATGATATTTATCATCCGGCGCTTGTCTTATTTAAAGGCTTTATATCCTCCTGCAATAAGTATTGCCCGCCGGTTTTGCTTATGTTAATATTAAAATATGGTTAAAGCAAAAATCATCGCTACTTTAGGCCCTGCATCAAGTTCTTTTTCTATATTGCGTAGAATGATACTCGGCGGTTTAGATGTAGTAAGGCTTAATTTCTCTCATGGGACCCACCGGCAACATCAAGAACGAATCAACCTAATCCGTCAGTTGAATAAAAAATACAGGCGTAGCATAAAGATACTAGGTGACTTGGAAGGTTACCGTATCAGGATCGGAAAGTTAAAGGCTCCCATAGAGCTTAAGAAGAAGCAGAAAATATTCTTGGTTCAGAAAAATATATTGGGTTGGGCAGGGTTTATACCTTTTGATTACAGCGGAAATTTGAAGGATATAAAAAAGGGCGCCTCCATTTATATTGATGACGGCAATATCGCGCTTGTCGCCGAAGGGCATTTAAAAAATGCTGTTAAAGCGCGGGTAGAAGTCGCAGGGGTATTAAAAGACCATAAGGGCGTTAATATTCCCCAGGCAAAACTAAAGTTCTGCGGAGTTACATCGCAAGACCGGGCCGATATTAAATTCTGCTTTAAAAACAAGCTGGATTTTATTGCGCAGTCATTTGTGCGCGATGAATTTGATATTTTGGATTTAAGGAAAATAATAGGCAAGAGTTTGTACCGGCCAAAGGTTATCGCAAAAATCGAAAATCGCGACGGTATTGATAATATAGACGATATTATTAAGGTATCGGACGGGATAATGGTTGCCCGAGGAGATATGGGGGTATCTTTGCCTATATATGAGGTGCCCATGATCCAGAAAGAAATAATACGCAAATGTAATAAAGCCGGAAAGTTTGTGATTACAGCGACGCAAATGCTGGAGAGTATGACTGAAAACCTGCGCCCTACGCGGGCTGAAGTTTCTGATGTGGCCAATGCCATACTTGATGGTTCTGATTTTGTAATGTTGTCCGCTGAGTCTGCGGTCGGGAAATACCCGGTAGAATCCGTAAAAATGATGAATGAAATAATTAAATTTACCGAGAAGAAGGAGAAGTAACATGAAAATCAGGATTTATTATCACCATACTGATTGTGGCGGAGTAGTTTATTATGCCAATTATCTTAAGTTTTTGGAAGAAGCCAGGACTGAATTTTTTGAAGACAAGGGGTTTTTTATGAAGGACCTTATTAAAAAAGAGATCCTTTTTGTAGTTGCGCGCCAGGAAATAGACTATAAAGCACCGGCTGTTTATGGCGATATCCTGGAAGCAAAGGCATGGGTAAGTTCATCATCCAGCGTAAAATTGGAATTTGAGCAGGAGATAAGAAACCAGGACGGCAAGTTAATTAATAAAGCTAAGACCATTCTGGTTTGTGTCGGGAAAGATTTAAGGCCTAAGGCCATACCAGAGGAGCTAAAGAATAAATTATGCTTAATCGAGAAGAAATAATCGCGGCTGTCAAGGCCGGTAAGTTGGTTGAAGATTATATTGATTTAGACGCACAAGTTACGCCTAATGGTTTTGACCTTACGGCAAAAGAAATTTGGGATTTTAAATCTTGCGGGGCATTGGATTTTTCAAATAAAGAGAGAGTGATCCCTGAGTCTTTGGCATTAAAACCTAAGAAAATAAAACCCGAAGATAAATTCGGTTGGTGGCATTTAAAACAGGGAGTCTATAAGGCAGTAACTAATGAAGTGGTTAATATCCCTAAGGATTTGACCGCTTTAGCATTGCCTAGAAGTTCGTTGCTTAGGATGGGGGCTACTGTGCATACCGCCGTATGGGATGCCGGATTTTGCGGCAGGAGCGAGTTTGTCCTTTCTGTTATGAACCCTAAAGGTTTAAAACTTAAACAGAATGCCAGAATAGCACAGTTGATTTTCTGGGATATAAAAGAAGTAAAAGAAGGGTATCAGGGTATTTATCAGGGCAAGAAATGAAAAGAACGGCTTTGTCTCTTATAGTTTTTGCGTTATATTTTTTGGTAAATTCTTTCGCTGATACCGTATATCTTAAGAACGGCCGCGGTATTGAAGGCCTGCTTAAATCCGAGGATGCCGATAGTGTGCAAATCGACATAGGCTTTGGTACAGTCGGTTTTAATAAAAAAGATATAGAAAGAATCGAAAGGTCTTCTGCCGGAGAATCGTATGTCCTTAAAGAAAAATGGGTAAAACAGAAAGAGGAACAAGAAAAACGGATTAAGGAAGAAAAGATACGCCGGGAAAAGGAGCCAAAAGGGGTTGAGGTCTCTACTGAATCCGGGCATGTTTTTGTAAAAGCAATGTTGAATAAAAAAGTTCCTGTACGCTTGGCGATGGATACCGGGGCATCTTATGTGGTTATTACCCAGGATGTTGCTGATAAGCTCGGTTTAAAAAAAAGCGATAAAGACCAGATTTTGAATATGCAAGTTGCTGATGGCCGTAAATTAGAAGCCCGATGTGTTAAACTTGCGAGTATTAACCTGTCAGGCATTGAAGAAAAGGATGTAGATGTGGCGATTTTGCCGCAAGAAGCCAAGGATTTATCTTTTGGCGATGGGTTATTAGGAATGTCTTTTTTAGGAAGGTTTAATTTCAAGGTGGATATTAAGAACAATAGGTTGATTTTGGAAAAATAAGAGGTTGTTATGAAGATTAAAGATACCCAAATAAAGATAATGATTGGTGATATCACCGAATTAAACGTGGATGGAATAGTTAACGCGGCTAATAATGAGTTGGTGATGGGCGGGGGTGTCGCAGGCGCGATTAAGAAAAAAGGCGGCAAGGTTATTGAGGCAGAGGCAATTAAAAAAGGCCCGATAAAAATAGGCGAGTCAGTTTATACTGCCGCGGGAGAATTGGCCTGTAAATACGTTATCCATGCTGCGACCATGGCCATGGATTTTAAAACCGATGAGGTAAAAATACGCTCCTCCTGCCGTAGCGCGTTATTGTTGGCTAAAGATTTAAAAATAAAATCCATTGCTTTCCCCGCATTGGGCTGCGGAGTTGGGGGATTCCCATATTTAGCCTGCGCTAAAATTATGGCCCAGGAAATTTTCAGGCATATCAGGGAGGATGCTCCTACGTTAAATGAAATCATATTTTGTCTTTATGATAAAGAGGCTTTTGAGGTTTTTAATAAGACGGTCTTTGGTTATCTTGAGCATATTATTTATAAACTGCAAAATGGCCCGTTTTCTACGGTAGATGCGATTATAGAAATTAACGATGGAATAGTCCTTATTCAAAGGAGTAATCCTCCGTTTGGCTGGGCTTTGCCCGGAGGGTTTGTGGATTATGGAGAGAGCCTTGAAAATGCGGTTAAACGTGAAATGAAAGAAGAGACCAACCTTGAATTGGCCGATTTAAAACAATTTCATACTTACTCTGAACCTTGGCGTGACCCGCGTTTTCATACAATTTGCACGGTTTTTACTGCTAAAGGCAAAGGAACTCCCAAAGCAGGCGATGATGCTGCCGGCTTAAAAGTGATAAATCCCAATGATCTTATGAAACTGGATTTTGCCTTTGATCATAAGAATATTATCGAAGATTATTTAAAGAGCAAGAAGTGAAAAATATTTTATTGTTTTTATTGTTTTTATTTTCTTGCCTAAATAATATTTTTGCGGAAAGCATTTGTTTTAAGGATATTTGTATAGAGGCAGAGGTTGCTGATTCTCCTGAATCCCGCCAAAAAGGGTTAATGTTCAGAGAGAAGATGCCGGAAAATAGAGGCATGCTTTTTGTTTTCCCTCAGCAGGCAAAATATAATTTCTGGATGAAGAATATGAGTTTTTCGCTTGATATAATATGGATTGACTCTAATTACACAATTGTTGAAATAAAAGAAAATATGCTTCCTTGCCAGGACCCTTGCCAGGTTATTGCCCCTTCAAGAGAGGCTAGCTTTGTTTTGGAGGTTGCCGGAGGCTTTGCCAAGAAAAATAAATTACAAATTCTAGATAAGGTGGCGATTAAAAAAGGAGAATAAAAATGATAAAATTAAGACAAGTATTAATTTTGGTTTTTGTTGTTTTTGGTTTTGTCAGTAGCTTAACTTTTGCGCAAGGTTTGACTCCTGATGATTTAGTTAACCAGGCCAAGAGTGAGATCAAAGAAGTTACGGTAAAAGAGGCCAATGAATTATTGGATAAAAGCAATGTTGTGTTCCTTGATGTTAGGGAGGCCTATGAACTTAAAGATGGTTTTGTCCCCGGATCAATAAATATACCGCGCGGAGAACTGGAGTTTAAAATCGAGAAAGCCATGCCTGATAAGGATAAAGATATCGTGGTTTATTGCCGTACAGGACGGCGCAGCTCCTTGGCAACCCAGACACTTTTTAAGATGGGTTATAAAAAAGTAATGAATTTAAAAGATGGTTTTATGGGCTGGGTGTCCGGAAGCTATCCTGTAGAAAGCCCGGATAAATAATTTATTTGTTTATTATTTGTGGCTCTGCATCAAGAATCCGCACAAAGGCATCGGCTAAATCCGGGTCAAATTGCGTCCCTTTATTCTTAATTAATTCATTTTTGGCTTCTTCTATGCTTAGTGCTTTACGGTATGGCCGGTCAGTAGTCATGGCATCTACGGAATCCGCGATAGCCATTATGCGGGAGCCTAGTTCAATAGCAGTGCCTTTTATCCCGTCCGGATACCCCCGGCCGTCATATCTTTCGTGATGGTGCCGTATAAGGGTAGTCGCTTCGCCTAAAAAAGGGAGTGATTTTATAATTTCTTCGCCTTTTACAGGGTGTATTTTTATATGTTCATATTCTTCATTCGTAAGTTTTCCCGGTTTTTGCAGGACTTCGTCTCTGACTGCGATTTTTCCGATATCATGTAAGAGTCCCGCGCGCTGTATAGTTTCTATGGCTTGAGTGGATAGCCCCAAATATTTTGCCAGGCGTACGGAATATTTGGCTACATTTTGGGAATGCATGTTTGTATATGGGTCTTTTGCGTCAACAGCTTTAGCTAAGGTAATTACGGTTTTTAGGTAATTTTCCTGTAATTCCAGGAATAACCTGAAATTTTGTATGGCAATTGCGCTTTCCGAAGATATAAGCTTAAGGATTTCCGCGTCATTATCGGTAAACGACTTTCCGGTTTTCTTATCGCTGGCATTGATTACCCCGATTACCCTGCCTTTATATGAAAGAGGTACGCTTGCAAGAGAATTCTTGTAGAATCCTTCGAGTTTTAGATTAAAAACCCTTTTATTTGTTTCTAAATTATTTATTATCTTAATTTCATTGTATCGTGCGGATACTCCGGATATTTCTTCTCCTAATTTAATGTTTAATTTTTTTACCGTATCATTTTCTTGTCCGATATATGAGTACATTTCTAAGGTGTCGTCTGCCGGATTCAAAAGTAGGAGAGTGCAGGTATTCAAGTTGAAAATCCTGGCTGTGGTTTTGGCAATATCGTCAGTGAGTTCGTTTAGGCTCGCATAAGAGGAGAGGTTTTCGTTAAGCTCTCTTAAGATAGTAATGGTTTCTTCAAGAAGTATTTTTCTTTCAAGGAGGTTGCCGTTTGCGGCCTCTTCTTTTTTAGCCTGAGTTTCAGTAGCCCTTTCTTGTTTAGGCGGTATGACGGACTTGGTTTTATTTTGTTTTAATATATTGCGCAGAGAATAACCGACGTATATGCCAGAGAAAGCGATTATCAATAAAAGGATTGTATCCATTTTTAGCTCTCCTCGCGTAATTGTTTTTCCGCGTTGATTATGTCGCGGTTAATGACCCTTATGGTTTCTTGTAATTTCCCTTTTAAAGTAAAAGATACAGGCGATTTGTTTATTTCGCGCAGTATTTGTACGCTCATCCGGAAATAGCGCACGACTTCTCCTTCATCTACATCGGTATAGCGCATAATATTAGAGAAATTTTGCCCTTGCAGCCAGCATTCCATGCTGTTTGTCAGATGAAAATATGCGGGCTTGCTAAAAGGGTATATGCGGTATCTTCTTTCCGTGCCCTTTATTTTATAGGAAAGATCTTCCGAAATAATTTTAATTCTATGCGCTTTTTTAGGTAACCCCATCATATGCTGGTTTTTACGGGGCTCAAAAACTGTTGCCACTGCCAGCATCGCCAACTCAAACTCATCCAATTCTTCCAGTATATTATTCGCCTGTAGTTCTGACAGTAGAAGTTCGTAACTATATATGTTTTTAGCAAAAATACCCTTAGAAGTCAAAGATTTATTTTCAATAAAGCCATTTTCGCAAAGTAGCTTAAGTTTTGCCTGCATCAGCCTTAGGGCTTCTTTTTTCTGATTGGGGTTTGATTGGAAGTGGTGTAATGATAAAGGGTATATTTTGAAAAGTTCATCTTTATATTTTTCGTAGAGGCTTAGTATTGTAGCATATGAATTATTAAGCTGGCTTCTGACTTCTTCGGAACGTCCGTAGATAATATTTTTTAATTCCGGTATTTTAATGCGGTTTAAATTTATCCGGCAGAAAACAAATCCTTCTTTATCGATGCCGCGCCTGCCGGAACGCCCGGCCATTTGATAGAAATCGCGCACCTTTAAATTTCTCACATAATGGCCATAGAATTTACGTAAATCATCAAATATCACCGAACGGCTGGGCATATTTATTCCCAAGGCAAAAGTTTCGGTAGTAAAAATTATTTTTATTAATCGGGAAGTAAATAGCCTTTCAATTACTTCTTTTAATGTGGGCAACATCCCGGCATGGTGGTAGGCAATTCCTTTTTTAACCAGGTTTCTCATGTTTGAAGCAGATTTTTCATGCTGCAAATTAAAGCGTTGGCAAAGCCCGTCGTAGGCTTTAAGTATTTCTTTTTGTTCCTCGGGCTCAAGAAAATCTTCGCTGTGCAATTCCCAGGCCAAGTCTTCGGTTCTTTTGCGGGCAAAAACAAAATATATACAAGGGAATCCGTTGCGGGTATGGATATGACGGATCAGGTGGTCTATGCGGTTGATTTTTCCCATGCTTTGCCTTCTGATATCTTCTATTTTATTCACAATATGGTTATGATATTGGTAAAAAAAATGAAGAGGCACAGGGCGGTTTTCTTCAATGACTATTTTTACGGTTTTATTGTGGATAGATTCAATCCATTGGGTAAATTGCCTGATGTTGGGGATAGTCGCGGAAAGCCCCAGTATGTTCATATGCTTAGGGAGAAATATGAGCGATTCTTCCCAGACTGTGCCGCGTTCAGGGTTATCGATATAGTGTATTTCATCGAAAATTACCCAGGAGTATCTTTTTAATGATTCCGGCTCATCCAGTATTTTATTGCGGAATATCTCGGTGGTCATAATCATGACCGGAGCTTCGGGATTTAAGGATACGTCTCCGGTGAGTATGCCGATTTGTTCCTGAAATTGTGCTTGAAAATCGCGGAATTTTTGATTTGAGAGTGCTTTTAAGGGAGCAGTATATATTACGCCTAAGTGATTATCCAGGGAGTTGCGGATAATGTGCTCTGCTATGGCGGTCTTGCCGGCACCCGTAGGCGCAGAGACAATTACGGAATGGCCCTGATTGATGTAGTCAATTGCTTCCTGCTGGAATCGATCGTAGATCATTAGTTGGATTAGATTAACCCTTGCACGCAAGGGTTAAGTAAGTTCGTGCAAATAATTTACGTTCTCCTTCGCAGCAGCTACACCTAAACCAAATTGATGGTTTGGGTGTACTGTTCGTTACAGTAACGCCGGACAATTGCCGCGACATGCGGCACGCCAGCCAATCCTATATGGCTGGGCGCTAGATATGTTCGGGCGAAGTTCCGTAAATTGTGCACTCACTTATTATAATCTAAAAATATTGATTTATCTAATAAAAAGAGTACAATAAAAATGGGTTTTGACGGCGGAGCTTTGCTAAAATTAAAATTTAAGAGGTATTTGTGCGGGATGTTTTGAGAATATTTATTTTTGTAGTTTTGTTATTGGCAATCCCGTATTTTGTTTTAGCCGGGCGTCAACATGTTGATTCATCCGGGTTAAAAATCAGCATACCTTTTGGCGTAAAGCACGATTATGAAAATATATTAGTAACCAGGGTTGTGGACGGCGATACCTTAAAACTTGAAACGGGAGAGAGGGTGCGCTTGATTGGGATAGATACCCCGGAAATGCACGAATCGGAAAAGCTCTACCGGGACGCGCGTAAAACAGGCCGTAGTGTTGAGACTATTAAAGCTCTAGGCAAAAAATCTTATGCGTTTACCAAAGATTTAGCCGAGAATAAACATGTGAGGCTTGAATTCGATGTCGAGCGCCAGGATAAATATAAGCGTTTGCTCGCTTACGTTTATTTAAAAGAAAGCGGTGTTTTCGTTAATGCCAAAATAATTGAGGAGGGTTTTGCTTCGCTTTTGACTATACCCCCTAACGTAAAATACTCGGATTTATTTTTAAGGTTATACCAAACCGCCCGGGAAAATAAACGCGGTTTATGGAAGGATAAATGAGGCCATAACTTATTGGGCCGAATTTATACCGCGAATGTATAAAACTTTTAACCAAAGTTTTATACGTATATGAGTCGGTATTATTAAAAAGGAGTTCATATGCTAAGATTTTTAACTGCAGGCGAGTCCCATGGAGAAGGTTTATTGGCGATATTAGAAGGTTTGCCCGCAGGGCTTAAAGTAAATAAAATAGATATAGATAAAGAATTAAAGCGTCGGCAGCAGGGGTTTGGCCGCGGCAAGCGCATGAAGATCGAGCATGACAAAGCCCAGATACTTTCAGGGTTAAAGTCCGGGATTACTCTGGGGAGCCCGGTAGCCTTATTTATCAAAAACAAAGATGCCAGTATAGAAAAATTACCTAAGGTTCTATGCCCTCGTCCCGGGCATGCGGATTTAGCCGGTTTAATAAAGTATGGTTTTGATGACGCGCGGTGTGTTTTGGAACGTTCTTCTGCCCGGAGCACGGCAGCAACAGTAGGAGTCGGTGCTTTATGTAAAATATTATTATCGGAATTTGGTATTAAAATATTCAGTAAAGCGGTTTGTATCGGTGGAGAGTCTAACCCCGCGGGAATGATTAAGAAAATTACTCAAGCCGTTTCTTCTAAAGATACGCTGGGAGGGATTTTTGAAGTTACTGCTAAAGGAGTGCCTTGCGGTTTGGGAAGCTACGTACACCCTGATAGGCGCCTGAATGCGCGCCTGTCTTATGGGGTTATGTCAATACCGGGTATTAAGGGTGTTGAGATTGGCCTTGGTTTTGGTTACGCGGATAAATTCGGCTCAGAAGTCCATGATGCGATTTATTATTCCAAGCCCAGGGGCTATTTTCATAAAACCAATAATGCCGGAGGCATTGAAGGCGGTATTTCTACAGGCGAGGATATTATAATCAGGGCCTGTATGAAACCTATACCGACTTTGTTATCGCCTTTGGATTCGGTGAATATTAATACTAAAAAACCAGCCAAGGCAACAGTGGAGCGTTCTGATATTTGCGTGGTTGAAGCCGCCGGTGTAGTTGCAGAGGCAGTAGTGGCTTTTGAATTAGCCAAGTCGTTCTTGGACAAATTCGGCAGCGATAATCTCTGCGCTATAAAGTCCGGTTATAAAAATTATCAAAAATAATTAGTTAGAAAATCATCTCCTTTGCGTCTGTTATTGGGAGGGAGGTGATTAGAATGCCGAAAGTAGAAGATTTGGAAGTGGTAAGGATGTATCGTTTTACCGGAGATTCCAAGATCAAGGCTTTTGCGGATGTGGATATAAGCGGTTTTGTGGTAAAAGGCTTAAAGGTTATGGAAGGGAAAAATGGTTTGTTCTTGAGTATGCCTCAAGAGAAAGCCAAAGACGGTAAGTGGTATAGCGTTGTTTATCCGACAACCAAAGAAGCGAAAAAACAATTGAGCGATCTGGTAATCGCAGCCTATAACGAGAATAGTTAAGGTTTATATCAAGGTAGAGGTAATGCTCTACCTTGCGTCTTAATATGAATAATATATATTTAGTGGGTTTTATGGGGACCGGCAAAACTGCTACAGGCAAGTTTTTGGCGGAAGAAAAGCATATAATTTATATTGATTTGGATGAACGGATTGAGAAGAAAGAAGGCATGAGTATCTCCGAGATATTTTCCAATAAAGGAGAAAAATATTTTCGTCTCCTGGAAAAAGAAGCCTTAAAAGATGTTTCAAATCATAAAAATGCGGTAGTTTCTTGCGGAGGCGGGATTGTTATCGATCCAGGCAATATTGATATTATGGGAAAAACCGGTACAATATTCTGCTTGACCGCGACAGCTGATGTAATATTACAGCGGACCTCGCGTTTTACCCATCGTCCGCTTTTAAATGTAGCAAATCCTAAAGAAAAAATAGAATCATTATTAAAAGAGCGCTCTCCTTTTTATGCCTTAGCAGATAAGACTATTGATACTTCGCAATTATCTGTAGCAGATACTGCAAATAAAATTATGGAGTATTTGAAAACACATGGAGCTGGCCCAAAATAAATTAGATTGGTTGCGGCTTATTTTAGTAGACGGTATCGGCTCCGTAAAAGGAAGGCGCCTTATCGACAGGTTCGGTAATCCGGGTAAAGTTTTAAATGCCGGGATTACTGAGTTAAAACAGGTTTCGGGCATTACCGCGGAATTGGCATCTGCTATTTCAAATAATAAACATAATTCCTGCCAGGAGCAGGTAGACCTGCTTAACCAATACCAGGCTGGTTTCATAACTTTAGACGATCCCCTATATCCTGCGCAACTTAAAGAAATATATGACCCTCCGCTTGCGTTATTTATAAAAGGAGATATCCTTCCTAAAGATTATTTTTCCGTGGCTTTAGTAGGCACGCGCATGGCCTCTTTTTATGGAAGGAAGATGGCAGAAAAAATAACTTCTGGGCTAGTGGAAAAAGATTTTACTATTGTAAGCGGCGGAGCAAGAGGTATTGATACTTTTTGCCATCAATCTGCCCTAAGATTGAAGGGCCGCACTATTGCCGTATTAGGGTGCGGGTTGGATATAAATTATCCGAAAGAAAACAAGAAAATGTTTGAAGAGATATCTCGAAATGGGGCTTTAATCTCGGAATTTGTGATGAGGACAAGCCCTGAGAAAGGGAATTTTCCTATGCGTAACCGCATTATTAGCGGATTATCTTTAGGTGTAGTGGTAGTTGAGGCTCCGAGAAATAGCGGTTCTTTGATTACTGTTTCGCATGCTTTGGAGCAAGGCCGGGATATCTTTAGTGTCCCGGGGGAAGCAGGCGGTTTTACGACCAGCGGTTCGAATTTTCTGCTTAAGGAAGGCGCGAAACTCGTAGAAAGCGCCGATGATGTAATTGAAGATTTTTATTTTCGCTTAAGAAATTATATACCTAAAAAAGAATTAAGCCTGGATTTAAAAGAACCGCAGCCGGATTTAAATAAAGATAAACTTTGTTTAAGCCCTGATGAAGACGCTTTGCTTAAAATGCTTAAAAGTGAATCGGCTGAACTGGAGGATATAGTTTGCAAAACCGGTTTTATTGTACCCAAGGTATTAAGTTTATTAACCGGTTTAGAGTTAAAAGGTTTGATCAGGCAATTATCCGGCAAGACGTTCCAGAAGGTACAATGCTAAAAAGAAAAAAAATACATCCTAAGGCAATCATTTTTGACATGGATGGGGTTATAGTGGACTCCATGGTTTATCATTTTTTTGCTTGGTATGAAGCGTTAAGGCCATTAGGGATACGGGTGACTTGTTTTGATGTTTATGCCAAAGAAGGCGAGCGTTGGGAAAAAAGCATGCGTGATTTCTTGCTTAAGAATAATATCCGGCCTACTGTAAAAATTATGAAAGATCTATTTTTAAGGCGCCATGATATATTTAAAAAGGTATACAGGAGGGTTATATTTAACGGCGCAGAGGATATTTTGCTTTGTTTAAGGAATAAAGGTTATGCTCTCGGTTTAGTTACAGGAACGCCTTTTACGCAAGTGCAATTGATTTTGCCGGGAAAAATTAAATCTGTTTTCGATTGTATTATCAGCGGGGATATGGTAAATAACGGCAAACCTCACCCTGAACCGTATCTTAAAGCGGCCAGAGAACTTAAACTAAAGCCCGCGCAATGTTTAGTTATAGAGAATGCTCCTTTGGGGATATTGTCCGCAAAAAGAGCAGGCATGTTTTGTGTGGCAGTAAGCACGAGCCTGCCCAAAGATTATTTAAAGAAGGCGGATACAGTAGTTGATAGTTTAGCAAAAGTAAAAAAGATATTGTGTTAATGCGCGGCAGACTGTATATTAAAGAATAATATGAGCGAAAAATTTTTAGTTATAGTTGAGTCTCCTACCAAAGCAAAAACAATTAGCAAAATCCTTGGGGAAGAATTTAAGGTTGTCCCGTCTATGGGGCATTTGATCGACCTCCCCAAAAAAAAGCTTGGTGTAGATGTCGAGGGCGGTTTTAAACCCGAATATTCCATTATTCACGGCCGGCAGAAGGTACTTACCGGTTTGAAGAAGGATGCCAAGGCCAAAGAAGTTATCTATATTGCGACTGACCCTGACCGCGAAGGCGAAGCCATAGGCTGGCAGCTTAAAGACAGGGTTTTTAAAGGCAAGAAAATCCAACGGGTTGTTTTTCATGAAATTACTTCTGAGGCGGTAAAAGAGGCATTTGCCCATCCGCGAGAGTTTGACCTTAATATGATCGAGGCCCAGACCGGAAGGCGCATATTGGATAGGATAGTGGGTTATTTTTTAAGCCCGCTGCTTTGGAAAAAGATAGTACGCGGTTTAAGCGCAGGCAGGGTACAATCGGTTGCCCTAAGATTGATTATTGAGAGGGAGCGCCAGATCAATAGTTTTATCCCGCAGGAATACTGGGAGATCGAGGCGGATTTGAAGAAAAATCCTCAGGACGCCGTTGTTTTTACGGCGAAATTGGATAAAGAAGATGATAAGAAAATCCAGATAAAGAATAAAGATGAGGCGGATAAAATTGTTTCAAACCTCTCTCAGGAGAAATTTGAAGTTATAGATATCAAAAATTCGAAACGTTCGCGTTATCCCGACCCTCCTTTTATTACCAGTACGCTTCAGCAAGAGTCGTTTAATAAACTGCGTTTTAACGCTACCAAGACCATGATCGTTGCCCAGCAGCTTTATGAAGGTATCGATATTGGACAAGATGCGCCCGTAGGACTTATTACTTATATGCGTACTGATTCCGTTGCCGTGGCTCAAGAGGCAATAACCCATGCGCGCGATTTAATATTAAAGAAATACGGCAAAGATTATTTGCCGGATACGCCTCCGGTTTATAAATCCAAGAAACATGCCCAGGCAGCGCATGAAGCGATCCGCCCTACTTCCCTATTGAGAAATCCGGATAGTTTAAAGGATTTTTTGAGCCAGGAACAGCATAAGCTGTATCAGCTTATTTATGACCGTTTTCTTGCCAGCCAAATGTCTGCTGCGCAATATGCGGTTTCAGGTGTGACCATACGCGCGGGAAAATATTTATTTAATGCTTCCGGAAGCAACCTTGTTTTTGAAGGTTTTAGCGCCGTGTATAATAAAAATGAAGAAGACAAAGAGAAAAAGATATTACCGCTGATGGAAAAGGATGAGGTCTTAGAGTTGTTAAAGTTAATGCCTTCGCAACATTTTACCAAGCCTCCGGCGAGATTTTCGGATAGCTCTGTAGTCAAGATTCTTGAGGATGAAGGCATCGGCAGGCCGTCTACATATGCACCTATTATATCTACTCTGATTTTGCGCGATTATATACGGCGCAATAGAGGGTATTTTACTCCTACTGAATTGGGTTTTAAAGTTTGTGATTTGCTTGTCGAGTATTTCCCCAAGATCATGGACGTTAAATTCACCGCCTTGATGGAAGATGAGTTGGATGAAATAGAAGAGGGCAACTTTGATAAAACTAAGGTTTTAGAAGATTTTTATCAACCTTTTAAAAAGAGCCTGGATTTTGCTCAGGAGAATATTCGTAAAGAGGTGGTTACAACTGCCGAGGTTTGTGAACAATGCGGCAAGCCGATGGTAATCAAATGGGGGCGTAAAGGTAAATTCTTAAGCTGCTCGGATTATCCTACTTGTAAATATTCAAAATCTATTTCCAGCGGAGTTATCTGCCCGCAGCCGGGATGCGGCGGCCAGTTGATCGAAAGGCGTTCAAAGCGCGGATTCTTTTATGGCTGTTCGAATTATCCTAAGTGCACTTTTACTTCTAAGGCCCTGCCCCAGGATAAGCCGGAACAAGAAAATACTTAGATGATAGAGCGATACGTGGAAAAGTTCCTGCGTTATCTGCAAATCGAGAAAAATTATTCCGACCACACTATTTTAAATTATAAACTGGATTTAGAGCATTTTGCCAAGTTTTTAGGCCAAGTTTCGATAGAAAATACGGATTACCTGCTCTTAAGGAAATACTTGGCAGTGCTAAAGGAGAAAAGCCTGGGTAGCCGTAGTACCGCGCGGCATCTTTCTTCTTTGCGTTCATTTTTTAGATTTTTAGTTCGGGAAGGCCATATTAAAGCCAATCCTATATTAAGCTTATCCAGCCCTAAATTAGATAAGCACCTGCCGTCTTTTATGACTGAGGAAGAAGTGCTGCGTTTAATACAAGCTACGATCACCAAAGATGAAATGGGGCTGCGTGATAAGGCAGTATTGGAAACTTTTTATAGTACAGGCATAAGAATCAGCGAGTTAACCGGTTTAAGCTTGGATGATATCGATTTAATCGGGTCAGTAATAAAAGTTATGGGTAAGGGTAAAAAAGAGCGCATGGTCCCTATAGGCGACCAGGCAATTATTGCGATCCGTCAGTATTTAGACCGGCGTAAGAAAAAATCAGATGCCCTGTTTTTGAATAAGAATGGTAAGCGTATAACCCCAAGGGGGATAAGGAATATCGTAAAAAAATATTTACGCCTGGCTGGAATAAAACCGGGAGTATCGCCCCACACCTTGAGGCATTCTTTTGCTACGCATCTTTTAAATCGGGGCGCGGATTTAAGGAGCGTGCAGGAACTCCTTGGGCATGCCAATCTTTCTACGACCCAGATTTATACGCATTTGACCACTGAGAAATTAAAAAGCGTTTATGACAAGGCGCATCCGAGAGCCTAAGCTATGTCTATAATTTACGATATTATAACTTTGCTGATTATAACTTTTTATCTTCCTTTATATTTATTAAAAGGTAAATTTCACAAAGGGTTCCTTGCCCGTTTAGGTATTTTGCCTAGAGGTTTAAATTTAGCGGGTGCGATTTGGATCCATGCGGTAAGCCTCGGAGAGGCAGTTTCTGTCAGAGGCATATATGAAGGCGTAAAAAAAGAATTCCCGTCTAAAAGAGTGGTTTTTTCTACCGTAACTTTAACCGGGAATAAAATTGCTAAAGGCTATTGCCGCGGCGATGACTTTGTAACATTCCTGCCTTTGGATTTTAGTTTTTTGGTAAGAAAGTTTATCAAACGGATAAAGCCTTCGGTATTCATAGTCGCGGAAACAGAAATATGGCCTAATTTGATATCTTGCCTTTTTCAGGAAAAAGTGCCCATTATCGTAATAAATGCCAGAATATCCGATTCATCTTTTAGGGGGTATAAGGCGCTTGGAATGTTAATTAAGCCTATTCTAAATAAAGTAACTCTTTTTTGCGCTCAATCCGAAGAAGATGCGCGGCGTTTAATTGTCTTGGGAGTGGAAGATAAAAGAATAGAGGTTACCGGTAATGTAAAATTCGATGCTGCTAAACCACTGCCGTTAGATTTTAATTTTGAGAATTATCGTAGGAAATTAGGGTTATCCAAAGAAGATAAAGTTTTTGTTGCGGCAAGTACTCATCCTTTGGAAGAGGCGCAAATTTTGTCGGCATATAAAGAACTGATGGGTGATTTTCCGAACTTGAAATTAATTTTAGCCCCTCGGCACACTGAGAGGTTTGGCGAGATAGCGGCTTTGGTAAAAAAGTGCGGCTTTAATCCGGTAGGTATTAATTCTTTAGAAGGTAAAAAGCATAATATTTCTAAAGGGGATATTTTTGTCCTGGACTTTATCGGGCAGTTAGTTTATTATTATGCAATCGCTGATGTGGTTTTTGTAGGGGGTAGCTTTGTAAAAACAGGCGGCCATAATATTTTAGAGCCGGCAGCGCAAGGAAAACCGGTTGTATTCGGGCCGAACATGTCGAATTTCAGGGACATCGCGGATTTATTTGTTAAAAACCACGCCGGTATCCAGGTTAAAGACAGTGATGAATTAAGGAATAAAATAAAGATCCTTTTTAAGAAGCCGGAATTAGCGGTAAGTTTATGCAGGGCTGCGGAGGCGTTGATTTTACGCAATAAAGGAGCGGTTGCAAGAAATTTGGAGTATATTAAAAAACATGTTAACCATTGAGTTTCGCAGGATAAATGCTATAGCGATATTGGATTTGTCAGGGAGCATTGATATCGATGCTTCTAATTTTATTGAAAATGTCGGCTGGTGCCTTGAGAATGGATACTGTGACATATTGTGCAATTTTGAAAATGTAAATATGATAGATTACGCCGGGTTATCCGTAATTTCTATTGCTTACCGTAATGTAATAAACCATCATGGCCGGATAAAATTCGTGAATGTCCCGGCGCATGTGAGCAAAATATTTTGTTTGGTGCACTTAGATAAAGTTTTTGAAATATGCCAGACCGAGGATTTTGCTTTAAGGAGTTTTGAAGAAGACAGGATCATTTGTGAAATAAAAAAGATGCCTTTGAGAAGAAGATTTAAGCGCCTGCCGCTTGATATTGATATTCAATTCAAATCTAAATCCGAAAATAAATTTCATCACGGCAAGGTTTTAAATATCAGCGCTGTGGGGTTGTTGGTGTTTACCGAAGAAAAAACCTATCCTTTAGGGGAGATTTTGGATGTAAAATTAGCCTTATTTCCCGTGCCGGGCATAGTGGAGCTTGAAACTAAAGTTACTTGGTTGGTGGATAAATCTATCCAGCCGCAAATTTATCCGGGTATGGGGCTCGAATTTCATGAAATAAACAATGATATGCAGGCTAAAATTATTGAATTTGTCGAACGGAATCTTCCTTTGAATAACAGGGAGTCTTGCTAATGGATGAAAAGTTTACAAGCCTTTTAGATACTGTTTCAGCGGCCAAATGGCAAAAGATCGGATTAAAAATGCGCGCCGGTATATGCCTGCCTTTGTTTTCGGTTTATTCCAAAGATAGTTTGGGAATAGGTGATTTTAAGGATTTGGAGCTAGCAGTTGATTTTTGCGCAAAATCCGGGATTTCTATTATGCAGTTGTTACCGATGAATGAATTAGGGCCTTTATTTTGCCCGTATGATTCTTTAAGTTCTTTTGCCCTTGAGCCGGTTTTTTTATCATTGAGAGGTTTATCCACTGACAATGATTTCTTAGGCAGGATAGAAAATACCCGCGACCTTTATCCGACGGGGAAGCCCCATATTGATTACGAAATAAAAAACGAGAAAATCCGGTTATTGTGGGACATATACTTAAAACAACCTTTGGATACGCCTGAGTTTAAAGAATTTTTATCCCTTAATAGTTATTGGATAGAGGATTTTGCTCTTTTTAAAGTGATTAAAGATGATTCTAACGGTCTGCCTTGGTATGATTGGGAGGAAGATTATAAGAATAGGGATCCTCAGGTGCTTAAACTTTTTGAAGAAGAGCATCGTCGGGAAATATTATTTCAAAAATGGTTACAGTGGTTATGTTTTCGGCAGCTTAAGAATTCCGGGGAATATGCGCGTTCTAAGGGCATATTAATTAAAGGTGATTTGCCCATATTGGTTTCCCGGGATAGCGCGGATGTCTGGGCGCATAAAGATTTTTTTAAATTAGAATTTGCTGCCGGGGCGCCGCCTGATATGTATTGTGCTAAAGGCCAACGTTGGGGTATGCCGACTTATAATTGGGAAAATATCGCCGCGGATAATTATAAATATTTAAAGGAAAGGCTTAAATATGCCGAGCAATTTTACGATATGTTGCGTATCGACCATGTGGTGGGGTTATTCAGGATTTGGAGCATACCTTATCATGAGCCTAAAGAAAACCAAGGGTTAAACGGGTTTTTTGATCCTATTGATGAAGGCAAGTGGCGCCAGCATGGGAAGAATATACTTTCTGTGATGTTATCGAGTACTTCTATGCTCTTGTGCGCCGAAGATTTGGGCGTTATCCCTCGAGCCTGTACCGACACCTTAAGAGAATTAGGCATGCCCGGTAATGATGTGCAGCGTTGGGTTAAAGATTGGAATGTCCGGCATGATTTTCTTGGCCCGCAAGAATACCGGTTTCTTTCCGTTGCCATGCTTTCAACCCATGATACTACAAGTTGGCAGGCTTGGTGGGAAAATGAGGCAGGTACGGTAGATGAAGCTCTCTTCATGCGTAAATGCCATGAACGCAGCATCGATTATTCGAGAGTTAAAGAAATTTTGTTTGATCCGTTGCTTTCAAGGCATGGCAGGTTGCGTTGGAAAGATAGCATCGGTTCTGCCGATATATTGGTACAGGTTATGGGCAGGAGGAAAGAAGAGATAATGGATTTTGTAGATATGTATGAAAATACATATAAAGAAAAAGAAAAACTTTGGTGTAAATTAGGATTTGAAACTCCTATGCAGGAACATTCAAATTTAGAATTGCTCAAATCTGCCTTAGGAATTACTTTGGCTGCAAACTCTATATTTTCTATAGATTCAGCTTTTGATTGGATGGGCTTAAGCGGCACGTTTAAAGATGATCAGTATAAATACCGTATCAATATCCCCGGAACTATAAGCCTGGATAATTGGTCTCTGGTTTTACCTGTGTCGGTAGATCAGATATTAAAAAGCAGTATTCCCGATCAAATAAAAGAAATGATTTCTTCTGCCGGTAGATGCTAAGTTGTTGTAAACTTTAGTTGACATAAGTCTACCATTATGATAGAGTTATGGAAACGCCCGACCTTGTATAACACCCAGCCATATAGGATTGGCTGGCGTACCGCCTGCTGCGGTAACAGGTCGGTGTATGTTGCTACGAAATACCCGGCCATATTGGTGTGGCTGTGTATACTAAATGAGGAGGTGCAGGATGAGTAATTGGAGCCTGATTTTGTTGGAACCAGCTAAGACAGTCTTCGCACAGATTGGACAGTTTTTTATCAACGTACTCTTGGTAAGTATCATTTTGATTATTGGATGGATTATTTCCAAAATAATCAAGACGTTAATAACTAAAGTATTAAGCGCAATAAGGCTGGATGAGCTTTCTGACCGTATTGAATTGGATAATCTTCTTGCTAAGGGCGGGATTAACTATTCTCTTTCCGAGCTTATCGGAGTAATATTTTACTGGCTCACCCTTTTAGTTACATTCGTTGTTGCTGTTAATGCTATCGGTTTGACAGTCGCAGCTGAACTCTTGAATAAGATAATCCTTTATATCCCGAATATAATTGCTGCTATATTTATTTTAATCTCTGGGATGTTCGTAGCTATAGTACTAAAAAATATCGTACGTACAGCTGCAAATAATGCCGGGCTTTCGCAAACTGAGCTTTTAGCTAAGATTGTCGAAGTAGTGGTGATTGTATTTGCGGTAGTAATTTCATTAGAACAATTAAATATTGGCGCCAGGATTATTGAGTTAACTATAAGCATACTCCTCGGTTCTTTAGGCCTAGGATTGGCTCTGGCGTTTGGTTTAGGCTGCAAAGATATAGCGGCAAAGTTTTTGTCGCAGCTTCTTGAAAATATTAAAACCAAGAAATAGTTTAAGGTAAACGGAGTAAACTAAATTAACCCCGCCCCGAATTCTTTGGGCGGGGTTAATGTTAAAGATGCTGTATCAATTTATCGATAATTTCGGCACCTTCCGCGTTAAAGATCCCCAGAAGTATAATCTTTATTTTCCT
>ORJL011603548.1_pt1 | contig 40908 bp, 38 predicted proteins | sample 1779941 | NCBI WGS metagenome assembly ORJL01 (sample SAMEA104232317, study PRJEB22302) | groundwater metagenome | biome: forest; feature: aquifer; material: groundwater | place: USA | collected 2011-08-07 | depth 5.8 m | reverse complement strand
TGAAATCTCATAGGCGCCAGCAGGCCAAGCCACGAGCTCAATTACCTGCCTGCGGCCCTGAACAGTCTCGCTCTGGGACTTGATCCCGGGGATCTCAAGTTGATGGTCGACGTCGCTGCTGGTCACAACGAGGCGGACCACAGTCCCAAGCGGCACCCTGATCACGTCGGGCGTGAACTCGAATTGGCGCGCCTGTATCTGGTATTCCTTGACAATGGGAGGTCTTACATTGCCAGCCGACGTCTTCTGCAATGGCGCACCGGCGCTGATCAGCATGGCCAACCCTGCCAGCGCCGCTACGGCCAATCCCACCGACAATACCTTCGCTCGTTCCATGGCCGCTACTCCTATCAGGATGCTCTTACATGGGAGGATGCTTTTCCACCAGCCGTGGAGTCACCTACAGGCCATTTAGATACCTGTCCATGTCTCGAGCTGCCCTTTTGCCGGCGCCCATCGCTCTCACTACAGTGTCAGCACCGCTTACGATGTCGCCTCCACACCAGATCCCCTCCCGGCTGCTGCGCCCCGTGCGCGGGTCAGTCACAATATGGCTCCCCTTCTGCGTCGCCAGTCCCTGGGTGGTCTCGGCCAGAATAGGTTCCGGCCGGTAGCCCAGGGCCATGACTACTGTGTCCACGTCCAGGGCGAACTCGGTCCCCGGTTTGGGCACAGGCTCCCGCCTTCCCCTGGAATCCGGCTTCCCTAGCTCCATCTCGATGCACTCCATGGCCTCCACCCTTCCGCCTTCGCCAATGAAGCGCACCGGGGCAGTCAGGAAGCGGAAGCGGGTCCCCTCCTCCTTGGCGCTCTCCACCTCCTCCTTGCGGGCCGGCATCTCGGCCTCTGACCGGCGGTATACCACCGTCACCTGCCGGAATCCAAGGCGCAGAGCCGTCTCGGCCACGTCCATGGCAGTATGTCCGTCTCCCAACTCCGGCAGTTCCAGGGCGTCGCGCAATCGAATAGCAGTCTGGGCCACATCCATGGCAGTGTTGCCGGCGCCGATCACCGCCAGCCTTTCACCCACCTCCGGACGGGCGTACCCTCCACTGCCCAACTGAGACAATTTAGATCGGCTCAGAAACTCCGTGGCGGTGTAAACGCCCTTGAGGTCCTCGCCCGGTATGCCCATCCCAGTGGAAAGGGTGGCGCCCGCCCCGACGAAGACGGCTTGGTATCCCTTGGCGATGAGGTCATCGATCGTCAGGTCGACCCCGATCTTCGTATTAGCCTTGAATTCCACCCCCAGCGCAATCAACCTCTGGACCTCAGCTTCAACTATATTGGGAGGTAGGCGGAAGGCAGGTATGCCCCATGCGAGGGCTCCACCAAACACAGGCAGCGACTCAAAAAGCGTCACCTGGTGGCCAAGGGACGCCAGATCCCCGGCTACGGCCAGTCCACTGGGGCCGGATCCTACCACGGCAACCATTCTCCCCGTGAAAGGACGAGGAGCCTGGCCCCGCTTCTGGACCAAACCTTGCTGGACTTCCCAGTCGCCCAGGAAACGCTCCAGATTGCCAATCGCCACGGCATCGCCTCCCTCCCTGGCGAGCACGCAGGCCCCTTCGCACTGCTTGGCCTTGTCGCAGACACGGCCGCACACCGCCGGGAGGTTCGTAGTCTGGTGAAGGATATCGAGGCCCCGGACGAAGTCGCCTTCCAGTAATGCAATGATGAAATCCGGGATACGGTTATTGACCGGGCACCCCTGCACACAGCCCGGTTCAGGGCACCGGAGGCAGCGGTTAGCCTCGTCCAGCGCCTCACGGAGGTTGTATCCCTGTTCCACTTCATCGAAAGACCACACCCGATCCTTGGGGTCCAGCACCCGCTGCCTGACCCGGTACCCAGAGAAGGCGGGAGGCCAGAGGGTCGCGGGGTACTCCCGGCCTGACGGCAGTTTGAGATCTTTATCCTCGATTGCTCCCGGGTGCGGGGTCCGGCCGTATCTCGCTTCCAGGGCGGCAGGCTCCCCCACTTCAATCGCTCCCAACTGCCTAAGCAGATCGGCCACCTCGCTCTGTTTGCCCTGGAAGACGCGCACGGCAAGCATGCTAGCGTGCCCTTCGTCGTCCTTTATGATGGCGCCCATGAAATCAGGGGCAATGCCGCGGCTCTGAAGCGTCCGAATCGCTCCATGAACGTACGTTCCCTTCCGGAAAACCCCCACCAGGATTCTAGCTGGTCTCTCCGCTACTTCTATGGCTGCCACTTGCTGCCCTCCTGTTGCAACGGCCTCATGCAGGCCCGTTCCATTTTTGTTCTGGGTCTATTTCAGGGTTTCCAGGAACGCGATCAGGTCCGCCATATCTGTGTCGCTTATCTGGTTCGTGCCGTAAGCCGGCATCTTGCCACTCGGTGTTCGCACCTGCTTCTGTACTGCGGCGCCTGAGACCCCAACCACGCCTGGGGCGGCCGCTGTGCCATGTCCATTTTGCCCGTGACAGGCTGAACAAGTCTTGCTCGTGAAGACGGCCTTCCCTTTGGCCGCGTTGCCGCCGGAAGCGCCGGGGGCGCTTTGGACGGCGGGCGCAGCCGTCGCCGGAGAGGCTGCCTTCTGGGCGGCGGCAACAATGGCGGGAGCCGTCCCGTCCCTGTATCCCATGACGAAGGCCGTGACGTCGGCAGCCTCTCTCTCCGTTAACGGGACCTTGGGCATTGTCGCCGCCGAGGTCACGCTCAGAGGGTCAAGTATCCACGCATACACGAATTGCGCTCCGATGACCATATTTCGTATGTCGGGCGCCGCTGCGCTACCCTCGGCGTCTTTCCCATGGCAGGCGCTGCACTTGTTGTCGTATACCAGGTACCCGCTCACCGGGTCGCCCTTTGGCGCCCCGATGCTGTCCGGACGAGCCCCCATGCCCGGTCCCTCCTGCGCTTCCCTGTAACCCTGGTAGCCCCAGACGGCAGCCGGCAGGACCAGGAGCACCGCGACCACCCCGATGATCCCCAGAATCTCCCATTTCCGCATATCCATACTAAATCCCTCCGTTAACCCATGTAGAGCCGCAGGAAGGCGAAAGTGGTCCCCAACAGGAAAAGAGCGATGGGAACCGAAGCCTTCTGGGCGGCCCAGCGGTCGGTGAAGTTCTCACGGGAGATCCGGTTCGCCAGGAAGATCGACGTAACCAGGCCGAGTATCAGGGCCGGCACCTGAAAGTACGGCACCCAGGCTGATAGCACGGGCGTCCAGGGGAAATGCTTGGTGCCAAACAGGTCCCAACCCCAACCGAACGGGTCCGAGATCACGGATATGGCGTAGGAACCGTTGATGAACACAAAGGTGAAGCTGAATGCGATCCACCCCATGAGACCCATTGGCACAAGAGCGTACGCGTAACTCACGAAGAGGCGCTTCAGAGATACGTTCTTGACCCCGGAGAACAGCTTGGCAACCCAGGTGAACGCCAGGAAGAGGCCCGGGATGATGACCAGGACTGTCGTCACGAGGGACGCCGCGTACATAAGGTAGCTAGGAAGGGTGGCCATACTCGCTGCTGATTTGATCCACCCCCAGGGGCCGAGCATTACTGCGGAGTAGATCAGGGCAGCGGCGAGCATTATGATGCCCTTGAAGGCCTCGTCCATGTGTCGCTTCGGCACCTTGAGGTCCTGGCCAAAGGGGCGCAGGTTGATCGCCACGTTGTTGACGGGACAGGTCTTTATGCACTCGGTGCACATGCCGCAGTAGGCGTTACGGTCCAGGGTGCCGGGGTACTCCATCCAGGGACAGCCGTAACCCTTCTCCGAGCCGCGGATGCATTCCTTGCCGCAGTGTCGCTGGCAAGTCTCGGGGTCCTTGACCCTGATCTCAATCGGAGCGACCATTGAGTAAAGGCCGATGAAGCCTCCGACCGGGCACACGTAACGGCAGAAGGCTCGGCGCTTGTACACCAGGGAGAGTCCGATCCCCAGAGCGATGAAAAGGCTCAGCAGGATCCCCGTGGCTACCGGGAGCGTCAGAATAATGGCGCTGAACAACGCTACCCCGAGAAAGGCGAAGTTTTGAAGCCAGATGTTGCGAAGGGGGGAAGGCCAGTCCTTGCCCAGCGTGAAAGGCGCCGCGTCACGGCGCCGGATAAAAGCGAGCCTTTGTACCCATTCGCCCAGGGCTGGGATCGGGCATATCGTGCACCAAATCCGGGAACCGAAGGGTATCAGGACGATGATGAGCAGCGCCCACCATACGATCCAGACGAATATGATGGAGAGGTTGTGGTTGCCCAGCGGAGTCCCGAAGAGCCCCGTCATGATCACCAGGGCGAAGAAGAACAGGTTCATGAGGAGCAAAGCAAACGGGAACACGCGATGACGAACCACCGAGTTCAGGAGCGGTATCTGCAAGAGATCATAACGCCAATAGGGTGGTTTCACTTTGTACGAGGGGATTGCCTTCTCCTCCTCTTGGTGCACCTCTTGGGGCGGCTTGGTGGAAATAGCGCTCATAGGGGTTCCTCCTTACGCGTCCAGACGAATGCCAGAGAGCCGATTGCAGCCACGATGGAAAGGCCGATGGCCCCGGTGTAGTTAACGTTTTCCTCAACCACCATCTCGCCGATCATGAATGGATGCATGCTCCCACAAGTGAAGGAGCAACGAAAGCGGAACTTCCCTGACTTGTCGGCAACAAACTCCACTCGGGTGGTCTTGCCCGGACTTATCAAGGCATCTTTGTCATAGCCTTCTATGAAGATCCCGTGGACGATATCCAGGGAGGTGAGATTCATCACAACCGTCTGTCCCTGATGGACCCTGATTATCGGTGGATCCCAGGCGAACAGGCTGGCTTTGATATCCACCTCCTGAACCGTGGGACCTGCTGAGGTATTGGTGATGGGCACCAGCGCCAGCACCGCCATCAGGACCAGGCTGACGACAATCAGTATCGGCCACCTTGTTCCGCTGTTCATCCCGCGTCTCCTTCCACCAGTTCAACTGATCGGCAAGGGCGCTAAAGGCCACTGACAGTCATGGGCCTCGCCGACCACGAGCATTTCCGGGGCCTGATCGAGATACTCTCGCAGCATGGCTAAGAAGAGGAGGTAGTCTTCTGCAATTAGCGTCCTGATCCTGTCATTAATAAATGAAGCCCTTCTATGTCCATATTAGGGATCGGTAAGCATGGTGTCATCGCGGTATGCCATCATCTTCCGGCGCATGGAAAAGCCATGTCCCAACAGAAAAACCACCATCAGGAATGGTGGTTTCACCAGGGGGCCGGCCGGCTGGACCTATGGCATCGATTCAGCTATCGACGCTTATCAATCCCTTGCGTATAGCGTATTTGATCAGCTCCGCCCGGCTGTGCAGATTGAGCTTGCCCATGATATTCGCACGGTGGCGCTCGACGGTGTTAACGCTCAGGACCAATTGGTCGGCCATCGAGCGGCTCGTCCTCCCTTCGGCGATCAGGCGCAGGACCTCCCTTTCTCGCTCGGAGAGGCCGTCATAGCTATCCTTTTCTTCCCCTGCCTCAACCCTCTTGAGATAGTCATCAAGAAGCTGCTTTGCCACCGAGGGATACAGATACGCCTGTCCTTGAGCGACTGCCCTTACCGCCGCAAGAAGATCGGCCGGAGAGGCGCCCTTGACCACGTAGCCCGAAGCGCCGGCCTGGAGAATCCGGAAGAAGTACCGTTCATCCTCGTGCATGGTCAGCGCCAGGACCTGAACTCCTGGATAACGATCCTTGATCAACTGGGTCGCCTCCAGGCCGTTCATGTTGGGCATGGCCACATCCATCAATACCAGGCCCGGTTCCAGGTCCCGCACCATCTCCACCGCGCCGCGTCCGTCGACTGCTTCCCCCACGACCTCCATGTCAGATTGGGACTCCAGGAGCAGCCTCACTCCGGCCCGCACAATGGCATGATCATCAGCGATCAGAACCCGAATCTTCTCCATCACGTCACGTCCCCTAACGGGATCTCCAGTCGGAGAATCGTGCCTCCGCCAGGCTCCGACTCCACCTGAAGACTCCCACCTAGCAGGCTCATGCGCTCCTGGATTCCCAGAAGGCCAAGCCCTCCATTGTACCCTGACACCCTGTCCCCTACCTCAAATCCCCTCCCGTTGTCCCAGATCCGAGCCATTACCATCCTTTCCACCAATTCCAGATGGATATAGGCATCCGTCGCCCTGGAATGCTTGACGATGTTGGTAATGGCCTCCTGAATGGCGCGAAACAGCACGGTCTCAATTTGCACCGGCAGTCGCTGACCCTGAAATCCGGACACCTCAACCCGGCAATTGGTATGCGCGCGCCCCAGGTTTTTCTCCGCGTACCAGCCTATGGCAGGAATCAAACCCAGATCATCCAACAGCGTTGGCCTCAGGTCCAACATGAGCCTGCGGGTGGAGGCCAGCGTCTCAGAGGTCAGGTCCCTGATCGAAGCCAGCCTGCCCTTGAATTCGTCCAACTCAGGAGAGAGAGATTCCTCGATTCCCCCCAAATTCATCACCAACGCAGTTAGAGCCTGGCCTATATCGTCATGAAGCTCCCGCGAGATACGCTTTCGCTCCTCTTCTTGAGCGGTAATCACCTTATCCAGAAGCTGCCGGCGTATCGCCTCCTTGCGCTGCAGCTCCCCGTAAAGGCGGGCATTCTCCATCACGACCGCGGCCTGTCCTGCGACAATCGTCAAGAGGCGAGCATCATCCTCGCTGAATCCCCCCGGCTTTTCCGCAGCGAAGATTATGCCAATACCCTTTCCTTCCACCTGAAGAGGCACGGCCAGGACGGTTTCCCCCCCAAAGGCTTTCAGGAAATGGAGTCCGTGGCAGGCGTCGCCAGTAGCATTTGTCCCGGAACCTACAATTGAGGGGGCGCTCAGAACGCTAGAGGCATAGCCGAACCCTTTGATCCTTTCCTCCTCGATCCCAAATCCTGGCGCCTGGCCAGCTACCTCGCCCCCTTCCCTCAACAGAGCGAACAAGCATCTCTCGGCTCCTGCTACCCGTGCAATCTCGGAAGTGAGCTGCGCATACGTCTGGCGTTCGTCCCGCATTAGCCCCAGGGTCAGGGTAAGAGTCTGGGACGCTTCGAAGAGGGAGGCCAGTTCCTTCGTACGTTGTCCAACCCGGTCTTCAAGCTCATGGTTCCACCGGCCGATCTCCTCCAGTGAGTCTTTGAGCTTGACTCTCATGAGGTCAAAGGTTCGCGCCAGCTCCCCCAACTCGTCGCCCCGCTTCGTAGTGATGGCGCTCTCCAGGTCCCCGGCCGCAATTTGGGCCGAGGCGCGGGTCAACATCCCCAGTGGCTGGACCACCCTTCGAACATCTGTCCAGGCCGCAGAAGATCCCAGCAAAAGGACTGCTACCGCCAGCACAACGATCCTCCACTCCAGATCACGCGGCAGCGCTAGAGCCAGGTCCCGATCCTGCTCCACCGTAATCCCCCACTGGGAGACGCTCTTCAGGGGGGCATATGCGACCAGGTGCGATGGCCTGGAAGATCCCCCCGGCATTTCATGCGCTCGCACGCCGCTCTGGTTGGAGTCAATCAAGGGACCAAGGAGGAACATATGGTCAACCCAGGTGGCTGACGCGTGGCTGGAGGCAAGCACGGCCCCGCTATCATCAACCACATCGATGATGAGACCCTGCTCGCCGGAACCAGCCTGGAGCACCCCCAGTTCCGGGATGCGAAGGTTGAGTTCTGCCACCAGCAGGCCGGAATTGTCGGAAAAGGGATAGGCCATGCACCCGGTGGGAGCCTCGCCAGCGTTAGCCTGCAGAGAGGTCGTCGCGGGCTGGAACCCCAGACCGGACATCTGCACGCACGGCCAGTTGGAGATGTTGGTGAGAGGATTATGCAGCGGAGTTTGCCACGTCACGTCGCCGGAATAATCCGCCAGCAACAGCCGGCTGAACACATCGGATTTATGCGCCGCGATAATCGCAGAGCGGGCTTCCAGAGTGGTCGCCTGGGAAGCAAGCTCCTGCGCCTTCGCCAACTCGCCCTGCAGACGCAGCATTAGGGCATCAAAATAGCCAGCCGCGGATCGCGCCAGGATCTCGCGCTCGTGGTATATCTGGACGGTGCTTTGTTGGACCGCCCACGTAGTCATATAGCCGAACACGAAGAGAACAAAGGCCAGACCCAGCGCAACGCTCAGCGTAATACGCCGTTTTAGGCTTAGACCCCCAAAGAAAGAGCGCACTTCCCTCCCTGTGACTTCCAATCATACCAGTTTTCCATAGAACCGTTTATCCAAGAGACTGGAACGCGATTTCGTGGCGATCTGCATGCATTCCTATCGGTCAGGCAAACCCCTTTATCCCCCTTCTCATGGGGACTTCCAACGGTGGCGTCTGAATCACGCACTAGCCTCCGTGTTCGTACCAGGGACGAGGTGCGAAGTTCGCCATGAAGCGGGACACCTCTACCGGCACGAACTCATTGACCTTGAACTTCTCGCGCATGCCGAAGGGCACCGTGCTGTCTATGGCGACCTTGTCAACCAGCCCTTCTTGCTCCCGCGCAACCGGGACCACGGCGTGACCGCGCGCGCTGGGCACGATGAAGAACCCCGTCTTCCAGTTTGTCCTGGTAGCTACGGCGGTCCATACGGCCCAGGGATCGTTGATGTCGATGTCGTCGTCGACCACAATCGCCATATGGCAGTCCCGGTCGGCCGACAGCGCCCTCATAAGCACGTTCTTCGGGACTCCATCGTCAGTGCCGGACTCCTTCTTGAACTTTATGATAACAATGGGATGGCGATAGTTCAGATCGACGAATTGACGGCGCGCGATTTGCCTGATCTCTTCGGTCATCGCCGCCTCCGGCAGAAGGTTGACGATCGAAAACCCCTGTTTTCCAAAAAACGCCTCGTAGATAGGGCCCTTTCGTTGGGTCACTGCCCTGGCTACGCAAACCGGCAATTCCTTTGACCGGGAGAAGTAGCCCGAACCGCCGGGCCCAAGTATGCCTGTGGGGTTTAGTGAATCGGTCCATTCTCGGGCGCCGGGCATCATTTCGGCTTCGATCACTATTTCGGAGCGGGCGGGAACTTCCAGGTCTATCGTCTTACAGCGCACCATCTCGATCGGACGTCCGGCCAGACTTCCGGCCAGGAGAAGCTTGTATTCGCCTTCAATGCTCTCGACGAGCGGGCCGTGCGCCGCTGCCGCGATAGCCACGGCAGGTTCAGGACCTATCACCGCCGCGACCTGGAGCGGGCGCCCCAGTCTTTCCGCCTCGCGATACGCTACTGTCAGGCCCCTGAGAGCGTGGAAGAACAACTGGAAGCGATCTCCACCCTTCGTGGTCCCCCGTGAATAGAACATGCTTCGAAGGCCGCTATCCGGGAACCTCCAGATCACGACACAGGCGCCGATGTAATCACCGGAGTCGTGAGGAGTCTGGGTGAGATTGGGAAGCATCGCCTTCAGGTCGATGTTCTCGGTGACAACCACTCCCTGGCACGCCCCGGAAGCCACCAGCACCGGCAGCATCGGGTTCCTGATCGCCGACCGGACCGACGAAATGATGTGAGGGATCAGTTCTTTTTCCTCGACTCCGAACAACCGGGCCATGCGCTTCCGGGAATAGATATTCGCTACCACCGGGATAGGGTTTCCAGCTACGTTGTCGAAGAACAAAGCGGGTCCGCCATAGAGGTTCTCTGCTATGGACGCCAGTTCGTATTGGGGGCTTATCTGGTCGCGGATGTGGAGCATCTCATCGCCCTGTTCTTCTAGGAAAGCAATTGCGCTACGCAAGTCACGAATTGGCGACGTTTTCAATTCTTCTTCCCCCTCTCAAAAAGCGAAGCGAATGAAGAGCAGTATATCATTCGTCGTCCGCGCCCGCAACGCGCGGTCAGCTCGTCAACGTGCTACCTTTGAGGGAATAAAGAGGGCAGCTAAGAACAAAGGCGATGCTGGAGGTCATGTTAGTGGCCTCCATTCACGTTATGGGGAACCTGCTTCCGATGGTTCCAGCCGGACCAGGTTCTCAAATTGATCGAAGTCAGTGTCCCAACTGTAGATCTCGGACACTGCCTGCGACCTCATATAAGCGGCATTGAACGCATCGGCGAAGGAGATGTTCTTGCTGGCATACAGGTCAAGAGCATGTTCATAGAGACGCTTGTTGGGAAGCTCAAGACCCCTCATGGATATGATGTCTCCCAGGGAGTCCCGGATACGCTCACGAGGAACCTGGTAACGCTTCTGTAGGGTAAAGACAGTCTCAAGGATCACCATCGGTGAGGTTGCGGCTTTCTCCTCGCCCCGCTCGACCCTGGCCAGAAGCGCTAGTGCCAGACGGGCTTTCTGCTCGTTGTCCCTGGTCAGGTAGCGCAGGAAGATGTTGGTATCGAGAAAGCGCATAAGTCCTACCCTTCCCCGGTCACTTCCTCAGCCACCCCCTCCTCAAACTCCTCGCGCTCCCTACGGAAATCCGCAGGCTTTTCGGTTGGAGCTGCGGAGCCGTACCATTTGAGGATCTTCGATTCAGCCCGCCTGAGCTTAGCCGTGTCGCCATCCACTTCAAAGACTACTTTGTCGTGTGGTCTCAAGCCCAGACGAGTGCGTATCTCCGAGGGGATAGTGACCTGGCCCTTTTGCGTCAGGGTAGTCTCAAGTCTTCGCATAGCCGTACCTCCTAACTGAGGCGTACTTGTGTTCATAGTAATGATATACTAACATAGTATTACTCAACTGTCCAGCGAGGGCTTGATGCAGATCGATAAACTGGACGGGCATATCTGCCATTGCGCAAGGCACAACCGGCGGCTAATATAGGGTGCAATCATGACAACGATGATTTCAGTCTTTCGCCCTTGCGTAGAGACGACCCGGTGGGTCGTCTCCCTCGCGGCGTAAGCATCACGTAGCGTGTTCAGAGGGCGTTTCCCCGGAGCCGCCGGTCTGACGTACCCAAACCCGCTGTGAATCCCCGGCGTAGTCTAGCTCTCGCCGCGGGGAAGATGGCCGGCGCTTTGTCCCGCCGCTTAGGGAAAGGTGGGGGCACGTCGTTGCCGGGCCTGGTAGCCCTGACCATCGATCCAGGCCTCTTGGCCCACCTCGCCCGGCAGTCGCCCCAGTCGCTCTTGGTGACCGGCACCAATGGCAAGACCACCACCAGCGCCATGATCGCAGCCATGCTGCGCTCCGGGGGCTTCGTCCCCCTGCAGAATCAGACCGGTTCCAATCTCATGCGCGGACTCACGACCGCCCTGATGTCCCGGTGCGGACCGGGAGGGCGTCTCCAGGACGCGGAGCGCAGCGTCGTCGTCTTCGAGGTGGACGAAGCGGTGCTGCCGCTGGCCGCCTCGGCGACCTGCCCTCGGGTCGTACTGGTCAACAACCTCTTCCGGGACCAGCTTGATCGCTACGGCGAGGTGGACACCGTGCGGTCGCTCTGGCTCGAGACGGTTGCTTCCCTGCCGGAAGACACCATCCTGGTCCTCAACGCCGACGACCCGGCGGTGGCCAGCCTGGGCGAAGCAGCACGGGGCACTCTGGTCTTCTTCGGCGTCGAAGACCGCAGCCTGGGCGTTCGCGGAGTGGAGCACGCTGCCGATTCCCTCAGTTGCCTCAAGTGTGGACATGCTTTCGAGTATAGCCCGTCGTTCTACGCCCACCTGGGGCACTACCGCTGTCCAGGTTGCGGGGCCGGACGGCCCCAGCCCCAGGTGGCTGCCTCCAGCGTTGCGCTTGACGGCTTCGACGGGGCGAGCTTCAAGTTAGAGACACCCCAAGGCGGTTCAACGGTCTCTTTGAAACTGGGAGGTCTCTATAACGTCTACAACGCCCTGGCGGCCGCCGCGGCCGGGCTCGCCATCGGGTTGCCCCTGAACGTAGTGGTCGAAGCCCTGGACGGGTTCAGCCCGGCCTTCGGACGCATGGAGCGTCTTGTTGTCAACGGTCGCAGGGTCTGCCTGGTCCTGGTCAAGAATCCCACTGGCTTCAACCAGGTCTTGCGGGCATTGGCCCAGGGTCCCCTGCCGGATACCGTCATGATGGTCCTGAACGATCAGATCGCCGATGGGCGGGATGTTTCCTGGATATGGGACGTCGATTTCGACGGCCTGGAAGGGGTCAGGCTGGTGGTCTCCGGCCTCAGGGCGGAAGACCTGGCCTTGCGCTTGAAGTATGGTGGCTTGGCGGTCTCTAAGGATGCCGTCCAGAGAGACCTGACCGGGGCGCTGGACCGGGCACTGGCGTCGACGCCGGACGGCGGGACGCTCTACGTGCTACCCACCTACACCGCCATGCTGGAGCTGCAGCGGCTGCTGGCGCGCCGGGGCCACCTGCAAGACTACTGGAGGCAGGATTAGTGGAACTGACCATCGGCCACCTCTATCCCCTGGAGATGAACCTCTACGGCGATCGGGGCAACACCCTTTGCCTGACCCAGCGCTGCCGCTGGCGTGGGATAGATGCGCAAGTCAGGCCCATCGAGATCGGCGAGCAATGGCCCTCCGGCCTCGACCTGGTCTTCTTCGGGGGTGGCCCGGACGCACAACAGAAGGGGGTGGCCCAGGACTTGATCGAGGTCAAGGGCGAGGGCCTGCGCAAGGATCTGGAGGGTGGCCTGGTAGCGCTTGCTATCTGTGGCGGGTTCCAGTTGCTCTGCCGGTACTACCGTCCGGCCGAAGGCCCGGACCTGCCCGGGCTGGGTTTCTTCGACGCCTGGACGGTCCATCCGGGGCCGCGGGACCCTCGGTGCATCGGCAACGTGGTCGCGGAGTGGCAGGGAGGCACGCTGGTTGGCTTCGAGAACCACGGAGGGCGCACCTACCTGGGCCCCGGCTGCCGGCCCCTGGGTAGCGTCGTTCGAGGACACGGCAATAACAGCCGAGATAGGACCGAGGGCGCCATCCACCGCAACACGTACGCCAGCTACCTCCACGGCCCTCTCCTGCCCAAGAACTCGGTCTTGGCCGATCACCTCCTGCATCTCGCCCTCGAACGGCGCTACGGCAAGGCCGATCTGCCTCCCCTGGATGATGCTCTGGAGTCGCTGGCGCATGAGGCGGCGCTTGGGAAGCGGGGGTAGGGGCGAAAGGGGATCGACGAACGGTCTCTCAGCTTGAATCGCGGTCGTAGGAGGCCAGCCTTTTGTATGATCCCCGCTTTCTGGCGAGCACGCCTTCTCCCGTAGCGATCACCTCCGGTCTCAAACGGGGCTGAATCGAGACCGGCTGAACGCTCAGACTGTTGGCCCCCTCTTCCATCTCCACTATCTCCACCTTTACATACTGGCCTTCCTCCAGTTGCGCCTGGCGAGCCTCCTTTACAGGAATGGTGATAGCCAGGCTGTTGCCATCCCGTCTTACTTTGACAAGCGACATGATGTTTACTCCTGCGTAGTACCGCTGTTCAGGCGGACGGTCATAACCGTCCCCACGACAAGTTTGGCATTCGCCCCGGCCCCCTGGCAACCAAGAGACCGTTAGCTAAGCCACGTCCATCGTAGGGGCGGACGGCTCTGTCCGCACCGTGGCCGCGCCGTAAACGTCCCCGATCCTCTTGAAATCGCTACGATGCCGTGGTACCATCAGCCCAGAACAGGGGGAAGGCAAATGCTAACCGACTATATCAGGGCGGCCATGGCCCACGCCAGGTATGAGATTCTGCCCGACAGCGGCGTCTACTATGGGGCCATCCCAGGTCTTCAGGGAGTGTGGGCAGACGCCCAGACGCTTGAGGACTGTCGCGGGGAGTTGCAGGAAGTGCTGGAGGACTGGATCTTGCTGGCGCTTCGGCGAGCGGAACCTTTGCCAGTCGTTGACGGAATTGACCTGAATGTGAAGGATGTTGCTTAGTGCCTCCGTTTGGCCCGATAAGCCAACTGGGCCTCGTCCGCGCCCTTCGGAAGATGGGCTTTGAGGGTCCCGTCCCCGGCACACGGCACGCATTTATGACCAGGGGATCTCTCAGACTGCGCATACCCAACCCTCATCACGGAGATATCGGCCGTGATTTGCTTGCCTGTATCCTGCGCGAGGCGGGGATCAGCCGTGAGGACTGGGAAGCGATCCAATAGTGGTCAGCGTAGGGGCGGACGACCTTGTCCGCCCCTACGCCGCGATAATATCCAGCCCCGGCCGCCGGAGAGGGACCCTCCTTTCCCAATGGTATCGAAACGCTTCGAACCGCCCCCACGACAGATTTAGCATTCGTCCCGGTCCCTGGTAACCGAGAGCACGTTGCCAGCATCCCCGCACTATTTTGGTACCGGCTATGCCGGGTTAGGGGTCTCGGTGAAAGACGCCCCCGGTTGTCCCATTTGCGCGGGCCGCCTCCATTCTGATAGATTGACAGGGGCGGTAGTCGCAGCCGTACCGAGCCAATAGCTGATCGAGGGAGACAAGGAGCCAATGGCGCAAACACAAGTGGGGGATGCCAGGAAGTACTCTGTCTGGTTCGTGTTGGTGGTGGCCGGTTTCGTTACCTGCCTGATCACGGCCAATATCATCGCGGTGAAGCTCATCGACGCCTTTGGACAGGTGCTGCCGGCGGCCGTCATCATCTTCCCGATCAGTTATATCTTCGGCGACGTCCTGACCGAGGTCTACGGGTACTCTCAAGCCCGCCGGGTGATCTGGCTCGGCTTCGCCTGCAATCTGATCGTGGTCGCGGCGATATGGATCGCGCAGGTCCTTCCCGCCCCCTCCTTCTGGGACGGGCAGGCCGGATACGAGCGAATCCTGGGCTACACGCCTCGGATCTTGGGGGCGTCTTTTCTGGCCTATCTGGTGGGGGAATTCGCCAACTCGTTCATACTTGCCAAGATGAAGATCGCCACCAACGGGCGCTGGCTCTGGACCCGCACCATCGGGTCCACCCTGGTCGGTGAAGGGCTGGACTCGATGATCTTCGTCACGCTGGCCTTCGTGGGAACGATTCCGCCCGATGGGCTGACGTCGGCTATCATGGCGCAGTGGCTGGTGAAATCAGCCTATGAAGCCGCCGTCACGCCCTTGACCTACGGCCTGGTGAACTTCCTCAAACGCCGTGAGGGAATGGACGTGTTCGACCGCGATACGCGGTTCAACCCTCTGCTGCTGGCCGAATAGGCGTCTGAGCGGTGCAGGGGTAGAGACGAGCCGGCGGCTCGTCTCTACGGTTGGCTGGTTTCAACCGGCGACCGACAGGAGGTCTCTACTGGAGGAGCAGTCCGTCTTGTTTCGGGCTTCTTCCTTTGGCAGCTTTCAGGCGGGGGACAAGCCCCGGCATCACGACGAACCGTGTAGTCGGGTGTCGTCTCGACCCCGGCGGTCTGTGCCAGTCCAATGCTAAGGGGAGCCTTTTCCCAACGGATAACGGATTGGGGAACGGATAACGGATGCGAGGCGTCGGTCGGAACTCGGCGTCCGTTTAGCGAGCATTCGCTATCCGTTGGGGTCGCCGAGGGATGTCATTAGCGAGGTAGCGTGCCCGTTCCAAGGTAGGCAGCCCATCCGTTGGGAATAGGCCACTACTCAACATATCCTCAATACCCCGGAGGCCTCCGAAACGGACCGGTTACCTCCGAGAGCTGTTCGGCGACGGCCAGCAGGTCCATATCGTGCCAGCGCCGCCCCACGAGCTGCACGCCGATGGGCAATCCCTCCCTGGATTGAGCCACCGGCAGCACCACCGCCGGGCTACCGGTGAGGTTGAAGGGCACGGTATGGGCCGCCGCAGCCATCTCGTAGGCTACGCTTCGACCCCGTACCCTGAACGGTCTCGCATGCGCCAGGATCGAGCGGTGTTTGAAGGCAGGGACCGAGGCGGCCGGGCAGATCCAGGCGTCCCAGTCCTGAAGAAGCCGCTCCAGGGCGTCGATGAGACGGTCGCGTACGGCCAGAGCCTTGGAATAAGACCTGGCGCTCATCCTGAGACCCCGGGCGAAACCCTTCATCATCGGCGACTTCATGGGCATTACTGTGGTCCCCCAGATCATGATCAGCCTCTCGATAAGAGGCCCTGAGGCGTGTCTCTCAAAGGATGATATCTCATAACAGGTCCGCCAGGCGGCCTGGAAATCGAAATCCGGAGGGTTGCGACGCTCGACCTTACAGCCCAGCCTTCCCAGCTCCGCCGCGAGGTTCTCCAGGCCGGAACGCGTCTCGGGTGTTACCGGGACGTCTCCGAAATCGTCCGACCAGGCGAACCGACGCTCGCGCAGAGGGCGGTCCGAAGGTGTATCCAACGGGACCGCAGTTGCGTTCGGATCGAGCCCATCCGGGCCGGAAATGATCGAAAGGGCGGTTCTCAGGTCTTCCACCGAGCGCGCCAGAGGGCCAAAGCTGATCAGATGCCGGATGTTCCGCGGAGCGCCGGGCAAAGGCGGTATGTGGCCGGCCCCCGAGACCCGGCCTTCCGTCGGCTTCAGTCCGAAGACGCCGCAGAAGTGCGAGGGGACCCGGATAGAGCCGCCGATGTCGCTCCCGATCTCCAGGGGCGACAGCCCGGCGGCGACCGCGGCAGCCCCGCCTCCGGTGCTGCCGCCGGGCGTGCGGGAGGGGTCCCAGGGGCTGTTGGACCGTCCGAAGATCTTGTTGTCGGTCTGATAGTCTCCGCCCAGGGCGGGCATGTTGGTCTTGCCCAGGACGATCGCGCCGGCTGAGCGCAGGCGGGCCACCACGGTTGCATCACGACTGGGGACGTATCGGGCCAGAGGCCGGTGGCCGGCGGTGGTGCGGAGTCCGGACGTCTCGAAGGCGTCCTTGAAAGTGACGGGTACGCCGTGCAGCGGACCCCAGACCTGGCCCCGGGCCAGGGCGTCGTCGGCCTCTAGCGCCCGGCGCCGGGCCTCCTCTTCGTCAAGGGTGACGATAGCGTTGAGGCCGGGATTATGGCGCCGGATCTGCAGGAGATGGGCCTCTAGAGCCTCGATCGCGGAGATATCCCTGGCCAGAATGGCCTTCGCCAGATCAGAGGCTGAGAGGAAGATCGGGTCTGCGGTCGCCTTGTCTGTCATGTGCGACCATTGTAGCACCATGGGCGCCGTGGGAGAACTTCCGGTCCGTGGCGCGAGGCGCGTCTACCAGTATTGTTCCCGGCGTTCCTGATAGAAGGGGACGGTCCTCTTGAGACCCTCACGCAGGTCGGTCCGGGCCTCCCAGCCCAATACCCGGCGAATCTTCGAGCAATCGGCATAGTAGTCGCCGATGTCGATGGACTTCCGCTCGGCCGGGAAGGGGACTAATCTGTAACTGCCACACTGCGCCGTCTCGACCAGGACCTGTACGAATTCAAGTAGCGAGATCCGTTCCTTGCCTCCAACATTGAATATCTGGCCGTTGGCGTCCTCGCTCATGCCGGCCAGGAGGAATGCCTCGACCACGTCGTCCACAAAGATCATGTCCCGCTGCTGCAGGCCGTCGCCGAAGAGTTGGATCTCCTGGCCGTCCAACACCTGGCGGATGAACCAGCCGATGAATCCCTGCCGGTTGTGCTTGACGAGGAGGCGGGGACCGTAGGTGTTGGTAAGACGAAGCGAGCAGGCCCGGACGCCGTACACGTTGTTGTAGAGGATATGATACCATTCACCGGCCATGGTGTTGATGCCGTTGACATCGGTGGGCTGCAGCAAGTGGTCCTCGTCCACGGGAAGATAACGAGGCTTGCCGTAGACCTGGCGCGTGCCGGCATAGACGACCTTGACGTCCGGGTTGTTATGGCGGCAGGCCTCGAGAAGCGAAAGCTGACTCCGGCAGTTTATCTCCAGGTCCGTATAAGGGTCGAGCATGCTGTCGATGTGGCTCACCTGGCCGGCCAGGTTGAAGAGGATATCCTGTCCTCTGACCAGGTAGTTCATGCTGTTCTGGTCTCTTACGTCAGCTATGTTGACACTGACTCGGTCTTCGACCCCGTCGATGTTGAAGAGATTCCCACCGTAGTCAGGGATGAGCGAATCTATGACGAGCACCTCGGCCCCAAGGTCCGCCAAGCGGCGGGCCAGGTTGCTGCCGATGAAGCCCAGGCCTCCAGTGATCAGGACGGTCTTATCCCTGTAGAATGAGGCGAGACTCTCCTCAGTAATCATCTGCCGGTTCCGGAGCCGGCAGTCCGGGCGGGAACGGGCCTCGGCCTTCTCAAGAGACGGGGCAAGAGCACCAGCCTTAGCCAGAGCCGGGCCATGCCCAGGCCGACCTTCCCAACACGACGGAAGTTGAAGAACTGCGAACGACCGTAGGTCCGGTGATAATGGTGAACGGGCACCTCCCGGATTACGAAGCCGGCGTCCTGGACCTTCTTGATGAATTCGACGCAGATGACCCCGCTGTTGCATTGCAGATTCACTTTGTCGAAGATAGAGCGCCTCATCAGCCGGAAGTCACAGTCGACATCCCGCAGTCTCAGGCCAAAGATGGTCCTGGCGAACCAGTGATACCCGCGCCCAATGACCACCCGGTACCAGGGATCGGAGCGCCCGATCTTGTAGCCGTTGACGAGGTCTACGCCTTCTTTCATCTCAGGCAGGAGAAGGGCTAACTCCTCGACATCGTACTGAGCATCGCCATCGGTATAGAAGACGAGGTCCTTGGTAGCAGTGCTAAACCCGGAGCGCAGGGCGCCGCCGTACCCCTTGTTTCTTGCGTGGAAGACCAGGCGAAGCCGGTCGATGTGCCCGGCCAGTTCCTTGAGAATCTCCCGGCTTCGGTCCGTGCTGCCGTCGTCGATGACGATGATCTCATAATCGTCCGTCAAAGGGTCGAGCGTCTTGGCGGCCAGTGTCACCATGCTGGCAATGGTCCCGCCATCGTTATAGCAGGGAAAGAAGACGCTTATGCTTGGACGCCGCTTCTGCTCCACAACCTCACCGCCTTAAGACTATCCCAAAAGAAATATTGCCCAAACGAGTTTCGAACAGGTACCGCTTAAGGACGAATATAGAACATTATCGCGGGCGTGGCAAGCGGCATGAGCTACCCGTGGCGAGTCGCCGGAGACTCGGCGACAACCGAGCGGTCAAGGAAGGGCAGCCGGAGGCAGCATCGGTAACCCCCCTGATAAGGGGGGCCAGGGGGGTTTCGGACTTCGAAACGGATCGCGGAAATGCCCGAACAAACCCCCTAAATCCCCCTTATCAGGGGGACTTTCGCCGATATCCCCCCCGGGTGGGTCGATATGCCCCCTTTGTTCTCTCCGCCCTGGGCAGAGCAAGCAGTCCTACTGCCCGAACTTGGGCGGACGCTTATCGAAGAAGGCGGCTACCGCCTCTCGGAAGTCGGCATTAGCGGCGCACTTCCCCAGCTCCAGCCGCTCCCTCTCGAGTTGGGCCTCGAGGCTATCCCCTTCTGAGGCGTTGAGCAGGAACTTGGCGCGGGCCAAGGCCTCGGCCGGGCCCCCGGCCAGCTCCAGCGCCATCTCCCGGGGCTGCTGGGCCAGCTCCGCGTGCGGCGCCACGCGATGGACGACTCCCAGACGCAGCGCCTCAGCGGCGTCCATGGGCCGGTCCAGGAACATCAATTCGGTAGCCTTGGCCATTCCCACGATGCGGGGCATGAAGTAGGTCCAACCACCATCGGGCACCAGGCCCGTGATCCGGGTGTAGGCCAGCTTGAAGACCGCCTTGTCCGAGGCGATGCGGAGGTCGCAGACCAGGGGGAGGCTGAAACCGGCTCCCGCTGCCATGCCGTTGACCGAGCAAATCACGGGCTTCGGCAGGTGACGGATATCCATGATGAAACGGTTGAGGGGTTTGATGAGGTCTATGAAGTAGTTGGTCGGGTTCTTCCCTTCTTCCATCCAGGCCCGGGCCCCGACCAGATCGCCGCCGGAGCAGAAAGCCTTCCCGGCGCCGGTGATGACCACCACGCGCACCGCCGGATCATCCCTGCAGTCCTCGATGGCTGGCACCAGTTCTTGTATCAGGGAGCCTGCGAGTGAGTTGAAGGTCTGGGGCCGGTTGAGAGTGATGGTGGCCACACCCTGGTCTTTGGAATAGAGAATCGAGGTAAAGTCCATGATCGCTCCTTCTCGTATTTGCCGTCTTTGAGAGTCCATGCCTTCTGCGGCGAACGGCGCTGCGCTTTGGCTCCCATTATAGCAGTTTGGGACGGGGTCTCTGTGGGGCATAAGCCCCTGGATCTTTCTTGACCCTCGTCTCGCCGAAGGGGAGACGAGAAAACGATAGGGATTAGGGGAGACCCCTAAGACCCCCCAAGGAGGGGCCAGCCCCTCCTTGAATACCCCGTTGGGACTTGAGTTCCTTCTCCCTCTGGGAGAAGGCTAGGATGAGGGAACCCTGTTGGCGGGGTAGTCTTGCCCTTCCTGCATTTCTTGGTGATGTCAAAGCGGGGGACAAGCCCCCGCGCTACGTCCCCGGTAGACGGGAGTGCAGAGGGATGGCGATCCCTCTGCCGGGGTTCAAAAGGGGTGTCCCCTTTTCATTACTATCTACCCCACACTCTGTGCGGCCGCGACGATCGAATCGTAAGTGATATCAAGCAGGCGGGCCAGCTCGGTCTTCTTGATGGATAGCGGGGGCATCAGCACTAGGACGTCGCCCAGGGGCCGGAGGATGGCCCCGCGAGGCCGGGATTCGCGGCAGACCCTGGCGCCCATGCGCGTCTCGGGGGGATACGGCGTCTTCAAGTGCTTGTCTGCCACTAGCTCGATGCCAACCATGAGGCCCCTCTGCCGGATGTCACCGACATTTGGAAGCTCCCGGAATCGGCGCAGGCCCCGCGCGAGCTGCGCGATCTTCACCTGCAGTTTCTCGATGGTACGGTCCCGGGCAAAGATGTCCAGGCTGGCCAGGCCGGCGGCGCAGGCGACCGGGTTACCAGTATACGTATGCCCGTGGAAGAAGGTCCGGTTCTCCTGGGGCCGCCCCAGAAAGGCCCGGAACACCTCCTCGGTGGCGAGGGTAGCCGCGAGTGGCAGGTATCCGCCGCTGATCCCCTTGGCGAGACAGAGCAAGTCCGGCTGCACCTGCTCGTGCTCGCAGGCGAACATCCGCCCGGTGCGCCCGAATCCCACTGCCACCTCGTCGGCGATCATGAGAACGCCATGCCGGGTGCAGAGTTCGCGGACGCGAGACAGGTAGCCGGGAGGCGAGACCAGGATGCCGCCGGCCCCTTGGACCAGAGGCTCGATGATAACGGCGGCCGTTTCCCGATGATGGGACTCCAGGGTCCGTTCCAGATCGCCGAGGCAGGCCAGTCCGCAACCGGGGTGGACCAGCCCCAACGGACACCGGTAGCAGTAGGCGCTCTCTACCTGGATGCTGTCGAAAAGCAGTGGCCGGTAAACCTCATGGAAGAGAGAGACGCCACCCACACTCACGGCCCCGATGGTGTCCCCGTGGTAGCCGTTCTTGAAAGAGACGAAGCGAGTCCTGGAACGTCCCGACGGCGCCATCTGGTGCCAGTACTGGAAGGCCATCTTCAGGGCGATCTCCACCGCCGTCGACCCGCTATCTGAGTAAAAGACCCTGGTCAGGCCCGGAGGGGCCAGTTCTGCCAGACGCTGGGCCAGAAGGGTACTGGGAATGTTGGCCAGGCCCAGCAAGGTGCTGTGAGAGACCTTTCGGACCTGGGCGATGACGGCCCGGTCCAACTCGGGTCGCCGGTGCCCGTGGAGGTTGGTCCAGAGGGAAGACACCCCGTCCAGGTACTCCCGGCCCTGGATGTCCTTGAGATAGCAGCCGCGGGCGCTCTCGATGATCAGAGGCTCTTCCGCCTCCCATTCCTGCATGGGAGTGAAGGGATGCCACGTGTACTTCTGGTCCGCCTCCGCCAGGCTGCGGTAGTCCGGGTCAGACACCAAGAATCCTCTCCAACCTAACGTATCTCCGAAATGCCTCCAACAGGCCGTCAAGAATGCCGGCGGATACATTGATCGTCGGCAGATTGGGGATGGTCCCGAGGACCGGAAGGCCCGAGTAGTGCTCGATAGCCTCGACGGCGGTCCTCTCCGCCAGGTCGGGGTCGGCCGGATAGCCGTTTATGACGGTGCCAACCACCCGGATGCCAGCCGATTGTGCTTGCCGGATGGTGAGCAGGGTATGATTGATGGTGCCCAACACCGGCCGGGCCACCACCAGCGCCGGCAGTCCCAGGGCCGATATCAGGTCCACGACGTAGTAGTCCTCTTGAAGCGGCACGAGCAGGCCCCCGATGCCCTCCACCAGCATGAAGTCATGAATCCTGGACAACTTCTGGAACGCCCGCATGATGGCCGGCACATCCACTTTGCCATATCCCAGACTCGCGGCGACTGCAGGGGCCAGAGACGCATCGAGATAGCACGGGTTGATGAGGTCCATCGGGTCCGTCACCCCCGCCGCCCGCCGGAGGAAGGCGGCGTCACCCGGGCGTTCGCCGGTCTGAACGGGCTTCATGACTCCGACGTTGATTCCTCGGGCTCGAAGGACGGCGGCGATGCCCCCCGTCACTACGCTCTTCCCTATGCCCGTATTGGTGCCGGTAACGAAGACGCCCCGCACAGCCTTCGCCGGCGAGGAGTCTTTCACGGTTGAGGATATTGTCTGCATTACACTGAATCCTTTTTTCTAGAGAACAACTAGCATTCCGCCTGCCTGGAGACGCACGGCAATCGGGTTCATCCCCCGAGATTACAATTCTACAACCGCGAAGGCGGATACCGCAAATCCACCGGCGCGCGTCAAGAGGCACTGGGATCAGGAATGGGCCGGAGATCGGCCCACGCAGAGGGGTAACGCCATGATCGCCCAGGGCAGCGCTCTGGGGTTGACAGTGGAGAATGGCGAATCCCTGAAAGGGTGACCTGAACCGCCTGGCTCCTCTAGACGATCCCCAGGCTGCGTCCGGCCTTCCAGAAGGCTTCCAGGGCCAGGTCCAGGTCCCGGTTGGTGTGTGAGGCGGTGACCGAGCAGCGCAGACGGCAGGTTCCGGGGGGCACGGTCGGGGGCCTTAGCCCCTGAACGTAAACCCCTTCCTCCAGGAGACCGCGGCTCAGCGCCATGGCGCCTTCTGCATCGCCGATCAGGACGGGTACTATAGAGCTGCCGGATCCCATCACCCGAAATCCCTGTCCGGACAGGCCTCCCCGGAGATATTCGGCCTTTTCGATCACGCTTTTCCGGCGACCGGGCTCACTTTCCGCGATATCCAGGGCAGCCAGCGCCCCGGCCGCCAGGGATGGCGCCAGGGCAGTGGAGAATATGAAGGGCCGGGAGCGGTTTACTAGGTAGTCCTTCAGTTCACAGCTCCCCGCGACGAAGGCACCGCCACTCCCCAGGGACTTGCCCAGGGTTCCCACCACGATATGGACTCCCTCGTTTACGCCGATCCCGTCCAGGACCCCGCGGCCATTCTCCCCCAGCGTCCCGATGCCATGAGCGTCGTCCACCATCAGGAGCGCCCCATAGCGGCCGGCGAGACGGACTATGTAGTCCAATGGCGCAATGTCCCCGTCCATTCCGAAGAGGCCCTCGGTAACGACGAGACGGCGTCGAAACGCGCCGGCGCCGCCGAGGAGCCTCTCCAGAGCGCCAATGTCGAGGTGGGGGTAGACGTGGACCTTCGCTCCGCTGAGGCGGCAGCCATCGACGATGCTGGCGTGATTCAGTTGGTCGCTGAAGATGGCGTCAGCCGGACCCACCAGGGAGGCGATGACCCCGATATTGGCCAGGTAGCCGGAGCTGAAGAGCAGGGCAGCCTCGAGGCCCAGGAAGCGGGCGAGGCTCTCCTCCAGGGCCTGGTGGGGCGCCATGGTCCCTGAAATGAGCCGGGCGGCGCCGGCGCCGCACCCCCAATTCTCGACCGCCGCCCGGGCGGCCTCCTTGACCTTCGGATGGGAGGCCAGGCCCAGGTAGTCGTTGGAACACAGAAGAAGCATCCGCCGCCCGCCGAAGGAGACCCACGGGCCGGAGGACGTCTCCATGACTCGAAGGCTCCGTCTCAGGCCGGCGCCCTCCAGGAAGGCCACCTCCTCGCCCAAGAACGCCGTCGGGCCGCTGGGGCCGACGGGCGAGGCAGTGCCATCGCCCCTACCGCGTGAGGCTTCCTTCAGAAAGGCTGTGGGTCCACCTGCCGCGAGCCCAAGAGCTGACGCTGACGCGGAGGAAGACCCTGGGTCTTCTGCCGGCGGTATTAAGGAAGAGCCCTGGGGCAGGAGATCAGGGGACTTCGACATGGAGAGCGCTGGACTGGCTGGGCCGGCTGACGTCCAGGCCCAAACGCTGTAACAATGCCAGGTCTTCCTCCGGCGACGGGCCCACCGTGGTCAGGTAGTTGCCGATGAGCAGTCCGTTTACCCCTGCTTCGAATCCGCACTCCTGCAGATCCCCGAGGTTTTCGACCCTGCCCCCGGCCAGGCGTATGATGGTGTCCGGCATGACCAGCCGGAAGATCGCCAGCCACTTCAAAGCCTCCCAGGAATCCATGGGCTTGAGATGGTCAAGGCGCGTCCCAGGGCGCGGATTCAAGAAGTTGATGGGCACGGAGTGAGGTTGGAGGGCTTTCAGCTCAAAGGCCAGCTCGACCCGCTGCCGGTCCGTCTCGCCGACGTTCAGAATACAGCCGGCGCAGGCCTCGATGTCCGCTTCCTTGACGGCCGTCACGGTCGACACCCGGTCATCATAGGAATGGGTACTGACGATGTTGGGGAAGTGGCTGCGGGAGGTCTCCAGGTTGTGATTGAAGCGGTCCAGCCCCGCCTCCCGGAGGGCCCTGGCCCGTTCAGGGGTCAGGAGACCGAGGGAGGCGCAACGCTGAAGGCCGGTCTCCTCTTTGATCAGGCGCACGGCCTCCAGGACGGTCTCGAAGTCGGACTCCGATAGGGACTTGCCCGCAGTGACGATACAGAAATGATGGGCGCCGGCCTCCTCTGAGGCGCGGGCGTGGAGCAGTATCTCCTGCGGGCTCATCATGGGGTACTTGGCCACGCCGGTGCTGTGATGTCCCGATTGGGCGCAGAAGGCGCAGTCCTCGGAACAGGCGCCGCTGCGGGCGTTCACGATGGAACAGAGGTCCACGTGGGCTTCCTCGTCCCGACGAAGCGAACGGGCCCATTCGACCAGGGCCATGATCTGGGGCGGCCCGTGAAGACGGGACAGGTCCATGGCCTCTTCGAAGGTGATCCCCTCAGTCATGGGGCAGCCGTCCCTCCCGGACCAGGTCATCGGCCACGCTCGAGAGGCCCAGTTCCGTGAGGGTCCTCCTGGTCGGGACCCCCGTGCGGACGTCCCACCCTCTTTCGTCGTAATAGCTGTCGATCAAGACGCTTATGTCGTGCTCGGAGACCGGCCCGGTCTTGTAGTAGTCCTTGAGGGTCATCTCCCGGCCGTCTTCCCACTTCAGAGGCTGGTTGAGCCACTGGGAAGGGACCCGGTCGTCCGCGCGGCTGAATCCCTGACGGACATTGGCAGCCCTATACACGTTGTACGACCTCCGGGCGGCTTGGACCAGTTCTTCTCCGGAGGTCTGGCGTCCGGTGGCCGCCGTGTAGAGCTCGGCGCAGGTCCCGATCTCGTAGAGGCGGGAGACCTGCATCCGGAAGCAGATGCCGAAGGAGTTCAGGATCGTACACCAGTCCTCGTAATGGGCCAGGTACCGGCCCAGGTTGGCTCCGCCGGGCTCCAACGGGATGCGCTCGATCTCCTCCGGAGAGAAACCCATGCGAGCCCCTACCTTCGCGAAGAAATCCGGCTTGCGTCCTACCGCGATGCTAATGCCTCCAACCGGCATATCGTGCGCACCGCGGGGGTTAACCACGCTCCCTAATGTCTCCACCCCCAGGCTGACCCGAGCGTCGAAATCGGGGTCGCTGCCCTTGATCTGGACCGCGTGACTGGCGGCCTCCGGCCCGAGCTGGGCCATCGCCGGACCCCACCCACGGGATAGCAGCGCCCCGAAGCCCTCGCCCCGGGCCATCTGGTCCAGGAGCGTGGTGGTGGTCTCGTATCCGGATCTCAGCTCCAGGCCACCGGTATCTTTCCGGCTGATGATGCCCTTCTGATAAAGGTCGACGACCCAATCTATCAGGGCGCTGGAGGTGTTGCTATCCAGGCCCAGCCGGGTAGCCCGGTCATGGCATTCGAACGCCTGGCTGATGTTGTCGAGGTCGCTGCGCAGCCCGTAGGCCAGAGTGGCCACCAGGGGGCAGGCCGTGAAGAACGGGCGAGGGCCTTCCGGCCCCTGGACCTGCACCACGGACTTGTCGCCGCCCAGGCAGGAGGCGCAGGCCACGGTGGAGAGCTTGATCTTCCGGTATTCCTCCGGGCCGAACCTTTCCAGCGCCCGTTTCTCCGGGTATACCTCGCTCCAGTTGTGGTAGATCAGGTGCCCCGCCTTGGCCCAGATGGGCACCACGAAGTAGAGGCTGTCTCGCACCCAGTTCTCCCGCAGGGGGTCCTCCCGGGCATCTTTAGCCAGACGGTCTACCACTTTCATGAAAGCAGTCTTGCGGGCCACCTTGATGCCCAGGCTGCCCTCCACCACTATGGCCTTGAGGTTCTTGGAGCCGAAGACCCCCCCCACCGATCGCCCCAGGGTGCCGGTCTTGTTCTCCATGAGGATGGCGATGGGCGCCCCGCGCTCGCCCGCGGGGCCGATAGTGGCAATGGCGGCGCGGCTGCCGCATTCCGCCCTCAGGGCGTCCGTGGACTGCACCAGGTCCTGGCCCCAGAGGTGACCGGCGTCCCGCAGGTTCACCTCGCCGTCGACTATATGCAAGTAGACAGGCCGGTCTGCCCGGCCGGTGACTACCAGGTGGTCATAGCCCGCCCACTTGAGCATGGAGGAGAGCCAGCCCCCGCTGACCCCCGTGCCCACCACGCCGCTGCTGGGGCAGCGGCTGGTGACGAAGGCCTTGGAGCCTGCTCCTGGGGAGGGCGTCCCTCCCAGGAAGCCCGCTCCGAAGATAAGGGGATTTTCGGGGGACAGGGGGTCCACGCCAGGCTGGACCAGGTCATAGGCCAGCTTGGCGTTTATCCCCCAACCCCCGATGAAGTCTCGGGCCAACGCCGGGTCCAAAGGCTCCACCCGGCTGGAACGGCCGGTAAGATCGACGCGGAGGATGCGTCCGGCGTAGCTCATGATTCCACCGCCGCGTTCTTGCGCCGCCCGGTGATGGTGAGCGCCCCGTAGGCGCAATTGCGTGCGCAGATCCCGCAGTAGGTGCAGTCTTCGGTGAATTGGACCTCATTGGCCACTCCACCCTCAGGCCACTGGACCGCGATGAACGCCTTCGAAGGGTTGAACTCCCCGAAGTATTGCAGAGAGCAGCGCATCTGGCACACCAGACAAGATGAGCATTTCTCAGGCTCTATGCGTATGTCATAACCCTTCATTCACTCGCCTCCTCCGTTTGTCCTGACTTCGTTTGTCCTGCCTTACAGCATACTGTATCCGCCGTTGACGCTGATGGTCTGTCCGGTCAGGAAGGTGCAGCGTTCCGAGGCTGCGAAGACCACCATGTTGGCGATATCCTGGGGCTTGCCCAGCCGGCGTAGCGGATAGCTTTTGGCCAGCTTCTCACGGGCCTCGGGTGGGAACAAGGCAGCAACCATGTCGCCTCTCAACATGCTGTCCTTGCCCATTTCCTCCTCAGGCGGGAAGGTCACGCTGGGGCAGATGGAGTTGCACCTGATGCTATAGCGGCCGAACTCCCTGGCGATGTTCTTGCTGAAGGTTATGACGCCGCCCTTGGCCGCAGAGTAGATGCTCTCTCGGAACTCCCCGATCCGCCCGGCGTCGGAGCTGATGTTGATGATTGCCCCGGACTTCTTCTCGATCATGAAGGGGAGCACCGCCTTGGTGAAGTAGAGCACATGACGGAGGTTCAAGCTGATGTACTTGTCGAACTTCTCGACGGGGATATCCAGGAAGGGCGTGAAATCGTCCCAGCCCACGCCGTTGACCATCACATCGATGCCGCCGAGCTCTGCCGCGTTGGCCTTGACCACTCGCTCCACGTCTGCGTAGTTGGTGACATCCGCCCGGTTGGTCAGTGCCTTGGAGCCCTTCCCGCGGATAATCTCCGCCACCTTTTTGGCGTTGTCCTCGTCCAGGTCCACTATGGACACATTGGCGCCCTCTTCGGCGAAGGCGATGCTGATCGCGCGGCCGATGTTCGACGCGCCCCCCGTGACGATGACATTCTTACCCTTGAGTCCCAAATCCATATTCGTCCTCCTTTCGGAAATTGTGTTCGAGGGAGCATTTGATTCCCCCTTATGGGCTTCCCAGTCAACGGAGTGACCGTTTCGTGGATGGAGCCGGGAAGGCGCAAGTCACCTGCCCGGGCTTTAGGTGTGCCTCTTTCGAAACCCCCGGCGGTGGAGCGACCTAGTCGCTTCGCCGCCCGACGCCGGCGGCATAGAAGACATAGTAGACGATCTGCGACACGGCCTGAAGCAGAGCCGCAACATAGGTGAGGGCGGCAGCGGAGAGGACTGCCCTGGTGGCGTCCATTTCCTGAATACTGGCCAACCCGCTGCCTGCGAGCATAGCCTGGGCACGGCGGCTGGCGTTCATCTCCACTGGCAGGGTCACGAGGGCGAAGAGCACCGCAGCCGAGAATAGGACGATCCCGATCCAGAAGAACCCGGGCCAGTGGATGATGAACCCCAACATAAAGAGGGCGATGGCCAGGGTTGATCCCACGTTGGCCATCGGAACCAGGCCCGTCCGCAGGCGAAGTGGAAGGTAGCCGCTGCGGTCCTGAAGGGCATGGCCAACCTCGTGGGCCACGATCCCCAGGGCCGAGACAGAAGCTTGATCATAGACCCCTTTAGACAGGCGAAGGGTCTTGGACCTGGGATCGTAGTGATCGGTCAGCCGTCCGGGTGTCGACTCAACGGTGACATCGCTGAGACCCTGCGACGCCAGGAGCGACCTGGCCGCCGCCTGTCCCGTAATGCCTCGCATGTTGGCGATCTTGGCGTACTTGCTGAAGGTGCCGGAGACTCTGAATTGAGCATAGAGAGCAAGGAGGAGCGCCGGGCCGGCGAAGACCAGCCACAACGGGTCAAAGAACATGTCCAGTAACCTCCTGGCAGGAATTCTAACACGGGGGTTTTTCCGCAGTCAAGGAAGGTTCGCCCGTTGAATTTGCGCCGCGGCGGTGATTTGGGTTAGTATCGGGTCATACGGACGTGTCCGGTTTTCAGATGAGTGGCGGAGGTTAGGCGGTTGCGTTCTTATGCTCTGGCGTTTGTCATGTTTTTCGGCGTTACCTCGGCGGGGTTTTTTGCTGCCTCAGAACCAGTAGGGCAGTTGGGTCCGGTGCAGTTGGGGAACCTCCTGCCGGTTGGCAACGGGCCCGCCCTCTCGGAGGATGTGGCTCCGGGCGCGGCAGAGATCCCGACGGCGCCTTCGCTGCCAGCACCTACGTTGACGTCGACGGCGTCGCCCGCTCCTACGTCTGAACCGACCCAGGTTCCCGCGCCAACGGCAACCGCTACTGAGACGCCTGCGCCAACCGCGACCGCGACCCTCAGCCGCACGGCGACACCGTCTCCCACTCCTCGGCCAGCGAATACCCCAGCGCCAACTCCGGCGCCGACCAGCACATCCATCCCGCCAACTCCGGCGCCGACCAGTACAACCGTCCCGCCAACTCCGGCGCCGACCAGCACTCCTGTCCCGCCAACTCCTGCATCGACCAGCACGCCCGTCCCGCCACCACCGGCCCCGACCTCCACGCCGACGGCTACCCCCGCGCCCCCAGCCACGCCAACTGCCGCCGCCGCGACAGCCCCGGCGGCGATCTTCGTTGGCGCAGGCGACATCGCCGACTGCAAGACTCCCGGCGCCGCCGCTACGGCGAAGCTGCTGGACGGCATTGCCGGGACCGTGTTCACGCTGGGCGACAACGCTTATCCTTCGGGGTCGGCCTCCGACTTCGCCAAGTGCTACGAACCCACCTGGGGCAGGCACAAGGCCCGGACCAAACCGGCTCCGGGAAACCACGAGTACAACTCCTCGGGGGGCGCCCCTTACTTCGCCTATTTCGGAGCGGTGGCGGGAGACCCCGGCAGGGGTTACTACAGCTACAACGTCGGCGCCTGGCACATCGTCAGCCTCAACAGTAGCTGCTCGAGCATCGGGGGCTGTGGCCCCGGGTCTCCTCAGATGCAATGGCTCCTGGCCGACCTGGCTGCTAGCCCGGCCAAGTGCACCATGGGAATCTGGCACGAGCCAATCTTCAGTTCCGGAAGCCACGGGAGCAGCAGCACGATGCAGGCTATCTGGCAAGCCCTCTACAACGCCGGAGCCGATGTCGTACTCGCAGGCCATGACCACATCTACGAGCGCTTTGCGCCGCAGGACTCCGCCGGAAAGGCGGACCCGAACCGGGGCATCAGGCAGATTGTCGTGGGTACAGGTGGGGCCACCCTTACCCCCCTGGGACCACGCCTCGCCAACAGCCAGGTGAGCAACAACGATACCTGGGGCGTGCTGAAGCTGACCCTTCGCGCTGACGCCTACGACTGGCAATTCGTCCCGGAGGCGGGCAAGACCTTCGCCGATTCGGGCAGCGGCGCTTGCCACTGAGGCTTACTCGCCCGGGCTGGACCTTGTGATGCCCCCAAACCCCTAAGGGGGGTCCTGGCGCCCTGCGAGCGTTCTATGGCTTGGGATTAAGAGCTGTCCCCTTTTGATACCAAACAGAGGGACGCCGTCTCTCCGCACTCCTTGTTGTTCGCGACAGGTGTAGCGCGGGGGCTTGGCCCGCCCGGATCCTGCCTGAATCCTCACGTACCTCCTTTTGAAGCAATGAGCGTCTTTCATAATTGCGGTTAAGGCGGATCCGACGGAGACAGGGGGCAGGGCAGCAACCTGTCATGCCGGGCGGGGACCCGGCATCCAGGCCCAGATGCATGAGGATTACCAAGTTTTGGGGTCAGGAGAGGGGCTTTGATGCGCGGGAAGGCTCTTAGCGGGCCCTATAGGGTCTCCTGGGCGCGCCTATCCCTTGGCCGGTTAGCGCTATTGGTCTATCCGGTCAGGCGACGCAGCTAAGGATACGCCGGCAGTCGCCCAGGCGGCCTCTTTCGGCCATTCCCACGGCGATAGCCAGCATTACCAGCAGGTTGAGCCCGACTCTCACCTTCCCCTTGGACAAACCGCGGACTCTCAGATCATCCAAGCGCAGGTTCTCCTTGAGGCGGCTATTGACCCGCTCCGATGCAGTACGCCTCTTGCAGAGTTTCTTCCACTTCTTAGTCTCCCGAGGCAATGGCACATGGCGTCGGGGATCATCCTTGATGTTTAGCTTGACCACCAGGCCATGGGGGGAGAGGCTGCAGCGTTCCGTACCCTTATGGTCAAGCAGGCAACAAAACCGCTTAGTGGCTTCCTGGGACAGCGATATTTGAGATAGTCCCCGTCTCTTCCCCAATAGGTCATGGCGAAGCCGCCTGGGCACAGAGGTGTGCCGAGGGTATTGGCTGAGCTGCGCTTGCAGACCCGGCGCAACGAAGAGTCTCGGCCATCATCGACTACATGCCCATCAAAGAAGTGCTTGCCATGTTGGGGGTAAGCATCGCAACGCTGAAGACGTGGCAGGAGCAGGGTCAGCTCAGGAGAGTCAAGCACGGTAGAGCCAGTTATTGGTCCCGCCAAGACCTGCTCAAGATAATTCCTGAGATGTAGACTCTAAGGTGGGCAGACCGAGAACCAAGCGGAAGTACACGACGAAGCACCTGGAACGAGGGCCACACTATGTGAGAGGATCTCCTTCGTTGCGCAGGTAGACCGCTACGGGCTGGCAACACAAGGCGGGGGCTGAACAAGCACGTTAAAGAGAAAGCCCTTATCACGGTCCCCGGATGGGCTGAAAGATGCCTTTGCGGATGACGGTTACTCCGGTGGCGCCCCAAGTGGAAGGCGTGGAGCGTACGTGAGCCGGCCGAAGGGGTCTGTTGTCACACCCCGACCAAACGACTATGATTGCACTTAGAGATCGCATTTAGGGAGGGGATTTGCCGGTGCCAGCTTCAAAGAGAGGGATGAGTTCGCCCCACTCCGCCACGGAGGTCTCCCCTGAGCCTAGGGCGCGTCAGCCAATAGTTTTCAAACGAAAAAGCCTACCCAAGCCACCACCGCGCCGCAAGAGCAAATAGGCATTGCCAGACGTGCGGTAACCCGCAAGGAAATTGATAACGGCCTGCGAGCGTACGAACGGGAGCAGCGCGCCTCGCAGTCCGAGTTCACCGCAATGTAGTTTCGTGCCCGGTTGCGGACGGTTCCCAGATAATCCCTAACCCGCGTGTCGGTTGGGCTGTTCGCACTAAGTCAAAATACCCATTGCCTGCTTCTCCAAATTGACGCCCCCCGATCGCGGTGCTACGATGATTCCGCAGTAAGTTACGTGAGGGAAGCTATGGAGTTGGAGCCAGTCGGGATAGTCCATTCGCCGGTCAAGGACAAAGGAGACATGCCTCATCACGGAGTGTCGGCCTCAGTCGAGGTATATCCTCAGTTCACCGATGCGCTGCTCGGAATCGAGGGCAACACCCATATAATGGTGATCGGCTGGTTCCACGAGGCGGACCGGAAGCTCCTGAAAGCCGACCGGTTCTCAGGGGGAGCCAGAGAGCGGGGCGTCTTCGGCATCCGCTCGTCCAGCAGGCCGAATCCCTTGGGCCTCACCCCGTGCCGGCTCCTCAGTCGCGAAGGAAATATCTTGCATGTGGAGCAACTGGACTTCATCGACGGAACGCCGGTGGTGGACATCAAGCGGTACTCGCCCGGCTGGGACTGCATCTTCTCCGCCCGGAGCAGCCGTGATCTATCCCCCCTGCCGGACCGGGACCCCAGATACCTGGTCGATGACATGATGACGGAAGCCTCCAACTTCCACGGGGAACGCTGCCTTGGTGTGGCTCTGGCCGTGCGGATCATGCGCCACGCCATGGAGACCTGGGGCATCTCCCAAAAGGATCCTGGGCTGGTCCTTTCCGCTGGCGTTGACGGCTGCATCATCGATGGCCTTCAAGCCCTCTCGGCAGCCACTCTCGGAGGCGGCAGGCTCAAACTGCCCGGGGGACGCACCTACCGGCTGATATTCCAGGACAAGGGGCTGGCCTTCTACCCAAAGGAGGTCGAGGGGCTGAGCGCTCAGCAGGCCCTCGACGCAGCCATAGATGACCTCTTCTCCATTCGGGATGACCAACCGACCCACGCCGCGTACGTGGCCGAAAAGGCGCAGTCCACGCGTGAAGTCGCAGATTCGCTGGTTGAGCGCGTGCAGGCCTCGTTGGTCAACGGCAAGCTTTCCTGCGCGGTCGCCTTCCGAATCGCCGAGGAGATGGGCGTCCATGTGAGCCACGTCGGGCGCGCAGCAGATGTGGCCCGCGTCAAGATCGCCAATTGCCAGTTGGGCTGCTTCAGATAGCTACGCGGCGGAAAGCCCTCCATCAACCGGCAGGGCCACTCCGGTGATGTAAGACGATTCGTCCGAGGCCAGGAACAAGATCGCGTTCGCCACTTCCTCCGGACGTCCGATGCGCGTTTGCGGGCACCGGTCACCCAGAAAGGCTTTGGCCTGGTCCGGGTTCGGCACGGAATTGAGGTAGTCCTGGATGAGGGGCGTCATGATAGCGCCGGGACAGACGCAGTTTACCCGTATTTGGTTGTCGGCATAATCAACGGCCATTTGACGGGTGAGGGCCACAACTGCGCCTTTCGAAGCGCTGTAGGCCGCCTGATTCTTGGCGCCCACCAGGCCATAGACCGAGGCGGTATTCACTATGGCCCCACCGCCCTTTTCTATCATCGAGGGCAGTATCTCATGGGTGACCAGATAGATGCTCTTGACGTTAGTCTCGATCACGTGGCTCCATCCCGCCTCGCCTACTTCTGTAATCGAGCCTCGACCCCCCTTGGCGCCGCCAGCATTATTCACCAACACGTCTATCCGCCCCCATTGGCTGATAGCTGCCTTTGCCATAGCCTGCACCTGAACAGGATCGCACACGTCAGCCTTAATGAAGAAAGCCTTGCTCCCGGCCGACTCCACAGCGGAGGACACCCGGGCCGCCGCTTCTTCATTGCGCCCCACTATTATCACCCGGGCACCCTCACGGGCAAAGGCTATGGCTGTAGCCTCCCCTATCCCTGAAGTGGACCCCGTGACGAGAGCGATCTTGTCTTTTAGCCTCATGTTCCCTCCCGCTTAAGTGTCTTGGTAACCGCTCAGAGTCTATCCCATAGCTTGAAAGAATGCAACGCACTCTGCTTCTCCCTTTCAGGGAGAGGTGGAGTGGGGGGAGTGGAATAGGGGAGACCCCTATGACCCCCCCAGAAGGGGCCAGCCCCTTCTGGACTACCCCGCCGGGATGGGGTGGCGCGGTGTGCAGAGGGAACGCCGTCCCTCTTCAGGGGTTCAGAAAGGGGTGCCCCCTTTTTCGTTCACTCCCAAACAGATGCGTCCACAGAGTGCACGACACCCCCTTGCAGGGACAGGGCGGGCAGGGTAGGCAGAGGGACGGCGTCCCTCTGCCGGGGTTCAAGAAGGGGTGTCCCCCTTTTCACTCACTCCCTAGTGTATCAGCCCCCGGCGCTGGAGCACCTTGGCAAATGCCTCCACCACTTCGGTGTCAAACTGTATGCCGGCCTTGTTCCGCAGTTCACCTAGAGCGAATTCAACGGTCAACGCCTTGCGATAGGGCCGGTCGGTGGTCATGGCATCGAAGGCGTCTACCGCGCCTACAATGCGGGCTCCTTGCGGTATGTCAGTGCCCTTCAGTCCTTCCGGGTATCCCTTCCCGTCCCAGGTCTCGTGGTGATGTCGAGCAACGGGCCTCGCTCGGGACAGAAACCCGATGCCTTCAAGCATTCGGGATCCGATCTCCGGGTGCGTGCTCATGATCTGGAACTCCTCTCGAGTTAGGGGCCCGGGTTTGCCCAGGACGGCGTCCGCAATCCCGATCTTACCGACATCATGAAGTATGGCGCCGTACCGGAGGGCGGTCATTTCGTCCTCCGGGAGTCCCATCACCTCGCCGGTCTCGATAGCGTAGGAACTGACCCGGTCGACATGGCCGGCGGTGTAGGGGTCCTTGGCGTCAACCGCTGCGGCAAGGGCCCTTATGGTGTCCAGGTAGCCGTCAAGCACGGCCTGGAAGAGACGAGCGTTCTCTATCGAAACGGCGGCGTCCGCCGCGAGGGCGGTCAAGAGCTCGAGGTCCTCGCTGCTGAAATCGTGGCCTTCACGCTTGTTTAGGACCTCTATCACGCCGATGGTCTTACCTCGAGACAAGAGAGGAACGCCCAAAATGGAACGGGTGACAAACTTTACCTCTTGGTCGACCTTGCCGAAGAACCGGGGGTCGGCGTTTACGTCGTTGATGACGACGGGTTCTCCATTCGTGGCTATCCATCCGGCGATGCCCTGGTCCTTCTTCATTCGCACCCGCTGAAGCGCAGCTCCGGCCTCACCTTTGGCCATCTCGAAGAATAACTCTTGTCTCTCTTCGTCCACCAGCAATACGGAGCAAGCCTCGGCCATCAATGTCTCCTGGCCCCGATGCATGATCTCGTCCAGGAGTTTGCGGATGTCAAGGATCGAATTCATGGCCTTGCCGACATCGTAGAGGAGGGCCAGTTGATCCAATCGACGTAACGAACGGTTAGCCCGGGTCAGGTTCTCCAGCGACAGACCGGAGGCAAGCGCGAGATTCCGCAGATCTTCCTCCTGAGAATCGTCAAAGGGGCTGGAGCTGCATAGGGCCAAGAGGCCGGAGGCCTGGCCTGACCCTCCCAAGGTAATAGCCACAACGTGGTACGAAAGGCGGTGCAGGCGTGAAACGCTACCGGGGGAAGCTTCTTTCTTGAGACACTCTTCCTCTCCTAGCAGCCAGGCTTGAGCTTCGTCCGGCCAGTCACCGCTCCTCGCCTCACGGGGAGGGCGCTCGCCCCAAAACACACAAGTTCCGCCCCGGGCGCCCGCAGCCTCCACTGCCGCGATCGCGGACTGATCAACCACCTCCTCAACCGTGCGCAGGGCCGGCAACCGCGCCAGGAATCTCTCAATTACAGAAACGATATCGGATTACCTCCGAAATCATGTTACCGTCCAAGGCCAAGTGCGTCAAGCGTCAGATTCCCCTGCCATCAATCGCATTTGGACGTATGAGGCGAGATGGGTTGCCCTCACTCTGGCACGATGATTCACTCCTGCAGGGCAGCTTCGACGCTCAGGGCCACGTTCCCCTTGAGCGCCTGGGACACCGGACAATTGTCCTTGGCGCCATCGGCTGCCTGCCGAAAAGCTGCGGCCTCCATTCCGGGGACCCAACCGCGTACGGTCAGAGCGCTGGATACCACCTTCCAGTTGCCTCCGGCGTTGTCGAACGTGACTTTCGCGATGACCTCCAGGCGCTCCGGCTTGGCGCCGGACTTGCTGAGACCCCCGGACAGGGCCATGACAAAGCAGCTCGCGTGGGCGGCGGCTATCAACTCCTCCGGGCTGGTCTTCCCGCCGGAGTCTTCCGTACGGGCAGCCCAACTGACCGGTAGCTTCTCGAAGACGTGACTGGATACGGCGCTGACCACACCCGACCCGGACATCAAGTCCCCTGTCCAGATGACTTCGGCCTGACGTACTGCTGCCATGATTCCCTCCTCAGAACTTGTGGATGAATTGGGGATTTCCGTTTGGCTACGAAGTCTGGCAGGGCCAGCTCTTCGTAGCCAAACCAGCAAAACCTATAGACTCACGGCTGTTCAGGAACAACGCCCTTAGTGCGAGTCCCTGGTCCTCACAATCACTACCGGCGTCTTGGCCTTGTGCACAACCTTGTCGCTGACGCTGCCCAGCAATATGTCTGCGATCCGGCCCTGCCCGCTCGAACCCATTACGATCATGTCGAAGCGCTCTTTCTCCGCGATGTCGCAGATGACCTGGGCAGGCCTTCCCTCCTCCAGTCTGGTCGCAACCGGTTTCCCTGTGATCGCCAGGCTCTCTCTCGCATCCTGAAGTACTGAATTCAGGGATCTTTCCAAATCCTCCGACAGGGAGACAGGTATAGTCACCGGCATTCCCGAAGGAGATACCGCTGCTTGAGAAATAAGACCGATATCCAACACGCTGAGAATCGTTATCTCCGCATCCGCGATCTTCGAGGCAAGCTGCCCCGCATACTCAGCGGCCTTCCTTGCAAATTCCGAACCATCCGTAGCCACCAGAATCTTGAACATCTTTGCCTCCCTCTTTCGACTTCCTAAGGCATCCGCCCGGCACGGGGTCGATTTCGTTCAGCTCCTTCGGGGAGCGAAACTCTACTATCCCCAATTCCCATGATACGCTGCCAGGGGCGGATATTCCAGACAGTGTCTTTGACACGGGCTCACGGGGCCGGATATACTTACACTCAATGATCGACTTGCATTGCCACATCCTGCCGGGGCTGGACGATGGCGCCCAAACCCTGGAGGAATCCATCGAGATGGCGCGAGTCGCCGCGAAGGATGGCATCCACACGATCGTCGCCACGCCTCATGCCGACCGTTGGGGCGCCGAACCGGACCAGGCGGACCTGGAAGGCCAGGTCGCCTTGCTTCAGGAGAGCCTGGACATAGAGGGCATCCCAGTACGAATCGTGCCGGGACTGGAGAATCACCTGACCCCCGGACTTCTCTACGGTGGGATCGTGCCCATCAACCACTCCAGCTACGTTCTGGTGGAGCTTCCTTTTGAAGAACTCCCTCCCTATGCTGAGTCCGCCCTTTTCGAGTTGCAGCTTCAGGGCTATTTGCCTATCCTGGCCCATCCCGAGCGCAACTCTGTGCTGCGGTCGGACCACGACGTGCTGCAGAGGCTGGTGGAACGAGGCATACTCGCGCAATTGACAGCGGCAAGCCTCCTTGGGGTCTTCGGAAAGAAGACACGTGAGGCATCGGAGGCATACCTGAAGCGAGGTCTGGTACACGTCCTTTCCACCGACTCGCATTCCTCCATCGGCGGACGACGCCCCACCCTCAGCGACGCGCTGGTTTGTGCGGCCAGGTTAGTGGGGCCGGAACGGGCCGAGTCCCTGGTGAAAACCGTTCCGGGACAGATTCTGAGCAACCAGACCGTTGAGGCGGACGCCTATTTGAACGCGGCCCGTCCCAGCCGTTGGGGGTTCTGGAGACAATAATGGAACTGAAGGGGCTTATTCTTAGTGGTGGCAAGGGCACCCGGCTTCGTCCCTTCACCTACACCGGCGCCAAGCAACTGGTCCCCCTCGCCAACAAGCCCGTCCTTTTCTATGCGATCGAAGACCTGGTAGAGGCAGGCATAACGGATATAGGCATCGTGATCGGCGACACGGGCGATCAGATCATCGCCGCCGTGGGAGACGGCGCCCGGTTTGGGGCACGCATAACCTACATCCCCCAGGACGAGCCCCGGGGCCTGGCGCACGGAGTGTTAATCGCCCGTCCCTTTCTGGGGAACAGCCGGTTTGTCATGTTCCTGGGCGATAACTTCATTAGAGATGGCATCGCCTCGCTAGTGGAAGACTTCCGCCGTGATGATATCAACAGCCTGATCATCCTCACCGAGGTTGAACGGCCCCAGGACTTCGGAGTAGCGGAACTCGTGGACGGACGGGTCGTCCGCCTGCGAGAGAAACCCCAAGAGCCAAAGAGCAACCTGGCCGTGACGGGCATCTACATGTTCGATGAGAATGTCTGGGAAGCACTGGAGTGCATTCAACCTTCCGCCCGTGGGGAGTTGGAGATAACGGACACAATTCAATGCCTCATCGACAAGGGATTCAACGTCCATGCCCACCTTCTCAACGGGTGGTGGATTGACACCGGGAAGATGGAAGACATCCTGGAAGCCAACCGCCTGGTGCTGGAGACCATCGAGACCAGGATTTCCGGCACTGTGGACAAGGATTCCAAGCTCATTGGGAAGGTGATACTGGAAAGGGGAGCAGAGGTCATCAATAGCGTGATTCGAGGCCCGGTAGCCATCGGTGAAGGAACCCGGGTCGTGGACAGTTACATAGGCCCTTTCTCCTCGATCTACCACCATTGCACCATCACCCGAAGCGAGATCGAGCACAGCGTCGTGCTGGAGCACTCCCGCATCGAAGACGTAGGGCAACGCATTGAGGAGAGCTTGATCGGCCGCCACGTCGAGATCGGCAAGTCACCTATCAAGCCCAAAGCATATAAGCTGGTGCTGGGTGACCATAGTAAGGTCGGGATCCTCTAGGACGGATGAAAGTCACCCTCATCTTCCCCGGCATCACCGGCATCGGCTTCGGTAGCGCCGGTAAAGGAACCGAAGGAGGATGGATCGCCCACGGACTGGCCCTTTTGGGAGCCTGCGCCAGCGAGGCCGGCTTCGAGGTCGACCTGATAGACCTGCGTACGTTGTCGAGTTGGGAACATCTTGCCGAGGAGCTCAAGCGACGCCGTCCGGATGTCTGCGGGGTCGGGATGAAGAGCGTAGACTTCAACCCGGGAACACAGGCAATCAAGGTAATCAAAGAGACGGACCCTTCGATCGTTACAGTAGTGGGCGGCGTTCACGTGACCCTGGCCACCCAGGAGGTGGCGGACAATCCCCAGATCGACTATATCATCACCAACGAGGGCGAACTGGCCTTCGTGCAGTTGCTGCGGGACCTGGCGAACGAGACTAAGGGCCTCCCCCGCGTCATCAAGGGCGAGAAGCCTGACCTGGACAGCCTACCTTTCGCCGACCGCGATCTCTACTTGAACGAGTGGAAGCGCTTCGGTTATTACGATGGCAGTCCGGAGGCGCCCATTGCAGACTTACCCGCTCCGTTCGTAACCATCATTGCAGGGCGGGGCTGCATCTACAACTGCAACTTCTGCCAGCCCGCGGAGCGGACACTTTTCGGAGGAAAAGTGCGACGCAGGAGCGTCGCCAACGTTATGGCTGAGCTCGAACAGCTCCGGCGGAAATACTCCTTCCGCAGTCTCCTGATCCACGATGATTGCCTGACCGAGGACCGGCAATGGGTGATCGACTTCTGCAAGGCATACCAGGGTCAGGGTTTCACTCAGCCCTTCTTTTGCCAGAGTAGGGCCGACCTGGTCTGCCGGCACCAGGAGATAATCCGCACCCTGGCCCACGTAGGACTAAAGGGACTGCTCATCGGCTTCGAGAGCGGCAGCCAGCGCATGCTCAATTTCCTGCGTAAGGGTACAACGGTGGAACAGAATCTCCAGGCCGCCCGCATCTGCAAGAAGTTGGGCATCCGCATCTGGGCCAATTACATGATGGGACTGCCCACCGAGACTGCAGATGAGGTCAGGGCCACGATCCGTATGGTGAAGGACATAGACCCCGACTACTACAGCCCCGCTTTCTATACACCCCTTCCGGGAAGCGACCTCTACACTTACGTACAGGAGCAAGGACTGTCGTTGATAGCGGACCACGACAGCTATAGACGAAACCCGACTGAGGCCAAGATCAAGGGTCTCGACTACCACTTCCTTCTTCGATCGCTGGAGGAGTCCCAGAAACGAAAACCGTACAATCAGTTGAAGCGCACCATTGCCGATAAGGCGGGGCGCTATGCGTCGCCCCGGAGGGTAGCCAGGAAGCTCAGAAGTCTCATTGGCGCCGCTCAGCCGGCGTCCTGAAAGAGGTCTCGCTTTGCGTCGATTCTTGATCTCAGGGGGGGCAGGATTCATCGGCAGTAATTTCGTGCGCCACCTGTTGATAGCCCATCCTGATTACCACGTTACTGTGCTGGACAAGCTCACCTACGCCGGCAACCTGGATAACCTCCTGGACGTCCAGGATAATCCTCGCTATCGTTTCGTCAAGGGGGACATCTGCGACCATAACCTGGTCGAGGAGCTGGCGCCACGGTGTCAGGTGCTGGTCAATTTCGCCGCCGAGAGCCACGTCGATCGCTCACTAATTGACCCCGGCAGTTTCCTGCGTACTGATGTAGAGGGGACTTACGTGCTTTTGGAGGCGGCGAGAAGTCACGGCGTCGAGCTCTTCCTTCAGATCAGCACCGACGAG